>SXGS01704445.1_pt1 | contig 53850 bp, 44 predicted proteins | sample 3174681 | NCBI WGS metagenome assembly SXGS01 (sample SAMN11356861, study PRJNA531348) | freshwater metagenome | isolation source: freshwater sample F1-80 | place: China: Fuxian Lake, Yuxi | collected 2017-12-25
AGCCGTTGCAATCACAGCCTCTGTCAGTTCTGCATTCATCGTCTCGTCCCTGAGACCTGGATGTTTCTCCCAAACCCTTTCGCGGTCTATAACTCAGCAAGCCAAACTGCCGGTAGATCAATTTCAACTGGCTGCCTTATTGGCGAGCCGCGAGATGTCCTGCGAGTGGATTCACTCGCGAAAGAATCGGCGATTCTCGCTGCGCGAAAGCTGTTGCGGTGGATCCCTCATTCCAAATCAATTTGGAGAAGCCAGGCGGGGCCAAATACTTCAATGGAGAACTAACCTGCGCGTGCGGCCGTTTCAGCCTGATATTGATTCAGTTTGTTGTACAGTGTCTTAAGTGCGATCCCCAGCTCGGAGGCAGCCTTCGGTTTGTCTCCATCGTGTCGCACGAGCGCAGAGAGAATCAATTCTTTTTCCATGGCTTGAATCGTTTTGGGATTCGCTGTCGCAATCGCGATTCCGAAATCCAATTCAAGTTCGTCACGTTCAATTCCCAGAGAGCGTCGTCGGCTGAGGCTTCCGGGAAGATCATCAGGCGAAAGGACTTGGCCATCGGAAAGGATGACGGCATGTTCCAAGGCATTGGCGAGTTCGCGGATGTTGCCCGGCCATTCGTGATTCGACAGGACGTCCAAAACGTCACGCGACAGAAATCCCTCTGGAACACGGCGTCCCTTGAGATGTCGAGCCAACAGTGCTTGAGCGAGTGCTGGGATGTCTTCCTTTCGGTCACGTAATGCCGGCAGTGGAACCTCAAACGTGTTGATGCGAAAGTAGAGGTCTTCGCGGAATGTCCCCGCGACGATCATGTCCGTCAGTGGTCGATTCGTCGCGCAAACAATTCGAACATCGACATGAAACGCTTCGTTCTCTCCCACTCGGCGGACTTCGCCGGACTCCAGAAACCGAAGTAGCTTGACCTGCATCGCCTTGTCCAACTCGCCGAGTTCGTCGAGAAACAAAGTGCCGCCATCGGCGACTTCGAGCAGTCCTTTGCGAGCGGCGTCGGCTCCGGTGAATGCTCCTTTGCGATGTCCGAAGAACTCACTTTCGACGAGCTGCTCCGGCAAGGCTCCGCAGTTGACCGCGACGAACGGCATCGAGGATCTTGGGCTGAGATCGTGAATTCGCCGAGCAACCAATTCCTTGCCGGTTCCGGTTTCTCCCAGAATCAGCACGCTGGAATCGGTCGGAGCGATCTTGTCGGTGAGTCGTTTGACACGTTGCATCGCGAGGGAATCGCCGACCAATTCCGAACTGCCTTGCACGGCTCGAAGCGTCTTTTCCAGGGCGATGGTCTTGTTCATCAAATTGCGGTGGTCGGCGACGCGCCGCAACATGCCGTCGAGGTCGAACAGGCTGCAAGGCTTCGGCAGGAAATCGAAGACTTGCATTCGCAGGCCCTGGATCGCGGCGTCCATGCTACCGTGGGCAGTGTGGATGATCGCCAACGTGTCTGGAGCGAGTTCTTTCATCCGAGCCACGACGTCCCAACCAGTCAGTCCGGGCATTTGCAGATCGATGATTGCGCAATCGAACGATTTCTCGGACAATGCTTTCAGCGCCGAGGTTCCGTCTTCGCAAACGGTGACATCGTGCCCGCGAGCCGGCAGTTCGACCGCCATGATTTGGCGGATGAGCGGTTCGTCGTCCATGAACAACACACGCAATTTGCAGCACGAGGCAGCGCTCAAGGCTCGACTCCCGACTCCATTCGGTGAGGCTGTCCCGCAAAGTGTTACGGGATAGCGTGGCTTCAGTCCGTTTTGACGTTCCGTGTCACGGAAGGGCGGGGTTGATAGCAGATTCACACAAGCCAGGCAACGGGGGTTGACGAGGTGAACTCAGGCCACTTTTTGCCGAGAATTCGCGACTCGCGGGAGGCTCAGCCGAAATGTGCTACCGAAGCCGATGCCGCGACTGGTGGCAGCGAGGCGGCCGCCGTGCTCGGTGACAATGCGATGGCAAATCGGCAAGCCCAACCCTGTTCCTTGGCCAGAGGGCTTCGTCGTGAAGAACGGGTCGAAAATCTTGCGAATGACATCCGCTGACATGCCACAGCCAGAGTCTTGAAACTCGAGTTCGATCTGGTCCGTGAATTCCGTCAAGCGAATCTCGAGCCGACCTGCGGCGACGGTTGTTTGCTCCGACGATTGCGAAACTTCGGACTGCTTCACTCCCGGCCCGGACAACCGCGGACGGCGGTCGATGTGCCGAGACCCATCTTCGATTGCGTCCAGAGCGTTCGCGACGAGATTCAGCACGACCTGTTTCATTTCATTGCCGTTGATTTCCAGTATGCAGGGTTCGGCACGGTCGAACACGATTTCGCACTGGCGGTATTTGCTCATGGCACGGACGAGGTGAATCACTTCGCGAATGACTTGCGTGAGGTCGTGATTCGCCCGCAGTCCGTCGCCGCCGCGGGCAAAATCCAATAGCTTGGCCGTGATTTGCTGACAGCGCGACGATTCGGACTGGATCATTTTCAAGTAGTTTTCGACAAACGCAGCGTTCTGCGGCGAGACGTTTTCGAGCAGCGTCGCGATGCGACTCAACAACGACTCGCTCGTCCAGCGGATCGCGGTCAGCGGGTTATTGAGTTCGTGAGCGATTCCTGCGGAAAGAAATCCCAATCCGGCGAGCCGCTCCTGCCGAGTCAACTGCTCGGCCAGTTCGCGAGCGTCGCGCTGCAGCTTGTCGCGAGTCTCGACGAAGCGGTCGGTCATGCAATTGAACGAATCCGCCAGCTCGGCGAACTCATCGCGCGTGTCGAGCCGCACGCGGTAATCGAACTTGCCCTGAGCAACTCGATGCGTTCCTTCGAGCAGTTTTTTCCAAGGCCGTGAAATCCAGCGCCGTCCGGCGAAGAGACCAAAGACCAGCAGCAGGACCACCAGCCCCGTTGACACCGAGACCCACCACAAGCTGGAGCGATACGTCTGCCGCGAAGACTTGAGCAACTGAGGCAGGCTGTTGCCGAAATCCGGAATCCCTGCAGCGATCCCCTGCAGTTGATTGACTTGATTTCGCAACGATTTCTGGACGTTAGCGGTTCGTTGAGGGTCGAGCAGCAGCCTCTGTTCGACCCACAGGTCCTTCAAGCGATTGGCAATATCCAGGAGTTGCTCCTGAGCGAGATCGCGCGTCGCAGAAAACGCGGGTTGCACCGGCAATCTCGCCAGTTTGTCGAGCGCATCGTCGTTGCGATCTTTCGCTTCGGCCAACCGTTCTTGGAAGAGCCATTGTCGCCTCGCGCAGCCGTGCGTGTCGTCGGCCAACCGAGCATGGAGAGGCTCGAGCATCGCGGCGAACGCTTCGATCAATTCGCTGCGTCTCGGCACGCGATTGAGGTTGCGATCCAAATCGTTCACGACGTCGCGATACGAGAGAATCGCCCACAGACTGCTGATGGTCAGCGTGCCGACCATTGCCAGCACCAGACCCACACCGATCAGCATTTTGCCTTTGAGCGTCAACATCGCGGTCGTCGATCCCTGACGAACTGGCTTCTGTCACGGGTGGGAGTTGTAGCGGAAGGCCGATTGCCGTTCGACAGCAATTCATCGAATTGACGTCCGTTGTCAGGCCGATCGCAACGACTCGTTGACTTCTGGCAACGTCAACCAGGCCGGTTGGAATTGTCCTGCGTCGTGACCCACAGTGTCTCCGTCAAGATTGGGGATTGTTGCGGAAGTTTCAGGTTGACCAGGCGAAACCGTGTCCTAGGTTTGCACAGCAAAAAAACCTGTCTGTCTTTATTCGAGACAGTCGGTACTCGGGCAATCGGTCATTCGAGCCGCAAGACACAAGGAGCAAGACTCCATGAAATTGTTTTCCTCACTGCGAGAGCGGACGAGTGACCGTCGCGGGACGATTCTGGTGCTCACGGCCGTGTTGATGGTCGTGTTGCTAGGCTTCGTGGCAATGACCGTGGATGTGGGATTCATCGAATTGACGCGGACGCAACTGCAGTCCGCGGCCGACGCCAGCGCGCTGTCGGGAGCGATGGAACTCAGCGGTATCGAAGATCCGGCGTTGGTGCGGACGAATGCGCGCAACGCCGTCATTCAGACTGCGGCCATGCACCGCGCCGGCGATCATGCCTCGGTCATCATCGATCCGGTTTCGGACATCACGTTTGGCAAATTGGTTTGGAATGGCGCTTCGCAGAACTACAAAATTCAATGGGGTGAGGACGCAACGCCGTACAACGTCATCAAAGTGCGAGCCATGCGCACCACCGTGGCGGGAAGCGACAACCGGTTGCCGTTGTTTTTCGCGCCCGCGATCGGTTCAAAGAATGCCGACGTCGGGGCCGAAGCGATCGCCACTTTTCAGCCGCGCGACATCATGGTCGTGCTCGATTTTTCTGGATCGATGAACGACGACAGTTGCTTCGGAGCCATCAGCAAGCTGGGCCGCAGCTACATCGAGTCCAACATGCAATCCATGTGGACACAACTGGGTTCGCCGGTCTACGGCAAGCTCACCGTCACTCCGAAATACGCCACGCTGGCGGGCCGAGCCGCGTCGGGCACCATTCCGCACATCGACGTGACCTTCAAAAGGTCGTCGGTTGAAGTCGTATCGACGCTGAATCTTACGTCGGCACGTCTGAAGTTCTCGAACGGAGCGACTCAGACATTTTCCGGACTGACCGGAAAGCTCAAAATCCTCCAAGGGTCCGGCAGCAACGCGGGAAAGGACATCACGAGTTGCTGGGTGACGTCTGGTTCGAATGCCAGTCTGTCGTCCGGCAACCTTGGCGAACAATTCGACTTCACACTGGCCAACATCAAATCGGCGTTGGGGCTAACCAAACCATATCCGTATCCCGGCGGCAGTTGGGACGAGTACATTCAGGAAGTGCAGAAGTCGAGCAACAACATCAAGGCCGCCGGCTATCGTGACATGTTTGGCTACATGACGTGGATGGAATACTTGCAAACGCGGCGCTACGGCGCGTCGGATACTCCTGATCTGTGGAAGACCAGCGAGCAGCCAGTGGGTTCGATGAAAGACGCGGTCGGATTATTCACCGATTATCTCGTCGAGATGGAGGCTGAAGATCAAGTGGGCCTGTCGATCTACACGCACACCAACGCCACCGGAGCCATCCTGGAGCATGGCTTGAGCAGAAACCTCAGTCAGATCAAATCGACGACGCAGCAACGGCAAGCGGGGCACTACAAATCGGGGACGAATATCTCGGCCGGTATGAAAGTCGGACGCGATGAACTGATCCAGAAGGCCCGTCCGCGCGCCTCCCGCTTGATGGTGCTCATGACGGATGGCGAGGCCAACGAGCCAGGTAGCGCGGCGACCGCAAAGGCCGCGGTGCTCACTGAGGCGAACGCAGCCGCGGCCGCGAAGATCAAGATTCTCACGATCAGCCTGGGAGCCGGAGCGGACATGTCGCTGATGCAGCAAGTCGCAGACATCACTGGCGGTGAGCACTTCAACGTGCCCGGCGGTTCCAGCATCTCGGCTGTTCAAGATCAGTTGGAACTGGTGTTCCGCAAGATCGCCAATAGCCGCACGCTGAAACTCATTTCGGACCAATGACCTGGCATCGCGAATCGTACTGCTGTGAGCTTCGCGGGAGATTCTGATTTTGCGGGCGTCATTTGCCCTGGCGACTGATCCATTTTTTCCAATCGCCGTCAAGCGTCTCGAGTTCGCCGAAGGCTTTTTGGAATTCGCCCAGGCGATCGTCGGGCGAATCTGCGATCAATCTGGGTTTGCGTTGAATCAGCTTCAAATACGCCACGGCTTGTTCGCGGTGCGACTTGAGCAGGAAAAAGGTCAACGCCCAAGACTCAGAGTAGGCTGCTCGCGATTGCTCAGCCTTCTGGAAGCCGGCGTCTGAGCGGATCAGTTCGGCCAGCGGCAGGAACGCGCGCGGCATGCGGCTGATCTCGCGAAAGTCTTTCAGCCGTGGAGCGTTCACGCGCCCGATCGTTTTCCACCCGGAGCGACTGTCGAGGTCCGGCACTTCGAAGAACATCGCCATCCCTTCGGTTAGCCACAGGGGATTGTCGGCGTAGCGCGTGTGCAAGCCGCTATTGAAGGCGAGCTGATGCGTCGCCTCGTGAATCATCGTGGCGACGTTGAACGATGATGCTTCGAGCTTTCGCCGAATGTCTCCGGCCGTCTTGGCTGGCGTCGAATTCGGGCTGGCGGTCAGATCAAACAGGATGATCCGATTGGTTGGCTCGGAGAAATATCCAGGAGCCTGCGCCGCATCGGGACGGTCGTGCTTCGTCGCGAACTCGGCAAACTCGGCGCGATCCTTGAGCACGACAGCCGGCAACGGAAACTCCGGCTCGTGCAGCTCAAGCCCCGCCTCTTTCCAGTACGCATGAAAGGCGTCGTGCAGCCGCTCGAAGAGCGAACCGCACCACTCAGCGTACACGCGACCGGCGGTCGAGCAGACAACGAAGTGCTTCGTGACAACGACCTGCGTCGGAGTCTTGATGCCGAACTCGGCCACCTCGCGCGCAAGCTGTTCGCCGAGCTGTTCTGCGCTCAACGGCTGGAACGGGTCTTCGGTTGCCTCACGTTTCTGAAGCTGCTTGGGGGTCACGTTCCACAACCGCCCGTCGCGACCTTCAAGCAACAGCCCGCCATCTTGTGCTTCTAGCAACACACGCGATTCGATCATGCGTGTGACGGACTTCGCGTCGGTGAACGTGACGCGGTTCAGTCGGGACTTAGGAGGATCGTCGGCATCGACGTTGTTTGCGATCAGCGCGGCGGTGGCCATCATGCCGACGATCAATGTCCGGAGACACAGGCATCTCCGACGGATGTCTCCTGAATTGTGCTGTGACATGCTGGGGCCTCTATGGGTCGCGGCACTCTCGCGGAGGGTCAACGGCACCGCAAGACAACTCTCTGTCGAGTTTCCGTCTGGCAATTTCAGCACGACGCGCAAGCGAGTGGCTCTTCACCAACAACCACTCGCTTGCGCGTCGTGCTGGTGCCGACTACGATCCGAACGACTACCTCAAACCTGAAAGCCATTCATGAGTCCCTCTCCGTCCGATGCCCCAAAACGATCGCAGCCGAACGCACTAGGTTCGGAAACCAGTCCCTATTTGTTGCAGCACGCCTTCAACCCGGTCGATTGGTTTCCGTGGGGCGACGAGGCGTTGTCACGGGCCAAGCAGCTCAACAAGCCGATCTTCCTGTCGATCGGCTACAGCGCGTGTCATTGGTGCCACGTGATGGAGCACGAGAGCTTCGAGAACTCCGACATCGCGGCACTGATGAACGAGCTCTTCGTCTGCATCAAGGTCGATCGCGAAGAGCGGCCGGATCTCGATCAGATTTACATGACGGCAGTGCAGATGATGACGGGTCGCGGCGGCTGGCCAATGTCTGTGTTCCTGATCCCCGACCTGCGGCCGTTCTTCGGCGGAACGTACTGGCCACCGACTTCGCGAATGGGTATGCCGGGATTTCGAAACATCCTGAACGGCGTGGCCGACGCTTGGAAGAACCGTCGCGATGATGTGATTCGCAGTGCGGAGGAACTGACTGGCGAAGTTGTGCGCGCCGCGAGTGAGTCGTTGCCGCGTTCCGGCCTGAGCCTCGCCACACTGCGCGGTGCGATGGGGCAATTCCTGCAACGAGTCGATTGGCAGCAGGGGGGCTTCGGCGGTGCTCCGAAGTTTCCGCATCCGATGGACCTCCGCGTGCTGCTGCGCTGCTGGCGGCGGTTTGGCGAGCAAGAAGCTCTCGATGCCGTGCGGCTGACGCTCGACAAGATGGCGAACGGCGGGATCTACGATCAGCTCGGCGGTGGCTTTCATCGGTACTCGACCGACGCGAAATGGCTCGCGCCGCACTTCGAGAAGATGCTCTACGATAACGCGCTGCTCGTCCCGGTCTATTTGGAAGCGTTCCAAGCGACCGGCAACGGCGACGACGCGCGCGTTGTTCGCGAGACGCTCGACTACGTCCTCCGCGAGATGACTCAGCCACAGGGAGGCTTCTACTCGACCCAAGACGCCGACAGCGAAGGGGAGGAAGGCAAGTTCTTCGTCTGGAGCGAAGCCGAAGTACTGTCGCTGCTCAGCCCGGAGGACGGTCGGCTATTCTGCGATGCCTACGACGTGACGCCGCGAGGCAATTGGGAGGGGCACAACATTCTCAATCGCCCAAACGTGGGGCACGTTTCCAACGTGCTCGCCCCGGCCGGGCACGTTGAAAACGTGCCCCACGACCTCCTCGCTCGTTGCCGAGCGAAGTTGTTCGATGCACGATCGCGGCGGATCACTCCCGCCCGAGACGACAAAGTGCTCGTCAGTTGGAACGGCCTGATGATCGCGGCGATGTCGCAGGCGGCGGCGATTCTCGGCGAGCCGCGTTACGCCAAGGCTGCCAGCGCGGCGGCGGACTTCATTTTGGCCAACATGCGCGATGCCGACGGGCGGTTGCTGCACTCGTTCAAGGATGGGCAAGCTCGGTTCAACGCCTACCTCGACGACTACGCATGTCTGATCGACGGCCTGGTCGATCTGTATCAAGCCACGTTCGAGCCACGATGGCTAGGGATCGCACTCGATCTCGCTGAGCAGATGCTCTCGCGATTTGACGACCCGCGCGGCGGATTCTTTTACACGTCGATCGACCACGAACGACTGGTCGCGCGCGTGAAGGACACGCAGGACAACGCGACTCCGTCGGGCAACGGTATGGCGGCGTACGCACTCGCACGGCTGGGCACGCTGACCGGGCGAACGCAGTTGCTCGGTCGGGGTTATGCAACGCTGGAGGCGATGTCCGGACAGCTCGACAAGTTCGCGATGGCCAGCGGGCAGTCACTGCTCGCGCTCGATTTTATTCTGGGACCGACTCAAGAGGTTGTCTTCGTTGAGCCTTCCATTCCGACGTGTGAGATTCGGGAAGCTCTTCACGAGCATTGGCAGCATTTCTGGCCCAATCACGTTGTTGCGTTGAGGAAATCTCAGGACTCTGATGACAACTTGCCGATCTCCGTCGGTGATTTGCTCGTCGGAAAGTCTCCTCGACAAGGTCAACTGACCGTGTTCGTTTGCGAGCGGGGAAGCTGCCAGCATCCATTGGTAGGCTTGCCCGCATGGAAAGAATGGATCGCTCAAAGGAATCCGCTCTGACCTCTCGACGCCTGGAGTGATGGTCTTCCATTCGGAGTGATGTTCTTCCATTCGGAGGGTCGAGAACTGTGTTCTCAGGTGGCGCAGAATTGGCAACAATCGTAGGGAAAGCAGGGTGATTCATCCGGTTGGGAAAACTGTGTCGTACCGAAGACGACCCTCAATACCGAGTCGGCTGGGATGTTTTGGGCGAGCTTGACTTGGAATTCTGTCGATCGCACACTTCTGCCCCCAAAGTAGGGAGAAGTCCGGCTACGGCAGGCCGCTTTTGAGGTCCACGACGCAACAAGACGCTTCATGTTGACTTCCGCAAATGCCCCTCGCCCGCTACGAATTGCGATCTTCACGTTTTCGTATGCGCCGGCACTCACGGGAATTGCGACAGGATTACACCAGCGATTGATTCGGCTGCTGGATCGCGGTCATCACGTCTTGCTGCTGCATCCACAAATCGACGAGCAATATCCCGATGCCGTGCGGAATCGCAGCATGGTGGGTTACGACGGCTCAGAATTTCCGAATCTCATCAAGCGAGTCTATCCGACTCGGCCGCACTTGCTGAATCGCGAACATCCAGAGCCGCGTCGGTACTCCGAGTGGGATGATGCCGCGATGGTGGCGGATTTTCGCCCCGACATTCAGGTGGTCGTAGACCCGGCGGGAATGCGCGGATTCAGTTCACTGTTACTGCGGGGCTATGGGCGTCCTGTGGGACACAAATACGCGCAGCAGACTGGAATCCCCACGGTCGGCATGTACGAAACCGACTGGCTTGGCTACGCCGAACGGTACTTCGGCCGAGCACTGGTCGCGATCGGCAGTCCGTTGGCAGGATATTTGAACCGGCGTTTTACCGAAGCCTACCAGAGCACCTATTTCACGTCGCGGTATTTGCTGTCCAAGCTCAGCCAATTTGGCCATGCGAATTGCCAGCCGCTCACTTATCACGGAGTCGATTGTCAGCGGTTTCACCCCAACAATATTCAGTTCGACCCGATGCCAGACGACCTCTCGCGAGTGGTACTGTTTGTCGGGCGGATCGCTCCGGAGAAAAATGTTTCGGTATTACTCAAGGCATTTCGTGAAGTCGAGCGGACCATCCCGGATGCACTGTTGGTTCTGGTCGGTAGCGGCCCGATGGGGACGAAGGTCGCCGCTGAGGCACAACGTCTGGGCCAGTGAATCCGCGTCTGGGGCGAAGCCCATGGTGACACGCTGCGAGGGCTGTTTGCTCGCGCGGCCGTATTTGCCAACCCGTCTGTCACGGAAAACTTCTGCACCACCAACCTGGAAGCCCTGGCGTCTGGAACTCCCGTCGTCGCTGCCGCCGCTGGAGGCAACTGCGAACAGATCGAAGAGGGTGTGAACGGGTACTTGAGTCGCCCGAATGACCCCCGCGACATGGCAAAAAAGTTGATTGTTCTTTTGAATGATGAGAACAGCCGCCGGGAGTTTGCTCGGCGTGCTCGTGAATCGTCTTTGAATTTCGACATCGAAGCGTGTGTCGATCGCTTGGAGGCTGACTTAAGAGATCGTGTCGGACGGAGCCAATCCCAACCAGGATCGCAGGTTCTTGCCTGCGAACGGACGTGAGGATCAGACAAGATGCGGATTTTGGTCACCGGTGGAGCGGGCTACATCGGCTCACATTGCGTACGACAGTTGATTCAGGATGGCCAGGACGTTGTCGTCATCGACAACCTGTCTCGCGGACATCGCGAGGCGGTCCATCAGGATGCCCCCTTCTACCAGTTGGATTTGGCCGACACGCTGCGAATGACCGCCATCATGCGTGAGCATGAAGTCGAAGCGGTCATGCACTTCGCCGCATTGAGTTACGTCTGCGAATCCGTCCGGCATCCACGGCGCTATTTGAAGACGAACACCGCCGGCACGATTCATCTCTTAGAGGCGATGGAGTGCGCCGGCGTGAAGCGGCTCGTTTTCAGTTCCACTTGTTCGACCTACGGAATTCCCGATCGCCTTCCCTTGGACGAGCATTCGCCTCAACGCCCCTGCAATCCCTATGGGCAATCGAAGTTGGCCGTCGAGCAATTGTTGCGCGACCTCGTGAAGGCAGACGCCTCGTTTGGCTGTATCGCTTTGCGATACTTCAACGTGGCCGGTTGCTCGGCGGACGGAGTGCTGGGAGAAGACCACGATCCGCAACTGCGGATTATTCCGATCCTGTTGCTGACGGCGATGGGGCTGCGCGAATCGTTCACGATTAATGGCAACGACTTTCCCACGCCCGACGGGACGTGCATCCGCGACTACATTCATGTCGACGACATCTGCTCGGCGCATCGTTTGGCAATCACCGGAGTCCAATCAGGGGTTTCCCGATTCTTCAATGTCGGCCTTGGGCATGGCTATTCCGTCAGCGAGGTCATCGGCTCCGTGCGGCGCGTGACTCGAAAAGCAATCCCGGTACGCATTGGACCGCGCCGTGAAGGGGATCCGGCAGAACTGTTTGCTAACTCCGATCGAATCCGCTCCGAGTTGGGCTGGACTCCTCGATTGACCAAACTCGACGAGATCGTGGAAACCGCTTGGCGCTGGTTCAAGTCGCACCCTGAGGGCTACCGCTCGCGGCACTTGTCCCATGAAACCGCGATTTCACATTCGAGATCGAGCTATCCGCTGGACGAAATCCACGCCCGACAACCGCTCGCCGTTCGCTGAGCTGGTAATAGATGCTGGAACCATCGCCGTCGATTTCGTCTCCGATGAAGCCTTGAACTGAGGGGCTGATTTTTCCTGTTGCGAAAATCTCGAATTCTGATCGGAGCAATCTCAACACTCATCGTACTGGGCCGTAAAGGCAATGTTGTCTCAGCGAATCCCGTAAAGCAGATGGATGTCTGGGATCAACGGATTGATGTCGTTCGTCAATCGAAAGCCGTGTTGTCGCAGAATCGCTTCGATCGGGGCGACATCGGCGACATCATGGATTTCGATAATCGTCTGCCGAATCTTGGACCAGTCATCTGCGGTAAGGCTTTGAATGATTCCCATCTCTGCACCTTCGGTATCGATTTTCAATAGGTCGACTCGGTCCAATTGATGTTCTGCGATGACTTCCGAAAGTGTTCGCAACTGACAGGTGACGCTGACCCGGTGGTAGAAGTACGCAAAAATCCGCTCCGCGAGCCAGGGCCGGGTAAACCCAAACATCATGCGCAGCACGTTTGCAATTGCTGGTGTTGGAAAGCGATCCATCTGCGAGTAGATGTACTTGATAATGCGAGCCTTCTCTTCCGGAGAGTCATTGGGGAATTGTGTCGAGATGCACGATGCGCGGGGATAGAACGCGAACGTCGCAGTGCCAGCCTTTTCCGAAATGCCACAGTTGTGAATTTGAAGCTTGGGATTGGGGTAAAGTTCGACGTTGCGCCGCAGCGTTTCAAAAATGTCCGGAATCGGCTCAAACGCGTGAACGGAGACAGACCGTCCAATGTGGTGCAAGAAGACTTCCAGCAACCCGGTGTTCGCTCCCACGTCCAGGATTTGATCACCGTCGGAAATCGTCACCCCGTGACGACGATAAATGTCGTTCTCGAAGATCTCTTCGTAGATCGCTTGAGTGTCTGACTTGCTGAGCGAGTACACAACAAGCCCATTCGGCAAGCGAAGTTTCTTCGGCTGAGCGATCATCGATGTCCTCGCGCGGTATGACGGAACTCGTCCGAAACAGGCGGAATTGATATGCCGTAAGAGCGATTGAATTGTCGGCGGGACGGATAGTATTGGTCGTCGACAAGCCAAACTAGCGAACTTGAAAAGACACACATTCGACAGCATCGAGCGGGGCTTCACGAGAATCTACGAGAACACACCCCACACCGGTTTGCCGTTCGCCGCCGGGAGCGGGCGATTCAACTTGTCGCGCAGTTCCGTGTCGGGATCGATACCCATCGCGGCGAACATCGTGGCGGCCAGATCACCCAGCGGCACTGGGTCACGATCGGGATACGCTCCGTTCTTGTCCGACTGGCCATGCATGTAGCCGCGCTTCACGCCGCCGCCGGCGAGCAGCACCGTGTAGCAACTTGGCCAGTGATCGCGGCTGATGTTGGCGTTGATCTTCGGAGTCCGGCCGAACTCGCCCATCCAAACGACGAGCGTCGTGTCGAGCAATCCGCGCTGTTCGAGATCGTTGAGCAGCGTCGGCAACGTGTGTTCCGTCATCGGCAAGTGCCGAGCCTTCAAGATCGGATACGCCCGCGTGTCGTTGAAACCGTGCGTGTCCCAGCCGCCGCTGGTGGTGCTCTGTCCGCCGATGGTCTCGTCGAAGTAGACGTTGACGAACTTCACGCCCGCCTCGACCAGACGTGTCGCGAGCAAACAACTCTGGCCGTAGGTCGTTCGGCCGTAGCTGTCGCGAGTCTTCGCCGGCTCGCGCGACAGATCGAACGCATCGCGAACGCGCGACGACGACAGCATCGCCAGCGCGCGGTCGTAGTATTCGTCGATGCCGCGAGCCGTCGCCGAATGCTCCAGCAGCCGAGTCTGTTGGCTGATGATCCGCTGCATCTCGCGCCGGCTTAGCAGGCGATCGGCCGAGAGGTTCGACGGCAAGCTCAACTCCGGCAACTTGAAGCCGGAGTCATTCGGGTCAGCCGTGATCAGCAGAGGGTCATGCCGCTTGCCGAGAAAACTGGCGTGCTGTCCTGGAGTGACCGAGCCGTCGCGAATGACGTGCGGCAGCGAGACGAACGTCGGCATCGTCTCGGCATTCGGAGCGATCCGGTCCACGACCGAGCCGTAGGCCGGAAACAACTCGATCGAATCCTTCAACCGGATGTCGTCCACCGTCGGCGCATACCCGGTCAGCGCGTGGTACGCCGCCGAGTTGTGATTCTTCATCGAATGAAACACGGTGCGAACGAGCGTGACCTTGTCGAGCACCTTCGCCGTCTCTGGCAGATGTTCGCAGATGCGCACGCCCGGCAGGGCTGAATCAATTTGCCCGAACAGGCTGCGGATTCCTTCGGGAGCATCGGGCTTCATGTCGAACGTATCGACATGGCTCGGCCCACCGAACTGGTACAGGAAGATGATCGACTTCGCTCGCCCGGACCGTTTACGAAATGCCGAGTTCTCCTCGGCCGCGAATAGTTTCGACAGCGTCAGGCCGAGCAAGCCGGTCGCTCCCGCAGTGATCGCGGTGCGGCGAGGAATCCGCAGTGAAGTTCGGTCGGACATCGGAAGGCTCGGTCTTTCGATTCTGAAAAGCGTGACCAACACACTAACCCGAAGCGCCAGCGAGGGCGAGCGCTCCATCGACTCACTTTCGGACGACGCGTTGTGAAGCGCCCGCCCTCGCTGGCGCTTCGGGTTAGTTTGAGTGGCGGCCGGTTTCAAGTTCAAGCGTCAATCGTCGGATAGAATCGAGCCGACCACAGCGGTTGCGACGGCTCACGATCGAGCGTCAACTCGCCGACGAGTTGCGAGCCGCTCAGCCGCAGTCGAACGGTGGATTCCGAGTCCACCAGCCATTCCACGTGACCGTGATCCCAGCGTGCGACAGACCCCCGCTCGCGGCTGACCGGGCCTTCGTAGTCGATATACATCAGCCGATGATCGGCAATCGCTTCCGCTGAAAGGACCATTGAGTCGGCTGCGGAGCGCCAGCGATCAGGACTCTCCAGCAACCGCCACGACCGCAGCACCTCGCCGCGCTGCACCAGCAAGTCCCAGTGGACGAACGGGTGATCGTGAGTGAGCAGGACAAAACGTGGCATGGCGGCAGAGGGGTTAGGAATGGGGCCACAATAACTTTCCGACGTTGTCGCTCGCAGGAAATGTCACAGTAATTCTCTGCGCTCTTCGCTCCTCTGCGGTGAGATTTGTTTTCACCGCAGAGGAGCGAAGAGCGCAGAGATTCGTCCGAACCTCACGATCACAATACGGGAAGTGATTGCGCTCACATTCCTTAGGGGCTGGGGACATGCAGGTCTTTCCAAACCCCTAGCCCCCAGTCCCTAACCCCTGTTCTCACTGCATCACGCCTTTCGTGATGCTCATGAAGGCGTCTTCGAGCGTTTCGGTTTTGCCTTGGAACTCGATGGCCGGGAAGCCGGCGTGGATTAGGCCGCGCAGCAATTGGTGCTGAGCGTCCGGGTCGCCATCGAATTCAAAGTTCACATCGAGTCCCGCGACTTGAACGGCTGAGACGAACGGCTGCTCGAACAGCCAGCGCTCCAGTGCGGCGGGACTGTGCTTCGGGTTGTCAACGGCCAGCAACTTCACGGCCAGCGTCTTCTGACCGACTTGGCCCTCTTCGTGTCGCTGTCGCTTCGCCAGTTCCTCGATCGTGCCGAAGGCGAGCACGCTGCCGGCTTCGATGATTGCGGCCGAATCGCAGATCTCTCCCAGTTCGGTGAGGATGTGCGAACTGATCAGAATCGTCTTGTTCATCTGTGTGGCCATCAGCCGGATCAGTTCGCGCAGTTCGATGCGGGCACGCGGGTCGAGTCCGGCGGCCGGCTCGTCGAGGATCAGCACCTGCGGGTCGTGAATCAAACAGCGGCCGAGCGCGAGCCGTTGCGATTGTCCTTTCGAGAGCGTGGCGATCGGCTTCTCCGCGAGCTTGCGCAGCTCGGTGAAGACCAGCACGTTCTCCAGCGAGTCGCGCCGCTTGGCTCCGCGCAGCCCGTAAGCTCGCGCGAAGAAGTCGAGGTACTCGATGACGTTCATGTTCTGATATTTGCCGAAGTGGTCGGGCATGAAGCCGAGCACTCGACGGACTTTGTCCGGGTCGTCGATCACCGAGTGACCGCAAATGAACGCATCGCCGGCGGTCGGCGTGTCGAGCGTCGCGATGATCCGCATCGACGTCGTCTTGCCCGCTCCGTTCGGGCCGATGTAGCCCAGCACTTGACCGGGATATGCCTTGAACGACACGTCGTTCACTGCTTTGAGCTTGCCGAAGAAGCGATGCAGATGCCGTAGCTCCAGCACGGGTTCTCCCGACCATGACTTCGGCGGCGTAGGGGCCGCCGACTCGCTCAAGTCCAGCGTGGGCAACGCATCGGCGTTGCTGGACGCGCTGCCGTTCGTGGGCTGATCGCTCATGGGAAGGACTCCTCGTGTCGCGAGCGGGATTCTCTGATGAGTATGGCATTTCAGCGTCCGCTCGTCCGAACGGCAACGCGCGGGCGATTCGGCCCAGACTCGGTACGACTGGCACATCTGGCATCAACTGCTTGGACCGCAAGCGAATTACTCCCGTTCGACGATCGCTTCTGGACACACACGTTCGCGGCTCGCAATTTTGTGGTGTTGCTCGGCTCACCATTCACTCATTCGCGAGGTACTTGCCATGCGTTTCCGTCTGCTCCGTCCGTTGGTTTCGTGTGTTGCGTTGTTGTTGTCGGTCGTGACGTTCGCCGAAGACAAGCCGGCGGCGGAACCGAAACCAGCCCCAGTCCCGGCGGCCAAAGCTCCGACCGATTTGTCTGGTCATTGGAGCGGCACTTGGCTGAGTCACTCCAACGGACACGATGGCCCGATCACCGGCGACTTCCGCAAGATCGACGACGACCACTACTGCGTCCATTTCGACGGCCGGTTCTGGGGGCTGTTCCCGTTCGAGTACGACGTCGTGCTGACGGTCACCGAACGCAAAGACGACAAGCTGACGATGTCGGGATCATCGGACCTCGGCTTTCTGTTCGGCACATTTTCGTACACGGTGACCGTGACCGACACGAGCTTCGTCGCCTCGTACTGCTCGAAGCGCGATCACGGTGTCTTCAACATGACCCGCTGTTGCCGCTGCCCGTAACGCTCAGTTTGTGATGATCGGGAGGGCGAGGCTCCCGCCGAGCCGTTGCGTGAATCACGCGCCCTCTCCGTCGCGGCTCGGCGGGAGCCTCGCCCTCCCTCCATTTGTACGAACCATTGTCTCGTGCTTGTGGCTGCGCTTGCCTCGCCGCACAATGTTGCTCCGTTGTTTGATCCCCAAGTCCTCACACGGAGCCTGCCTCATGCGATCGTTCTTTCGTCCTGCCGTTTTGTTGGGTTTGAGCGTTTGCGCCTCGTCCGTGTTGTCCGTCGTGAATCATTTACCGATGGCGACCGCTGCTGATTCGAAGGGGATCGCCGCGATCACCGTCGAGGAGGCAAAGAAATATCCCGACTTCGCCGTTCAAGGGGAGTACGAAGGGGAACTCGGCGATCAAGACGGTAAGCAGAAGTGGGGTCTGCAAGTGATCGCATTGGGCGAAGGCAAGTTCCATGTGGTGGCGTATGCCGGCGGGTTGCCAGGGAATGGTTGGGACAAATCCGAGAAGCGTGAAGTGGATGGCAGCACGGTTGATGGCACAACGACGTTCAAAGGAGAGACGGGTTCGGCAGCGATCAGAGATGGCGTGGCGAAGATCACCACTCCCGACGGAAAACCGCTCGGCGAGATGAAGAAGCTCGAACGCCAAAGCCCGACGATCGGCAAAAAGCCACCCGAAGGGGCAGTTGTGCTGTTCGATGGCAAAAGCGGCGACGCCTTCACCGATCCGAAGAAATTCGTCGATGGCCTGATGTCGCAAGGGATCACCAGCAAGCAGAAGTTTGGCGACTTCTCGTTGCACATGGAGTTCCTGTTGTCGTACATGCCGGCCGCTCGCGGTCAGGGCCGAGCCAACTCCGGTTGCTACATGCAGGGCCGCTACGAGGTGCAGATCCTCGACAGCTTCGGTCTCTCTGGCGAGCACAACGAGTGCGGCGGCATCTACACGATCAAGAAGCCCGATGTGAACATGTGCCTGCCGCCGCTCCAATGGCAGACCTACGACGTGGACTACACCGCCGCGAAGTACGACGCCGACAAAAAGAAAACGGCGAATGCGAAGCTGACCGTGCGGCATAACGGCGTTTTGATTCACGAGAACGTCGAACTCCCCAAGGGCACGACGGCCGCTCCCGTCGCCGAAGGTCCGGAACCTGGGCCGATCTACATCCAAGACCACGGCAACCCGATCCGCTTCCGCAACATTTGGTTGGTCGAGAAGAAATAGCGTTCTGAAGAGGATTCAACACAGAGTCACAGAGAGAACAGAGGAGCTGCGCTGCAATCTGCTCTGTGTCTCTGTGTTGAAGTGATTCGCTGGGTCGATGCGGAAAGCCTCTCGCAGAAGGGTGCCAGAAGATGATCACTCGCGGTTCTCGAAGTGCGTGGATATTGATCGCTCTCGCGACGACTCTGCTCACCGGTCTTGGCTCGCCGGCACAAGACTCCGATGCGAAACCGAAGGCTCGGTCCGTTTCACCTATCGAGATCAAGCCGGAGCGGCGGACGCTCAGCCCCGGAACTCCGTTGAGCGTCCGGACGTTGGTGCTTCGTCCGCCGCAGATTCCCAGCATCCTCAGTTGGACGATCGAGTCGAAGCGGCATCGTGGGTATTTGATTGCGACGGCACTCAGCCCCGATGCGAAGCAGCTCGCGACCGGCGGACTCGACGGCATCATTCGGATTTGGGACGCGGAGACCGGTGAGTTTCAAAAAGCGTTGGTCGGACACGACAGCTACGTCTACGACCTTGCGTGGTCGCCCGATGGTCGTACGCTGGCGTCCGGGGGATCGTGGGATACGACCGCACGGCTGTGGGATGTCCGCTCGGGATTGAATCTGCGAAGCCTCAAGCATCCGGGGTATGTCGGAAAGATTGCGTGGTCTCCCGATGGCAGGATGCTGGTGGTCTGCGGTGGCGAGAGCGGCATTTGTCTGTTTTGGGACGTGACCGTCGGTGCCGAACGAGGCAAGGTCGAGCACGGCCGTCATGTCCTGAGCAGCGTCTGGTCTCCCGACGGAGCATCGGTGGCGTTCACCTGCTCGGGGCAAGCGCCGCAGGTCTTCGACACCGAGGAATTCAAGACTCGCAAGACGCTCGGTGATGCGGCGCTGACCGAAACGAATTACTCCGCCGCGTGGTCGCCGGACAGCAAGCTGCTCGCGGTGGCGACGAATGTCGGCACGAAAGTCTTTGACTCGGAATCAGGCGATTTGAAACAGACACTCGCCGGTCCGATGACGACGGCCGCGTGGTCGCCCGATGGAAAGGTGTTGGCGACGGCGTACTCTGGCAACGCGGTGCAGACTTGGAACACTGCCGATTGGAAACTCATCAAAGCCCTGCCGATCGGAGCGTCGGCGCTCGCGTATGCAAACGATGGATCGCGGCTGAGCCTGATGACCTCATCGACGGTCACGCTGTGGGACGTCGCGGCTGACAAAGCTCTGCCGACAATCGACGCCGGTGGCCCCGCGTCGCGAGCGATGTGGACGACCGGGAAATTAATGGCGTCTGGCATCGGTACAAACGTGGTCTCGGTGTGGGACATCGCGACCGGAAAGCTGGCGAAGAAACTCGAAGGGCATACCGCTCCGATCACCGCGATTGCCTGGGCTGGGAACAACAAGACTCTGGCGACCGCCTCGGCTGACAAGACGGTGCGTGTTTGGGATGCTCAAAAAGGTGAGCTGCTGAAAAAGCTCGAAGGGCACACCGAGGGAGTCGCTGTCTTGTCGTGGGCACCCAACGGCAAGCAGCTTGCGAGTGGCAGCCACGACAAGTCGGTGCGGCTGTGGGACACCGTCACCGGCAAGTCGATGAAGACGCTCGACAATCATCCGGCCGCTGTGACCATCATGGATTGGAACGGCAAGATGCTGGTCGCCGGTGGCCCGTCGAACACGATCTTCGTTTGGAACACGACCACCGGGCAGACTGTTCGCAAACTGGAAGTCTCCGGCCAAGCTCAATCGCTGTCGTGGTCTCCCGATGGCAAGGTGATCGCCACCGGTGGAGTCGATGACGCGATCCGCATCATGAATCCCGCGAACGGATCGACGCACGCGAAGCTCAGCCTGCCGGGTGATCCTCCCTCCGTGACCGCTTTGGCCTGGAGCGCGAAGGGAGAAACGATCGCCTCCGGCCGAGCCAATCACACGGCCCAAATCTGGGATCCGCAAACCGGCAAAGTGGCACACAACGTCGCGACGATGGCTCCCGTGCAGGAGGTAATGTGGTCGGACACGCTGCGCACGCTGGCCGTTGGCACCACTGACCGCTGCGTCAGGTTCTTCGACACCAAAAGTGGCAAGCTCCGAGCGACACTGATCACCGACCACGACCAAGTCCCCGCCATCACCGCCGACGGCCACTACCGAGCCGACTCCGAACCGGAGCTGGTCTACGTCGTCCAAACCGAGTCGTCCCAAGACACACTCTCCCCCGCCGACTTCGCCAAGAAGTACCGTTGGAAGAACTCTCCCAAAGACGTGAGGCTGGCGGACTGATTTATGAGGCCGTGATCCTCTCGCGCCACCGAGTTTACCTCGGTGGTTCCCGCGCTTCTGCACTACGGGGCACTTCTTCAAGATCGCGTAGTGCAAAAGCGCGGGAATCACCGACGCAAGGTTGGAGTCGTAAAGATCACAGTCTCTTTGGAGTGAATCATGCGAACGCTCGCAATCTGCCTGGGCTTGATCAGCATGATGGCCGCTGCTGACGAACCATCCGCACCGCCACGCTTCATCAAAGCGTGGGGCCAAGAAGGGACCGCCGCCGGCGAGTTCGAGTTCCCCATCGGCATCGCGATTCACGAGCAGACGATCTTCGTCACCGATCACTACAACAACCGCGTGCAGTCGTTCGATTTCGACGGCAAGCATCTCGCGTCGCTGGAAGTCTTGCCGAATCCCGGAGGCATCACCGCCGACCGCGACGGCACGCTGTTCATTTCACACTTCCCGGTCAGCCGGCTGAGCAAAGAGAAACACCCCGACCGCGTCTCGGTCTACACTCCAGCCGGCAAACTGCTGCGCGAGTGGGGCAAGACCGGCAAGAGTGACGGCGAGTTCGATTTCCCTGGCGGCTTGGTGATTGGTCCCGATGACCGGGTCTACGTCGCCGATCAAACCAACCGCCGCGTGCAGGTCTTCGACAAGGCCGGAAAATTCCTCGCCAAGTTCGGCGAGTACGGCATTCAGCCCGGACAGTTCGGTGGCAACACGAATCCCAAATCGCGAGTCGGCGGCCCGCAGTTTCTGGCCTTCGACAAAGCTGGCAACCTCTACACGACCGAAGGCTCAATGGGCCGAGTCCAAAAGCTGACTCGCGAGGGCAAGCCGATTCTGTCGTGGGGCAGCCTGAAAGACGAACCGAGCGGCTTCGGCGGCAAGTTCACCGGCTTCAAAGACAAAGTCGCCAATCTCGAAGGCCCCATCGGAATCACCGTCGATCCGCACGACCACGTTTGGGTCGCGTCGATCAACGGCCGCATTCAACAGTTCGACACCAACGGCAAACTCCTCGGCGGCCTGCAATCCAGCCAAGGCTCCGAGCCAGGCAAGTTCTTCGCCCCACACACGATCGCCTTCAACAGCCGAGGCGAATTTTTCGTCGTCGATTCCTACAACCACCGCATTCAGAAATTTGGTGTCACACCTTGAATTGATTCACCGGTCGTGGTCGCGTGAGACGTTGATTCCAGCTCCACGATCGGCACGCGCTCCCCCAGTGTGATCATCGCCCAGACCCCGGCGAGCGGGCAGAGGAACATTGGCATGGCGGCGGTCCAGGCGATCCCGGGGCCGTGTTGAATCAGCGCCAGCAGAACGCCGAGCGGGAACAGCATTGTGCTGAAGAGCAATGACCAGCGAGTCAATCTCGTGCGAGACGTGCGGTGCAGGAGGAAGAGGCTCACTGCGATCAGCGTGTCGAAGATCACATGGAGGATCGCGAGTTCCATCGATTGGGCGTTCGCGATTGGGTGCTCCATGAGCCAAACATGGCTGGGGAACGGTTCAAAGATCAGGATCGCCACAACGATCAACGTGGTCGCGAGCGACAGCAGCATCATTCCCAGCATGAGTTCGGTGGGGGCGGCGAGGCGTTCGCGGCGAGTCAGGGCTGTCGTCGCTTTCAGCAATCGGCCGCTGAAGCGGAGCAAGATGATCGTGCCGCAGAACCATCCGACGGCATCGGCCAGGCAGGCGAAGCCGGCGAGTTCGCCGAAGTGTGGCCCCATCTCGCGGTACTGGCCCGCATGTGTGATCAACACAACCGCTCCCACGCCGAGACACCACAACGTCCAGACGACTTCCAGCGCCAGAAACACGACACCGGTCGCGAGGTCTTTTCGCTGAGTCACCCCGACGACTCCTTTGAACGCTCCGGGGACAAGCTCCGCAGCATTCGTTGCCGCTTCACGCAACATCGGCCAAGCGGCTCGCGAAAACTTGCCGATGTGCGACCAGAGGTTTGTCGCCGTGTCGCGCAGAGTCGTCCACGCATGGCACTCGGCCAGCGGGACGTCGGTGAAATGAGTTTTTGCACCGGGATGTCTCAGAATGACCAAAGCCCAAATGGCGAATGGCAGGATGACGAACCAGAGGGCACCAAACAGCATGAACAGCGTCGCGCAACCAACGGTTGCGGCAAAATAATACTGTCGGCTCTTCAGGCATAAGCCGACGAAGATCGCTTGGCCTCCTGCCAGAACCGACATCAACGTCATAAAGCCATAAAAGGGGCTGATGTCTCTCGGATTTGACGGCGAATTGAGAAACATCAAGAGGCCAATGACGATGCTCACAACTCCCAAGAACGTCAACGCCCTCGCTGGAATGTGGAGTTCCTGTTCCAGTTGTTCGCGAGTCTTCGATTCACCTGGCGGTTGGGCGGGTAACAGGGCAGCCACGAAGGCCGTGGCCTGTTTGAAGCGATCTTTCACCCAGGCGGCGTTTTCCGAACCGCGTTGTGTCGGTGTCTTGGCTTTGGCAGTTTGCGGCTCACTGTCGCGGATGTGATCGACGTCGGTGCGGACGTCGGTGACCCGCTGGTATCGCTGCGCCGGCTCTTTCTCCAACGCTCGCAGAACGACTTCATCCAGCCGTAAGTCGATACGGACTTTCTGCGACGGCAGTGGGAAGCGGCCGAGCGGTAGTTCGCCGGTCAGCATCTCGTAAAGGACGACTCCCAGCGAAAAGATGTCCGCGCGGTGATCGACTTCCGTCGGATGTTCGACTTGCTCCGGAGCCATGTAGTGCGGAGTGCCGACCACCTGCCGAGTTCCGGTCAGCGGTCGCTCGGCCACGCCACCTTGATCGTCGATCTGCCGTGCAATCTTCGCCAAACCGAAGTCCGCGATTTTCACCCGGCCCTCTTTGGTCAGCAGAATGTTCTCCGGCTTGATGTCCCGATGCACGATCCCCTGCTCGTGAGCGTACTGCAGCGCATCGCACACTTGCGGCACGATCCCCAACGCCTCTTTGCACGACAGCCGTCCAGTCTCCTCAACATGCCGCAAGCTGGTTCCATCCACGAACTCCATCAGGAAGAAATACAAATCCCCCTGCTTGCCGAAGTCGTAGACTGTGACGATGTGCGGATGATTGAGCTTTGCCAACGCCCGCGCCTCGCGCTGAAATCGTTCAGCGAATCCGGGATCGTTCTCAAAGTCTGGCCGCAGAATCTTCAGCGCGACGAACCGATCCAGTTCCTTCTGCCGAGCCTTGTAAACGACTCCCATGCCGCCGTAACCAACCCGTTCGAGAATCTCCAACTGCGGAAAGTACGGAGCCAACTGCTCTGGCAACGGAGCCACAAATCGAGGCCGATATGCCGCCGTGCTCGGCTGATCCAACCCCGGCTGACTTTCAAAACCGAGCGTCAGCAAACACCTCGGACACAACACCGACGGCGTGCCCGGCGGAACGGTTGCCCCGCACTGCGGGCACGTTTTTTCCGATGCCTGAGCTTCGCTTGATTCCGCCTGCTCTGTGCAACTTTCCGGCGTCGCTTCAGAATTCACGCCAACTTCCGGCCCGTTGTCCTCGGTAGTCATCATGTTCCCCATGTGTGAATGACTTCTACCGAGAACTAAGCACTCGCCAAAATCAGGTTGCGAGAAAAATTGAGAATCTCGAACCACGACTATCTCGCCGCCGCCGTGACGTGTTCGGCCGCGAGATCGCGCGGGTGCGGCTTGACGGCTCGCGCGGGGAGCGATGTGAGGACGACGCAGATCGTCTCCGTGGCGGGATCGGCCCAGGCGATTGTTCCTGTTGAGCCGGTGTGGCCGAACGTCTTTTCGGAGCAACCTGTGCTGCCGGCTCCCTGGCCGACATTCAGGCCGAGTCCGCGCGGCGTTTGACCGGGAGGATTGTGATTCGTCGTCATCAACCGAGCCGTCTCCGGCTTCAAGATCGCTCCGTTCTGAAATAAGAACTCGCCGAGCCACCGCGCGATGTCCGGAGCGGAAGCGTGAGTCCCACCCCAGGGTGCTCCGAGCTTTCGCCAGTACGGGCTGTTCCAATCCCAATTCTTCGCGTTGGGATCACCGCCACCTGCTTCGACAGCCGCGAACTCCGTCTGCACCGGAACGAAGTCCTCCAACTTGAAGCGTCCCAAACCCTGAGCTGACCGCTTCATGTCCAGCCGCTGAAACACCGCGCGATCGACGAGCGTCAGGATGTTGGAACCGCTGAGCACCTCGGCCACGCGAGCTGCCAGCAGAATTCCCATGCTCGAATACTGGTACTTCGTCCCCGCCGCGAATTGCAGCGGAGTCCGCGTTGCGTGTTCGACGAACTCGGACAGAGACGCATAAGCCTTGCGGAGCGCGTCGTTCTCGGCAAGCTGATCGGGCAATCCGCAAACATGCGACAGCAGATGCCGCATCGTGACCGCTTCGCGTCCGTCACCCGTGAACTTCGGCAAGAACTTTCGGACGGGATCATCGAGCCGAAACGCTCCCTTATCAAACAACGTCATCAACGCCGTCATCGCGATCGGCTTCGAGATCGAGCCGAGCAAAAACATCGCGTGCTCATCCGCCGCTTGACCGAAGGCTCGCGAAACCGATTCCCGATTCCGCCCCTGAGCCACATGCAACACCGCTGCCGTCACCCGCCTCTCCGCCGTCGCGCGAGCCAACACCTCAAACGCCTGATCCAACCGATCCCGCCGCAACGCCGCCACCAACGGTGTCGCCAACGATGCCGCCAAACCCGCCTGAAGAAAAACTCGCCGCTTCATGATGCTTGCTCCTTTTAGCGGATGACCTTCGGCAGACGTTCCGTCATCGATTTCAATTTCCAACCGCCACCATCAGTCGCCGCAGTTCGTCATCGACCTCGGAAGGATCGCTGAGGGTTTCAGCCACTTCGGCGCGGAGGAGTTCTCGGTAACGGCGACGCAAACGATGAGCGGCGGATTTGATCGCCTCTTCGCTGAGGTCGAAGCGGGCGGCGAGGTCGAGGTACGGCAACCGGTTCTCATCGCCATGCAGATGCGGTTCGAGTAGCTCGCACAATTCGCCGCGACTCTCGGCACGATATTCCTCTCGCAGTTTGTCGAGTGTCGTTTGCAAGACGGTCAGCGCCCATTCGCGCTCAAACAACCGTTCAGGAGTTTCGTGGCTGACCGGTTCGTGACTGATACGGCTCTCTGCCTGAGACACATCGAGCGACTGAATGACTCGGCCACCGCCACGCTTCTGAGCATCATTGCGTCTCTGCTCGGTCGAAAGAAAGTTCTGCATCGACTTCAACAAGAACGACCGAAACCGCCCCCGTTGTGGATCGGCCCGCGCAATCAAATTCCCCTCGAGCACAAACGCAAAAAACGCTTGTGTCCGATCCTCCGCATCAACCAGCGGCAACCCCTTCCGTCGAGCGAACGCATACAACGGAAACCAATACGTCTCACAAAGCTCTCCCAACGCCGCACGAGCCGGCGTCGATCGCGCCTCCCCCGCCGCCTGCACCAAACTCCACCGCGTCGTCGCAAACATTTTTGGAGCTTTCTCGCGAGACATCCGCTCGCTCGATTTCGTTCTGAGTTTGATCCCGATTGGCGACTGCCCATCCCTCGTCGGATACTGTATGTTGCGATCGAGTCTGTCGTCAGCTTTGACTGGAGTTTGTCTTGATCGAATCACAAACCACAACCGCGCGCGGCCCGACAATGATACGGTACTGCCGGATCGAAGAAGCAGATCGCTCTTTTGACCTGAAATTCTGGCAAGCACAATCCGATGCCGCTCGATTCGCCGCCGCTTGGGAGATGGTCGTCACGGCTCAGCTTTGGAAGGGACGCGATCCGAATGAACTCCGATTTCAAAGATCTGTTGCGACTCTTCGGCGAGTTCCAATTTAGCTTTCTGGTCGTCTGCGGATACGCGGTAATCCGATACACCGAACCGCGCTACACGAAAGACCTGGACCTGTGGGTTGAAGCGACTCCTGAAAACTCCAGCCGTTGCTATCAAGCACTCGCGGCGTTCGGAGCGCCGCTCGGTGACATTCAGCCGTTTGATTTGGTCCAAGAGGGCTACGTTTTTCAGATGGGCGTGCCGCCGAATCGCGTTGATCTGCTGATGAATGTTCGCGGCCTGACTTTTCAACAAGCGTGGTCGCGACGAGTCGTGATCGATGTTGAAGGACTTCAAATTCCGATCCTCAGCAAAGAGGATGTCATCACGTCCAAAATTGCGTCCGGACGACCACAAGACCTCATTGATGTCGATTTGCTTCGACAATCGGAACAACGATGACCAAAACATTTCGCATCGCCGTCATCGCGGGTGACGGCATTGGCCCCGAAGTCATTCGCGAAGCGATTCGAGTCGCCGATGTGGCGGCTCCGAAGTCGGACGCTCGGTGCGAGTGGACTCACTTTCCGTGGGGGACCGACTACTACTTTCAGAACGGGCGGATGGCTCCGGCGGATTACCTCGACACGTTGGCCGGGTTCGACGCGATCTTGCTGGGAGCGGTCGGGCATCCGAGCGTGCAGGATCACGTCACGCTCAACGGGTTGCTGTTACCGATTCGGCGGCGGTTCGATCAGTGCGTCTGCTTGCGGCCGGCGTACCTGTATCCCGGCGTCGATAGCCCGCTGCGGAACAAGCCGGGTGGCAGCATCGACATGCTCGTCTTCCGCGAGAACACCGAAGGGGAATATGCCAACATCGGCGGCTTCCTGTATCGCGGGATGCCCGAAGAGACGGCGATTCAGACGAGCGTGTTCACTCGCAAAGGCTGCGAACGGATCATCCGCGCGGCGTTCGAGAAAGCGGCGACTCGGCCGAAGCAGCGCGTCGCGTCGATCACCAAGAGCAACGCTCAAGGCTACGGCATGGTCCTGTGGGATGAATGCTTCGCTCGCATCGCCGCTGAGTTCCCTGCGATCGCCACCGAGTCCTTGCTGATCGACCGCGCCGTGATGGAATTCGTCCGCCGCCCCGAATCGTTCGACGTGGTCGTGGCCAGCAATTTGTTCGGCGACATCCTGACCGACCTCTCGGCGATCATCGTCGGCAGCATGGGCCTCGCCGCCAGCGGCAACATCGACCCGACGCGCCGCCACCCCAGCATGTTCGAGCCGGTCCACGGCTCGGCCCCCGACATCACGGGCAAAGGAATCGCGAATCCGCTCGCCGCGATCCTGTCGGTCGCGATGATGTTCGAGCACATCGGACTCGATGCCGCCGCCGCGAGCATTCACCGAGCGGTGAAAGATCTGTTGGCATCGAGTGAGCCAAGAACGCCAGATTTGGGAGGCCGTGGAACGACAGAGCAAGTCGGCGCTGCGGTGTCCTCGCGGCTGGGATGATGCCCTGACATACCAGTGATGACCTGCAACGCCCATGACATTGTGCAGGGCTGGTATCGCAGTCGGCCATGATTCCGTCTAACTTGTCGCCGAACATTGGGATCCGAACAGGAGATGTCGATCATGAGCGTGACGTTGGATTTGACTCAGGAAGAAATTGCCCAGATCAAAGACATCACGAAGCAAGCCGACGACGCGCAGGCCGTCAGCTTGGCGGCGCGAGAGTTCCTTCGCCGCACTCGGCTGCAAGAGTTGAAGCAGGCGTCGGGCAATGTGGACTATGTCAACAACTGGCGTTTGCTGGAGGCCGCCGAACTTGCCCAGCCGTTGCCGACAAACTGAGCGAGGTCGGCGATGACGACTTGGGTGTTCGTCGATACTTGCATTTGGGAGGCGTTCTTTGAGAAACCGCACTCGGCTGAAAAACGCGCGGTTGACGACCTGCTCGATTCCGATCGCGTGCTGACGATGGGACCAGTCGTTGCCGAAGTTCTGCAAGGATTCCGACGCCGTGATCAAGCCAACTGGGTCGCCTCACGCTTGCGGCTGGCTCACTATTGGGAACCAGATTGGGACGACTGGGTCAATGCCGCGACGCTTGGCCGCAGTCTCGCTGCGAAGGGCCATGTTGTTCCCTTGACCGATTTGATCTTGGCCTCCGTTGCCATGCGCATTGATGCCAGCGTTTACACGATTGACCCGCACTTCGACTTAATTGACGGCTTGAAACGACATTCCCCAGATTGATCGTCAGCATCCGAGTTGGGCGATAGTAGCCGTCGGCCGCGACTCAATTCTTTGCCAAAATCTCTTTCAGCAAGTTCGGCGGTGACATCGGTAGTTTCTCCATGCGCACGCCGACGGCATTTGCAATCGCGTTGGCGACGGCGGCAGGTGGGGGGACAATGGGGACTTCGCCGACGCCGCGGACTCCGAAGGGGTGTTCGGGGTCGGGGACTTCGACCAGGATCGTTTCGATCATCGGGACGTCGTAGATCGTGGGGATGCGGTAGTCGAGGAAGCTCGCGTTGCGCATCACGCCCTTGTCGTCGTAGAAGTATTCTTCGTTGAGCGCCCAGCCGATGCCTTGGACGACTCCCCCTTGCAACTGGCCTTCGACGTAGCTGGGGTGAATCGCGGTGCCGACGTCTTGGCTGATCGTGTAGCGCAGGATTTGAGTCTTGCCGGTGTCGGGATCGACTTCGACATCAACGCAGTGCGTTCCAAAGGCTCCCCCTTGATTGGCTTCGGAAGAGAAGCCGCGGCCGATGACGGGGCCGCCACAGTGATTGACCTGCTCGGCGAGCGCTTTGAACGTGATCGACTTCCTTTCGGGACCGATGAGCGAAGCAGTCGCGACGTCGTAGCGGACTTTGCTCGGATCGACGTCCCACAACACGGCCGCTCGTTGGACCATTTGGCGTTGGATGTCGAGTCCCGCTTCGTGGGCGGCGATGCCGGTGGCGAAGGTGACTCGGCTGCCGCCGGTGACGTCGTTGTAGCCGACGGCGTCGGTGTCCACGACGTTCGGGTTGATGTCGGTCGCCGTCAGGCCGAGCGTTTCGGCAAGCTGCATGGCGATGCTGGCTCGCGAACCGCCGATGTCGGTCGTGCCGAGGGATAGAGACACGCTGCCATCGGTGTTGACGGTCGCGAACGCGGCACTCTTCAAGCCGCAGTTGAACCAGAAGCCCGACGCGACGCCTCGGCCCACCTTGCCTCCGAATTTTGGCTTCGGCAGCGGCGTCGAGTAGTGCTCACTCTTCTTCAAGTAGTCCACCGTCTCCCACATGCCGATGCGCGGGAAGACCGGGCCATCGACTCGGCGAGTCCCTTGCTTCGCGGCGTTCTTCGCGCGGAATTCGAGCGGGTCCATGCCGAGCTTCTCGCAGATTTCGTCGATGACGGTCTCGACGGCGAATGCTCCGTTGGTCGCGCCAGGGGCTCGATAGGCGTTCGTGCGCGGCTTGTTGACGCAGACGTCGTAGCCATCGACGCTGCCATTCGGCACGTCGTAGCAGGCGAAGGCACACATCGCCGCCATGCCGATCGGCGAACCGGGGAACGCCCCGGCATCGAACGCCATGTAGGCGGTGCCGGCCGTGATCTTGCCTTCGCCATCGACTCCGATCTTGACCTTCATGTACGACGCGGGCGTCGGGCCGGTCGCTTCGAGCACGGCCGCTCGATCCATCACCAGCTTGACCGGCTTGCCGCTCTTCTTCGACAGAGCGCACGCGACCGGATCGAGGTACACGGAAATCTTCCCGCCGAAGCCGCCGCCGATTTCGGTCGGCACGACTTTGATATTCCCCAACGGAACGCCGAGCAGTTCGGCGCACTGCTGCCGCACCGTGAACGTCCCCTGCGTGCAGCACCAAATCGTGATGCGGTTGTCCGGGTTCCAAACGGCGGTCGCGGCATGCGGTTCGATGTAGCCTTGATGCACGGTGCCGGTTGTGAACTCTCGCTCGACGACGAACTTCGCCTTTGCGAATCCGTCGGCGACATTCCCCTTCTCGAAATGAAAATGCTTGGCGACGTTCGTTGGCTTGTCACTCGTCGTGCCCGCCCCGACTTCTTCGCAGCGGACGTCGTCGTTGAGCACAAACGCCGTCGGCTTCATCGCCTCGCGGACATCGAGCAACACCGGCAGCGGTTCGTATTCGACCTCGATCAACTTCACCGCTTCCTCGGCGATGTGGATGTTGTCCGCCGCGACCGCCGCGATCGCGTGCCCCTTGTAGAGCACCTTCTCGCGAGCCAACACGTTCCGCGTGAGGTGCGCCATGCAGACCGCACCCTCACCAAGCTGAGCAATCCGATCCCCCGGATTCGGCAAGTCCGCCGCCGTCACGACTGCTCGAACGCCGGGCAGCTTCTCCGCCTTCGACGTGTCGATCCGCTTGATCTTCGCGTGAGCGTGCGGACTCCGCAGCATCGCCGCGTACAGCATCCCCTGAATCTTCGTGTCCGCTCCGTAGCGAGCACGCCCGGTGACCTTATCGACGCCATCGTGCCGAACGGGACGAGTGCCGATGACTTTGTATTTGCTGGCTGTAGCCATGTGAGTTTTCCTTTACTTGTGAAATCAAATTACGGGATCAGACGAAATCGTCGTGGTCTAATCGGTTTCAGCGTAACGACCGGAGGTTTTCCCTTCGGCCATTCGAGTGATTTATGTCGTTCTAGCCAGTTGCGAATCAGGCCGCCGCGATCACGAAACTCCGGGCACTTGTTCCAGAAGCCGGCGGTGATTTTGAATTCATGAACCTGGCCATCCATCTCAACGTCGATGGTCGCCCAATTCTCCTGGAAGTATTGATCTCGATTCTTGATGCCAACACGGATTCCGAAAGTTGGGTGCGGACCGCCGCTCGACCAAGCTGTTCCATCCATCGTTTCACCGCCAGTGATAGAAGGGTCTCTCAGGTTGTTGCCCAATTCTCGACGCTCAATCCCGGCACTGCCGAGAAGTCGCTGTCCTTGGTGACGACCGTGCAACTGCCAAGGCACAATGCGACAGCGGCAATTTGAATGTCGATTTGCTGCATTGGCCGTCCGGCTCGCCGTAAGACTGCGAAGATGCGTCCAAATTCTTCTGCTGCATCAAGGTCGAATGGCCAGATGGTGAGCGAATCCAGGTTGTGAATCAGCTTGGTCCGGTTTCGTTCGCGCGACGCGCTAAGTTCAACGCCGGAAAATAATTCACCGGCAATCGGGGGGCAGACACCGATCCGCGCACCAGCCTTGGCGAGACGGGACGCTCGTTCGTGAATCCCATGTCGCCGATTGATGTAATCGCTGGCAATGCCTGTATCGAGCATGTATCGGGTCATGGCTCCAGTCCCATTTGCTTGCGAACGGCAGCTAGCGTCACTTCTCGCATCGCTGCACGGGCGGCGGCGATCTCGGCTTCATCCTCGGCGGTCAATTCCAGCGGCTCGACAGCGTCCATCCGCCGGAGAATCTCTTCGCGATTCTCTGGCGTGTCTGGCCAGTCCTCCTCACGCATGCCGTATTCCAGGGCCACGCGCACGCGGCAACCCTCTGGCCAATCGACTTGCTTGTCGAGATCGACTCGGCCGGCGTGATAGGTACCTTCAATGGTCGTTGTGGACATGTTGTTGCCTCCTTTCGGTGAGGCGCTGCGGAATCAATGACAACCCTTTTCGTGGCAGTTCTTCATGTAGTGGTCTTGCCATTGAGTGGCGGCGTCTTGGACGGCTCGGACGATTTTGTCGTAGCCGGTGCAGCGGCAGAGCTTGCCTGCCATGTTGAAGCGGATTTCGTCCTCGGTCGGCTTGGGGTTTTGGGACAGGAACCATTCGCTCTGCATGATGAAGCCGGGTGTGCAGATGCCGCACTGCAATGCGGCTCCTTCGAGGAATGCCTTTTGGATCGGGTCGAGTCCGGCTGCGGTGGCGACTCCTTCGATCGTGCGAACCGTGGCCCCTTCGGCTTCGACGGCCAGCACGAGGCAGCTATCGACCGGGCGGCCGTTGAGGATGACCGTGCAAGCTCCGCAGTTGCCGTTCGAGCAACCTTCCTTCGTGCCGGTCAGGTCCATGTTGTCCCGCAAGACTTCGAGCAGCGTCTGACGCGGCTCGCACAGGAATTCGGTTTGGTTGCCGTTGAGAGTTGTCGTGACGACTCGTTTTTTGGCCATTGGAGGGATCCCCGTGAAGGAGGTTTGTGTTTGATTGGATTTCTCTGCGTAATCCGCGCCTCTGCGTGAAAAATTCAAGGTCTCACGCAGAGACGCGGAGCACGCAGAGGATGAGAGGTTAATGTCCGATCCGACAATCGACGTGCTCGCCTTTTGCTCGTGCGACGGCGGCTTTCAGGACTCGCTCAACCAGGACGCCGGTGATGTGCGTGCGGAACTCGGCCGTGCCGCGCATGTCCGTGATCGGCTTTGCGATTGCTTTCGCAGCGGCGGCGGCTTTCGCGATCGAGTCGTCGCTGATCGGTTGGCCGGCGAGGGCATCACCTGCGGCTTTCGCGAAGAGTGGCGTTGCGGCAACCGCTCCGAGCGCGAGGCGGGCCGAGACGAATTTGTCCTTCGCATCGTTCAGGACAACCGAGGCTCCGACGCCGACGACGGCGATGTCCATTTCGTTGCGCGGGATGAAGCGGCGGTAGTGCGAGCCGCTGTTGGCCGCTCGCGCGGGGAATTTGAGTTCGACGAGCAACTCTCCCGGCTGCAAGACGTTCTTGCCGGGGCCAGTGCAGAAATCTTCGACAGCGACTTCGCGTCGGCCTTTCGGTCCCGCAATGACGGCGACGGCTCCAAGCACGATCAGCGAGGGCGTCGAATCGGCGGCTGGGCCGGAGTTGCACAGGTTTCCGCCGACACTCGCTCGGCTTTGAATCTGAACGCCGCCGATGATGCGGCAACTGTCGGCCAGAGCGGCGTAATCCGAGACGATGCCGCAGTGACCGTAAACCTGATAGCACGGAACGGCCGCTCCGAGTCGCAGACCCGTCGCGCCGTGTTCCAGTACATTGAGTTCGGCGATCTTCTTGACGTCGATCAGCACGTCGGGAGTCAGCCGGCCGACTCGGACTTGGTCGATCAAATCGGTTCCGCCGGCCAGCATGCGGGCCGAGCCGTTGTGTTTGTCCGCCAGCTCAATTGCGGCGGCGAGGGTCGTGGGGGCTTCGTACTCAAAGTCGCGCATCGAAGGTGCCTTTCCAAAATGACTGACAGCGAAGCGAACGGGGCTTAGAGTATCGACCGACGCGCAGACGGCAAGGCAGTGAAAGTCGATCTGAGGATCGCCATAACACCGAGTCCCAAAACATGCTGAGGGGGAACACTCCGATGACAAGAACCTGGGTCGTAGTCGCCGCGATTTTCGGGAGTGTCTGGCTTGGCTCCGCACACGGAGCCGATGTTCCGTGGCTTGCAGAGGTCACGAAGGCTCCGGCGAATCCGCCGCGCGACCGGCTCGGCAAACTGACCCCGTTGCTGGTCGATGACAGCGGGGAAACGATCACGACTCGCGAAGGTTGGGATCGGCAACGAAAAAAAGTCCGCGACGAGTGGCGGAAGTTTCTCGGCCCGATGCCGGAGCCTCGGCCGGCGGTGAAGTTGGAGGTGCTCAAAACCGAGTCGGTGGAATCGGTGACTCGGCAGCTTGTGCGGTACGAAGGGGAGCCGGGACTGTTCGTGGAGGGCTACTTGTTGACGCCCGTCGCCAACAACGACGAGACGTTGCCGCGACCTGGCATCGTCGCGTTGCATCAGACGACGAACGCCAGCATCGACGAAGTGGCCGGCGTGAGTGGGCCGGACTCGATGCAGATTGGCTTGAAGTTGGCGAAGCGCGGGTTCGTCGTCTTCTGCCCGCGCTGTTTCTTGTGGCAGGACGCGAAGGACTTGAACGACGCGGTGGCCAAGCATCGGCAGCGACATCCGCAATCGCTGGGCATGGCGAAGATGTTGTACGACGCGATACGCGGCGTCGATGTCTTGGTCTCGCTGCCGGGGGTAGACACGAAACGGATCGGCGCTGTTGGGCATTCACTCGGTGCGAAGGAGGCGTTGTATCTCGCCGCCTTCGACGAGCGGATCAAAGCAGCAGTTGCCAGTGAAGGAGGAACCGCCTTTCGATCGACGAACTGGGACGCCCCGTGGTATCTCGGCCCGGCGATCCGCGACGAGAACTTTTCGTTGAACCATCATCAGCTATTGGCACTGATCGCGCCGCGGTCGTTCTTGATTCTCGGCGGCGAGTCCGGTCCCGGCGCGGCGGATGGGGATCGCAGTTGGCCATTGCTTCAGGAAGCGTTGCCCGTCTGGCGGTTGTATGGCGAGCCGACTCGGCTGGGGTTGCTCAATCATCGGCAGGGGCATTCGGTGTCGCCGGAATCATTCGAGCGGATGGCGGAGTGGCTGGAGATGTATTTGAAGTGATGCGAGTTTCCGGTGATGTGGGTCTGTCGTTTCGCGCGTCCCTCATCCGGCCTTAGGCCACCTTCTCCCGAGGGGAGAAGGGCACGTTCGTGGCCGTTACGGTGTTTTAATCGTCAGCCAGATGGGTCGGCTGGCATAGGGGCGCTTCTGGGTGAAGCTGATTGAGACGTTGGCGTTGATGCTCAGCGGAATGCGTTCGACCGGTTTCGCGTCGGGGGCGATCTCGATCACGACGCGGCCTTTGGTTTCATTCGCGTCGAGCGACATTTTTGATCCGGCATCGACCAGCTTCACTCCCGGCGGCAGCGGCGTGCCGAAGACTTGGCCGAGATGTTGCAGCATCACGTCGAGCGTCAGGCGATCCTTGTAGTTCTCGCGACGTTGGATCTCGACCTCGAGCGTGGCCTTTTCGCCGGGCTTGAGCTTCAATTCCGTCGGAGTGACTCGGACGGCAGCGATGTCGAAGATCGAACAAACGGAAACCACCTGCGTCTCGACCGGCGAGGCCATGCGTCCACCGCCGGGCATCTCCATCTCGGTCAGCGGTTCGACGAGCTTCTCGATGACTCGCGGCGGCTGGCCTTCGGGGCCGGGGATCGTCGCTTTGGCAATCACCTTCACAAGCGACGCAACCGGCTTCGCGTCGGCGGCCGCTTGCAGGATCAGCACGCCGTCGGTCGCGTGAGCCGGAATCGTCAGCGGCGAGCAAGTGACTCCGGCCGGCAAGCCCTCGACGCGCACTTCCACCGGTGCGTTGAATCCGCCGGTCTTCGTGAGCTTCACATACCACGGCATGTTCGTGCCGGGGCCGAGTCCAGCCCGGTCTTCGTCGCATTGAGCTGTGAAGTCGGCGGCTTCCGGCTTCACGGACAGGATGTAGCCGAACGTCGGGCCGCCTCGATTGAGCAAGTCGCGAATCTGAATCGTGTAGACGCCATCGACCGACGCCGAGAAGACCAGCGACGAGTCCTTCGTGCTCGGATGAATGTCGTCATTGGTCACGATCACTCCGGCGGTTGGGTGCAGCACGCGGATCGTCGAGTCGAGGCTCGACCCGTTGCGGCGTGCTCGGACTTCGCAGCGGACCGTCTGCCCGGCTTTCATGTTGATCGCGTAGTTGTCGATGTCGTTCGGCCCGTCCATGCGGCCGTTGATCGCTTGCGGGACCGAGACCGCTTGAGCTTGCTCCGGTTTGTCATTCGGCTCGGCATCAGCGATCAGCGGCAAGTCGGTCACTTCGAGCATCACCGGATTGAACGCGGGCGAACCGGCCGACAACTGCGCCGAGTACCGGCCAACCGACAACGGATTCGGCAGCGAGTTCGGAACCAACTCGGCGGTCGGCGTCGCGAGGTTGAAGCCGGCGACTTGAAACGACATCGGGCCGCTCGGTGCAACCGCTAGCGGGAATGCGGCGGTGACGAACGGCCGGTCGGTTGTTTGCAGGACGTAGGTAAACGACGACGTGCCGTTGAAGTCCACGTCACGAACCGTCACGAAGAAGTCCCCCGCTTGCTCAAACTTGTAGTTCACCAGCGAGTCGGCGAAATGGAAATCGTCGTTCGAGGACAACTCGCGGCCGGTCGAGTCGCTGATGACCAGAATCGGATCGAGCTGATCGAACTGGTTGTGTCGCTTGTAAAAGAAACGGAAGCAGTGCATCGCGAACGTGACCGACTGCCCGGCGGTCGCCGCCAGTTTGTAGACGTCAATCTGCTCGCGCGCGGTCAACTGGCCAGAGATCGTCTGCCCAATGGCGATCGCCTGAGCCTTCTCGCGATCCGCGTGCGGTTCGGTTTGCTCGACGACGACCGGTCCATCGACGACCAGCAACTGCCCGCAGGTGGATGCTCCGCTCGCCGCCGCGATGCGGAACTCGCGCGAGCCGAGTGCGGCCGTCGCTTCGGCAGTCACCTTCAACTTCAATTGATCGACAGGATCTTTTTCGCCGTGCGGAATGATCTCGGCTCGCAGGCCATCGCCTTGGAACAGGACGGCGAACGTCCCGGCGAAACCTTTCTCTTGGTTCGGATAGGTGAAGACCGTGACCGCGGTGGTCGCTCCTCGCTGAATGGCCATCGGCAGAGCGTGAGTGAATTCGGGATTCGGCGTTTGAGCATTTGCGTGTCGAGGCGACAGACTGCCCAACGCGAGGCAAATCGTGACGGCACGGAGCAGTTGGCAGCGCGGAATCATCGGCGGTCTTTCAATCATTTCGCTGGGCGGTCAGTTCCTCAGGAGCAGCTTTCGCCAGTCGCGAGCGAGCATAGCCGAAGAAATAGGTCAGACCAATCGCGTACATCGCCAGCGTCAGCCAGAGCACGACCGGTTCGCTCAGCCAGCCGTAGACCAGCGCGGCGAACAGGCTCATCACGATGACCGCCGCCGGCAAGAAGGGATACAGCGGCACTTTGTACGGTCGAGCCATGTGCGGCTCTTTCACGCGCAGCACGAACAAGCAGATCATCGCCAGCACATACCAAATCAACGCGGCTAGATTGCAGGCGAGCACGGCGTCATTGACCATCTTCTTGCGAAAAAAACCGCAGACCACGAAGCCGGCGATCACCAAACTCCAGACCAGGATCGACACGTCGGGAGTGCGTCGCACCGGATGCAGATGTCCCAGCAACGACGGCAGATATCCCGCACGTCCCATGGCGAACGACTGGCGGCTGACGGCGTAGATCATCCCGTTGTAGCTGGCGATCATGCCGCAAATGGCCAGAATCGAAAACGCGATCAGGTGTGGCGAATGCGCCGCCTCCGGCCAGACCTCGCGATAGACGTAGGGCAACGGAAACAGGAGATCGGGATTGCCCGTCTTCGTGTAATCGTTCCCGGCGGCTGCTGTGAAGAACCAGGTCAGCACCACCAAGACGATCAACGTCACCTGCGCATACATCAGCCCGCGCGGGATCGAGTGATGCGGTTCGTGGGCTTCCTCGGCCGCCAGCGCGACCGATTCGATGATCACCAGCCACCAGATCGCGAACGGGATCGCCTTGAGCACTCCGCCCCAACCGAACGTCAATAATGGCTCCGTGAGGATTCGCTCGATCTTCACGCCGGGAATGCAGGCGATCCAAAACCAAACCAGCGCGATGATCGCGCCGTAGGTCATCCACTCCATGATCCGGGCTTGTTCCTTGGCACCGATCCATTGCAGCACGGCGAAGAGCACAACCGCGACCAGTGCCGCAGCGGTCGTCACCAGTTCCGCGTTCAGTCCATCGAACATCAGATTGAGAATGAACGAAATGTAGGCCCCGGTCGCGATTGCCGTCCCGATCGTCGCGAACAGACTTTCGAGAAACATCGACCAGCCCATGACGAAGCCCAGCCACGGCCCGACCGCTCGGCGACCGTAGGCCAGCGGCCCGCCGGCGAACGGCATCGCGACGGACAGCTCCGACAGAGCCAACACCCACGCCATGTAAAGCACGCAGACAAACAGCGATGCCAGCAACATTCCGGTCGGCCCGGCGACTCCCAGTCCGCCGTTCCAGCCGAAGTACTCACCGGTGATGACCGCCCCGACACCCAGCGCCCAAATCTGAGCCGTCCCCATCGGCTTCTTCAGCGAATGCTCGTCGAGATATTTCCGTTCCTCCGGGCGCAATGCGGCTGAGTCGATGACAACGTCGCCGTCCGGCAGGGATTCGCTCATGAGCCACCTCGTGTTTTTTCGGTGTCAGGCACGCGGCCATCACACACGGCGCGGCCTCATGTTTCAAGTGCATGGAATCCGGGATGAAGTGGTTCTAGACTTTTGGACTGCGGTGACCTGAGTCACCGCTTTTCAAAACGCTCCGTTCCTCCGGCTGATCATCAATCTCGTGGTCAATGCGTTTTGAAAAGCGACGACTCTCCGTCTCAGGCGGATCGCACTCCAAAATTGCAACGCGGAGTCATTCATGTGCGGCATCGTCGGATTTCTCGCCAAGAAGCCGGAGCTGATTCGATCGCTCGGCGAGCACGTCGTGCCGATGCTCACCTGCATGGGCGATCGTGGTCCCGACTCCGCCGGCTTGGCGGTCTTTGGTGAGCCAGTCGAATCGTCGCTGCGGCGTTTCAACCTGTACGCTCCCGAACGTCGCTTCGACTGGAGTGCATTCGAACAACAGCTTGCCACACACGTCGGCGGACAAATCGAACTCAGTGCGCTGGAGAACCACGCGATCGTGATCGGTCACGCTGAACCGGTCCGTCTCAAAGCGTGGCTGACCGAAACGTATCCTGCACTGCACCTGCTTTCGACCGGCCGAGCGATCGACGTCTACAAAGACGAAGGACACCCGACAGAGATCGCTCGGCGATACCACTTCACACAGTTCAGCGGGACTCACGCCGTCGGGCACACACGCATGGCGACGGAATCGGCTGTGTCCCCAGCGCACGCTCACCCCTTCACGGCGGGCGAGGATTTTTGCCTCGTCCACAACGGCTCGCTCTCGAACCCGTACAGCGTCCGCCGCAAGCTGGAGAAAAAGGGGATCCGTTTTGAAACGGACAACGACACCGAGGCGGCCTGCCGGTTCCTCGAATGGCGGATGAGCGAAGGGGATCAACTCGAAGCCGCGATCCAAAAAGGATTTGACGAACTCGACGGCTTCTTCACGCTGCTGATGGCAACCGTCGACAAGCTGATCCTCGTCCGCGATCCCTTCGCCTGCAAACCGGCCGTCGCCGTTGAGACCGATGAATACGTCGCCATCTCGTCCGAGTACCGCGCACTCGCTCACCTGCCGGGTGTGAAGAACGCTCGCATCTTTGAACCTGTTCCGGAACAGATCTACTCATGGACCGTGTCATCCCGCTCGACCTAGCCCGCCTGACCGTGCGCGAACTGAATTCTTTCCTGCACCATCGCCTGCCGACCGGCGACGTGGTGCGAGTGGAGATTCTGAATCCCAGCGGCATGCACAACCTCGCCGTCGGCCTCGACGCGCCCGCTGACATCGACATCCTCGGCCACGCCGGATACTTCATCGCCGGCATGAACAAGCGAGCCAACGTCACCGTCCACGGGAACGTCGGCTGGAGCGTCGCCGAAAACATCATGTCTGGCACCGTCCGTGTGAAAGGCTGCGCGTCCGAATGCGCCGGAGCCTCCGGACACGGTGGCCTGCTGGTCATCGAAGAAGACGCCTCGTCCCGTTGTGGTATCTCGATGAAAGGCTGCAACATCGTCGTCGGCGGCAGCGTCGGTCACATGTCCGCGTTCATGGCTCAAGCCGGAACGCTCGTCGTTTGCGGCGACACCGGCGGGAGCCTCGGTGATTCACTCTACGAAGCCACGATCTACGTCGGCGGCGCGATTCATAGTCTTGGAGCCGATGCGCAAGAAGAACCGATGACCGCTGCGGATGTCGCTCGCGTGACCGACTTACTGACCAGAGCGGGCATCGCGCGAGATCCGAAATCCTTCAAGCGAGTCGCCTCCAAACGATCCCTCTACCACTGGCACGCCGACGCAGGGCAAGAATACTAAGCCCGGCTGATGGCTGCGAGCTGATGGCTGATGGCCGTTATCTCAACCTCACGAGTTTGTGATGAACAGCTTTCAGCCATCAGCCCACAGCCATCAGCCAGAGGAGCCGAACAAGAAATGACCGATTCGATTCATCGCGAAGAAAGCTTCACCTTCGACCGGCATGTCCTGGATTACATCCAGCAAGCGGCCGAGCACGGGCTGTATGACATCCGCGGACTCGGAGCCAAACGGAAGCTCCCGACGTTCGACGACCTCGTCTTCCTGACCGCGAGTGCGTCGCGATATCCGCTCGAAGGCTATCGCGAGAAGTGCGTCTCAAAGACGGTGCTCGGCACTCGCTTCGCCAAGAAACCGATTGAACTCGAAACGCCGGTCACGATTGCCGGCATGAGCTTCGGAGCACTCTCTGCGAACGTGAAAGAGGCCCTCGGTCGAGCGGCGACGGAGATCGGCACATCGACCACGACCGGCGACGGAGGGATGACTCCCGAAGAGCGGCAGTCGTCGAAGACGCTCGTGTATCAATGTCTGCCGTCGCGATACGGCTTCAACCCGGACGATCTCCGCAAGGCGAACGCGATTGAGTTGGTCATCGGCCAAGGTGCGAAGCCGGGTGGCGGCGGGATGTTGCTCGGCCAGAAAGTCAGTGAGCGTGTCGCTGGCATGAGAACGCTCCCGGCGGGCATCGACCAACGCTCGGCTTGTCGCCATCCCGATTGGACCGGACCGGACGACCTCACCATCAAGATCAACGAGCTGCGCGAGATCACCGACTGGCAAGTCCCGATCTATGTCAAGATGGGAGCCACTCGCGTCCGCGAAGACGTGAAGCTCGCCGTCAAAGCCGGAGCCGATGTCGTCGTGATTGACGGAATGCAGGGTGGTACCGCCGCGACTCAGCAATGCTTCATCGAGCACGCCGGCATTCCCACTCTCGCCGCGTTGCCGCTGGCCGTGCAGGCGCTGGAAGAGATGGACGTATTCGGCACCGTGCAGCTCATCATCTCCGGTGGCATCCGCTCTGGAGCCGACGTCGCGAAAGCTCTCGCTCTCGGAGCAGATGCGGTCGCGATCGGCCAAGCGGTCCTCATGGCCCTCGGCTGTAACAGTTCGACGTACTCGCAAGCCGGCCAACGGATCGACGCCACCGAAGACTACAAGAGGCTCGGCACGGCCCCCGGCTATTGCCATCATTGCCACACCGGCCGCTGCCCGGTCGGCATCACCACGCAAGCTCCCGATCTCGAAACTCGCATGACTCCCGAATGGGGGGCCAAGCGGCTCAAGAATTACCTGCAAGTGCTGACGATGGAGCTGACCACGCTCGCGCGAGCTTGTGGCAAATCCAATGTGCATCACCTAGAACGCGAAGACCTCGTCGCGCTCACGATCGAAGCTGCCGCAATGGCGAAAGTCCCGCTCGCTGGGACGAATTGGATTCCTGGTCTGTAACGTCGGAGTCTCACATGAACGACCGCAATGCTCTGCGAAAACGTCTCGAACAGGACAAGATCGAATTCATCCTCGTCCAATTCGTGGACATTCACGGAGCGGCAAAAGGGAAGATGGTCCCGGTCTCGTGTCTCGACGACGCGCTGGATGTCGGAGCGGGGTTTGCCGGTGCGGCGATGTGGGGCATCGGGCAGGGGCCGCATGGGCATGATGTGATGGCTCGAATTGATCCGGCCACGTGTACTCCGCTGGCGTGGATGCCGAATACGGCTCGGTTCGCGTCGAATCTGTTTGTGGACAATCAGCCGCATCCGTTTTGCTCACGAACCAACTTGCAGCGAGTGCTCGCCGAGGCCAAGTCGAAGGGGTTCGTCTTCAACGTCGGCATGGAACCGGAGCACTTTCTGGTGACCCGCAACTGCGACGGATCGATCCGCCCGTGGGATCCGGTCGGAGTCGATACGCTGGAAAAACCGTGTTACGACTATCGCTCGATGTCCGCCGCGATGGGCTATCTGCAAGACGTGACGACGGCGCTCAATCAGCTCGGCTGGGGCGCTTACCAGGTCGATCACGAGGACGCGAACGGGCAGTACGAAGTCAATTTCAACTACGCCGACGCACTCGTCACCGCAGACCGGGTCACCTTCTTCCGCATGTTGAGCACCGAGATCGCCAAGAAATACGGAGCGATCGTCACGCACATGCCCAAGCCGTTCTCCGACCGCACCGGCAGCGGCCTGCACGTCCACTTTCATCTGGCCGATGCCGAGTCGGGCAAGAATGTTTGTACGGATCACGCCGACCCGCGCGGCCTCGGCCTGTCGAAGCTGGCGTATCACTTCCTCGGCGGAGTCATCCAACACGCGCGAGCCATCTGCGCCGTCACCAGCCCGACGGTCAACTGCTACAAGCGACTGCAAGTCGGAGCGGGTTTGACCTCAAGTCGCTCCGGCTTCAACTGGACTCCGGCATTCGCCAGCTACGGCGACAACAACCGCACGCAAATGATCCGAGTCGCCGGCCCCGGCCACTGCGAAGACCGCACCGTCTCCGCCGGCTGCAATCCGTACCTCGCGTTGGCCGCGTTCCTGGCCGCCGGGTTGGACGGCATCGAAAACAAACTCGATCCGGGCGAACCGAACCTCGGCAACCTGTATCAACGCACGCTCGCCGACATCCGCGACTCCGGCATCAAGCTGCTCCCGCAATCGCTCCACGAAGCGGTCGAAGAACTCCGCAACGACGCCGTGGTGAAGTCGGCGCTGGGCGTGATCGCCGACGACTTCATCGACCTGAAATCCCGCGAATGGCAGAGCTATCACAAGCAAGTGTCAGCGTGGGAAGTCGAGCAGTATTTGACTTCGTTGTGATGAATGACGAAGTACCCAATGACGAACGGGCGACTAGAATTGCCGCTGTCGCAAGGAGATTTGATCATGGCAGAACAACTTCCTGTCACTCACTCGGACGCCGAGCAGCTTCGTAGGTATCGCGAGCTGGCGAAGCTGCTGCGCGAATGGCGCGACGAGCCGGACGACTGCGATTGGGACGTGATTGAAGCGGAAATCAACAGCGCGGGAATGGCCTGTCGCGAACCGGAGCTTTCCAAGAAACGAATGAGCCATGCGCCTTCTGCTTGACACCGGCATCCTGGGACAGCTTTGCCACCCGAACAAGCGCGTCAACCGGCCGATCTGCGACTGGCTAGACCGGCGGCTGGAATCGGCGACGGAGGACGATGTCGTTTATGTGCCGGAGATCGCCTTCTATGAATTGCGTCGCAAACTGGTCCATCTGTTGCGCAAGGGGCAAGAGACGACACGGAGCCTGGCTCGGCTCGACCGATTGTGCCTGCAGTTGGTTTATCTTCCCCTGACTCGCACGATGATTCGAGCTGCCACAGAACTTTGGGCCGATGCACGCGTCATGGGACTTCCAACCGCCGATGAACTGGCATTAGATGGCGACGTGATCCTGGCCGCGCAAGCTCAATCTGTTGACGGCACAGTGGTCACCACAAACCGCAAACACTTGGAACGGTTTGTCCCGACGCTCGACTGGACTGTGATTCCGTAACACCGAAGAAAGTTTCCCCATGTCGTTTCAAATCGAATGCCCGAACTGCGGATGCCGGCCCGTGTGGGAGTATCACTACGGCGGGACGCCGCGTGAGCGGCCGGATGGCTCGGCGACTGAGCGGCAATGGGCGGAGTATCTCTACAACCGGCCAAACATCGCCGGGGAGCAGACCGAGTGGTGGTATCACCGCTCCGCCTGCAAACTGTGGTTCCTCGTCCGCCGAGACACTCGGACGAACCAAGTACTGGAAACCAAGCGAGTCGGTGAATGACCAACAGAGAAACCCAACATCGTGCGTTTACTCCGAAGGAGTTTCGTCACATAGCCCAGGGTTGCCGCGCTTCGCGGCTACCCTGGGTTCGCATTGCGAACGACGGTTCTACCCTGAAAGGGTTGCGTCAGTTGCGAACGAAGAATGACGGAACCCCGTTGGGGTACAAAACAGTTTGACATCCTTCACCCAGGGTAGCCGCGAAGCGCGGCAACCCTGGGCTATGTGGCTCAACCCCGTTGGGGTACAGACAAAGACAACTCAATGACATCCGAATCTGGAACGACTCAACCTGAACCCATCGAGTTTGAATTCGACGGCCATCGCGTAAACGCCCAGTCCGGCCAATCGGTCGCCGGCGCGTTGCACGCCGCTGGCGAGCACATCGTCTCGCGGAGCTTCAAGTATCACCGACCGCGCGGGCTGCTGTGCATGTCGGGCCGCTGTCCGAATTGCATTTGCACGGTCGATGGGACTCCGAACGTCCGCATCTGCACGCAGGCCGCGAAGCCGGACATGGTCGTGAAGTCGCAGAATGCGTGGCCGTCGGTGAAGTTCGACCTGCTGCGGATCTTCGACAAGCTGCACCGCTTCATGCCGGTCGGGTTCTACTACAAGAGCATGTACAAGCCGCGCTGGATGTGGCCGGTCTGGGAGAAATTCATCCGCCGCATCGCCGGCCTCGGCACGATCAACCGCGAGCACGGCGGGGAGGGGGTGTACGACAAACAAAACCTCTTCACCGACGTCGCCGTGATCGGCGGTGGCCTCGCCGGATTGAACGCCGCTCTCGCGGCGGCCGAGGCAGGAGTGACCGTCACACTCATCGACGAACAGCAGGAACTCGGCGGGCATCTGCGGCATGATCCGGAGTTAGCTTCCTCACTAACCCGAAGCGTTAGCGAGGGCGAGCGCTCTGCAATGTCTACGAATCCAAGTCAACTGGAGCGTTCGCCCTCGCTAACGCTTCGGGTTAGTGAGAACCTCACCGATTTGATCTGTCGCGTCACCGAGCATCCCAACATCACCGTCATCACCTCGGCCGGCGTCTTCGGCTGCTACGAGGGAAACTACCTCGGCATCCAGCAAGGCCAACGGATGATCCGGCTGCGAGCGGCACAGGTCATCGTCGCGACCGGCTGCTGGGAGCGACCGCTCGTCTTCGAGAACAACGACTTGCCCGGCGTCATGCTGGCGAGCGGCGTGCAGCGATTGCTGCATCTCGATCATTGCCAATTTCCTGGCGAAGCTGTGGTCGTCACCGACAACGCTCAAGGCTATCGCGTGGCGAAGCAGCTCAAAGCGGCGGGGACGCGTATCACGGCCATTGTCGATGTGCGAGACAATCCGCCGGAATCCGCCGACGGCATCCGCATCTATCGCGGTCACACGATCATCTCGGCGAACGGTTCACGGCATGTCAGTGGAGCGGTCATCGCGCCCTTGGCAGGACATCCTCGTCAGTCGCTGTCGTGTCGCTGGATCGTGCAGGCGGTGGGATTCACTCCCGCGAATTCGCTGCTGTACCAAAACGGCTGCAAGCTGCGCTATGACGAATCAGTCGATCAAGCAGTTGTGATTCAGTACGCACCCGCGATGTACTCGGCTGGCGCGGTGAATGGCTTGCGTGATCCGCACTCTACCGCATTGGACGGCCAACGAGCCGGAAAGGCCGCTGCCGAATCTCTGTGTTCTCCGTGCCTCCGTGTTTCAAATTCTCCGGTGGAAAGTGCATTGGAAACACAGAGGCACGGAGGACACAGAGAGGAGTCTGCACTTTCGTGCCATTATGTTTCGCCGTCTGGTGCGAAGAAGAAGTTCGTTTGCCTCTGCGAGGACGTGACTGAAAAGGACATCTGCGATGCGATCGACGAAGGCTACTCGAACATCGAGACGCTGAAGCGGTACTCGACGGTCAGCATGGGGCCGTGTCAGGGTAAGATGTGCCAGTCGGCGTCGATTGCAATCTGCGCTCGGCACAACGGGCAGTCGATCGTGGAGACCGGTGTCACAACTGCGAGGCCGCCTGAGCAGCCGTTGCCGATGGGCGTGCTCGCGGGGCGGACGGTGCATTTCTCGTTGGCCCGCCGCACACCGATGCACGCTTGGCACGAAAAGGCCGGAGCCAAGATGGGAGACGCCGGGAACTGGAAGCGTCCGCAAGTTTATTCGTCCGTGACTCAGGAATACGAAGCGGTGCGACAGCGAGCCGGAGTGATTGACGTCTCAACGCTCGGCAAGATCGAACTGCGCGGGGCTGACGTCGTCAAGTTTTTGGAATTCATCTACCCGAATCGTTTTGCAAACCTGAAGGTCGGCCGCGTGCGTTACGGAGTGATCTGCGATGACGCAGGCATTTTGCTCGACGACGGCACGATCGCGCGGCTGGGAGACGATCGGTTCTTTCTGACGACGACGACCGGCAACGCGGACGCGATCGACAGTTGGTTCCGCTGGTGGCTGGCTGGTCGGTCGGAGTGGGATGTGCGGATGACGAACGTGTCGGGCAGCTACGCCGCGATGAATCTCGCTGGCCCGCGCAGCCGCGAGGTGCTGAAGAAACTGACCGACGCCGATCTTTCATCCGACGCGATGCCGTATCTCGCCGCCAGCGAATGCACGATCGCGGGTGTTTCGGCGATCGTGTTGCGAATCGGCTTCGTCGGCGAACTCGGTTACGAGATTCACGTCCCCAGCCAATTCGGTCTGCATGTGTGGGAAGCGATCATGGAAGCGGGCCGCGAGTTCTCGATCGCGCCGTTCGGGCTGGAAGCTCAGCGAGTGTTGCGGTTGGAGAAGAAACACTTGCTGCCGGGGATCGACACCGACGCGCTCTCGAACCCGCTTGAAGCCGACATGCCGTGGATCGTGAAGCTCGACAAGGAGGACTTCATCGGCAAGGAATCACTGGCCCGTGCTCAAGCTCGTGGTGATCGCAACAAGTTGGTTGGTTTCCGGTTGTCGGAGTCGGTGATCCCGGACCTCGCATCGTTGGTGCTCTGTGATGGGAAGCTCGGCGGACGAATTACGTCGTGCGGATATTCGCCGGCGGTCGGTGGAACGATCGGGCTGGCGTGGGTGCCGGCAAACCTTGCTGGCAACGGTCAGACGATTCAGATTCAGGTCAACGGACAGATGATCCCGGCGGTCGTGCAAGAGGAGCCGTTCTACGATCCGGCGGGAGCGAAGTTGAAGAGTTAACGTTAGGCGAGCCGGGTGGCGTCAGCCCCCGGACGTGTTTTCACGTTGCGAGTCGTCCGGGGGCTAACGCCCCTCGGCTCGCCAAAAACTGGTGGTGATGATGACCGTGAATGCTCCGATTGCCCGTGGCCCGCTGCTCGACCTGCATCGTCGTTCCGGCGCGACCGTCGAAGCGCTCGATGGTTGGCAAGTCGCCCTGCGATATCCGCAGCAGCAGGATCGAACTGGCAACGCGCTGGTCGATCTTTCGCATGTGCCGACATTTGAGATCAACGGGCCAGACACCGGAGCGGCACTGACTACGATCTGCGGGGCTGATGTACCGTTGCGGAAAATTCACACTGCTGATGGGCGGCATGTTTATCGGCTGACTCCCAGCCGCGCGATCGTGTTCGGCAACGTGTCGTCAAACACCGGAGCGATTGATGTCACCGGAGGCTGGGCGTCGCTGGTTTTGATCGGTCCGGATGCGGAGCGGATTTTGAACAAGGTCACGGCGGTTGATCTGCGAGAGCGGACTCTGCCGGTGCAGGCGTGTTGCCAGGGGCCGATCTTTGGAGTCAACACGCTCTTCGGCCGGATTGCCAATCGGTTTGAACTGCATGTTTGCAGCGACTCGGCGGAGTTCTTTTGGGATGTGCTGATGGACGCTGGCGCGGAGTTTGGATTAAGTCCAGCGGGAATCGAGTGGATGAAGGAGTTGAGATAACGGCTTTTGGCCATCGGCTCACGGCGTTCGGCCGGATGCCGATGGCCGGAAGCCGAAAGCCGTGATCACATTTTTGGGAATGCAGAGGATTGGCATGGTTGCTCAGCGAATGTGGCAGGAGCACGAACTCAAGGACCAGTACGACGTCGTCATCATCGGCGGCGGCGTGCATGGGCTGGCGACGGCGTACTACCTGACTCAGTTGGGCGTGCGGAACATCGCGGTGCTCGAAGCGAAGTACATCGGGTTCGGTGGATCGGGGCGGAACACGGCGATTGTGCGGTCAAACTATCGGACACCGGAGGGAATCGCGTTCTACGACTTGTCGGTCAAGCTGTACGAGCAATTGGCCGCCGATCTCGACTTCAACGTGATGTTCTCGCAGCACGGGCATCTCACGCTGGCTCACAACGAGAAGGGAGTGACTGGCCTGACGGAGCGAGCCAACACGAACCAACTGATGGGCGTGAATTCGCGAATCATCTTCCCCGAAGAGATTCAGCGAATCGTTCCCGACTTGAATGTTTTCGGACACAGCCGCTTTCCGATTCAGGCAGCGTTGTATCACCCACCTGGCGGCATCATCCGGCACGACGCGGTCGTGTGGGCGTTCGCTCGCGGAGTCGATCGGGGCGGCGGTCACGTTCATCAGAAGACCGAAGTGAGCGGCATCGAAGTTCAAAACGGACAAGTCGAGGCGGTCGTCACCAATCGCGGTCGGATCAAAACAAAAACGGTGCTCAATGCGACGGCCGGTTACGCGGGGATCATCAGCCGGATGGTCGGACTCGAAATCCCGATCGAGACGCATCCGCTGCAAGCGGCCGTGACGGAACCGCTCAAACCTTTTCTCAATTCCGTGATCGTCTCGTCGACGCTGCACGTCTACGTTTCGCAGACCGATCGTGGCGAGTTGGTCCTCGGTGCCGAAGTGGACGACCACGCGAGCTACTCGTTGCGCGGGACGCTGTCGTTTCTCGAAGGGGCGGCAACGCACTTGCTGGAATTGTTCCCGCATCTGGCCAGCGTGAAGATTCTGCGGCAGTGGGCGGGGCTGTGCGACATGACGCCCGATTACTCGCCGATCATGGGTGGCACTCCGGACGTCAAAGGCTTCTTGATGACGGTCGGCTGGGGCACCTACGGATTCAAAGCCGGCCCGGCGTCGGGCTACTTGATGGCCGAGTTGATCGCATCGGGCAAGACGCCGCCAAAGCTCGAACCGTTTGCGTTGACGCGGTTCTACGAAGATCGACTCGTTGGCGAGAAAGCGGCGGCGTCGGTTTCGCACTGACCAGTCTATTTCTTCTTCTTCTCGACGATCTCCAGCACGACAAAGCTGTCGCCACCGTCTTCGAGGTCGCCGCTGGCCGAGGTGACGATCAGTGGCACGACGTTTCGTCCGACGGGCAATCGTTCGGCCACTTGGAATTGCAACTCGATGCGAGTGGTTCCGTTCTCTGGAATTGAGACCTCGCGCGTCCACGGTGACGTGCTGATGCCGTGATCGAGTCGCAGCCGCATCGTTTCCGGCTGTGGCAGCGGGTTATCGATGACGATGGTCGTCTTGGCGGACTCGCCAGCCGATGCGCGGATGAGCAGCGGTTCGACTTGAATGCGGCTGGGGTTCCAATCACGGCGGAAGCGACCAGAGAGCGCGATCGAGTCGGCGGCTTTCGCGGCGGCTTGGCCCCAGGTGACTCGGCGGCGAAAGTCTTCGGCGTTGAACGCGAAGGCTCCGCCATGTTCGGCGAGCACCCAATCGGGTTTCACGTCGAGCACTGCTTGAGCGCTCTTGGCGTACAGATCCGGCCACCCCCGATTTCGTCCCGACCAGCCGCCACTGCCGGAGAATTGGTCGGCGTGAAAAAAATTGTCCCCCGTGAAGAAACAGGTACGGCCGTCGATCGTCGTTTGCAGGCCCATCGTGAAATAGGTCTGACCGGGGAAGTGCCGCACGGAGAACGAGAACTCGCGCCACGTCGCGGTCTCGTTGGCCTTCAGCCAGCGGTCGGTGCGGATCGAGCGGGCATCGAGTCCGAACGCGGCGACTCGAAACGGCTCGGCCATCGGGCGGGCGACTTCTTCGAGCGTCCAGACCTCGAACGATTCACGATTCGGCAACTGATGCAGCCCGATGTAGTGATCGTTGTGAGCGTGGCTGATCAGCACGACCTCGATCGGGCCGAGTTGCTCGTCGCGCTGCAAGCGGCGGATTTGCTCGGCGAGCGTCGTTCCAAACGGATCGAAGACCGCGATCGGCCCCGCCTCCGATCGCAGCACGAACGTGTTGCCGGTCAGAAACAGATGAGGCGAGAGCTTCGTCCACGGCCTCTCGCCGGCGGTCGCGACCTGTTCCTTCGCCAAGAACTCGTACTGCGGTTCCTGGCCGAGCTGCTGCTTGCTGAACCGCTCAAAGCTCTTCAAGAAGCCAACCGCGTCGAGAGCCTTTGCCGTCTCTTCGAGTGACACGACGATGTCCTCGCGCAACGCCGGCCCGTGTTCCGGGCAGAGCATTCGCGGGCGACGTGCTGCCAGTTTGCGGAGCGATTCGGCGGCGGCCTTCAGGCCGGTGTCGGTCCAATGATCCCAGTCGGTCGTGTAAGGCGACCACAGCTTGCCGCGCGCTGCGAAGGCGTCGCCGCAGAAGAGGATTGCCGAGTCGTGGGGCAGGTTTTCAACCTGCCCTTGATTGGAGGGCAGGTTGGAAACCTGCCCCACGAAGGCAACGTGATCGCGGCTGTGGCCAGGAGTTGCCACGACCGTCAAACGCCAACGACGCCATTCGATGACCTGTCCGTCTTCGAGCGAACACTCGATCTCGTCGATCCCCTGCGGGTGGACGAGGTAGTTGAAGGCGTTGAAGGTCCGATCGCGCAAACCGGGTTCTTTGCCGGGGATCAGTTCCGGGAGACAGGCACTCCAAAATCGCTGCACGCCGTCGCGACTCAGCCATTCGGTCGAGGCTTTCGGAGCCTGCACCGACACACCGGCCGCGATCAATTCGCGAGCCAGTGCGCTCGTGTCGCGGTGATGATGCGTCAGCAGACAGCGTTCGATTTTTGGTTTCAGCCCGCGCCAGTCCATGCCGCGTGCGGCTCCGATAAGCAGCGCGGAGTCACCATCAATCAGCGCGTACCCGCACGGCAGCCCTGAGGATTGCCAGACTCCCGGCGCGATCTCGCGCCAGCGAGAGTTGTTCGGCTCGCCGTGCACCAGCCAAACGGTCGCCAGCAACAGACTCACGCAGAACATCGCGGCGAGCAGCTTACGCATCGTTCGATCTCCTTAATCGGTGCAACGGCAGCTCCGTAGGGTGGGACAAGCTCGCTTCGAGCGCCGGCCCACCAATTGGTTTTTCAATGGTGGCGTCGTTCATCGGTCGGTGGGCCGGCGCGGCGATGCGCCGCTTGTCCCACCCTACGGTTAGCGCAGTGCGATCGGACGGAACGGGCGAGTGGCCGGGCCGATGTAGTCGGCGGTGGGGCGGATCAGGCGATTGTCTGCTCGCTGTTCGATGACGTGTGCTGCCCAGCCAGCCGTACGAGCGAAGACGAACAGCGGAGTGAACAGCAGCGTCGGGATGCCAAGGAACCGGTACGCGGAGGCGGCGTAGAAGTCGAGATTCGGAAACAGTTTCTTTTCGCGTCGCAGGACTTGCTCGATCCGTTCCGAGACGGCGAACAGGTGCGTGTCGCCAGCGGCTTGAGACAAGCGGCGGCTCCACTCCTTGATGACGTCGGAGCGCGGGTCGCGATCTCGGTAGACGCGGTGACCGAAGCCCATGATTTTGTCCTTGCGGCTCAACGCGGCGAGCACTCCCTGTTCGGCCTGTTCGGGATCGGTGAAGCGTTCGATGAGCTCCATCGCTTGCTCGTTGGCTCCGCCGTGCAGCGGTCCACGAAGCGTGCCGATGCCCGACGTGATTGCCGAGTACATGTCTGACAGCGTCGAGGCGGTGACTCGTGCGGCGAACGTTGAGGCGTTAAATTCGTGCTCGGCGTAGAGAGTGAACGAGGCATCCAGCGCTCGGCGATGTTCGGCCGAGGGCTGAACTCCGTGCAGCAGGTGCAGGAAGTGACCGGCCATCGTCGGCTCCGGAGATTCCGTGTCGATGCGGTTTCCAGACCGAGCGAAGTGGTGCCAGTAAGCCAACGCCGACGGAAAGATCGCCAGCAGCCGCTCGGTAACGCGAAACTGATCCGCGGTGGGCTGTTCCGGTTCCAGACAGCCGAGCGCCGAGCACGCGGTTCGCAACACATCCATCGGATGAGCAGACTCCGGCAGTTGTGCGAGCACCGCTTTCAACTGCGCGGGCAGCCCACGTTGTGATTGCAGACGCGCTAGGAATTCGTCCAGTTCGTGCTGCTTCGGTAGTTCGCCGTACAGCAGCAGCCAGGCGACCTCTTCGAAGATCGCATGCTCGGCGAGGTCTTCGATCGAGTAGCCGCGATAGGTCAGCCCGGCTCCCTCTTTGCCGACGGTGCTCAGAGCTGTCTGGCCGGCAACGATGCCGGCAAGGCCAGCGGTGTTGGTGGGTGCGTTCATAGTGGGGCTCCGAAGTAGGTCAGCCATTTCAGGCTGACCCGATTGTCGGTTGTCGTGGTGTTGCCAATTCGGGTCAGGCTGGAAAGCCTGACCTACGGGGTGTAATTCAGAACCTCGTACAGCTCGGCACGCGATTGGAGTTGTTGGATCAGATCACGTTGCGTGCCGCATTGTCGCAGTGTGTCGTAGGTCATCTTGGCGGCGGCGCTCATCGCGCGGAAGGCGGTCAGCGGGTACAGAGCCAGCCGCACGCCGACGTCTCGTAACTCGTCGAGCGTGAACAGCGGGGTCTTGCCGAACTCGGTCAGGTTCGCCAGCACGGGGACCGGCACCGCTGTCGTGAATTGGCGGTATTCGTCCAGCGTGGTCAGAGCCTCGGCGAAGATCATGTCGGCTCCGGCGGCGACGTATTGCCCGGCTCGGTCGATCGCGGCGGGCAGACCCTCGACCGCTGCGGCGTCGGTGCGAGCCATCACGACGAAGCCGGGATCCGTGCGTGCATCGACCGCCGATTTCACGCGATCGACCATCTCGTCAGCCGAGACCAGTTGCTTGCCGGAAAGATGTCCGCAGCGTTTGCGATCGACTTGGTCTTCCAGATGAATGGCCGCAACTCCGACACGGATCATTTCACGCACCGTCTGAGCCATGTCGCCGAAGCCGGTATCGACATCGACCAACAGCGGCAACGACGTTGCACCGGTGATGCGGCGAGCGTCCTCGACGACATCAGCCAGCGTCGTGATTCCAACGTCTGGGACTCCGAACGAGGCGTTCGCGACTCCGGCTCCAGAGAGATACAGCGAGCGAAAACCGGCTCGCTCAGCCAGCAACGCGGAATAGGCGTTGATCGTCCCGACGACCTGTAACGGACGTTCGGCATCGACGGCCGCGCGAAAGAGTTGGCCCGGAGAATTGGTGGAAGAAGCGTGCATGATTCACCTGGGACCGTGACCGACAAAACGATCGGCGAGCAGTATATTGCCCCCGCCGCGAGGATGCGTGGGTGCGACCGCAATTCACGATTCCGGTAGCCCAGGCCCTTGTGGCCTGGAGGGTTCTTCCGATATTCCGAAATCGACCGAGCCACAAGGGCTCGGACTACAGGTGACGCTGACCATGACCGCGAGTTCTCCTTCGCTCCCCCCGGATGCCTTGCTGGCCGAAATTGCTGACTTCGTGACGACCGATCCGACGCGGAGCGACGAGGCTCAAGCGACCGCGCGGCTCTGCTTGATGGACAGCTTGGGCTGTGCGTTGCTGGCTCTGAACTTCCCCGAATGCACGAAGCTGTTGGGGCCGGTCGTGCCGAACGCTGTGTTGCTCAGCGGTGCTCGCGTGATCGGCACGGATTGGAAACTGGACCCGGTGCAGGCGGCGTTCAACCTCG
>SXGS01460227.1_pt1 | contig 53834 bp, 54 predicted proteins | sample 3174681 | NCBI WGS metagenome assembly SXGS01 (sample SAMN11356861, study PRJNA531348) | freshwater metagenome | isolation source: freshwater sample F1-80 | place: China: Fuxian Lake, Yuxi | collected 2017-12-25
GAAGATGTCTGGGTGGGCCTTTTCGATCTCATCAAAGAGGACGACTGAGAATGGACGGCGACGAACCTTTTCAGTTAACTGTCCACCCTCGTCATAGCCGACATAGCCTGGAGGAGAGCCAAAGAGACGAGATGCGGTGTGGCGCTCTGAGTATTCAGACATATCTAATTGGATCAAAGCATCTTGATCGCCGAATAAAAAGGCGGCAAGTGTGCGCGAGAGCTCAGTCTTACCGACACCTGATGGGCCGGCGAAGATGAATGATCCACCTGGCCGGCGTGGATCCTTGAGCCCTGCGCGAGTACGACGAATCGCTTGAGATAAGGATTTGATCGCCTGATCCTGCCCAATGACACGTTGGTGTAACTCATCCTCCATCCGTAGAAGACGTGCAGTCTCCTCTTCGGTGAGTTTGAATACTGGGATTCCAGTGGAGATAGATAGCACTTGTGCAATCAACTCTTCATCGACCTCAGTGACCTTATCTAGATCCGTTGCCTTCCAATTCTTCTCAGCCTCATGTTTTTCAGTGATAAGGCTCTTCTCCTTATCGCGAAGTGATGCCGCTTTCTCAAAGTCCTGACCATCGATTGCCGACTCTTTCTCCTTCCGGGCATCGGCGATCTTGTCATCGAATGCACGAAGCTCTGCTGGGGCGGTCATGCGCTTGATACGCAGACGCGAACCAGCCTCATCGATCAGATCGATCGCCTTATCTGGCAGGAAGCGATCAGAGACATAGCGATCGGCAAGGTTTGCAGCCGCTGCTAGTGCGCCATCGGTGATTGATACACGGTGATGGGTCTCGTAACGATCGCGAAGACCTTTGAGAATCTCGATGGTGTGCGCAACTGATGGCTCTTTCACCTGGATAGGTTGGAAGCGGCGCTCAAGGGCTGCATCCTTCTCGACGTGCTTGCGATACTCATCAAGAGTTGTTGCACCGATTGTCTGGAGCTCACCGCGTGCAAGCATCGGCTTCAAGATACTTGCCGCATCGATTGCACCCTCTGCAGCACCGGCACCTACTAGGGTGTGAATCTCATCGATGAAGAGAATGATGTCTCCACGCGATTTGATCTCTTTGAGGACCTTCTTCAAGCGCTCTTCGAAATCACCACGATAGCGGCTACCAGCAACGAGTGCACCCAAATCAAGTGCATATACCTGCTTATCCTTGAGGGTCTCCGGGACATCGTGTTTATAGATGGCCTGGGCAAGGCCCTCGACGACCGCGGTTTTACCAACACCTGGCTCACCGATGAGAACGGGATTGTTCTTTGTACGCCGCGATAAGACCTGCATGACTCGTTCGATCTCGTTCTCACGACCGATTACTGGATCTAACTTTCCCTCACGGGCCGCCTGTGTGAGATTTCGACCGAATTGATCTAAAACTAATGATGTTGAAGGTGTACCTTCAGCAGGTCCGCCTTGAGTAACGGCCTCTTTACCTTGATAGCCTGAGAGAAGTTGAATGACTTGCTGGCGCACTCGATTGAGATCGGCGCCGAGTTTGACGAGTACCTGCGCTGCAACTCCCTCACCTTCACGGATCAAACCAAGAAGAATGTGTTCGGTACCGATGTAGTTATGACCCAGTTGTAGTGCCTCGCGTAGGGAGAGTTCAAGGACTTTCTTGGCCCGTGGAGTAAATGGGATATGTCCACTTGGTGCCTGCTGGCCCTGTCCGATGATCTCCTCTACCTGAGCGCGCACACCCTCAAGCGAGATGCCCAGAGACTCAAGTCCCTTAGCGGCAACGCCCTCACCCTCGTGGATCAAGCCCAGCAAAATATGCTCAGTGCCGATGTAGTTGTGATTTAACATGCGGGCCTCTTCTTGGGCCAACACAACAACCCGGCGGGCTCTATCGGTAAAGCGCTCAAACATCGACGTACTCCTTTTTTTCCCTGTTGGTTAAGCCTAATACCTCTCTAGCTAGGCTCGCGAGGCAGAACTCGGCTCGATTCTTACAACCCTAGTCCTGGGGCATTTATGCCCCGATACGCCCAATATCTAGGGCAGGATTTTCAACATTCTGGTGTTTCCCAGGGTATTTGGCTTGGCCGATTCAAGATCTAAAAACTCGGCGATACCGGCATCATATGAGCGCAGGAGTTGTTCGTAGACCGCTGCATCCACGGGAGTACCTTCAATGGTTTCAAAGCCATGAGCGCTGAAAAATCTCGTCTCAAAAGTTAGACAGAACACTCTTTTTACTCCAAGGACCAGAGCGCGCGCGATGATGGCATCGAGAATCTGATGACCTATACCGGCTCCTCGCATCCTCTCGGTGACAGCGACGGTGCGAACCTCTGCTAAATCCTCCCAAAGGACATGCAGTGCTCCACAGCCAACGAGAACACCGGCATCGATTGCAACGACAAACTCTTGAACACTCTCATAGAGAGTGACGGTCTCTTTGGTCAAGAGTCGACCCTCTGGTGCGTATGCATCTATGAGGGCACGAATCCCTTTAATATCACTGGTGCGAGCAGGGCGAATCTCCATCGCTAATCGGTTTCAGGTTTTACTAATGGGAACAAGATAGTTTCACGGATACCAAGTCCTGTGAGTGCCATGAGTAGGCGATCCACACCCATTCCCATTCCACCCATGGGTGGCATCCCGTACTCCATCGCGCGTAGGAAATCCTCATCAACTTGCATCGCCTCCATATCACCTTTTGCGCCGAGGCTGGATTGTTCGACCAAACGCTCCCGCTGGATGACAGGATCAATTAATTCAGAGTATCCAGTTGCAAGTTCAAAACCATTGACATACAGATCCCATTTCTCAGCAACACCTGGGAGTTCACGATGTGCTCTAACAAGTGGGGAGGTATCGAGCGGAAAGCCCATGACGAAGGTCGGTGCAATCAGCTGATCTACTGCCACATGCTCAAAGATCTCCTCGGCCAACTTGCCTGTAATCCACTGAGGGTCGGTTTTGATGCCAAGTTTTTTCGCGATAGTTTTCAATTCAGCGATCGGAGTGAGTGCGCTGACACTTTGGCCTACGCCCTTAGAGATGGCCTCATAAAGGGATATTTCTGGCCAATCCCCACCCAGATTCATCTGGCGACCATCATGATGGGTCACTACATACGAACCGGCAACGGCCATCGCCGCCTCTTGCACCAAAGTGCGCGTGAGATGCCCGATTGATCGCCAGTCCCCGTATGCCTGATAGCTCTCAATCATCGCAAACTCTGGCGAGTGCGAGGAATCAGTACCTTCATTGCGAAAATTGCGGTTGATCTCAAATACCCGCTCGATTCCACCGACAACACAGCGCTTGAGGAATAGTTCCGGGGCGATGCGCAGATAGAGATCCATATCGTAGGCATTTGAGAAAGATTTGAAAGGCCGGGCCGTCGCACCGCCATGCATCACCTGCAGCATGGGCGTTTCGACTTCGATGAAATCTGCCTGTGCAAAGGTGTTGCGCAGAGATTTCATCACCGCTGGTCTCAGACGGGCGTTAGCTCGTGCCTCTGGGCGAACGATCAGATCCACATATCGCATCCGAACGCGAGTCTCCTCCGACATCGGCTTGTGATCATTTGGCAGCGGCCGTAGTGATTTAGAGGCCAACTTCCATGATGCTGCGAGTACCGATAGTTCACCCCGTTTTGAGGTGATGATCTCACCAGTTACTGAAACTATGTCACCTAAATCAATATTTGATTTCCAGGAGTCAATCGAGTTTTGCCCCACCTTATCTAGTGAGAGCATGGCCTGAATCTCAGTGCCATCTCCTTCTCGCAATGTGGCAAAACACAGTTTGCCCGTATCACGCTTGAAAATAATCCGGCCGGTCAGACTTTCAATGATCCCAGTTGCAACATCGATTGCCAGCCCTGCATGTTGCTCTCGCACCTCGCGGAGTGATTTTGTGCGCGGGACAGAGACTGGATATGGCTCACTTCCATCTGCGATCAGCGCGGCCCGTTTTTCACGACGAATCCTCAACTGCTCTGGCAGATCCTCATCGGTAGATGGGTTGTCCTTGCTCATAATGGGTAGGAGTCTAGCGAATTAGGCATTTCGTTCGTGAATCAAACGAAGGCCAATCAGAGTCAAATCTGGTTCGTGATCGGTAATAGTTTCACAGACTCCGATGATCAGCGGTGCTAATCCACCTGTTGCGATTACCTTTGGAGCCCCCGAATATGAGTCGGCAAGCTCGGCAGTGATGCGATCAACGAGGCCATCGACTTGACCGGCAAAACCAAAGATTGTGCCCGACTGCAAGGCTTCAACAGTATTTTTCCCGATGACATTTCTTGGTCTGATCAATTCGACTTTGCGTAATTGCGCTGCTCGCGCGGCCAAGGCATCGACAGATATCTCTATTCCTGGGGCGAGCGCTCCTCCTAGAAATTCACCCTTTGGTGAGACGACATCCAAGTTTGTTGATGTACCAAAATCGACAACGATAGCTGGACCACCAAATAATGTGTGGGCAGCTAGCGTATTTACAATTCGATCGGCACCAATCTCCTTTGGATTATCAACTAGGAGTGGCACGCCTGTCTTGATCCCTGGTTCGACGATTGTGGTGCGCACATCGGCAAAGTAATCACTCATCATGTTGCGTAATTCACGCAAGGTTGCCGGTACCGTCGAGCAGATTGATAAGCCGGTAACGGTGTAATCCTCCACCAAAGAGCGGTACTGTAGCCAAAGTTCATCAGCAGTACTGCGCGCATCTGTCTTGACGCGCCAGGAGCGTAGAAGATTGTCACCGTCAAAGATTCCTAGAACGGTATTGGTATTTCCCACATCGATAGTTAGTAGCATCAGGCACCCATTCTCATATTGTCTATTAAGCGAACGCCATCTATCCATCCAGCGATGATTGCGCGCTTGTGTTTTGTTGAATCAGTCGCTAAAGAGAAATCTGCTTCATCAATGATAACTGCATAATCACATTTGAAGCCCTTTTCGGTAGAAATCGTCGTATCGATGATCTCCTGAGCTATTGCGATAGTCGGTGCCAGTCGTGCCGCTCTCATCGATCGATAGATCACATTTGCACTCATTCGACCACCTTGGCTCAATCGGATATTGCGTGAGGAGAGTGCAAGTCCATCGTATTCGCGCACAGTCGGGACTCCAATGATCTCAACAGGGCTCTTCATCGCATGGATGATCTGCAGTTGTTGAAAATCTTTTTCGCCAAAGATCGCTGCCTCAGGTCTGACTATCTCGAAGAGGCGATTTACGACAGTGACAACGCCATCGAAGTGTCCTGGGCGAGATGCACCCTCGTATGAATCGCCTAGTGATGAGGCTTTTAGTTTTTTAATCTCACCCGGATATATCTCCTCATACTCAGGGATCCAAATCTCTGTGGCACCTGCCAAAGTCGCCCTCTCTATGTCACGCTCAGGGGTGCGGGGATATTTGGTAATTTCAGTGGGATCTTCAAACTGCAGAGGATTGATAAAAATACTCACCACAACCTCTGTGCTCAACATGCGAGCACGCTTAATCAAGGCTTGGTGACCCTTATGCAGGGCTCCCATAGTCGGGACTAATACGCTCATCTGGCTCCAGTCCTTTCAGGTACCGGGCGAAGCGTCCTTAAGTTTACGCGCTTGCAGGCAGTTGTGCCAAAAGCTGATCGACTCGTCCATGCGTGAGCAGGACTGCATCGGCATCGATCTCAATCCATGGCTCTAGGACGAATCTACGCGTATGGGCACGTGGATGAGGAAGTTCAAGCTCGATGCTTTTGCTCAAAAGCGAGCCATACTGGATCAGATCTAAATCGATTGTACGTGGTCCCCAATGAACAAGACGCTCGCGCCCCATGCTCTTTTCGATTCCCTGCAAGAGTGAGAGTAGATCTAAGGCAGGGAGCTCGCTCTCAAGTATGCATACCGCATTCTTATAATCTGGCTGCTCTGGTCCACCGATTGGAGTAGTGGTGTAATAAGAAGAGGTTGCAACGACATCTGTGGCCTGACGCAATAGCGTTAAAGCGATATCTAAATTCTCGCCTGCATCTCCTATATTTGCACCAAGTGCGACCACTGCTCTCATCGTGTACGAGTTATCTTCACCGCAATGTCCTTCATCGAAGCGGCAACTGGAGCTTGTGGCTTGTGTACGGTGACCGTCACAGAGTTGACTCTCATGTGGGAGTTGAGAATCCGCTCTGCAATACGTCCTGCGAGTCTTTCGATAAGTGAGACTGGATTTGAGGTAATTTCAGTGACAACCAAATCAATGATCTCACCGTAATTGATAGTGTCTTGAATCGAGTCACTACGCGATGCCATCTCCAGATTTACATCAAGAGCCAGATCAACATAGAAATCCTGACCATTACTGCGCTCATGTTCAAAGAGCCCGTGGTAGCCAAAGCCATGGATTCCAGTAAGGAGAATCTGATCGCTCATGGATGCAACACATCTTTGTGGGCCTTCACAGAGTGCACTCTCACTCCCCAAATACCGCTCGTGGAGAGGCGCTTGGTCAGGGCTACCGTTGCCGCCTCTCGTTCATCAGGAGTACCTGCCCCCAAGAATCTCTTACGAGAGCCACCGACTAGCACTCGATATCCAAGGCCAACAAACTCATCGATGTGATCAATGATGCTCCAGTTGTGTTCGGCCTCTTTGGCAAAGCCAAGACCTGGATCGATGATCAATCTCTCCTGACTTATCCCGGCATCCAGGGCTGCATGGATCCTGCCTTGAAGTTCGCTGATGACATCGTGCACTACATCTCCATAGACTGCACGTGAGTTCATCTCCTTTGATGCACCCCGCCAATGCATAGCAATATAAGGAAGCTTTGATTGGGCCGCTACTTCGAACATCTGTGAGTCTGCTAACCCACCACTCACGTCATTAATCATCTGCGCACCTGCATCTATGGCAGCCTTCGCCGTCGATGCACGCATGGTGTCGATACTAATCGGCACCCCATCATGAGCTAGTGCTGTGATTATGGGAATCACTCGAGCCAGTTCCTCCTGTGCACTCACACGATCGGCGCCAGGACGTGTCGATTCGCCACCAATGTCTAGAATGTCCACACCTTCGGCGATCATGGTGCGGGCGTGATTGAGCGCAGTGTCAAGTGAGTTATAGCGACCACCATCTGCAAATGAGTCGGGAGTGATGTTGAGGATCCCCATAACTAACATGGGTTTTACCTATGGGTTATGAGACTAATTGCTTCAGCGCGCGTAGAGGCATTGAGTAATGCACCTCGGACAGCACTCGTTGTTGTTCGTGCTTGTGACTTCTTGATACCACGCATTGACATACATAAGTGTTCACAGTCAATAATGACAATCACGCCTAGGGGATCAAGGATCTCAACCAGGGCATCTGCAATCTGTGTTGTCAGACGCTCTTGTACTTGAGGGCGCTTGGCATAGACATCAACTAGGCGCGCTAACTTGGAAAGACCTGTGATTTTCCCGCGCGGGATATAGCCAATATGTGCAACACCATGAAAAGGAGTCAGGTGGTGTTCACAATGTGAAAAAATCTCGATATCTCGCACAATAACTAGCTCTTCATGGCCGATATCAAATGTCGTTGTCAGTACATCCTCTGGTACCTGCCACAGGCCTGCAAAGTTCTCCTTCATGGCACGGGCAACACGTTCAGGTGTCTGTCTTAATCCCTCACGATCTGGATCCTCACCAAGAGCCAATAAGAGTTCACGCACTGCACGCTCGGCTCGCTCTTGATCATAGGGAGCTGCTGGACGGCCACTTGTCAGAGTGACCTTACTGATTGTCATCTGAGACCTTCTTACCGCGGCTTGGCTTCTTCACTTTTGTTATAACTACTCGCTCTGGAATATCAACGGGGGGTTGATCCGATGGAATGCGAGTAGATGAGCCGGTCCAAGCAGGACGCGTAGTTACAGATTTGACTTTTTTGAAGATTTTAGCGATCTCCTTTTTATTCAACGTCTCTCTCTCAAGTAGCTGTAACACCATCTCATCTAGGATCTTACGATTTGCAACCAGGATATCGAAGGCCTCCTGATGCGCATTTTCAATGAGTTTGCGGATCTCACGATCCACAACACCTGCAATACTTTCAGAGTAATCTCGTTGGTGGCTGTAGTCACGGCCCATAAATGGAGCATCACTACTTGTGCCTAGTTTTATCGCTCCGACTGCCTCGGTCATTCCATACTGTGTGACCATTGCACGGGCTAATGCGCTCGCCTTTTCAATATCATTCGATGCACCCGTCGATGGATCATGGAAAATGAGCTCTTCGGCTGCACGACCGCCTAATGAATACGCCAACTGGTCGAGTAGTTGGTTGCGCGTCGTTGAGTAGCGATCCTCATCGGGAAGGATCATGGTGTAACCCAATGCCCGACCGCGTGGCATGATCGTGATTTTATGGACCGGATCAGTGTGTGGCAGTGCATGTGCAACCAGGGCATGGCCACCTTCATGATAAGCCGTCACCCGTCGCTCATCATCACTCATGATCCGTGATTTGCGCTGCGGCCCAGCCATGACACGGTCGATAGCCTCATCGAGCTCACTATTTGAAATAGTCTGCCTCTCTTCTCGCGCAGTCAATAGAGCGGCTTCGTTGAGAACATTTGCAAGATCGGCGCCTGTGAACCCGGGGGTGCGACGGGCATAGTCAAGGAGTTTGACCTCATCACTGAGTGGTTTGCCCTTTGCATGCACAGTCAAAATCGCTTCGCGCCCCTTGAGATCTGGTCGTTCGACTGCGATCTGACGATCAAAGCGGCCTGGACGCAAAAGTGCTGGATCTAGAACATCTGGACGGTTCGTTGCAGCGATAAGTATGACCTTGGTGTTCTCCTCGAAACCATCCATCTCGACCAATAATTGATTGAGTGTCTGCTCACGCTCATCGTGGCCACCTCCCATACCTGTACCGCGTTGACGACCAACTGCATCAATCTCATCAACAAAGACGATTGCCGGTGAGTTGGCCTTCGCTTGATTGAATAGATCACGCACGCGCGCTGCGCCAACACCCACAAACATCTCAACGAAATCAGATCCGGATATGGAGTAGAAAGGCACACCGGCTTCACCAGCTACTGCACGAGCAAGGAGCGTCTTACCGGTTCCTGGAGGACCATAGAGCAGAACACCTTTTGGAATCTTGGCGCCCAGCGCCCCATACTTATCTGGTTTGGCCAGGAAATCCTTGATCTCTTGGAGTTCGGCAATCGCCTCATCGGCACCTGCCACATCTTTAAAGCTTGTCTGAGGTACATCATTACTCTGTAATTTGGCCCTGGATTTACCAAATTGGAAGACTTTGTTGCCACCTTGGGCCTGGCTCATTAACCAGAAGAAGAGAAAGCCGATGAGGAGAAAGGGAATTATCGAAAAGAGAAATGAGACTAGGAGTGATTGTGATGGGACACGTACATTCCAGCCCTTTGATGGGGGGTTAGATGTGAGTGCATCGATGATTGTTGGCTCCTGGCGGGCGACATAGGAGGCTTCTACCTTGGTCTCACCTTTTATCGCAGCACCTGGCTTGAGAACAAGGCGGATCTTCTGATCTTTATCGACGACCTCTGCTGATTCCACGTTAGAGCGACCGATCGCATCGAGGGCTTGAGATGTCTCAATCTGTGCATATCGATTTCCAGCAGATGTGATCTGACCAAAGATAGAGACAGCAAAGATGGCAACTAGAATCCAAAAGAGAGGTCCACGAAAGATTCGACCCGCACGAGTTACTGGCTTTTTCGGGCTGGAAGTGCCTGCAAAACTCTTCTTGAGTGGTTTGCTCTTGCCCGTTTTATCTGGCTTCTTGGTTTGAAACATCTGTTTCATATCTCGTTTCCTAGGGCTTAAGAGTACATGTGCTTAGCAAGCACGGCGATAAATGGGAGGTTGCGATATCTTTCATTGTAATCAAGGCCGTAACCGACAACGAAATCTGGTGGAATCTCAAAGCCGACATATTTGACTTCGACCATGACTTTGGCCGCCGCTGGCTTACGAAGGATTGAGAGAATCTCCACACTCTGGGCCCCTCGTGATTCAAGATTTGCTTTGAGCCAAGAGAGCGTCAGACCTGAGTCGACAATATCTTCGACTATCAAAACATTTCTCCCAGTGATGTCACAATCTAAATCCTTTAAAATTCGGACAACACCACTGGATTTTGTGCCAGAGCCATAGGATGAAACCGCCATCCAATCCATCTCAACGTGGCGATTTAAAGCACGTGAGAGGTCGGCCATCGCCATGACCGCCCCTTTGAGTACCCCAATGAGAAGAAGATCCTTACCTTGATAATCCCTATCAATTCGCGCAGCCAGCTCCTTGACCTTTGCCTGCAGTTGCTCTTGGCTCACGATTACTCGCTCGATCTCTCTTTCGACTCCAGCTAAATCCACGAGGGCTCCCTTTGGGCTAGTTGCGCAAGAGCGAAAGTCTGCCCGATAAACGCTCAACCTTCACACCACCGGGCAAATCAGCTGCCCCCTGCCCACTCCAGGCGGTGATGAGCCCCTCAACGCTGGCCAGATGCTCGGCCGAGATTGAGCCAGATGGGGCTCCTGCGGCATAGATCGCGGCCTTGATAATTCGGCTGCGAATCGCCTGTGGAAGATTGGCCAAATATCCACACTCTAAATCCGCCAGATCCAACTGGTTGATCTCGCGCTGTGCCCATGCATCGAGTGCATCGGCATCCTGGCGCAGTAAATCGGCACTACGCGCCAGGGCCTGTGAGATACCCGGGCCGATCGTCCTCTCAAGAGTGGGGAGTGCATCCAGACGTACACGTACTCGAGCAAAATTTAAATCCTTATTGTGGGGATCCTGCCATGGCTGCAAACCAACCTCTTCACAGAGCTTTTCAGTCTGTGTTCGGGTGATGGAAAGTAAGGGACGAATATATTTCTTATGATGCGATGCCATGCCAGATAAGGAGCGTGTGCCAGAGCCTCGTGCCAATCCGAGTAGAACTGTCTCTGCTTGATCATCACGGGTATGTCCTAGAAAGATCGCTGCGGCCACCATCTCATTACCCACTAAATCCAAAGCGGCATAACGGGCCTTGCGTGCAGATGCCTCAAGGCCCTCACTCATTGTCACGGTGACTTTTTGAATTGTTGTCTGGATACCAAGAGAGTTCATCTGATCAAGAACCCTTGATGCCTGTGCACCAGATCCTGGTTGAAGTTGATGATCAATAGTCACTGCATGCACTTTGACCGCAAGTTTTGGAGCCTCCAGTGAGAGTACATATGCAAGAGCGAGGGAGTCTGCCCCACCAGATACGGCGACAAGAACGAGATCACCGGCCTCACACTTTTCAAGCCAATGACGAACTGCGTTGCGCAGAGCGGGCGCAGTTGTGCTCATAGGTAAAGACTAGACCCGACCACCAAATGGCATTAGCCCTTTAACGCTATAGATGCTCGAGAAGAGAAGGCCTTTGTCCTTGGAGTTTGCCTCCCACATCATGCCATTGCCGGCGTAGATAGAGATGTGGTGGATAGTTGAGATCGTGCCTTTGTATGAGTAAAAAAGCAGATCCCCAGGCACGAGATCATTGAGGGAGACATGCTTGGTATAGCCCGTATACAGCGCTGAGTTGAGGCGATCCCAGTTGGGCCAGCCCAATCCAGCATATTTATATGCGGCATAGACAAGGCCCGAACAGTCAAAGGTATTTGGTCCCTCATCGCCCCATACATAAGGTTTGCGAGCGAGTACTTGTCTCTTTGCAAACTCCACGGCCTTTAGTCGTTGTGCTTCATCGGTTCTAATCGTCGAGCGCCCTTTGAACCCAGTGTTTGGCCAAATCTTTGACTGCCCTGGGGTTTGTCCTGCTTGGTTTGCCTGGGACTCCTCTAAGAGAGCGAGTTGGCGCTGCTGCTCAAGGGTTGTACGGACTTTTCTTGCGCTAAGAAGCTCTCTTAATAATTCATCTTGAACCTTTTGTAACTTAGCGACTTCGGCTGCCTGTTCTGCCTTTGCATCATCGGCAACCTCTTTCGCCGCGGCAACCTTATCGGTCGCCTTTTGTTGGATGATCTCAGCCTCCAACGCTGCCTGCTTGGCTGCACGTGCGATTATCTCGGCCGCCTTAAAGCGTTCAAGTGAGACAGTGTTCTTAGAACCTAATGTGCTCAAAGTGCTGAGTTGGTCCATCAAATCCTGTGGGCCATTGGCGCTCAGTAAGGGCTGGATATCGCTCATGCTCCCACCCAAGATATACGCATTGGTTGCAAGTCTTCCAATTACTCGATGCGCCTCTGCAACAGATGCCGCTGTTTCGGCGGCGTATTGTGCCGCAGCGCGTGCTGCCTCCTCGGCAACTGCTAACTCTCTCTGAGCCTTGACATACAGTGCTCGCGCAGCGTTTGCCTTGACTGTAAGAGTTCGTAGATTCTGATTTGCCGCCCTCAACTTTGCCGCTTGGGCCTCAGCCACCTTCTTCTTGGCCGCCTCGATCTTCTTGGCCGCCTCGATCTGGGCCAGCGTTGGCTTTGGGGTCTTTGCGATCGCAGGTGCCACCGTGAAGGTTAAGGCCGCGATGAGAGCAAGAAAGATCGCTCTATGAGTTTTCACTTAAAACCTCCGGGGGAAGGTCTTAAGAATAAATCACCTACCTCTGAAAAGCCTGATAACTGCCACTGATGTCGCTAATTAGATACATCACGTCTTACAAATAGCAGTGAGGCCACAACGGCCCCAACTGCGACGTAGATCCCACCAACGAATAGCGCATGTGAGTACTCGATCCCATCATTGAAGCCTCTTTGTGCCCCACCAGATGCGATGGCGGTGAGTTGTGCCCCTGGCAACCAGTCTTGTAGTGAATTCTTCACCGCTATTAAGAGGTTCTCAACGATCAAGAGCCATAAGACCCCAAGTGAGATCGCACTTATGGGGGAGCGAAGAAGGAGGCCAAGGACCATTCCAATCGTGCCAAATCCGATGACAGAGACGGTGATATTGATAAAAGTGGTGAGTAGGGCATGACGACCATCGCCGGTGAACCAGAGCTCTGTTGAGACCTTGGCGCGTGGAGCTAAAAGAAGTGATGCGCTCACACTGATGAGTCCAGAGAGAATAATCATGAGGATGGCAAATAAGTTCATCGCAATAAATTTTCCTATCAGAACTCGCATGCGTCCGGGCTGGCGGACCAAAATGTTGCGCAAGGTCCCGTATGTGTACTCTTGCGCAGTTTGAGCGGCAAAGACGCAGAGCGCGATTATCCCAAGAAAGCCACCGACATTACTGAAGCCTTGCACCACTCCAGTTGCAAGCCCAAGAACCTCTCGACCTACGGTGCGACCTCGATCAGAGTTTCCATCGGGTGAATCAATGAGTAAAAATAGAAGAGAGGAGAAGAGAGCGCTAAAGAAGACGACTGCACCCATGGTGCCAAGAAAAAGTGTTAGCCGCCTTAATTTACGCAACTCTGATAGAGCCACACGCCACATTACTTCTCCCCCGTCATCTCGAAGAAGGTCTCCTCCAGATTAGGCAGCTGAGGTGTCAACTGCGAGAGAGTAATACCAGCATCAAAGGCGGCCCGATTGAACTCGATTGCCCACTTGGCCGGTCCCTGGATATGGACAGCTCCATCTCGGATCAGCCCGTGATGTCCAGCCTTCTGTGCTATCTCTAGTAAGGCTACTAAATCAGCATCATTCGTACCTTTAGCGATGATTACTGGCTGCTGATTGACCATCAGATCCATCATCTTGCCCGTAAAGACGACCTCGCCTTTTCGTAACATGACCAGATAATCACTGATGAGTTCGAGTTCGGATAAGAGATGAGATGAGACAAAGACGGAGGTCCCATCAATGGCCAACTGGCGCAAGAGAGCGCGCACCTCTTGAATGCCTTCGGGATCCAATCCATTTGTAGGCTCATCTAGCATCAGTAGTTTTGGATCAGGTAACAGAGCTGCAGCGATACCTAAGCGCTGCTTCATCCCCAATGAATACGTCTTGTACTTAGATTTAGCACGATCTCCTAGCCCCACTTGATCAAGAAGATATTGGACTCGATGAGTTGGAAACCCCCCAAGGTCTGCTAGATACTTGAGATTTTCGCTCCCACTCATAGCAGGATAGAAGGCTGGGCCCTCAATCATCGCACCTACTCGCCGAAGATACTTTTCAGGATGCTCTATCGATTCACCCAAAATCTCTCCAGTACCACCGGTTGGAGTGATAAGGCCAAGTAGCATGCGCATCGTTGTCGTTTTCCCCGAACCGTTAGGCCCGACAAAACCACAGATGGTACCCAGTGGTACTTCAAAACTGGCATGAGAGACAGCCATACGCTCGCCATATTTTTTGCTCAGATCACTCACAGAGATTGCAGTATTGGACATAGTTTTACCCTACACAATCAATTTGGCTACTACGAGTACGACTGAGAGCAGACTCAAATAAGTGATCGACCATTGGAATATCCTGCTTGCTATCTGTGTGTAGTCAGGTGAACTCTCCTTGAGAGCAAGAAGTTGAATAGCAAAGACAAGACCGAGCAGTACTGTTGCCACGAGTGAACCTACAGGTAAGCCAGCTGAGAGAATTAACCAGATAGAGCAGGCGATCATCAAGACGGTGTGAAGCCACATCTGCTGATGGACCTTGGCTTGAGGGGCCACGACGGGAAGCATGGGGATACCAGCGGCTGAATAATCATCTTTATATCGAATAGCAAGTGACCAAAAATGTGGAGGTGTCCAGAAAAAGATCACCATGAAGAAAGCCAAAGCTGTCAATGAGAGAGAGTTGGTGACAGCGGCCCAACCGATAAATACTGGCATGCACCCTGCAGCCCCACCCCAAACAATATTCTGTGATGTACGACGCTTTAATCCTATCGTATAGACCAGGACATAAAATAAGATTGCTACCAATGTGAGTATTGTTGCAAGTGGTGTAGTGAAAATCCCAAAGAGAACCAGAGATAAGATTCCAATCACTGTTGCAAAAATCGCAGCATTTGTCTTACCTATAACACCTGTCACAATTGGCCGCTGTGACGTGCGCTGCATCAACTTATCGCTCTCACTTTCAATCACCATGTTGAAGGCGTTGGCACTTCCTGCGGCTAAGGTCCCGGCAATCATTGTTGTCACAACCAATGTGAATGAGGGTAGGCCCCGATCGGCCAGGACCATAGCAGGTAGTGTGGAGACCAAGAGCAGCTCTACAACGCGTAACTTCATCAAATCTAAATATCCACGCACAATGCTCTTCACGCCCATAGATTACTTGCCCTCGTGATGATGGGTTTACCGAAACTTCCGACCGTGTGCAGGACTCGGAGTAAAATCCCAGAGGTTCACATCACATCTGCAGGTATTAGAGTCGGGCTGTGCGCCGATGCTCTATCGCCCTTTTTATCACGGCTTTGCTATGCCTTCAGAGCTCACCAACCCAGAGTGAGATGCTAACCAGTGATACCAAGATGAGCTTGGTCAAGACCATCACCGGCGCCATCTCACCAAAGTCAGTCCGATCCTCGGGGACGGGATTAATAAGTGCCCACAATATGATGTACAGGCACAGTGTGACTATCTATGACGCAACTACCTTTGGGTTGATCAGGACCGTATCTGACTCTGTACAACTCTCCAAGTTTGGGTATTCAAAGTACTCATCCATCTTTCAGGGTGCCCCGGTGGAGGGTGCATATTCACCCGATGGAAAGTATCTCTATGTCACGAACTACTCGATGTATGGCAAGGGTTATAACCGGGAGGGAAGTGATGACTGCTCACCCGCCTCTCGTTACGATAAGAGTTTCCTCTACCGCATCAACTTAGGCTCTTATGAGATCGATGCTGTTTATCCAGTTGGTGCGGTCCCTAAGGTCGTGGAGGTGACACCAGATAATAAATATATCCTTGTCTCTAACTGGTGTACGTATGACCTGAATATAATCTCGATAGATAGCCAAAAAACAGTGAAGACGCTAAAGATAGGTAGATATCCCCGTGGGATTGCCTCTAGTGCCGACAGTAAATTCGCTTACGTCGCGGAGATGGGCGGTAGCAGAGTCCATGTCATCAATTTAGAGGATTTTTCAGTCACTTATATTCCCATCGGTAGGAATCCCCGGGCCATAACCATCTCCCCCGATGGCACCAAGATGTATGTCACACTCAATCTCTCAGGAAAGGTCGCTGCCTGGGATTTAATTGCCAACAAAATGCTAGGCACAGTAACAACAGGCAAATCCGCCCGCTCTCTAGCGATTTCTAGCGATGGCAGTGCTTTATTTGTTGTCAACTTTACGAGTGATACTGTCTCAAAGGTACGCACAAGAGATCTTAAGACTATTCAGACGATCAAAGTGTGTAATGAGCCCATAGGGATCACCTTTGATAAACCGACCCAGCGCACATGGGTCGCTTGTTATGGTGGATCAATCAAGGTTTTCGACAACAATTAAGGTGCTGAAACTACCTCAGAGATCACACCCGGAGTATTTGGCGCAGCGATCCGCCCCAGCAGACGATCGATGGCAGCTCGGGCTTTGGAGTTGGCTCGTGTCCCGCGTGGTATCCCATCGGCTAGCGTGACAAAGACATATTCACGTTCTCCCGACTCAATATAACCCGCCAAAGTGACCGTCCCATTAAGACTGCCTGTTTTCGCACGGACCAAACCAATGGCTTGAGGAGCAGTAGTCAAAAATCTTGATCTCAACGTCCCTGAGACTCCTCCCACGGGCATTGATTCATATAGTAATTTGTATCTCTCATCTTTGCGCAGCTTATAGAGAAGCTCCCCCATCATGGCTGCACTTATACGATTCTCTTTTGATAATCCACTTGCATCGATCACTGTAAGCTTAGATGCATCAATCTCAAGATCGGTGAGAATTTTCACGAAGGTATCAGATACTCCCTGGGAGTTAAAGGCGAATCCACCGGCTCGGGAGGATAAGCGGGCAAGACGCTCGGCTAGATTGTTCGCGCTCCATTTCATCATGTAATCGAGCAGCTCAGTGACTGTTGGTGATGTATCGCTTACGACCAGTGTGGCCGAGTTTGATGAAGCTTCATCGGCTGTTATCGCCTTCATCGATGGTTTGAAGCCCCGCTTGGCCCAGAATCTCTTAAGGTTAGAGACATCCTGTGAATATAGACCTGAATATAGGACGGTAATTTTTTTCAGTGATCCATTATTTGCTTTTTTTACTGCGCTCAGAGAGTTAAAGGCAAGGTACGGTAGCGATGTGCGTTTCATCTTCCTTGCGACTCTGTGGTCAAGGCTTATCCATGGGTCATAGCTTCCTGAGATGACAAGGGTCCTATCTTTGACTCCCAGAGATATGCTCGTCACAAAAGAGGATTGAGGATCTAAATACTTCAACGTTGCCACTCCAGCAAAAATCTTCATCACAGAGGCTGGTTTGCGCTGTGAGAATGAGTTCTTCTCATAGACAATCTGACCGGTGGTGCCATCGATGAGAACCATCGCTGGGTTAGAAAGCGCCGCTGATTTCAAAAGCTCGTCAAAGACAGCAGGGATTGAGGCCGCTGAGAGGGCGGCTTGGGCAGGGGCAATCGAAAGAGCCACCGAGAGTGATAAGAGAGAGATCCCTACCTTGGCGAACATCAAAGTTCCCAATTGATAGAGCCCATAAAGGCAGTTTAGAGTGCCCACATGAGCACACCAACTACTCCAGGCAGTATCGGACCCGGTGAGTTCTTCCCTGTTGTTGGCGTGGGAGCTCACGAAAAACCCTGGCCACAAGGGGATTGGTATGACCCTGAACTATTACTAAACGGTGATCGTAGAAATGTCCTAGATCACTATCGTTATTGGAGTATTGAATCAATCGTTGCGGATTTGGATACCAAGCGCCACAAGCTCCACATTGCAATCGAGAACTGGCAACATGATCTAAATATCGGCTCAGTCGTAAGAACTGCAAACGCCTTCAACGTCGGTGGAGTTCATATCGTGGGAAAGCGTGATTGGAACAAACGTGGCGCGATGGTGACTGATAGGTATCTAAGTGTTCATCACCATCCAACAGTTGACGATTTCACCGCTTGGTGTAAGGAGAATGATCTCCCCATCATTGGGATCGATAATGTCCCAGGTTCGGCACGATTAGAGAGTGCGCAACTGCCAGAGAGCTGCGTCCTTTTATTCGGACAAGAGGGAGCAGGTATGTCTGATGAGGGGATCTTGGCATGCGATATCGTGTATGAGATTCATCAGTACGGCTCTACCCGTTCAATGAATGCATCGGCCGCTGGAGCCATTGCCATGTATCACTGGGCTCTCCAGCATTTAGCGCACTAGCGTTCTAACTCCTGCACTAGACCATCTATGGCGCGCTCAATCATACCTAATGTCACTTCGTAGGCCTCGACCGATTGATTATAGGGATCAGGAACCTCCAACTCGGAAAATCTCTCAGATGCTGGATCGATTTTTGAGAGTTCAGGGTCGAAACTGCGCAGATAAAAGACTTTTGCACGCGACTCTTCATCCTTTGCTAATTTGATAACGTTATCAAAGTTGCTTGAATCCATCACCAGGATCAGATCCCTCTCAAAAAAATCACTCGAGTTGAACTGTCGTGCTGCGTGGATGTGCTTATAGCCAGCCTTCTCCCAGACCTTGCGTGATGTTGGATGAGCGTCTTGGCCCACATGCCAGGCCCCTGTGCCAGCACTATCTACGATTATCTTCGGTGAACTCCAGGCCGCGGTGCGGTGTGAGAGCACGGCTGCGGCCATGGGAGATCTACAGATATTGCCCATACAGACCATCATTATTCGAAACTCAGGGGCGGATTTTGAGAACTTGATCAAGCCTGAGGCTCGTCTTCTAGGCTCTCTTGTACTGATTTCAATCGGCGCTCAATCTCATTGGCTTCATCGATACGCCCATGCAAAGCCAAGATCTTTGCAATTCGGGATTCGACGTCGATGATGAACTCAAAGTCCTTGGGTTCATCCTCACTTACCACGGATAAGACTTGCTCGAGAGTTGCAAGTCCTTCATCGAATTTTTCGAGCAGGATCTGGGCCTTGCCTACTTCAAATAGCGCAAAGGTCTCGCGCCGATGATCATGACCCGTCTCAAAGACGTCAACGGCTTTGCGTGCAGTCTCAAGTGCTAACTGGCCCTCATCGAGTTCGATAAGACATGATGCTATCTTTTGATCACATCGGGCGACATGGATGATCTCTTTGTTGCGTTTGAATAATATTCGGGCCTCTTTGAAGGAGTCAATCGCCTTTGCGTAGTTCTTGAGCTCTCGCTCTGCGCAGCCGATCAAATGCAGATCATTGGCAGCACCAATCTCATTTCCATCCACCAGATGCTCTTGAGCACACTCACCCATCGTCGCAACGACTTTGGCATATTGCTTGGATGAGTACCACCACTCGGCAAGTGTGCATGCAAGTTCGAGAGCGACCGGAGATTTGTTCTCACGTAAAATCTCAACAGCTTTGCTCATGGCAGATGCCGCTTCATCCATACGCTTCAACTGATTGAGGTTGTAACCAATCGCTGAATACGCCTGAGCTAGACCCTCACTCGGTGCACTAGCACCAAGGGTCGAGTAGATATCCCGCGCAGTTTCGGCGAGGGCTAACGCCTCGTCATACTGTCCACGTGCATAGATTCTTGCGCTGAGTTCGTAATATGTGCTGGCACGCTCTTCGCCATCGACTTCAGGGATTCGATCCCAGAGCATCTCTTCGCTGATGAGTTCTTCCAAGCCGTCATCCTCGCTCATACAAGAAACTTATACGCCTTGGCCTCGGAGAGAGCAGGGAATTTGGTCTGCGCCACCGGCTATTTGGCCATTTTGAGCCTAAGATGCCTTCAAGATGCAGATGCGAATCGTTTGCATTAAAATAGGGCCATGCATATTCCTGACGGCTTTATTGATCTTCAAACCTCAGCAGTCTTTGCTGGGTTAGCTGCCGCTGGGATTGCCACCGCGCTCAAGGGTGCTAGAACACAACTGGATGAAAAGATCGCGCCGCTTGCTGGCTTAACTGCCGTATTCATTTTTGCTGTACAGATGCTCAACTTTCCAGTTGTTGCAGGAACAAGTGGTCACTTATTGGGTGGAGCGCTCGCCGCAGTTTTAGTTGGTCCATGGGCTGCAACTTTGGCATTAACCGTTGTTTTGTTAATGCAAGGCTTGTTGTTTGCCGATGGTGGTCTAACCGCAATTGGTCTCAATATTTTCAACATGGGGGTACTTGGAGTCTGGGCGGGATATGGAATCTTCTTGCTTCTTCGCAAACTCTTGCCTAAGAATAAATCTTCGATTTCATTAGCTGCAGCCCTTGGCGGATTGCTTTCAGTTCCGGCTGCAGCTGTTGGTTTCACAATTCAATATGCGATGGGCGCAACAGCAACTTTTTCTACATCTGCAGTTCTTAGCGCCATGGTTGGAACACATGTTCTAATTGGAATCGGTGAAGCATTAATAACAGGTTTGACAGTCAGCGCAGTTTTAGCAAGTCGCAGCGACTTGGTATATGGATGGAAAAATAATAATCAGAAGCTGGAGCTCCGAAGTGCTGACTAATCGCAGGTTTTACATCATAGGATTTGTAGTTTCTCTTTTTTTTGCAGGAGTTGTATCTTTTTACGCATCTTCTGCCCCGGATGGTTTAGAAAAAGTTGCTCAAGATATTGGCTTTATTGACACTGCAAGAGATCATACAAACGCAGATAAGGCTTTGGCTGATTATGGAGTTAAAGGAATCGACAATGAACGGGCATCTGTTGGTGTGGCAGGAATAATTGGCGTGATAGGCACCGCTGTAGTTGCCGGAATTAGTTTCAAACTCATTGCTCGTAAATCAAAAAAGGATCACAATTAAGGTCGAGCAAGAGAACCATCACCACGGACATGATGTAGGTGAAAGGCTCTACCTTCATCGCCATTCATTGGTCCACGCTTTACCTTCGCACCTAAAGATCATTGCTGCGCTGGCCTTTATTTTGCTTGTTGTTTCAACCCCAGTTACTCAATGGCCTGCTTTTGTTGCATATTTCATCTGGTTGCTAACAGTTGTTGCAATTACAAAGATCCCCTTTTCTCTTCTCTTTAAGCGCTCATTAATCGAAATTCCTTTTATTTTTTTCGCAATTCTGATGCCTTTTTTTGGCTCTGGAGAGAAGATTCAAGTTGGACCTTTTGATCTTTATCGTGAAGGGTTAATTGCAGGTTCTGGAATTGTTGTTAAAGGAACTTTGGGTGTGATGACGGCAATTATTTTGTCCACGTCGACAACTGCTCGTGAAATCCTTCGAGGACTTGAGCGGCTAAAGCTTCCGGTTTTAATGGTTCAAATTGCCTCATTTATGTTGCGCTACGTAAATGTTGTAAATGATGAGATGGAGAGAATGAAGGTTGCACGTGAGTCTCGAGGCTTTGAAGCAACTGGGGTCAAGCACTGGAAAGTTTTAGCAACAGCAGCTGGCGCACTATTTATTCGCTCTTACGAACGAGGAGAAAGAGTTCATCTTTCTATGCTTTCTCGTGGATATGTTGGTGTACTTCCACATGAGGAACAACCGCATGTTCGATTTTCAGTTTGGATAACGGCAGTGCTGTATCCACTAGTAGCTTTAATAATTTTTGTTACACAACTAATAATTGGAAAAATGTAATGGGTACGCCAAGTTTAGAAATCAAAGAGCTTGCCTTTGCATACCCTGATGGCAATCAAGCGCTTTATGGCGTAAACCTCTCGGTGCAAAAGGGAGAACGTGTCGCTCTCCTTGGACCAAATGGTGCTGGTAAGTCAACACTTGTCATGCACATAAATGGTATCCATCCAACATCACACGGAACTATTCATGTTTCCGGACAATTAGTTGACTCCAAAAATAAAGAATTGATAAAGGAGATACGTTCAAAGGTGGGAATTGTTTTCCAGGATCCCGATGATCAGTTGTTTATGCCAACAGTTGGTGAAGATATTGCGTTTGGCCCCTACAACATGGGAAAGCGTGGTTCAGAACTGGATGCAATTGTTGATGGTGCATTGAACTTAGTAGGAATGAGCGAGTTCAAGAATCGTCCGCCACATCACCTCTCCTTTGGGCAACGCCGACGTGTGGCGGTTGCGACTGTTTTAGCAATGAAGCCTGAAATCCTTGTTTTAGATGAACCATCATCAAACCTTGACCCTGCAAGTCGCCGTGAATTAGCTGACATTTTGCGCTCTCTAGACATCACGATGGTGATGGTTACCCACGATCTTCCTTATGCATACGAATTGTGTGCCAGATCAGTAATTTTGAAGGATGGAATCATAGTTGCAGATGGTTCTACCCATGAAATTCTGACGAATTCAGCCTTGTTATCGGCTAATCGACTAGAACTTCCTGTTGGTTTTTCAATCCAATAATCCACGATAGAATTAGACCGTTGGTGCATCCGCATCAATTCTCTTCCCCCAACGCGCCGCTTATGCAGCGCTACTTGCGAGTCTTATCTTCGCCCTGGCCGCCACAAGCGCGCCATACCCGAGACGCGCTTGTCGTCTCGATTGGTATAAGTTTGCATGTCTTTACAATCACGTACGAGCGCGCCCGGAAGGGCACGTCGTGCAGCCTCTGTTGGAAAACCCAAGCGTGCAAAAAAGGCTGTTGCAATCAAGGTGGTAGCACCCAAAGCTCGCCATACGACTGCCCAAAAGAATGCACGAAAGAGTGCGGGGCAAAAATCTATTTCGACCCGTCGCCATACAGATGCCGATCCAGCAACTATTTCCAAGAAACAGGCCCGATTAGCCGATCGTTCGAAGCTTCGTGCCAAGCGTTTCCAGGAGAAGACGGCCTCGCGCCCTCGCCCTCTTGAAGAGCCTCAAGAGCGTAAGGCGCGTATAGAGCTCTCACAAAGGCCCCAGAGTCGAGCAAAGAAATTCGTTGCCCAGCGCACAGAGCGTGCAAAGCCGATAGTAAATAGAAAGCCAGATACTCTTCCAACAACTCGTCGTGAGGCTGTCAAAGCAAAGATTGCCCGCACCGATGATGGCCGCCCGAACTTTGAGCCACGCAAGCGCGAAAAATTCGACCCCACTCGCCCAAAAAAGCGCAGTGTGGCCCCTGATACTCGCGCAGCTAATTTTCGCGCAGAGCGATCCGTTCGAGAGTCTGGAAAGGAGTCTGCGGCCCATGCCCGCCATGGTTATAAGGGCTCACCAAAGACCCACACACATGCAGCCGTTGATTTTGGCGCCGATGATACTTACATATCAGCGAGCCTCGCCGATGCGAATTTAGTTGATGCGACGCCATTGACACAGATTACGATGACTTTTGGTGACCTCGGAGTCGATGCTGCCTTGGTGAAGGCTCTTTCAAAACAGGGGATCCTGCATCCTTTCCCGATTCAAATCGCTACATTGCCAGATGCCTTGGCAGGCTTTGACATTCTCGGGCGCGGCCAAACTGGTTCGGGTAAGACCCTTGCCTTTGGTCTAGCTCTTCTTAATAACCTCAACGCTCGTGTTGCAAAGCCACACAAACCACTCGCTCTGGTACTCACACCTACGCGCGAACTTGCTCAACAAATCGATGAGGTACTAACCCCACTTGCACGCTCGATTGGCCATGAGTCTGTTGTTGTCGCCGGTGGTATGTCATATGCAAAACAGATAACTGCGATGCGCCGGGGCACTGCGATCCTTGTCGCAACCCCAGGGCGTTTGATAGATCTACTCGATAAGGGCGAGGTTCAATTGGATCAGTTGGAGATCACTGTGCTTGATGAGGCCGATCAAATGGCAGATATGGGCTTTTTGCCCGTTGTTAAGCAGATTCTAGACCAAGCAAAGCTCGATGGACAGCGCATGTTGTTCTCAGCCACTCTTGACCGTGGTGTCGATGCACTGGTCCGTCAGTATCTGAAAAATCCTAAGACGCACTCATTACAAAATGACCGAGCATCCGTGAGGACTATGGAGCACTTTGTTCTGGTCATGAACCCAGGTGATAAAGATGACATAACAAATCAGATTGCGGCGCGCAATGGTAAGACAATCATGTTTGTAAAGACCCAACGTGGCGCCGATCGCTTGGCCGACAAGCTCGCACATGCCGGTGTCACTGTCGGGGCACTTCACGGTGGAAAGACACAGGCGGTCCGGACTCGCACTCTTGCATTGTTCAAGGACTCTACAAATGCTGCTCTCGTTGCCACAGATGTTGCTGCGCGTGGTATCCATGTTGATGGCATCTCACTCGTCGTACATGTTGATCCGCCGACAGATCATAAGGATTATCTCCATCGTGCCGGACGTACTGCACGTGCAGGTGAGGCCGGTACCGTTGTAACAATTGCGACGACAAAACAGCAGAAATCTATCGGTGGGCTTACATCACGTGCGGGAGTAACCCCTCGGTTTGTTGGAGTAACCCCTTTGAGCACCGAGTTGATGAAAATCACTGGAGCACAAGAGCCATCAGGTGTTCCGTATGTACTACCAAGAGTTGAGAAATCAGTCCGGAGCCGCACAAAGCGTCCTCGTCCCAACTCAAGTGCGCGTCGTCGACGTCCTCATTGATAAGTAGGCTAGTCCTATGACACAGGCAAACCCATTTTCGCAACGAAGCACCCTTGAACATGAACTACCACCATTTGCGCAGATAAGTGAGGAGCACTATCTGCCGGCTTTCTATGAGGGTTTTAACCAGCAACTACTTGAGGTTCAGGTGATTCTCGATACCCCGGGTGAGGCCACATTTGAGAACACGATCGTTGCACTAGAAAAGAGTGGCAAGATTTTAGAGCGCGTCTCTATGGTATTTTTCAACAAAACCTCGAGTGATACAAATGATGCTTTGGAGGCGATGCGTGCAGAGATTGCTCCAAAGCTCTCGGCACATCATGATGCAATCATGCTCAATCCGAAGTTCTTTGCCCGAATAAAAACCTTGTATGAAAATCGCGAAGGATTGGATCTCAGTGATGAGGATGGTTGGCTCCTAGAGCGCTATTACAAGGATCTGATTCAATCTGGAGCGCATTTGAACGATGAACAACGCACGCGTTTGACCGAACTCAACAGTGCACTCTCCAAGTTATCGACAAGATTCTCTAGAAACCTTCTTGCAGATACCAATGACCTTGCAATAATCGTGGATTCTGTGGAGGAGCTTGATGGACTTACTCCCAATCAGATCCTGGCGGCAGCTACTGCCGCCACTGAGCGAGGGCTCACTGGAAAGTGGTTGCTAGCTCAGGTCAACTTCACTGGTAATCCACTGCTGAACTCACTTACTAATCGCACCCTACGCAGGCGAATCATGGAGAGCTCCTTACGCAAAGGAAATCAAAACAACGAAAACGACAATAAATCCATCCTTTTGGAGATGGTCAGACTCCGTGCACAACGGGCACAACTCTTCGGCGTCAACTCACATGCCGAACACATCACAGCCGTCCAGACGGCGCAGAACCCCTCCAACATCCACGCAATGTTGAAGAGGATTGCACCTGCCGCCATTCGCAACGCCACAGCCGAAGCGGCTGACCTTGCTGCATCTGCAGGTAGTGCGATCGAAAGCTGGGATTGGGGTTTTTATACCGAGAAAGTCCGTTTAGAAAAATATAACCTCGATACAGGAAAAATGCAGCCCTACTTCGAGCTTGAGCGGGTGTTACACGAGGGAGTATTTTTTGCAGCAAACAAACTCTTTGGAATCACATTCAAAGAGCGTCCCGATCTTGTGACATACCACCCTGAGGCTCGTGCATTCGAAGTCAACAACGAAGATGGCACACCCCTTGGTTTCTATATAGGTGACTTCTTCACTCGCGATTCAAAACGTGGTGGGGCTTGGATGAACTCTCTTGTAAAGCAGAATCACCTACTCAATCAGCTCCCTGTCGTTGTCAATAACCTCAATATCCCCAAACCTGCCACAGGCCAACCTGCCTTATTGACGCTGGATTTCACGACGACTTTATTCCATGAGTTCGGTCACGCCTTGCATGGCCTGCTCTCCCAAGTGAGATATCCACGCGTCTCTGGGACGGCAGTACAGCGTGACTTTGTCGAATTTCCATCACAGGTAAATGAGATGTGGATCATGTGGCCTGAAGTACTCAATAACTATGCCCGTCACTACCAGAGCGGTGAGCTCATGCCAAAGCAGTGGATAGATAACCTCAATGCTGCAGCGGTCTTCAATGAAGGCTTTGCAACTACAAGCTATCTCGCTGCAGCGGTTTTAGATCTTGCCTGGCACTCACTCACAAGTGATGAGGCATCCCAGATCACCGATGTCGAGGCCTTTGAGGCACAGGCTTTGAAGGATTATGGTCTGGATTTTGCACCAGTCCCAACTCGATATCGCTCGACCTATTTCTCACATATCTTTGATGGGGGTTACTCAGCTGGCTATTACGGATATATCTGGTCAGAAGTACTAGATGCCGATGCCGTTGATTGGTTCAAGGAGAATGGTGGTCTTACTCGCAAGAACGGTGATCACTTCAGAGACACATTGCTTGGACGTGGTGGCTCTGTAGACTCCATGCAGATGTTTAGGGACTTTAGAGGTCGAGATTCGAAAATCGAGCCACTACTCAAACGCCGCGGTCTTCTCTAACCTGGAAAATATCCCGACTTAACCGGCAGAGCCTGAGCCTGATGGACCGGCTTTGCGCTGAACTTGTGGGGCTGCGCCGCTGCGCTGTCCGCCACGAATCTTTGAACCAGTTTCTGTATGTGTCTGGGTGCCAGGGGCGCTCTTTTTATTCCTCTTTGCTTCAAGGGCGGCAAGCATCTTTGCCTTTACATCATCGTTCTCATCGGCCATATGCCGATCCTATCTTTAATTTATACTCGCTTTATACTCACGCAAGCGCTCTAATATCTCTGATTCGCGGTAGCGACGATGGCCGCCAAGGGTACGGATCGCTGTTAGTTTGCCCGCCTTTGCCCAACGAGTCACTGTTTTGGGATTCACATGGAAGCGCACTGCGACCTCTTTGGGAGTCAAAAGGACCTCTGGTGCGTGTGGGCGCTCAGTTGTCATCGCACCACTTCCTCAATCTTGGAGTCCACATTGGACCGTATTGTGCCCAATTATCACGGCTTTAACTGGCTTGGGCAATAGCGATGGCTTTCTAATTCGCTGATTCAAGGCCTTGCACATTGCGCCATCGTGTCATCAACCTTTCATATCCCTGTCCGGCAACCATCCCATCGGCCACAGCAAGTCCTGATATGGATTGCAAGACATCTTCGATCGATGAATCCGCTAACAATCCATCCTCGCCATTTTCTCGAAGGGATTTATCGAGATAAGTGGCCAAACCACCATAATCTAATTCGACGAAAGATTTTGGGTGAAACATCTCTAGCCATGCAAGGAGATTCTCTAAATCCTGTTCGACGGGGCCCTCTCCAAATGCACCTACGACTGTTTCATGCGCTGTCTGGGCCCGAGACTTTGCAAGGGCGATAGTGGTCCGCGCCTGAGTGAACAGGCCATGAGCATCCTCTCCTCTTTGACGTTCTTGAGGTTGAAAGAGTAAAAACCATCGTGGGGGGATCACCCAAGTTTCAGTGAGAATATGCGGAACTTTATCCTCAAGCAGATCCACACCAGCGGTTATGACATCCTCGATGGCTGGAGTGATGAAAAAAGGGACGACCGTACTTGGTAGGGAGTCCTTGAAGTTATCCAGGGCCGCCCAACAACGTGTCGCAGTTGCCCACGGGGCAACGTAACGCTCGCCTTCGACCTCGAGAATATGAACGCCATCTGGCCGTCCAGCCGGGGGTTCAGGAAAGACTAAACGTCGTAGCGCTAACCTCTCTTCAACGATGTAACTCTCTTCGTTGATTTCCATCGACTGCCAGCGCAGGCGATCTGTGGGTTCAAATGCTGAGAGTGGCTCGTAGATGCGAAGAGAGGCGACGTACGGAGTTGGTCTCACGCACGTGGGATGTAATTGCCCTCGGCGAAGGGGTCGTCATCATCTGTTTTGTTGGATGTATCAACTTCACCATGGAGCTCTTTAGTCAAACGATCTAGATCCATGTCTTGGGAGTTGTACTTCAAATCACGTGCGACTTTTGTCTGTTTAGCTTTTGCTCGGCCGCGACCCATAGTGCGACCTCCTTACCTGTTTGTCTCCGTCAGATGCGTAGATTAGCGCGCTCTACCGCTTGGCTCCAAAGCCACGGCAAATGAGCGGGTTTTCACCTTGTGGCGCAGGGCAAAATAGCCCATCACTTGTAAGAACACGCTCAATGTCATAGTTGGGATGCGGTATCGATGATCCCCGACGGTGCCCAAGGCCACTACCCACGACACTGCGACGGGAAGAAATGTTGCATAGGCGATATTGGCGTAGATCCCCTTCATAGAGCGGAGCCAGAAGAAGCCGATAAACATCATCGAAATACAGCCCATGACCCAAGCAAACGAGAATGCCTTGCCTACTGCTTGGGTGACCAAGGCATTTCCTTCACGACTTCCTTGGGCAATATCTACCAAGGGGTTGAATTTAAGCCAAGGGTTTCTTGCCATCGTCCCTTCGCCAAGTGGGCCTGACCAAGGTGACCAGAAGAAGAATCCTTTATTAATAAATAAGCGAACAGCCTTTAAAGGATGTCCTACGTACCATTTCACTACACATCCGACCATCTGAGCATCTGAGACTGCGGTTGCTGGTGAGATTGGCTCACATGGAACAACGGGCCCTGTATGAGGATATCCACCCGAGGTTTCATCTCCAGCACCTACGGCCATGTTACTACCAAGAATCGTTGCAACAACCGCTTTATCAACTGACTGAATATTTCGCTGAACAACTAAGGCTGGTCCAATCGCCATAACACCAATTACTCCAACAAGAATTGTTGTCTGAATTTTACGGTTTTTGTACATTAGTGCCCATGTGTATGCAATGACTATTGATGTGAGCACCCATCGGGGTTGAATGAAAGAAGAAAAAGCTGAAAAACCACCAACTCCTATTATGTATTTATCAAATTTTTGACTTTCAAGTGATTGTCTTGATTTAATTATGAGCCCGACAATCATTAACATGCACGATGAGAGGAGGCTTTCATAACCAATTACAAGTGTACTTAGCGAAAGTGTTGGATTAAATGCAAGAGCTATACCCACAAGGAAGATATATTGACTTAGTTTCGTCTCACGTAACTGTTTTACGAAATAAAAACTTGCATAAGCATAAAAAGCGCTCTGTGTGAGTGATAAAAGCAAAACAGCATGAACAAGTGAAATTTTGGTCAGTAACCAAATCAGAATTGGATAACCAGCAGGCATGTATGAAAGCACACCCGCATCTGAGAAATATCCTTGTTTAAAAAGTGCGTCAGCACCGCTGAGCCAACTTTCACCGTCAGAACCTAACCAACCACCATTCGGAGTATTCGCCATCGTGATTAATTTGATTACAAAGGCGAGAAGGGGAATCGCGACTAAATAAATATTGTCTCTATTGCTCTTCTTTGACTGTTGCACGCGTGCAATCTTTGATTTACTAGCCATAGGCCCTATCCTTTAAATTCAGATACCAAGTATGAGCGTCGAGATTCGTTATCGCCAGAAGGCTCAACAATCCCAGCTACCCAGGCCCTCATCCCTCGCGCTGCCAGTGAGGCCAGGGCGAGATCGGACGAATCAGGCGCCACTATCGCAACCATCCCTATTCCAGCGTTCCAAGTGCGCTCCATATCGGCCTGCGCCACCCCGCCGATATTTGCCATGTACTCCATCTCTATCGGCAGCGACCATGTGGAGCGATCGTAGAGGGCGCATAGATTATCTGGGATGACTCGCGCTGTATTCTCTGCAAGACCACCGCCGGTAATATGGGAAAAACCACGCAGCACACCTGACATTGATCTAATCAGTGCCAAGCAATCAAGGGTATAGATCTCTGTAGGCGTCAAAAAAACCTCACCGGCAGTCTTACCAAACTCACTCACATAGGCCCCAAGGCTCAGTTTTTGTGACTTCATGATATGTCTGATCAATGAATAGCCGTTTGCATGGAAACCACTTGATGGCATCGCTATGAGTAGGTCACCGGCTTGGACTAGATGAGAACCAAGTTGCATATTGGCCTCGACTACTCCCGTTGCAGCACCTGCTATATCAAACTCATTCCCAGACTCACCTAGTAAACCTGGATGCTCGGCCGTCTCCCCACCGATCAAAGCTGTGTTGGCTTTCACACAGCCCCGTGCAATCCCTGCAACAATCTCTGCAATTTGCTCTGGGATTACTTTTGTAACTGCAATGTAATCAGTCATGAACAAGGGTTCGGCCCCACACACAACCAGATCATCAACGACCATCGCCACTAAATCCTCACCGATTGTGTCGTACTTACCCATGGCCCGGGCGATCTCCGTCTTTGTACCGACGCCATCAGTTGAGGTAGCAAGTAGTGGTCTCTTCATCGCCTTGAGCAAGCTTGCATCAAACAGCCCAGCAAAGCCACCGATGCCACCGACCATTTCAGGCCTCATCGCCTTTGCAATCGATGCCTTCATCAGCTCTACGGCGAGATTGCCAGCATCAATATCCACACCGGCATCTTTGTATGTGCTCATTTAATGGCCGCCAACTTCGCTTATCTCAAGGCGCATCTTGCCCTCGGCTAAGTCGGCGGGGATACGAATCGGATATTGACCTGTAAAACAGGCAGAGCAGAGCTTTTTTTCCGGTATCTGTGTCGATTCGATAAGACCCTGGATTGAGAGGTAGCCGAGTGAATCTGCCCCGATTGAACGACAAATCTCTTCAACCTCAAGCCCGCTTGCAATGAGCTCGGCCCTGGTCGCAAAGTCGATGCCATAGAAACATGGCCACTTGACCGGTGGTGAAGAGATACGCACATGAATCTCACGAGCACCTGCCTCACGTAGCATCCGCACAATCGCTCGTTGGGTATTGCCTCGAACGATTGAATCATCCACGACCACGATGCGCTTACCTTCGATGATCTCTCGCAATGGATTGAGTTTCAAACGGATTCCCAGCTGGCGAATAGTCTGTGAGGGTTGAATAAAGGTGCGTCCCACATAAGAGTTCTTGACCAATCCGATACCAAATGGGATACCAGAACCCTTTGCAAATCCGATGGCTGCCGGAGTGCCTGACTCAGGCACAGAGATGACTAAATCTGCTTGAACTGGTGACTCTGTGGCCAAGCGAACACCCATTGCAACCCGTGTTGCATGGATACCTTGTCCTGCAATCAAAGTATCAGGCCTTGCTAGATAAACATATTCAAACAGGCAGCCCTTTGGCTCGGCAGTTGCCCAACGCTGTGAACGTACGCCATTCTCATCTATCGCAACGAGTTCGCCAGGCTCAATCTCTCGGACAAAAGCGGCACCGACAATATCTAGCCCAGCACTCTCTGATGCAACCACCCAACCAGTCTCTAATTTACCAAGTACTAATGGGCGCACGCCGTGACGATCACGCGCGGCATACAACGTATGTTCATCCATAAAGACCAGGGAGAATGCGCCCTCTAACTGTGGAAGGACGGCAATCGCACTAGCCTCGACATTCTTCTCGTTCTGCAGCGAGATAAGAGCGGTCATGATCTCAGTATCAGTGGTTGCTCCACGCTCACGACCATTGCTTGGCTCTAACTTTTGCACCAGTTCGGCAAGTTCGCCTGTATTAGTCAGATTTCCATTATGGGCTAAAGCCAGTGTCCCGTACTTGGTTGGACGCAGGGTTGGCTGGGCATTGATCCACGTGCTCGAACCCGTCGTGCTGTACCTGCAGTGCCCTATCGCCAGATCTCCAGGCAGAGATGCAAGATCACTTTCAGTAAAGACTTGTGAGACAAGTCCCATATCTTTATAGACAAGAATCCGCTCGCCATCACTGGTTGCGATTCCAGCTGCCTCTTGTCCTCGATGCTGCAGTGCGTACAGGCCATAGAATGCTAGTTTTGCTACCTCTTCACCCGGTGCCCATACTCCAAATACGCCACAGGCATCTTGCGGGCCCTTATCAGAGTCTAAGATGTTGTGATTGAGTAAACCATCTGGACGCCGGCTCATGGATGAATCCTAAGTGGTAAGTACGGTGTGAGATCTGCACGGACACCAGATGCGTTGATTGCGCCACTCTGCATCGCATCTGCCCACAAAAGCTCACCGCTGGCAAGGGCAAGCCAGGTTTGGGCGTTCATCTCTACGACATTGGCAGGAGTACCACGTGTATGTGTGGGCCCTTCTCCACACTGTACTGCGGCATATGGTGGTACACGCACCTCGATAGCACGTCCTGGCGCTCTTAATTTCAAGAGCTCTAACATCTCTTTGACATCTTCTAAGATTTGCTGATTGCGCATCATCTCAACCGAATAATCGAGGAAAGGTTGAGGTATGGGCATGTCGTAACTCATCTAAATCTATTATGCAGTCATTAATTATCAGGCTATTACCACCTGTAACTCCGATTTTTTCAGCTTTTATCGAGTAGTGAGTAGCCAACTCTTGAAGATCGATTGCCTTGCTTGGATCAAGAGCAACTACAACTCGTCCCGGTGATTCACTCAGTAGTAACACTCCGACATTTTCTATAGAGATGATCGCACCGACAGAGTGGCGAAGGACCATTTCAGTCAGTCCTGCAGATAGTCCGCCTTGACTAAGATCATGGGCGGCATGGAATAACTTGGCTGCATGTCCAGCTAAAAGCAACTCAATAAGGCGCATCTCACGGGCTAAGTCAGCCGCTGGTGCCTGACCCGTGCGCTCTCCATGTAAGAAGGCCCACTCACTTCCGGCTAGATCCTCATCCGTCTGGCCAAGAAGAAATAAATCTAGACCTGCAGTATCAAAACTCATCAGTGTGCGGGTGCGCACATCGGCAATTACACCGAGCACACCGATCACTGGTGTTGGCAAGATGGCAACTGCGCCAGTTTGATTATAAAAAGAGACGTTACCACCCGTGATAGGTAGGCCCATCTCCAAACATCCATCGGCCAAACCGCGTACTGTCTCTGCAAACTGCCACATCACTCCTGGATCTTCGGGTGAGCCAAAGTTAAGACAGTTTGTAACTGCCAATGGCCGAGCACCTGCGGTTGCAATATTTCTGGCCGCCTCAGCCAAAGCTAACTTCGCTCCTTGATAAGGGTTTAGGTAGGACCAATTGGCATTTGCATCTGTTGAGATCGCTACACCCAGATGCGTACTCTCATCAATGCGCACCATCCCAGAGTCTTCTGGGTGCGATTGAATCGTATTGCCTTGAACATACTTATCGTATTGAGATGTCACCCAAGATTTATCGGCTAGATTTGGTGCAGCGGCAAGCTTCAAGACTGCCGCTTTAACTTCAGTGGCTGTCTGCAAAATGGGGATATTCACTTTTTGTGAATTTACCTGATCGATATAATCTGGCTGAGCCATCGGACGACTATAGACCGGACCTTCATGGGCAACAGTGCGTGGTGGTACATCGACGATGAGCTGGCCATTCCAGGTGATCTCTAAACGATTGCCATCTGTGACCTCACCGATAGCGGTGACACTAACATCCCACTTTTTACAGATCTGCAAAAAGCGGGGGAATTTACCTGGTTCAACGATTGCGCACATGCGCTCTTGTGACTCTGACATTAAAATCTCTTCAGGTGAGAGCGATGGATCACGCAGTGGGACCCTATCTAGGGCCACTTTCATGCCCCCTGAGCCCCCCGAGGCAAGTTCGCTGGTGGCACAGGATAAACCAGCCCCACCAAGATCTTGGATACCAAGGACTAAATCTTCGGCAAAGATCTCTAATGAGCATTCAATCAGAATCTTTTCAACAAATGGATCCCCCACTTGAACACTTGGACGCTTGGTAGCCCCGCTGGCTCCAAATGTTTCAGATGCAAGCACGGATACTCCACCTATGCCATCACCCCCAGTTTTAGCACCGAATAAGACAACAAGATTGCCCACTCCTGCCGCTTTTGCCAACTTGATATCACTATGTTTCATTACCCCAACACAGAGAGCGTTGACTAATGGGTTGCCCGCATACGTTGTATCAAAAACAACCTCCCCACCGATATTGGGTAGACCTAGAGAGTTGCCATAGCCACCGATACCGGCGACTATCCCAGGTAATACACGCCGGGTATCAACTGCATCGGCGGGGCCAAAGCGAAGTGGATCCATGACTGCAATCGGTCGCGCTCCCATTGTCAAAATATCCCGGACAATTCCACCAATCCCAGTTGCAGCGCCTTGGTAGGGCTCAACAAAAGATGGGTGATTGTGTGATTCGATCTTGAAAGTCACTGCGTATCCCTGCCCGACATCGACTACTCCTGCATTCTCGCCGATACCAACAAGCAAAGCAGCCGACTCTGGTGCTTTGTCAGCAAACTGTCTTAGATGTACTTTGGATGATTTGTATGAGCAGTGCTCTGACCACATGACCGAATACATCGCCAGCTCAGATGATGTCGGGCGTCGACCTAGAATCTCTTTGATACGTGCATACTCATCGGATTTCAAACCTAACTCGGCAAATGGCTGCTTGGTATTAGGTGATGACTGTGCGGTTGCGACCGTATCTAGTGACATTACTTCACCATTGAATTCAAGATCGAAGTGAAGAATCCAAGGCCAGCGCCAGATGGACCTGTCAGTGGATCAATAGCGTGCTCTGGGTGGGGCATAAGGCCTACAACATTGCCCTGCTCATTGCTGATACCTGCTATGAGATTGCGAGAGCCGTTGGGGTTATCACCAACATAGCGAGCGATCACTCTGCCCTGATCTTCTAACTGAGCAAGTGTCTTATCATCACATTGAAACGATCCCTCACCATTTTTTATTGGGATGACAATCTTCTCATTTATTGAAAAAGTCCTCGTCCAAGGGGTCTTGTTATTCGTTATCTCGATCTCCTGATCACGACATAAGAAGTGAAGGTCAGAGTTTCGCGTCAGAGCCCCTGGCAATAGATGTGACTCGCAGAGAACTTGGAATCCGTTACAGATTCCTAGGACGGGCATACCCTCACCGGCAGCCTCAATGACTGATTTCATGACTGGGGCAAAGCGAGAGATAGCTCCAGCGCGTAGGTAATCTCCATATGAAAAACCACCAGGTAAGATCACAGCTTCTACTCTTTTTAGGTCGGCATCACCATGCCATAAAGAGACTGCCTGTGCACCACTCCTAGTGATGGCTCGCGCAGCGTCTTTATCATCAAGAGTCCCAGGAAAAGTGATGACGCCAACACGCATTACTTCTCAACTCTTACTACATAGGTCTCAATCACAGAATTGGACAATAAGAGCTCTGCCGCTTTTTCTACTTGGGATATCTGAGAGGCAGTTGGCTCTCCTTCTACCTCAATCTCAAAGCGCTTCCCTTGTCGTACAGATTGAGCAAAGGAGAATCCAAGTCGCAGAAGAGCAGATGCAACAGCGTCTCCTTGAGGATCAAGGATCTCGGGCTTTAACATCACATCAACCACGATTTTTGCCATTATTACTCTTCCCCTTATCTAGAATCTATTGCCAGTCAGATGAAAAAATGCATCTTCATATCGCTGTGCAGTTTTCTCCACGATTTCTATAGGTAATTCAGGGGGTGGGCTATTTCTATCCCATCCACTAGCCATCAGGTAGTCACGTAAAAACTGCTTGTCGTAGGAGGCCTGGGCCCCTCCAGGGGCCCATGTCGAGAGCTCCCAAAAGCGGGATGAATCAGGGGTAAGAGCCTCATCGCCCAAGAGGATCTCCCCCGATGCGCTGCGGCCGAATTCAAACTTAGTATCGGCAAGGATGATTCCTCGACTCTGTGCGAACTCTGCAGCAGTTTCATAGAGAGTGATAGTTAACTCCCTCAAGGTTTGGGCCTCATCTTGGCCGATGATTCTTGCAGCAGATTCAAAATCTATGTTGATATCGTGATCACCGATCTCAGCCTTGGTCGCCGGTGTAAAGATGGTTTGTGGAAGTTGTGATCCATCGAGTAACCCGAGAGATAACAAGTTCCCGCAGACTGCACGAGTACTCTGATACTCACTCCAGCCACTGCCAGTGAGATAGCCACGTGCCACACACTCAATCTCAAACATCTTTAGGGGCTGCACAATAACCCCCCGATCTGCCACAGTCTCTGGGACTTCGGTGGAGATAATATGATTGGGGACAATATCCTCAAGTAGTTCAAACCAAAATAACGACATTTGGGTCAACACTGCGCCCTTGCCCGGAATCATCGTTGGCATCACCCAGTCATAGGCAGATATACGATCAGAGGCGACCAATAAAATCTCATCACTCTCGTTGCTATAGAGATCACGAACTTTACCGGTGCGCATATGAATCCACCCCGGTATCACAGGCGCTGGCGGTGGGCCAGCTTGGCCAAAGCCACTCACCGAATAGGGCCGGGCTTGTACTGCACTGCTGCAGGGTGCGCGGATGTGATCGCCTCGATGCGATGAACAACTCGAGCAACTTGTTGGCGAGCATCGCCAGTAAATTCAAGTGGAGTACTAATCAATGAATCTAAAGCGGCACGATTCAAAGGCAGGCGGACATCACTGGCTAAATCATCAAGGAGGGTATTGGCCTTACCCTGGCGCATTGCAAGTGCGGCCTTCACTGAGTGCTCCTTGATCACTTCATGAGCCAGCTCACGACCGACCCCAGCTTTTACTGCCGCCATCAAGATCTTCGTCGTTGCTAAGAAGGGGAGGTAGCGCTCCAGCTCGGCTGCAATCACAGCGGGAAATACCGCAAATTCATCAAGGACTGTCAACATCGTCTCAAGGAGTCCATCGATAGCGAAAAAACTATCGGGGAGTGCGACACGTCTGACGACACTGCACGAGACATCGCCTTCATTCCATTGATCTCCAGCGAGTTCACCCACCATCGAGGAGAATCCACGCAAGATAACAGCTAGGCCATTTATCCGTTCACAAGAGCGGGTGTTCATCTTGTGTGGCATCGCACTGCTACCCACTTGAGCATCTTTGAACCCCTCGGTGACCAACTCGGCGCCGGCCATCAATCGGATCGAGGTCGCCAGCGATGAGGGTGCAGAGGCCAACTGGACCAACGTTGTGAGAACATCGTAATCAAAAGAACGTGGGTAGACCTGCCCGGTTGACTCCAAAACCTCCGTGAACCCGAGCTCTTTGGCGATCGCACTCTCAAGATGTGCATGCGCATCAGATGAGCCAAGTAAATCGATTGAATCCGCTGCAGTACCAACGGGACCTTTGATCCCACGCATCGGATATCGCCCTTGTAATGCCGATAAGCGCTCGTATGCAAAGAGCAGCTCTTGTGCTGCAGATGCAAAGCGCTTACCCAGAGTTGTGACCTGTGCCGGCATATTATGAGATCGCCCAGCGATTGGTTGATCGGTGAACTCGGTGGCCTTTTTCGCTAAGCACGCAAGTAAAGTAATCACCTTCTGACTCACAAGTTCTAGCCCGTTGCAGATCTGGAGCGCCTCGATATTCTCGGTCAGATCCCGGCTAGTCATCCCAGCATGGATTGCCTCATGCCCAGCAAGGGCGTTGAACTCCTCGATACGTGCCTTGACATCATGGCGGCTATGTTTTTCGCGTGCATCAATCGATGCCAGATCCACGCGTGTGATTACCTGCTCATAGGCCGTAATGACATGGGAAGGGATGCTATGGCCGAGCCCTGATTGTGCACGCATCACAGCGATCCATAATCTGCGCTCTGCAATTATCTTTGCCTCTGGGGAGAAAATCAGACGCATCGCTGCGGATGCATATCTATCGGCTATGAGGCTCACCGGTGAATTATCTGCCATTTAATTACCCTTCTCAGCCACTGAGGCGTTAAATGCGATGTCGCTGCGATAAAAAGAGCCCGGTAGTGAGATTTGGCTGATCGCCCTGTATGCACGATCTCTCGCCTCGGTCAGATCACTACCTACACCAGTCACGCTCAAGACACGACCACCTGTTGCGATGAGGCCTTGACCGTTAAGGCAGGTGCCTGCATGAAAGATCTGCACGTTCTCAATCGTTGGCAACTCCGAGATATGCCCACCACATTGGGGCGCAGTTGGATATCCCTGAGCAGCTAGTACAACGGTCACAGCTGCCTCATCTCGCCACTCTAATACCGTATCTGAAAGTCCAGCAGTTGCCCCTTTATACAGCAGGGTCGCTAAAGGAGTTTTCAAAAGTGGAATTAGTACTTGTGTCTCAGGGTCACCAAAGCGAACATTAAATTCGATGACTCGGATTCCATGATCAGTAAGTGCCAAGCCTGCGTAGAGAAGACCAACAAACGGTGTTCCCCGTGCATTCATCTCGGCAATCATCGGTGCCAGAACCTGGGTATATGTATCATCGACGATATCTGATGGTGCCCATGAAAGTGGTGAATAAGCACCCATGCCACCAGTGTTCGATCCTTCATCATTATCGTGTGCACGTTTGAAATCCTGCGCAGGTTGCATCGCTAGAATCGAGGTGCCATCACTGATTCCAAAGAGTGAGACCTCTGGCCCATTCAAATACTCCTCGATAACCACTCGCTTGCAAGCCAGCGCATGGGCCAGTGCCTCTTGGCGATCCTGCGTGACTACAACACCCTTGCCACCGGCTAAGCCATCATCCTTCACAACATATGGTGGGCCAAAGCAATCGAGTGCTTTCTCGATCTGGATCTGTGTAGTGCAGGTAAAACTATGTGCCGTAGGAACTCCAGCATCTGACATCACCTCTTTTGCAAAGGTCTTGGATCCCTCCAGTTGGGCTGCGGCCTTTGATGGCCCAAAGACTGGGATTTTTAATCGCCGAAGATCATCGGCGACTCCATTGACTAAGGGGAGTTCTGGCCCAATGACGACTAAATCTGCGGCGAGCTCTTGGGCCAGGGCAACGATCTGGGCATTACTGGTTATATCGATCGCGTGACACTGAGCGAAGGTGGCGATACCAGGATTACCGGGGGCTGCATGAAGTGATGTGCATGCAGGATCTGCGAGTAGACCTAGTCCAAGGGCGTGCTCGCGCCCGCCACTTCCGACTAGGAGGATTTTCATCTTTTAGATGAAATCCGTTACAACGATTGTCTCATCGCGACCAGGACCAACACCGATCGCACTCATGGGGGCACCAGATATCTTCTCTAGGAAGGCTACATACTCCTGCGCCGCTTTGGGAAGATCGCTGAGTTTTCTTGCCTTTGTAATATCCTCACTCCACCCTTGCAGATACTCATAAATCGGTTGTGCATGGTGGAAATCACTCTGTGATGCCGGTAGCTCCTCGATGCGCTTGCCCTCGATCTCATAGGCAACGCACACTGGGATCTTTTCCCATCCAGTCAAGACATCCAACTTGGTCAAGAAGAAGTCGGTCAAACCATTTACGCGCACTGCATACCTTGCAATAGGTGCGTCATACCATCCACATCTGCGTGGGCGACCTGTCGTCACACCAACCTCACCACCGATGCGGCGCAGCGCCTCTCCATCTTCATCCAAGAGCTCGGTTGGAAAAGGGCCACTACCCACACGTGTTGTATAGGCCTTGACGATTCCAATGACTTTACTTATCTTGGTAGGCCCGATACCGCTTCCAGTACATGCACCCCCGGCAGTTGGATTACTCGATGTCACAAATGGGTAGGTGCCATGATCGACATCGAGCAAAGTACCTTGTGAACCCTCAAGTAAGACTCGTTTGCCCACTTGGAGCGCCTCATTTAGGAGTAAGACAGTATCTGCAACATATGGCCTGAGGACTTCGGCATATCCCAAATACTCCTGTAACACCTCATCAACTTCAATATTTTTACGGTTGAAAACCTTGATCAATACCTGATTTTTATCGCGCAGGGCGCTCTCAAGCTTCTGGCGCAAAATCGAGGGATCAAAAAGATCTTGTAGACGAATTCCTATGCGGTTGATCTTGTCGGCATAGGCAGGACCTATCCCGCGACCAGTTGTACCTATCTTGGATTTACCCAAGAAGCGCTCAGAGACTTTGTCAATCGTTCGGTGATACGGTGTTATCAAATGCGCATTCGTTGAGATGAGCAGTTTACTGCAATCAATCCCTCGCTCAGTAAGTCCCTGTATCTCCTCAAGCAGGACACCAGGATCAATGACTACCCCATTACCGATCACGGGTATCACATTCGGTGAGAGGATCCCAGATGGCAACAGATGAAGTGCGTACTTTTGATCACCGATGACAACTGTATGCCCTGCATTATTGCCCCCTTGGTAGCGGACAACGTAGTCAACGCGATCGCCAAGTAAATCCGTAGCTTTACCCTTGCCCTCATCGCCCCATTGGGCCCCGAGCAAGACAAGTGCGGGCATTGGCCAAGCCTTTCTATTGAGAGATTATTTGAGTGAAGAAGTGCCAACTGAGCGAAGATCTTCGCAGCCACGTACGACACGAGCGGCCATGCCAGCCTCAGCCGCCTTACCCCATGCGCGGGGATCATAAAGTTTCTTGTTACCAACTTCTCCATCAATACGCAAAACTCCATCGTAGTTTTTGAGCATGTGATCAACTACTGGGCGAGTAAATGCATACTGTGTATCGGTATCAATATTCATCTTGATAACCCCGTAATCCAAGGATTCACGGATCTCTGAGAGCAGCGAGCCAGAGCCCCCATGAAATACTAGGTTCATAGGCTTACTTCCTGCAGATAAACCGAGTTTCTTCGATACAGCATCCTGTAACGTTGCCAAGATCTTGGGCTGTAAGACAACATTGCCTGGCTTATACACACCATGAACATTTCCAAATGTGGCTGCAATCATGTAGAGATCATCGGCCCCCAGTGTCTCAAGAGTCATGAGAGCATCCTCTGGAGTTGAATACAGCTTGGCATCATGTTTTGCCTCGACGCCATCTTCTTCGCCACCGACTACTCCGATTTCAATCTCAAGAATCGTACGAGCAGCTTTTGACATCGCCAACAACTCTTTTGAGATCTTCATATTCTCAACCATGGAAACGGCTGAGCCATCCCACATATGCGAGTTGAATAAAGGGGCCTTGCCTGATGCAATTCGTTGGGCACCAATTACTAAAAGTGGGCGCATAAAGCCATCTAACTTCTCAGCTGGGCAGTGGTCGGTATGGATTGCAATATTGACGTTGTAGTTCTTTGCGACAATGTGGGCGTACTCGGCCAGGGCGAGCGCGCCATCGACCATATTTTTTACCGTTGATCCTGAGGCATATTCAGCACCACCCCACGAAAATTGGATGATCCCATCTGATTGCGCTTCGGCAAAGCCACGAATGGCAGCGATGATGGTTTGTGATGATGAGACGTTGATCGCTGGATAGGCAAAGGCGCCCTTCTTGGCGCGAGCCAACATATCTACATACGTTTCGGGAGTTGCTATTGGCACTGTGGCTCCTAGTCGCTCTGATGTAAAACTCTAGGAGAGCGCATCTTTGGACTATCTAGAGGCTTACGGCCAATCCTCTCACTTAACTAGTGATTCCAACAAAAGCGGCGCGAAATGGCCCCCAACTCGGGTGGGGCGAGGGCCATATCACCAGCGGCTAGCTCAAGGTCTTCAAAGCGTTGGCTAAGAACTTGGCTAAGGCCGCTACCAACACTGGGCTACTGAGAAGTTTTAAGAGCATGAGAATAAATGAGGTCAACATCTGGACTCCTTTCCGGGGCGAATCATTGGCCTAAACCACTCATAAAAAACCACTCTTCTCTCTCCTTGTTGATAACAATCCAGAACAGGTACTCTGACGGGTTATGAGCCAGGCCCACGAATCACTCGAGAACCTCCTACACGAGGAGCGATGCTTTGCACCGGGCATCGAATTCGCAGCAAGTGCAAATGCGCAGCCAGAGATCTATGAGCGCGCCGAAAGAGATCCTCTGGCTTTCTGGCAGGCCCAAGCCCGCGAGTTGACTTGGGAACAACCATGGAGCGCAGTATTGGAGTGGGATATGCCCTACGCCAAATGGTTTGTGGGTGGAAAGTTAAATGCCTCAGTCAACGCCCTGGATCGCCACGTTGGCCAAGGTCGCGGTGATCGAGTCGCTTTTTATTTTGAAGGCGAGCCTGGAGATACCCAGACCATCACATATGCACAACTACTAATGGAGGTCAAAAAAGCTGCAAATGCCTTGATTGAGATTGGAATCACCGCAGGTGATCGAGTCGCCATTTATATGCCGATGATTCCAGAGGCAGCGATTGCGATGCTGGCATGTGCACGTATCGGCGCGCCTCACTCGGTTGTCTTTGGTGGGTTCTCAGCAGATGCTCTGCTCTCACGGATCCAAGATGCCGATGCGAAGTTAGTGATCACCGCCGATGGTGGATTTAGAAAGGGTGCTGCATTTGCTTTGAAGCCTGCCGTTGATGAGGCACTCAAAGGCAAACACAATGTCGAAAAGGTATTGGTCGTTGCACGGACCAAGCAGGAGACTGCCTGGAGTGATCGGGATATCTGGTGGCATGAAATCGTGGATCGGCAGCCTTTGGAGCATGTTGCACAGAGCTTTGACTCTGAGCACCCTTTATTCATCCTCTATACATCGGGTACCACCGCTAAACCAAAGGGTATTTTCCATACGACTGGCGGCTACTTAACACAGGTCGCTTACACTCACAAAGTTGTCTTTGATATCAAAGCCGAGAGTGATGTTTATTGGTGCACGGCAGATGTTGGATGGATCACCGGTCATAGTTACATCGTTTATGGCCCTTTGATCAATGGCACCACGCAAGTCATGTATGAAGGAACTCCCGATACCCCCCATAAGGGTCGTATATTTGAAATCATTGCAAAGTACGGTGTGACAATTTTGTACACGGCGCCAACCTTGATCCGTACATGGATGAAGTGGGGCGATGAGTTTCCTTGCGCACACGATCTCACAACTCTTCGTTTACTTGGCTCGGTTGGCGAACCGATCAACCCTGAGGCTTGGATGTGGTATCGCGAAATTATCGGTGGAAACAGATGTCCCATTGTTGATACGTGGTGGCAGACCGAGACAGGTGCAATCATGATCTCACCATTACCAGGTATCACCGCAACCAAACCTGGCTCTGCGATGGGTGTGCTCCCTGGTATCAGTGCCCAGGTCGTAGATGACTCGGCGAAGCCAGTAGGAAATGGACGTGGTGGATTTTTAATTTTAGATAAACCTTGGCCATCTATGTTGCGGGGTATCTGGGGTGAGGATGATCGATACAAGCAGACGTACTGGTCACGCTTTGAAGGAATCTACTTTGCTGGAGATGGTGCAAAGTTAGATGAGGATGGTGCGATCTGGTTACTCGGCCGAGTTGATGATGTGATGAATGTTTCAGGTCATCGAATCTCAACCACTGAAGTCGAATCAGCCCTTGTCTCACATGAGGCCGTGGCAGAGGCGGCCGTCGTTGGCGCTGCCGATGCGATGACAGGCCAAGGAATCGTCGCCTTCGTCATCTTGCGTGGTGGGATCGCACATGCCGATGGTGAGGCGCTTTTGGTGGAACTGAGAAATCACGTGGCAAAACAGATAGGTCCCATTGCCAAGCCCCGTCAGATCTTGATAGTCAATGAACTACCCAAGACACGCAGCGGCAAGATCATGCGCCGCTTGCTCAAAGATGTCGCTGAAGATCGCCAAGTGGGGGATGCAACGACATTAGCTGATCCGAATGTCATGAAGCTTATCGCCGCAGGATTACAGAGCGCTAAGGATGAGGACTAGAGCTCTATCCCCAGATACTTCTTGGTCAGTGCAATTAACTCTTCCTCACTCTTGATCTCACCAATCTTTTTGTGGGCGATGGAGCCATCTGCAGAGATGAACCAGGTAACGGGTACGCCCATTCCAAAGTATGCACGTGAGCTGCCATCACCATCGTAGAGATTGGGCCAGGTCATGCCGTGAGTGAGAACAAAATCCTGCCCATGCTTTATCGATGCCTCTTCGACATCGATCCCGACTAACTCCACTTTGCCCTGGGCTCTGTCATAGAAAGCCCGGAAATAACCCATCTCTGCCTTACATGCCGCGCACCATGAGCCCCAGACATTGATGAGCATCGGTCCCTTCAAGGCATTTACCGCCACACCCTCTGAACCATCAAGGCAGCCCAATTGAATCGGGTTAGCAACACCTGCCGTAGCAAGTGAGGCACATGAGACAAGCTTGCCTGCTATCTCTGGCTCAGGTGCTGCACAACTTGTCAGAAGTAAGAAAGATATGAACACACCTATTGTTCTCAAATGAAATCCCTATCCGTCTTTACCAGCAGCCTAGCTTTCTCAACATCCATCTCGCCCATCCCATAACTTGGGCAGAGTTTGGCGACCGGGCAGGCTCCACATGCAGGCTTTCGTGAGTGACAAATCCGTCGTCCATGCCAAATCAGGCGTTGAGAGAGATTCGTCCACTCTGGCTGGGGAATCAACTCACCGACTATATGCTCGACTTTGACGGGATCCCTCTCATCTGTCCACCCAAAGCGGCGGGCTAGACGACCAAAGTGAGTATCGACTGTGATTCCTGGGGTATCAAAGGCATGCCCTAGAACGACATTTGCTGTTTTGCGACCAACGCCCGGCAACGTCACAAGCTCCTCAATAGTTTGTGGAACCTCTCCATTGAAATCAGTGAGGATCTTTACCGCCAATCCCTTTATGTGACGTGCCTTTGCATGATAAAAACCGGTCTGAAAGACAAGCTTCTCGATATCGCTCAGATCGGCTTTAGCAAGTGCTTTCACATTCTTATATCGCTTAAAGAGAGCAGGTGTAACGGTGTTGACTCTCTTATCTGTGCACTGGGCACTTAGGACCGTTGCGATCATCAACTCTAAAGGTGTCTTGAAATCTAATTCACAACGTATATCTGGGTATGTCTTGGTGAGTATGCGGTAAATAGCCCTGGCTTGCTTTCGATTCTCCTTATAGGCCTGCATAGGGCTAAAGTACTCCTCGTGAGCCCAGAAGATGATGTGTTCCGCAAAGCCCCACTCTTTACCGCCCTTGATGATGTAGCAGCGGCATCTCTGCGCGCATCGATGAGTCCTGTGAAGATTCTTCGAGGGAGTGTGCTCTTTGCTGAGGGCGATGATGGTGATCACCTGTACGTCGTCCTTGATGGAAAATTAAAGCTTGGAACATCAAGCGGTGATGGTCGCGAGAATCTCTTATCCATCCTTGGACCAGGTGAGATGTTTGGTGAGCTCAGTCTCTTTGATCCCGGCCCTCGCACATCCACTGCTACTGCAGTAACCGATGCAAAGCTATTGAGCCTTAGCCATAAGGATTTAATCCCATGGCTTGCCTTAAACCCTGCAGTGGCCTTACATCTCCTAGCCCGCTTAGCCCAGCGCCTTCGCCGCACGAACGAGGCTGTTGGTGATTTGGTTTTCTCCGACGTGCCTGGCCGCGTGGCTAAGGCATTGATCGATCTGGGTGAGCGCTTTGGAAAGCAGAGCCCTGAGGGTCTTTATGTACTCCATGATCTGACTCAAGAGGAGTTAGCGCAGTTGGTCGGGGCATCACGTGAGACCGTCAATAAGGCTCTTGCAGACTTCGCTGGTCGTGGTTGGTTAAAACTCGATGGCCGAGCGGTTTTGATAACCGATCTCGAGCGCCTATCAAAGCGTGGGAAGTAACCGCAGTCCTTAGTCAGTAATCTCGACTGTCAGTTCGATTTCAACAGGAGAGTTCAGGGGTAGCTCTGCGATTCCCACGGCACTACGCGCGTGCTTTGCACCATCGCCCCAGATAGAGAGAAATAATTCACTTGCTCCATTAACGATAATTGGTGCATTGATAAAGCCGGCTACACCATTGACATATCCCACGACTCGCACAATCTTTGTAATCTTATTCACGTGAGCAACGGTGGCAACAGCGGCAAGGGCGTTGAGCGCACAAATCTGAGCAAGCTCTTTTGCACGCTCAGGTGTTATCTCTGCACCAACTTTACCAACACCGGCCATCTCGCCATTGACCAAGGGCAACTGGCCAGCGGTAAAGACAAGATTTCCTGTGCGAATCGCTGGAACGTAGGCGGCAACTGGTTTGGCGGCAACTGGAAGTTCAAGCCCGAGCTCGATTAACTTTGCATGTACATCAACTACATTCATTTGATTTCTCGCTTCATATAGGCGACAAGTTGTTCGCCAGTGCCTGGTGCTGGGATTACTTGAACCAGCTCCCAGCCATCTGAGCCCCATGTATCAAGGATCTGCTTGGTTGCATGAGAGAGCAATGGCACGGTCACATATTCGAACTTCATTTATTTAACGCCTCTTTCACTAGGGAGGAAACTATAGAGCCATCTGCCTTACCTGCAACCAGAGGCTTGATCGCACCCATTACCTTGCCCATATCGCCAGGTCCGCTGGCTCCAGTTGATGCAACTGCATCTGAGATCATCTTCTTGATCTCATCTAGGTTTAATTGCGCAGGCAGATATCTAGCAATCACCTCACCCTCAGCCTTCTCTAGCGCCGCTCTATCACCACGCCCACCGCTCTCAAATGCTTCGGCGGCCTCACGACGTTTCTTGGCCTCTCGTGAGAGGACACTGATGACCTCATCATCACTCAAAGTTCGCGCCTCTTTACCCGAGACCTCTTCATTAGTGAGTGCAGTCAGGACCATACGGATAGTGCCCGAAGTAATCTCATCGCGACTGCGAATCGCCTCTGTGAGATCGGCGCGTAGTCTGTCTTTGATACTCATGATGTCAACTCTATCGCGAGAAGTTCAGCGATCTGCGCGGTGTTGAGTGCAGCGCCTTTGCGTAGATTATCTCCGCAGACGAACATATCTAAGGCCATGGGATCATCAAGGCTTTTACGGACCCGGCCCACCCAAGTCGCATCCGTACCTACTGCATCGGCAGGTGTAGGAAACTTATAGTTTTCAGGATCATCGACCAACTTGACTCCTGCAGTATTGTGCAAGATCTCTTGGGCCCCTTTTCGTGAAGGCTCTTTTGCAAATACTGCATGGACTGTGAGTGAGTGGGTTGTCATGACGGGTACTCTCACACATGTAACAGAGACCTTCAAATGAGGCAGACCAAGGATCTTTCGTGACTCATTACGCACTTTGAGCTCCTCCGATGAGTATCCATCGGCTTTGAGTGAGCCAGCCCATGGCACGACATTTAAGGCAAGAGGTGCGGGAAAAGGTCCATTGTCAGAGATGATGGTGCGCAGATCTCCTGGCCCATCCCCTGCAGTCGTACCTGCGACCAAGGAGATCTGTTCACGCAATATATCAATGCCTGCCTGTCCAGCACCCGATGCTGCTTGATACGAGGAGACGACCAACTCTTGTAAGTCATAGTCTCGATGCAGCGCACCGAGTGCGACGATCATCGACAAGGTCGTGCAATTAGGATTTGAGATAATCCTGCGGGGACGATTCTTCACCTCTTGTGGATTCACTTCAGGCACGACAAGAGGGACATCGGCATCCATACGAAATGCACCTGAGTTATCGACAACGAGAGCGCCACGAGATGCTGCAATTGGTGCCCACTCTTTTGAGATCTCATCGGGAACATCAAACATCGCTACATCAATGCCATCAAAGCTCTCTGGAGTCAGCGCGACAACGCTCAACTCTTCACCGCGACAGATGAGTTTCTTGCCAGCACTGCGCGCCGATGCGATCAGACGGATCTCTCCCCAGACATCTGGGCGCTCTGAGAGGATCCTGAGCATCACGGTGCCCACCGCGCCAGTTGCACCAACGACTGCAAGTGAGGGTTTACTCATCGACCAGTGCCTCCATAGATGACGGCCTGGCTCTGATCGGCATCAAGGTCAAAGGCGGTATGGGCAGCTTTGACTCCCCGCTCGATATCGCCCTCGCGACAGATGATAGAGATGCGGATCTCAGAGGTTGAAATCATCTCGATATTCACCCCCGCTGCAGAGAGAGCACCAAAAAACGTGGCCGTCACACCTGGATGTGAGCGCATCCCAGCACCTACGAGTGAGAGCTTGCCAATTTGATCATCGTATTGAATCGATGCATAGCCGACTTCACCCTGTAATTTCTGCAGGATTACCGTGGCATCGGCTCCCTCTGCCTTGGGCAGAGTAAATGAGATATCGGTCAGACCAGTAGCTGCAGCAGATACGTTCTGGACGATCATATCGATATTGATATCGGCATCGGCAATGGCTTGGAATATGCGTGCAGCAACTCCTGTCCGGTCAGGTACACCGACGATTGTAATCTTTGCCTCACTCTTATCATGTGCGATGCCTGAGATAATCGCCTGTTCCATATCTGCTCCCTCTGGATGATCCGCAACCACCCAAGTTCCTTCATTGGTAGAAAAAGATGAACGTACGTGAATCGGTAGATTAAAGCGACGTGCATACTCAACGCAGCGCAGATGCAGGATTTTTGCGCCACTTGCCGCTAGCTCGAGCATCTCTTCATATGTGACACTCTTGAGTTTGCGGGCATTTGATACCACCCGTGGATCGGCGCTATAGACACCATCGACATCGGTATAGATCTCACAGACATCGGCATCAAGGGCCGCTGCAAGTGCAACTGCAGTGGTATCACTTCCGCCTCGACCTAACGTCGTGACATCTTTTGTATCCTGGGAGATTCCCTGAAAGCCAGCCACGATTGCAATCGCACCCTCTTTCAACGCCTCTTGAATCCGCCCCGGTGTCACATCGATGATGCGAGCGCGACCATGAGCCGATGTCGTGATCACACCGGCTTGACTGCCTGTAAATGAGCGAGCCTCATGTCCAAGATTGGATATCGCCATCGCAAGCAGCGCCATTGATATCCGCTCTCCGGCGGTGAGCAACATATCTAACTCACGCCCCGATGGGATCGGTGTGATCTGCTCGGCTAAATCGATGAGCTCATCGGTGGTATCTCCCATGGCCGAGACCACAACAACGACCTGGTTACCATCGCGCTTTGCCGCCACGATCCGATTGGCAACGCGCTTCATCCCCTCGGCATCGGCCACAGATGAGCCGCCGTACTTTTGAACGATGAGTCCCATGTCTTAATGCTCGCGCATCAGGCCCGATGTGGCTGTGGTATTTCCTAGATTTCTCACTATATGAGATGCTGAGCGTGTCACATAGTGAGATTAAACGCTGCGCCGGCCCTCAAAGGCGCGACCAAGGGTGATCTCATCGGCATACTCCAGATCCCCACCCACCGGCAGACCAGAGGCCAGGCGCGAGACTTTGATATCCAAGGCCTTGATCATGCGGGCAAGGTAGGTCGCTGTGGCCTCGCCCTCAAGATTTGGATCGGTGGCCAAGATGACCTCCTTGACCTGCAGATCACCCAGGCGCACCATCAGTTCGCGGATACGTAACTGCTCTGGACCGACTCCATCGATGGGAGATATCGCACCACCGAGCACATGATACTTGCCCCGAAACTCACGGGTGCGCTCGATTGCAATGACATCTTTACTCTCTTCAACCACACAGATAGATGTGTTCTCGCGACGAGGATCGCGGCAGATTCGACACTCATCCTCCTCAGAGACGTTGCCACAGATCACACAGAACTTGACCCGCTCTTTTACGGTGCGAATCGAATCAACGAGAGCCCTAGCGATCTCAGGATCGGCCTGCAAGATGTGAAAGGCGATGCGCTGGGCCGATTTAGGACCAATACCTGGCAGACGACCTAGCGCATCGATGAGATCTTGAATCGCACCTTCATACATTCCCGACATCCTTACTTCTCAATCAATTTTGCGCCGAGCTCTTGTGCCAACAGCGCAGCACCTGAAAGTAATGTCTGATCACTTGGTGCCTCTGATGTTCGGGTATCGCCCTTGATTGCCAGCGTCGTATCTACCGATGGATCAACGACACACTCGATTTTTCGATCTATACCGACGACATCGACGAAGGCTTTGCGCAAAATCTCATCCGACTCTGATCGTATGAATGAGTCACGGGCCCCAGCATTCATGATTCCTATCGTGATTGCACTCTCATCCACGGCTAATACCTGCGCAGATGCACTCAGAAGTGACCATGTGAGCCTGCGACGCTTCTTGACATCTTCGATGACATCGGGCCAAGCGCGGCGAAGGGCCGTGATGTCAAATGCTCCTTGCGGTGTAGGAGCTGGCTGGACCACAGATGGTTTTGCTCCTTCGACTTTAGACTCAGTGAGCTCAGGGGTCAGGTGAGTGGAGCCTGTCGTTTTTTTTGGCTCCACCGTGCGAACCTTTGAAGAGGGAGCCGAGGTCATAGGGGCAAGGTTTTCTGCTCGCTCCAACCGTTCGATTCGAGAGAGCATCCCAGACTCACTTGCATCACCGATAGGTAAGAGGATGCGGCCACAGATGAGTTCGAGCATCAATCGAGGAGCTGTTGCACCACGCATCTGAGTAAGTCCTTCAGCTGTGATGTCGGCTGCGCGCGAGAGATTGGCCGAGCCGATACGTCCGGCTTGATTGCGCATGCGCTCCATCTGATCATCGGGCAAGTCGCGCAAAATTGAGGTGGGTGATGAGTCTTTGAGCGCATCCACGATCATCAGATCACGGATTCGCTCCAACATATCGGCGGTGAATCGACGTGGGTCATGGCCTGATTCGATGACCTGATTGATTGTCTTGAACAGGGATGCACCATCGTGGGCTGCGATCGCATCGATAGCATCATCGAGTAGGGCGCCATCGGTAAAGCCCAATAATTGGATGGCAATCTCATAACTGACACCATCACTTCCAGCACCGGCTAAAAGCTGGCCCAGTACCGATAAGGCATCACGGACTGATCCTCCAGATGCGCGAACAACAAGTGGGATCACACCTTTGGCCACACTGACACCTTCAAGCCCACAGATCTTCTCTAAATGCGCTCCCAGTGTTCCAGGGGGCACAAGACGAAATGGATAATGATGAGTACGCGAACGAATAGTTGCGATCAACTTATCTGGCTCAGTTGTTGCGAAGATAAAAATAACATGTGGGGGTGGCTCTTCGACGACCTTCAAGAGGGCGTTAGCGGCCCCTGGTCCGAGTTGATGTGCCTCATCAATGATATAGATCTTGTAGCGGCTTTGTACGGGTGCAAAGAATGCCTTATCGCGCAGATCGCGCGCATCATCGACCAAGCCATGGGTCGCAGCATCTAGTTCAATCACATCTAATGAGCCCGGGCCGTTAGCGACTAGATCCTTACAGGATTGACAGAGCCCGCATGGATTTGGTGTGGGCCCTTTTTCACAGTTGAGCGAGCGCGCCATGATCCGTGCACTCGATGTCTTTCCACAACCACGTGGCCCACTAAATAAATATGCATGATGTGTGCGATGTGACTCCAATGCATTGGAGAGCGGAACAGTCACATGATCTTGACCAATGACATCGGTGAAGATTGAGGGACGATACTTACGATATAAAGCTAATGACATCCCTCGCCCTTCTTTACTTCTCGTTGCGAAAATTTTTTAGGACCCCTCGCACACCCGCCAGAGCGTACCTACCCTTGCTGCATTCCTGCCCTGGGGGAGTTCAGCACGGATAGCGCCGTACGAGGGATCTGGCGTAATCATAGTTATAGCCACCGATAGAGTGCTCCCCTCGGGAGGATTCGCATAGCGGCCGAGTGCGCACGCTTGGAAAGCGTGTATAGGGCAACCTATCGAGGGTTCAAATCCCTCATCCTCCGCACTACAGGGAACATACGTTCTCTGTTGTTGGAGGATTCGCATAGCGGCCGAGTGCGCGCGTCTCGAACACGCGTAGACGAGAGTCTCGAGGGTTCAAATCCCTCATCCTCCGCCAGACCTGGATAATTTCCAAATCAGTGGAATGGGATTTGAATGCGAGCGATAACTCAAGGAAAGTACGGCTTAGACTCCTTGGTTTTATCAGAAATACCAACGCCCAAGATTGGTTCAAAACAAGTTCTGGTAAAGGTAGAGGCGGCCAGCGTCTATGCCGCAGTTCTGCATCTGATAACAGCAGATATCTCACTTGTTAGATTATTTGCAGGGCTTCGTAAACCACGGATGCGTCCGGGGCAATCATTTGCTGGAACAGTGATTGAGATTGGCAGTGAGGTAAAGGATTTAAAAGTTGGAAATCGAGTCTGCGGAACTGCACCAGGTGCATTTGCAAATCTAGTAGTTGCCCGTGCAAAGCGTGTAGCCGTCCTACCTGACAGTGTGGGTTTTGATGAAGCATCGACAATTCCAGTGTCTGCTAGCACAGCGCTTCAAGCGGTTCGAAAACACGGCCAAGTTGGCGCTGGACAAAAAGTTTTGATCATCGGTGCCTCTGGCTGCGTTGGCTCATTTGCAGTGCAGATAGCGGTGGGACTTGGAGCAGAGGTAACCGGTGTATGTCGGGGATCTAAGAAGAGCTACGTTAGAACTTTGGGAGCTCACCAAGTTATTGATTACGAATCAGAATCAATAACTGGTGCCTTTGATTGTATTATCGATACTTCAAGTTTCCTGTCGATAAAACAATTGCGAAGGTCGTTGAAATCAAGTGGCAGATTAGTAATCGTTGGATCCGCGGCAAATCCTGGCTCTAGTGGTCTTAGTCGGCTTATGGCAACAGCTCTACTGTCCTTATTTATCAAAGAGTCTATAAAGGCCTTTACTCAATCTGAAAATAAAGATGATCTCTCTGTGCTGCTTGAAGATTTGGCAAGGAAGCGGATTACTCCTGTGATAGCTAAAAAATTACCATTAGAACTTAATGCTCAAGCGGTGGAGCACTTTGCATCCGGCAAAGCCTGCGGCCACGTCATAATTTCACCGTCCCTTTAGTGGATTAAATGTTTACAGGTTCGAGTTTGCGGACTACGCTGTCGATTTATGAACCGTTTACCTAAAAAACGGGGAGTTACCCAGGTTGAAGAGGATAAATCCCTCATCCTCCGCTCGTTAAATCTCAACACCTATGTATTTAGATTGTAAGAACTCATGAATGCCATCAAAGCCACCTTCACGGCCCAAGCCCGATTGCTTAACGCCACCAAATGGCGCGGCTGGATCAGAGATCACACCCTTGTTGATGGCAACCATTCCAGACTCCATCGCCTCCGCTGTGCGCAGTCCACGGGTGAGATCCTTGGAGAATACATAACTAATGAGACCAAAGTCTGTCTCATTTGCCATTGTGATGCCCTCTTCATCTGTATCAAAGATAACAATCGGTGCGACCGGGCCAAAGATCTCATGGCCAAGGATTGGGTTATCTCTCTCCACTATTAGGACAGTTGCCGGGTAGAAAGCGCCATTACCCTCTGGTTTTACGCCACCAACCTGGACTTTTGCGCCAGCTGCTATCGATTGATCAACGATCTCTGCGATCTTATTGCGCTCTTTCATCGAGACATAGGCACCCAGTGTTGTCGTGGGGTCAGTTCCACGGCCCATTACATATGAACTCATGGACTTAGTCATCTGGGAGATGAACTTTTCTGCGATTCCACGTTGGACAAAGATTCGATTTGCCGATGTGCAGGCCGCGCCACCATTGCGCATCTTTGCAAGAGAGAGTTGCGGAATCGTTATAGCTAGGTCTGCATCATCATGAATGACCACTTGTGCATTTCCGCCAAGCTCCATGGAGCAGCGGATGACACGATCTGCCGCCTCTTTGAGCAAGATGCGCCCGACTTCAGTTGAACCGGTAAATGAGAGATTTTTTACACGAGGATCATGCAGCATTCTGGATATCGCTGGACCAGTCTTTTCTGGAAGGACTAAGTTAAGAACACCCTTTGGAAGACCTGCCCGCTCCATGAGATCGACGATGTACATCGCCGTCAGTGGTGTCTC
>SXGS01403992.1_pt1 | contig 53826 bp, 37 predicted proteins | sample 3174681 | NCBI WGS metagenome assembly SXGS01 (sample SAMN11356861, study PRJNA531348) | freshwater metagenome | isolation source: freshwater sample F1-80 | place: China: Fuxian Lake, Yuxi | collected 2017-12-25
AAATATCAAGTAACTTGGTCGGGACTACATGCCGTTTTGAACTCGACATACTCCAAATTCCCGGGAAAAACATCAATCAGGGTCCCAAAAAAGACCAAAAAATCGTAAAAAATCACTCCAACTGCGTAACTTGGGTTAAACAAATTCCTTGAACCATAACAGAACAAAATTTCACAATGGTACCTGCGGGTCATGAACTTAGGGCCCGGGGTTGGCCCAAATGAAAGAATTGGACCTGATAGAAGTTTGGATTTTGATTATTTCCGGGTGATTAGGCCTTGACCATCGCCTTTCTTGGGTGATTCAGGCGTTTTTAGGGGATCATTGGATTTAGGTTTTTCCGGAACAACGGGAACGATGGGTTTCAACAGCGGTTTTCCCTTTTGGGATTCCACCTTTGGTTTCAAATAGTCCCATTCATCCTTTTGGTTATCCTTTCGTCCCGGCAAGGAGGAATTCAGATCGGGGTTTTCCTCCATGATTTGTTCCACCAGGTCATCCAGCCTTTCTGTAATGAAAATGCGGGTGGCTTCGTTACTACAAGTGCTGGTACCGATGGACTCAGGGATAATTAGTGTTCCTTCCGCATAGTCCGTTTCCAGGCAATTCTTGCCAGAAACGATGCAAATACTTTCTCCGACGATTTCAGGTGAAAATGCTCCCTCGGAAAAAGGAGGGGGATCCACCATCACTAACAAATCCATGACCCTACCACTTTTTGCCAAGCCCTTGGCCAAATGTTTGGAACCAATGGCACCCGCCCCGTGAGTGATTATTACAATCCTGCCAACATCGGAATCATTGGGTAGTTTTTTCATCCACTCGGCCAAGGTTTGGATATTCCATCCCCAACCGTAATAAGTGGAGGGGTAACCGGCCTCACGAATATGGTTGTGCAAATCCTGGAAATGGCCAGAATCAATGGGATCGAACCCATTCAGAAACACGACATGGACCTTGCTTCTGGCTTCCATTAAGCCATGACGGTCCGCATCCAGCTGAATACGGGTCAGTTCCTGAGGGTATTTGGTGGGAATTTGACAGGCAGGAATCACCATGCCACAAAAAACCCAAGCTGCCCAATTCCGGGGTACCAATCCACTCATGCCAGATTCCCCCAAGGGAAAACCTTGAATCGACTTCTTGTTGGCTTTATCGGCTTTGTGGATTGTGCGGGTTAGTCAATCCTTTGCAAGGTGCGGCCTTTATACACGAGGGGTCTCCCTTGGAGGACGGATTGGCACTCCTGAAAACAAAGCCCGAGGGCTTCGCGAGCCAAAATGGGACAAAGTGCTTCGGGTGCTGCACCATTTTTTATACCTTGGATAGCACTTTGAATTTCCCTTGCAAAGGCATCCACCGGGTCAGCCGATTGAGTCAAGTTGGGTTGCTGAATTTTTCCTTCTTTGGTGAAAACGGTCAACGGTATTCCCGCCGAGGAATAGGCCACCGTGGCTTTTTCAAATTGGAGGTCAAAGCCATGTTGGAATGCTCTACCGGGCATGGCAATTGCACCACTCGTTGCACTTAGGGCCGGCCCATTATCGCCATAAATATAGTTGGTGGAAACATACTCTACCACATCCTGATTATTGGTTAATCCGATCGAACTAAGCCTGCCCGGCAACCCGGATAAAAGACCTACAAAATGAGTGTCGTGGATATGAAGGTCAATTACCGGGCCACCTGTTTTACTGGCATCCCCAATTTCTTTGGACCAATTCGGACGCGAAATTAGGCGTTCCAATCGCCCGGCAAGCAACCTGCCATAAGTATTTTTCCGGGCAATCCTGAGGACAAAATCAAACTCACCAAAAAAAGGAAGGACATGGGCAACCATTAAAATCTTGCCCGTTTTAAGGGATGTGCCTATCATCTTGTCCGCCTGGGCAGTCGATAGGGCTATGGCCTTTTCAACCAGGACATGTTTTCCCGCCTTAAGGGCGGCTATAGCCATGGGTGCATGCTGTTCGGTTGTGGTACAAATATCCACCATATCAATATTGGGATCATCAAGCATTGCTTCAAACGAGGAATAAGATTTGACCCCTTTAAGGTCGGTATTATCACCCTTGGGACCAAAATTACCCTGAATGCCTCTCCAGTCGCCGTTGAGTTTTTTCGGATCCCTGCTGCAAATCGCCGAAACCCTTGCCCCTGATAGTTTTTTGGAGGCAAGGAAATGAATCATTCCCATGAAACCGAGACCAACGATACCGATCCTGATCATAGTCGTATCTCCTTTAGGCCCATTAGCATTTGATTTGGAATGATTCCAGGGACCACCCTTTGTTTTGGGCACCTATCGTGCATTGTTCCAAAAAAAATTCGCCTTAGCCATCGAAAAGTGCCTGATTTCAAGGGTATTCTACTGAGAATAACCATTCGGGCGACTGTTTGCTGGGTTGGAAGCCAATTGGCAAATGGATTCCTCCTGAATCAAAAACCGGGTCCATTGGTTTAGTGATTTCCCAATGTTTCAATATTTTGCAAAGGGGCCAAACAAAATGTTTTGGATCCTTTTAATCAATGGGGAGTAAGCAGGAATTGCTGGATCTTACCGTCCGGGGTGCGGTAAAGGCTGGCTTTGAGGCTATTACCTTCTTTGAACAGGATCCGAAGCATGGCAACCTCCATGCCACCCCTTTCGTAGGAGGATTCTACCAAAAACCCGGTTGGCAGGCCCAATTCCTTGAGGCGCCTGGCATAGGCTTCAAGCCTTTTTGGCGTCATATAAAGGGCAAATTCTTCCCCTAATTGTTTGGTTTCCAAAGTTCCACTACCCAGTTGAGCAACCAGATTTTTGGCACATTCGATCGGTTTTGGCCCATTAATGACAGGTAGGCTGGAGGGTTCCTTCAGGAGCAAATTCAATATGTCCTGATGAATTTTGGAATCATCAAGGTGTTCTGAATTGACCAAAAGTATTACAGCGGATTGTGTTCTTGGCATCATGGAGATGTTGGCGTGAAAACCGCTAACCGCGCCACCATGAGCCCAAATCACCTCTCCATCCCGTTCATTAACAGACAATCCACATCCATAATATCGTTTTTTACCGCTGTTCAAGATCCTGGCCCGGGTGAGCAATTCCATCGATTTTTTATCCAGAATTTTGCCAGACATTAAGGCAATGGCCCATTTTCCCAAGTCATTCGCAGAGGCCCAAATCCCCCCTGCACCATGTAGCCAACCCATTCCCTCTGGTGGGGCCCATTCATGGGTTTCAATTCCAAGGGCCCTGTACCCTTTTACCAAACCAGGTAGGTCCTGGCGAGGATCCAAAGAAGCACTTTTCATTCCCAACGGTACAAAAATCTTCTCTTTTAGGAATTCCCCCAAGGGTTTCCCGGAAGCTCTTTCTACCACCCGACCCAATATGGTAAATCCCGTATTGGAATAGGAGAATTTTTCCCCTGGATCGAAATCCACTTTTCCGCCGGCATATTGTTGAATCAAATCATCCAGCACAATGGATTTAGCCATGCGGCGATCCAAAAAATCAAGGGGATAATAATCGCTGTACCCCGAGGTATGGTTCATTAAGTCCAAAAGGGTAATCCGGTTGGCGTTGGTTAATTTTGGGTACCAGCGCGAAACCTTGTCCATCGGTGATAGTTTTCCTTCCTGGGCCAAAAGGAAAATCGCAGCACATGTGAATTGTTTACTCAGTGATCCTATGGCAAACGGAGTATCCTCCTGAATGGGGGCTTCCCCTTGAAATGATTTACAACCCGCCACAAGGGAAACCGATGGTTTACTTTTTTGAATTACCACCATTTCCATTCCGATAAATCCCTTGTTCCTGAATACGGCCTTAACATATTTTTCAATTTTGGCCGAATCATAGTCTGCCGGTAGTGCCGGAACAGAATCAATTATTTGTGGTTTGACGGAACCCATTTGGCCAAAGGGACTAAAAAGGATAAAAGGCAAAAAATTCAAAAAAATGAGCACCTTAGAACCCCACTTCTTTTAGGAAGAGCCAGATTAGTTAGGCCCCGGAAATTCCGACTATCCCTTTATGGTTATTTACAAAACGATGCAAAGTCATTGATCCGGGTGCCCCAATTGTTAGGCAATTATTATTTCCTCCCTTATCAACGCCCCAACGAGGACCTATTATTGGTCGAAAAACATAAAACCAATTGGCAGGGATACTTAGGTTAAGTCACCCTTGGCTAGCGATGTTCCCGCAGCCCAACCAGTACTCCAGGCTGCCTGAAAGTTGTATCCCCCAATGGGACCATCCAAATCCAGGATTTCTCCGGCCAAAAAGAGCCCAGGAACGATTTTGCTTTCCATTGTTTTGAAATTTACCTCTTTTATGCACACACCCCCCGATGTGACCTCGGCTTTTTCAAATCCCCCAGAACCATCCACCAGAAGCACTGATCCTTTGAGCAATTCCACCACTTTTTGCCTTTCGGCCCGCGACATTTCCAAAGCTTTTTTCAAGGGAAAAATCGTGGCTTGAGACACCAAAGCCTCTGCCCACCGTAAAGGAATGGCCTCCCCAAATGTTTGCGAAAGCAAACTTGCGATCGTTTTTTTTCCATGCAATGGGATAGTGGAGAGGATCCTATCTTCCACCTCCTTGGACTTTAAATCCGGCAAACTATCCAATCCAAGCCATCCCTTTTGATTGGAGGTGGTTAATAATCGGCTCAGGTTCATCGGAGCAGGCCCTGAAAACCCAAAATGGGTAAACAACCATGCGCCACGGTCCGTACCCAATGCTTTTGACCCGATTCCCGCCGTAACAAGTGTGTCCTTCAGGGTGATACCACTCAACTGCTTTACCCAAGACAAAGGCGTCGTTAACGGTACCAAGGAAGGACTGGTGGGTTTGATAGTATGGCCAAGGTTTTTGACCCATTCATAGCCCTCACCTGTAGTCCCACAACGAGGAAAGGATTTCCCACCGGAACAAAGTAGGACTTTAGATGTATCAATTGTCCCCATTGGTGTATTCAATTCAAACCTGCCATTAACCGACCTTAAATCCGTTACAGGACATTCATTCCATACCGTTCCACCGGCACGATGGAGGCGTCGAAGCAAAGCCTGAAGGACATCGCTGGCACGATTGGAAACCGGGAAAACTTTTCCGGTTGATTCAACTTTGGTTTGAACGCCCTCTGACTCGAAGAAGGCTACCGCATCCTCCACCCCAAAACCTGCCAACGCCGAGTGCAAACATTCGCCATTTTTGCCAAATGCCTTGACAATGTCCCGGTTGGAACAATGGTGCGTAATGTTGCACCGAGTGCCCCCAGACATTAGGATTTTTACCCCGGCCTTTTTCCCCTTTTCCAAAAGGAGGACTTTCGCCCCCAACTCATTGGCACGGATCCCAGCCATCAGGCCCGCCGCCCCGGCCCCGATGATGACCGAGTCCCATTTCTTCGCATATCCAACCGGTTGAGGTTGGCTGGAGATCATAATCCAACCCTTCCAAGAGCTTGTTTGGTGAGATCCTTTCCAATTGCCTGGGCAATCATATCCACTCCAGCCTTGGTATGAATCCATTCGGCATCAGTTTGGAAGGGAGTGCGAGGCAGGCTGGATGCCTCAACATAGATCTTGGCCTTTGGTTCCGTTCCACTTGGCCTAAGTATCGCTCGGGCATTTTCGCCAAGCTCAAAAACAAGCACATTCCTGGAGGAGGCATCAGTCGCACCTTTAATGGGCCCGAATTTTCCCTTGGGATCCCGGAGGTCTTCAAATCGGGAAACAATCAAACCGGCAATACAATGGGGAGGATCAAGCCTAAGGCTGTCCAGCATTTTTTCCATCTTGATGCGCCCGTCCAAACCGGGAAGTTGTACATTGATGCCGATGTTATTGAAATAACCATATTTGCAAGCCAGTTCCTCAAGTTGCCGAAAAATACTTGATCCGCAACGCTTGAGGTCAAGTGCACATTCTGCCAAAAGGAGTGCGGCCCCCCCGGCATCTTTATCCCGAATTTGGTGACTTACCATGGCCCCATGGCTTTCCTCCGTGCCAATGATATAGTCCGAAGGGACCGCATGAATATTGCCAAATTGGCCAGTCCCTTCCAATTGGTAAATAACATCGGCAATGTATTTGAAACCTACCAACAGGTCACCCACCAGCTGAACATGAAAATCGGTCGTTATCCTGGAAATCTGCCGGGTTGTTACTTCCGTCTTAACCACCACCGCTTTGTTGGAGAGACGGCCCTGTTCTTGAAGCTTGGCCAACTTGAACCAAGTAATAAGGGCAGCCATTCGCTGGCCGTTAAGGAAATGCCAGGTTCCCTCCGGGCCGCAATAGAGTCCCCCCAGACGATCCGCATCAGGATCTGTGGCAAGGACCAAATCCGCACCTTGAGAAATGGCAACCGATTCAGCCCGGTCGAGGGACTCGGGGACTTCTGGGTTGGGACTTTTCGTAACATTTGGGAATTGGCCGTCAGGTGTCATTTGGTCCACCACGGGAATTACCTCAAAACCCCGTTCTATAAGAATCTCCATGGCAGTAAGCGAGCCCACTCCATGAAGTGGTGTAAAAACGATTTTTAAAGCATTTTGGCCGTTTGGCATTTTCTGAGGGGGATCAATGAGTGCACCTTTTAGACAAAGGTCGAGATAGGCTCGATGGGCACTTTCATCAAAAAAGCGAATCAGTCCCTGTTTTACAGCTTCAGTCCAATCCATTATCTTGATACGGTCAATATTCTCAACCAGGTCGGCCATGGCTTGATCTTCTGGAGGCACAGGTTGGGCTCCCCTTTCCTCATAAAATTTGCCGCCATTATCATCTGGAGGATTGTGAGAAGCAGAAATGTTAAGCCCCCCTTGGGCACCTAATCGTCGAATGACAAGGGATAACTCAGGTGTTGCATAAAATGCATTGCTATCAGGAGGAAGGACAAACGAAACTATGCCATTGGCGGCATAGATTTTGGCAGCATGGTGGGCAAAATCCTTACTGGAAAGGCCCATGACGGGGTTGGGGATTTCTTTGGCATATCTTCCATTTTTGTCACGAAATTCTCGAACATCAAAGGCTAAACAAACGGTAATATCCTTTTTTCCAGGGAACTTTTGTTTGAGATAATCACTGTGCCCCTGGACCGAAGCACCCAAGGTCCAGAGATTCATTCGATTGGGGCCAATACCCACAGCTCCCCGCCTGCCTCCTGTCCCAAAGGGAAGAATCTGAAAAAAACGATCCAAAAGTCCGGAAAAATCACCCCTTTGAATAAGCCAGGATAATTGAGACCGATAGGAAACAAATTCTTCCAAAGTTAGCCATTGTTCAAGGAAGTTTAATGCCTTCATCCGAATGGATTCACCAACCTCAAGTTTGAAAAAACCTTCCTTGGCACTTGCAATCAGATCCATACCGCTCTCCAACCAAATCCTGTGAATTATGGGGCCTGGCACCCCCTTTGCCGTTATCCTATTTGTAGGGGAACCTTACAAAGGAAAGTTGATAATATGGCGGGCACTCCCAGGTTATGTTTCGAATTTGATGTAGTGGTGGTTGGTGGTGGCCATGCAGGTGTAGAGGCAGCATCGGCCTCCGCCAGAATGGGACTCAAAACCGCTCTTTTGACGATGAATGCCGATACTGTGGGCCTCATGAGTTGTAACCCGGCAATTGGTGGGATTGCCAAAGGTCAGATGGTTCGTGAGATTGATGCGCTAGGCGGCATAATGGGTAAAACCATTGACCAAACGGCAATCCAGTTTCGGATGCTCAATCTGGGTAAGGGCCCTGCAATGCACTCCCCGCGAGCCCAAGCGGATAAAAAACTATATCAACAGCAAATCAAATGGCTTATGGAAACCACTCCAAACCTGGTTTTAAGGCAAGAAATTGTGGAAGGTTTTCAGATTGAGGAGGCTCCTCGTGAAAATGAGGTGGGATCTCGGCAAATCATTCGAGGTGTTTGGGCCCAAGGGGATACGCTCTACAAAGCCAAAGCTGTGATCCTGACTACCGGGACTTTTCTAAAGGCCCTTATGCACACTGGGGAAGCTAAAACTGCTGGGGGAAGGGCAGGGGATTCCACCACAGAAGGCATAAGCGATTCCTTGGCTCGGGAAGGTATCCAACTGGCACGATTTAAAACGGGAACCCCATGTAGGTTGCTCGGAGAATCCATTGATTTTTCCAAACTTGAACCTCAACCTGGGGATGCAGTCCCCCGCCCCTTCAGCTTTGCCACCGAGCGAATTACCCAATCCCAAATCGATTGCCACATAACTTTTACTAACGAAAAAGTGCATGACCTGATAAGGAAAAACCTGCATAGATCACCCATGTATTCCGGTCAAATTCAAAGTCGGGGACCACGGTATTGTCCGTCCATCGAAGATAAGGTTGTCCGTTTTGCCGACAAAGACCGGCATCAAATTTTCCTGGAACCAGAAGGGCGCCAAACAAGGGAATATTATTGCAATGGCATTAGCACGAGCCTTCCCAAGGATGTTCAATGGGATCTGGTTCGTTCCATTGTTGGGTTGGAAAATGCGGAAATCCTGAGGTGGGGGTATGCGGTTGAATATGACTTTGCCCCTCCCACCCAACTTTTTTCAACTTTCGAAACGAAAGCCATCCAAGCCCTCTATTTTGCCGGCCAACTCAACGGTACAACCGGGTATGAAGAGGCGGCCGGCCAAGGCCTCTACGCCGGGATAAATGCGGCGGGAAAAATTTTGGGAAAAGGATCCTTTCACCTGGACAGGAGCGAAGCTTACCTTGGGGTTATGGTGGATGATTTGGTTACCCGGGGGGTTGATGAACCCTATCGAATGTTTACAAGCCGGGCAGAATATCGAATTGCCCTGCGCCAGGACAATGCCGACCAAAGGTTAATTCCAAAAGGTTTTGCCTATGGCATTGTTGACCAAACCGCCTTGGCCAGGCTAGAAATCAAAAACCGGAAAATTGCCAAAGCAAAGGCGTTTTTGCAAGAGAACCGGGTAGATAACCTAACCTACTGGCAGATTCTGAAAAGACCTGAAATCAGATTCCGTGAATTAGGGGAAAATGCGGAAGAATACGAAAAAGAAGCAGGGGAGGGGTTTGGGGAGGTCATTGAACAGCTGGAGATTGAGGCAAAATACCAAGGATATGTCCAACGCCAAAATTCAGAAATCGAACGCTTTCAAAAGATGGAATCGCAACCCATACCAGAGTTCTTTGATTACCATCGAATCCGGCAACTCCGTGCGGAAGCACGGGAAAAACTAACCCAATATCGACCCAAAAGCCTTGGCCATGCCTCAAGAATCCCCGGAATTACACCAGCGGATATTACGGTTGTTTTAATTCATTTGACCTAAGGTCGGTATTCCTTTCGTTCAAAAACACACTTTGGGACGAATTGCACGATAATACCGATCAGGAAAGATGGGGCGATCAGGAAGAAAATTTCACTAAGTAGACTTGTACAAGTCCCTAGAACTTAGGTAGGATAGCCATTGAATTGGACAGGCCTCTGCCCAAACCCCTCTTTTTGCCCCAACATGGAAGGATTGCGTGAACATGAAAACTGTCTTCACCACGGGCGAAGCTGCAAAAATTTGTAAAGTTAGCCAACAAACCATCATCCGTTGCTTTGACAATGGCCAACTCAAGGGCTTTCGTGTTCCGGGATCCCGATTTCGACGCATACCCCGAGAACAACTTTTCCGATTCATGAAAGATAATGGCATTCCAACCGATGCTTTGGTCAGCGGAAAACGCAAAATTCTACTTGTGGATGATGAATCCGACCTGATCGACCTCATGAAAAGTGCATTGGAAAGTGACGGCCGCTTTGAGGTGCGGTCCGCCGGCAATGGTTTTGATGCCGGAATGATGGTTAAGGAATACCGTCCCGACCTTATTGTCCTGGACCTGATGCTTCCCGATATTAACGGCCGGGAGGTTTGTCATAGGGTACGAGCCGATTCTAGTTTGGAGAATGTGCGCATTCTGTGCATCTCTGGAATGGTCGAAGACGACAAGATCCAAGAGCTTCGACTCTCTGGAGCGGATGACTTCCTTCAAAAGCCATTTGAAATGGATGCCCTTTTGAAACGATTGTGTCAACTCCTTGAAATGGAGCCTGCGAAAGCCTAATTTTGGCAAAGGTGCCAAAGGCGCTGCCGCAGGAGACTTTGGGTCGAGTGCTCACACCAAGGATTTGGCGTGGCACCTGGAGTTTACAACCCATCGAACTTGCTTGACGCGGGCACCGACCCGTGGCGGGTGGTGTATGATATCAACCTCCTTCCTTCGCGAAGTCAATGGCCCAATTTAGGGAATGTATCCTTCCTTGAATCCTGGGATTTTTTGTTTCTTCCTGAATGGGCTCATGGATTCCTCAAATGGGGTTCCCAAGTCGGTTTCACCCAATCGTGGCAAGAATTATGGCTGTCCGGGATCGGTCAGACTATTGCCAATCAAAACCATTTGCATCAATTGAATTGGCAAAACCCACAGGTTAGGACATTCCACCTCCAAAGCAGTCAAAGGGTAGCCCTACTAAAAACCTTTGCGGGGAAAATTCCCAACCCCTTTCCCATCGAATGTAAAATTCATTTAGCCTTGGCGACAATTCGCCAAACCGCACAACATTTCATCCTCCATGGTAAACATTCAACGGATTTGGTCCCACCCAGAGTTTCCAAAAACTTTTTTGGCAAAATGCCAACACCAATAGGGTTTGTGGAAGGGGAAATTGGGGCCAAAGCCTTGCCTTCCCCATGGGATGCTGTAATACCCCTAACCCAATCCTGGGTTCTTCGTCCTTTTTCCGAACGGTTCTCCACCCGGGATGTAGAACTGTTGGCAAAGGAACTTGGCCGATTACCCTTCAAATGGGATCCCTCCTTTTTGGATGAAATTGTTTCCAACATAAGGTCAAAATATCCCAAACCACCTCTTTCCAAGCTTTGGAAACCCAGTGAAATTGCTCTGCTAAACCTTGGCAACTCATTAACCAAGCCCCGATCGGAAATATCCCAACCGAAAAAGCCTACAGTACCCTTGCGCACTCAAGAAATGGACCCATCTGCCCGCATTCAGGTGGCAGAAATGGCAGCCGGGGCCGGACATGAAATCAATAACCCATTAGCCATCATTACCGGTACCATTCACCAACTACAAAAAATGTGGGTTTCGGAAAAATCACCCCAGGACGACAAAAATCCCCAAAAACCATTGGAATTAATCCTACGCCAGGTTCAGCGGGTACGCAACCAAATTGATGAGCTGATGTGGTTTTCCCGTCCTCCAGAGCCTCGGTTATCCTCCAGGTCTTTCAGCGAGCTTAAGGCGGTTTGGAAAATGGGTATACTGGGCGACAACCCCTTTCATGAAGCCAAATCCTCACCCAATAAAAAGTTCCATGGCAAACCTATGGCAATTGACCCAGTTCAATTTGGGAGAATTTCCCGATTGGTGGGAGAATTTTTCAGGAACCACCTGCCAAAAGGGAACGAACATACTTTGGATTTTTCCTTTCACCGGAAAGGAAAAACTCTGCATGCCATTGCCAAAGGATTACTTCCCGTTTGGAGTCCTTCCCAAATTCTTGGTTTATTTACACCGTTTTTTTGCCCTAAACGATTTGGCAGGAGTAGCGGCCTTCAATTACCGGCCGCCAGGGCTTTGGCAGAGAAATGTGGTTGGACCCTTTCACTTGACCAAAGCGTAAAAGGAAGCCTTGGAACCATACTCCTGGAAATTCCCATCATTACGGTCGATCAAACAAATTCGCCTCCTAAACCAAAGCACCGACCAAAAACCAACATGAGTAGCCAAAAAATGGCCCTTCGTCCAGTTGCCTAAACAAAAGGATTTCGCATCGAAAAAGGGCAATCGAAAGGAAAAATCCATGGGATTCTGGGGCGATGGCCTTAGTGATCTTGTATTTCCGCCCAGGTGCCATGGCTGCAGAGAGTTGTTGTCGGCCGGGGGAAAACCCTTTTGCTTTTCCTGCATCCAAAAAATTCCGGGCATAAACCTTATTCGTTGCCCGGGTTGTGGAACAAATAAACCTGACCAATCCATTCCAACCCAGGATACGGAATGTGGTAGGTGCACTAATTGCCAAAAAAATCCCCTTCCTTGGGAATTCCATTTTTCCCTTGGCTCTTACGAGGGCCAATTACGGAATTGGATATTGGGCCAAAAGGGAAGGGGAGGCGAATGGTTTGCGGAAATCCTTGGACGGTTTTGGGCGACTTGCCTTCCTCCCTCTTTCCCGAAATTAGGAAAAATGTATTTCGTTATTCCTGTGCCCCGCCACTGGACTAAAAGGTTGTGGTTTGGCCATAACCCTGCCGAAGGGTTGGCTCGCGGTTTATGTGCGATCAAGGGTGGTAACCTGGATCGTTTTTCCCTTTTTCGTACCCGATTCACGGCAAGGCAATCCGACCTTAATCCCATGCAAAGAAAATCGAATGTAAAGGGAGCATTTGCCTGGCGAGGGGGCCCTCAAAAACATGCCAGCGCCCTTTTGGTCGATGATGTTTACACGACCGGAGCAACCATGGCGGAATGTACAAAAACCCTAAAAGCGGCTGGTTTTTCACATATTGCCATTGCCGCCCTTGCTCTTGGCAAAACCCTTACAACTCACCCGGTCAAACGAGGATAATTGGCTCGGTGGCATGTAATCCAAGAGCAAAAAAGGCCCCAATCCGAAGGTAAAAGAAGGGCTTTGAAAATCGCTTTTTTAGCCTTTGCGGGGACCATGGCAATGAGCATCCTGAAATTTCTCCTGGTCCTCCTTTTGCATGGAATTGTTTCTGCTGGAATCCACGCATCAAGTTCATGGGCTGACGGCTTGTTTAATGAGTTGTCCAAAGACTTTGGAATTGTTTCCCGAGGGGCCACCCTCGTCCAAAGTTTCCGCCTCAAAAATGATTCTGGTCAACCGGTTGGTATTTCAGGTGTGCGGGTTTCCTGTGGTTGTGTAAGTGCCTCAGCATTGAAGACTTTTCTCCAACCCGGAGAAGAAACCGCCGTGGTTGCCCGAATGGATACAACCCGATTCCGTGGAGTAAAAACGGTAACTATTTATGTTCATTTCAATAAACCAAAAAGCGAGGAAGTCAGACTTTGGATAAAAGCCAATGCCCGGGATGATTTCAGCCTCTCCCCTGAAAAGCTTGATTTGGGGGTAATCAAACAGGGTCAATCAGCTCAAGCAACCTCGAAAGTAACTTTTCACGGCCAACCCGACCTAATTGTCGGGGAGGTTCACCCAGAATCCAACTATTTGGTTTGCAAAATTCGTGAAACCAGTCGATCGGATAATGAATCCACCTACGAGCTCATTGTTTCCTTACAGAAGGATGTGCCCCCTGGGGTTTGGTTTAGTGATGTTTGGATTCGGACAGATTCCACTCAAATCCCCCAAGTTCGTGTGCCCGTTTCCCTTACCGTGGAAGCACCCCTGAACGCCACACCCGGACAAATCCAGCTCGGCAAGATTCAGGGAGAATCGGAAATTCAGCGGAGAATGGTTATTCGTGGGCTAACCCCTTTTCATATTTCCAAAATTGAAGGGGTAGGGGGTAATGTCAACCTTCCAAATCCTCCCAAAGGGGCGAAATCAGTCCATGTCCTTACTCTTTCCGTCCAACCCGATTCCAAAGGAAAAGTCCCAACGGCGGTTCGCATTCATACAGATGCAAAGGATCAACCAATCCTTGAAATTCCTGTTTTGGTTGAAATTCGGCCATAATCCTGTTATCGGGAATTGAATCGGATAAAGCTCAGGTTGGTTTCCGGGTCCCCCCCCCCTAAAATGGAGGTTTGAGCAATCCCTGATGCGATTTGGGCCCTTTACTCCATGAAAAGTACTTTCCGGAAAATCCTGGTTGCCAATCGTAGCGAAATCGCCATTCGTGTTTTTCGAACTGCATCAGAAATGGGAATTCGAACTGTCGCCATTTACGCCCATGAGGATCGTTATGGACTGCACAGGTTCAAGGCGGATGAGGCTTACCAGATCGGCAAAGAAGGCGAGCCTCTTAGGTCGTATTTGAACATTGATGCCATTGTCGCCATTGCCAAGGCCAACGGAGTTGATGCGATTCACCCCGGTTACGGATTTCTTTCTGAAAACCCTCGCTTTGCCGAGGCGGTCCGCAATGCAGGCATCACCTTCATTGGTCCCAATATTGGAATCCTTGAAAACCTGGGGGACAAGGTTGCCGCACGCCTTATTGCGGAAAGGGCGGGAGTTCCCATTCTGAGGGGCACAGAAACAGCTATCACCTCCATCACTGAAGCATTGGACCACGCCAATGCCATTGGATTTCCCGTAATGGTAAAAGCCTCCATGGGTGGGGGAGGGCGGGGAATGCGGGTGGCCAATAATCCCGAAGAATTGCGTGATGGGATCGAACAGGCAAGTCGTGAGGCGGCGTCGGCTTTTGGAATTGGAGATGTGTTTCTTGAAAAATTGGTCCGTAAAGCCCGCCACATCGAGGTCCAACTTTTGGGAGACCACCATGGGGGATTGGTTCATCTTTTTGAAAGGGATTGTTCGGTTCAAAGGCGCCACCAAAAAATTGTGGAAATCGCACCCGCCCCAAACCTTAGGACATCTACACGCGATGGCCTATTGGAAAGTGCTCTCAAGATTGGAAGGGCAGTCGGTCTTGACAATGCGGGAACCGTGGAATTTCTCGTCGATGATGAAACGGGAGAATACTACTTTATCGAGGTTAATCCCCGGATCCAGGTTGAACACACCGTAACGGAAGAGGTAACAGGTCACGACATTGTCCGGGCTCAAATCCTTATCGCCTCAGGGACAAGCCTGGCTTCGGATGAGATGGGGATGGGGAATCAGGAGGCAATCCGCGTCAATGGGTTTGCCATTCAATGCCGCATAACCTCCGAGGACCCAGTAAATGGATTTCTGCCTGATTATGGGCGGGTTTCCAATTATCGCTCGGCGGGGGGCATGGGGATTCGCCTCGATGCAGGCAGTGCCTATAGCGGAGCAGTCATTGTTCCCTATTATGATTCCCTTCTTGTCAAAGTTACCGCCAGGGGAAGTCGTTTTGAGGAAACCAGTAGGCGGATGTTACGCACTCTGAACGAATTTCGTGTTCGAGGTGTGAAAACCAACATTCCCTTCCTTATCAATTTGGTGAGTCATCCTTCCTTCCTTGCCGGGGAGTGTACCACTCGTTTTATTGACCAAACCCCCGGACTTTTCGACCTTTTGGCCCGAAAAGATAGAGCTACAAAACTGATCCGTTATATTGCCAATGTAATAGTTAACGGTCATCCCGATATTCCGAAATCCTCCCTTCGCCAGGGAAGGTATCGACCAGTGGAACCAAAGGTTCCACTTTTGACCAAGGCCACTGAAAATCCAACCGACTGGAGAGGCAGATTTTTGGCCATTGGAGCCGAACAATTCGCCAAGGAAATTCGCCAACACCAGCCGCTTCTTTTCACCGACACTACCATGCGGGATGCCCACCAATCCCTGCTTGCAACCCGCATGCGCACCTACGATATGACCCGCATTTCCGAATTTTATGCCACAAAAATGAATTGGCTCTTTTCCCTGGAAATGTGGGGTGGGGCGACCTTCGACACTTCCATGCGCTTTTTAAAGGAATCGCCCTGGGACCGACTGGATAAACTCCGAAAATCCATACCAAATATCCTGTTCCAAATGCTCCTTAGGTCGGCAAGTGCCGTTGGGTACACCAATTATCCAGACAATGTTGTTTATGCATTTGTGAAGGAGGCCCATCAGGCTGGCATTGACATTTTCCGCTGCTTTGATGCCTGTAACGGCCTTCCTAACCTTACTCTTGGGATTGAGGCGGTTCGGGCTACCGGTGGCATTTGCGAGGCTGCGATTTGCTATTCTGGCGACATTGAAGACCCCTATCGGACCAAATATTCGCTGGCCTATTATGTCAATTTGGCCCGTGAGCTGGAAAAACGGGGGGCCCATATCCTTGCGATCAAGGATATGGCAGGCATTTGCAAACCATCCGCTTCTGCCAAACTGGTTACCGCACTCAAACAGGAGGTGGGGCTGCCTATTCATTTCCATACTCATGATTGTGCCGGGGGCCAGGTAGCATCACTCCTGTCCGCTGCCGAGGCCGGGGTTGATATTGTCGATGCAGCCGCTGCGTCCATGGCAGGGAATACCAGCCAACCCAGTCTTCATGCACTCATCGAAGCACTTCGGTTTCATGGCCGGGGTTCCAAACCACCAATCGACGACCTCCAGGCCATGGCGGACTATTGGGAGGGTGTCCGGAAACTCTATTACTCCTTTGAGTCTGGCCAGACATCCCCAGCCTCTGATATTTACCAAAATGAAATGCCCGGCGGCCAGGCCACAAATCTTATGCAACAGGCTACCGCGGTGGGATTGGGGGGGCGTTGGCGAGAAGTTTGCAAAACCTACACGGAGGTTAATCAACTATTTGGTGACATCATCAAAGTTACTCCCACTTCAAAAGTAGTGGGTGATATGACTCTTTTCCTTTTGAGTAACAACCTGAAAACTACAGATGTCATGGACCCCAAACGGGAATTATCCTTTCCAGAATCGGTGGTTGAGTTTTTTGAAGGACGATTGGGGGAGCCTCCAGGGGGCTTTCCTTTGGAGCTGCAAAAAAGGATACTTCGGGAGCGGAAACCCGTTCAAGGACGGCCTGGTGCCTCCTTGGTGCCCGCCAATTTCGAAGCGGCCCGCACATTTTTGGCCGGTCCCCTGGGTGGTATACCATCCAATAGGGAGGTTGTAACCCATTTCCTTTACCCAAAGGTGTTTGACGATTTATTGATTCACCAAGCCGATTATTCCGATACCAGCGTCCTACCATCGCTTGTGTTTTTTCAAGGGATGGAACCGGGTGATGAAACCAGCATTGAAATTGAACCGGGAAAAACCCTATTCCTTCGATTTCTCACCATTGGGGATGCCAGGGCCGATGGATCCCGGACTGTTTTTTTTGAACTTAACGGTCAACCAAGGGAAGTGGTGGTTCCGGATAAGGCCCTTGCTGACAAAGCCCCAGCAAGGGTCAAGGCGGACCTGGGGGATACAACCCAATCCGGCTCCCCAATGTCTGGCCTGGTTAGCCAAATCCTGGTCTCCCCTGGGGACAAGGTCCAAATTGGCCAACCTTTGTTTGTACTTGAAGCCATGAAAATGGAGACAACCGTGAGGGCAGAATGCTCAGGAATTGTCCATTCCATTCTTGTAATGGCAGGGGCGCAAGTGGTTGGCCAAGATCTTGTCGTGAGGTTGACCAAGTCTTCCTAAGATAACTTCCAAGGGACCGCGGTTGGCTTGGGCTAGGATAACTTCGCTAAATAATGGCAAATCAAAGGGGGTCATTATGTCCAAATTGACTATGGTAAAGGGCCCCGAAGAGGGTAGAGTTCATGAGTTGATAAAGGAGAGCGTGGTTTTTGGTCGTCAGGCCACCTGCGATGTTGTGATTCCTGTTACCTCTGTTAGTCGTGAACATGCTTTTATGCAAAAAATAAATGGCCACTATCATTTAGTTGACAAAGGGAGCAGAAACGGTACCACTGTTAACGGGGAAAAAGTCCCTTGTGACGGGCAGGGTAGGCCTATTCGCCACCGGGACCTGATCCAAATATGCGAAGTGGAATATCTGTTTGAAGAGCCCTCAATTGAACCGATAGGCCCCCAGGAAACCGAAGCCATCGAAACCAGTTCGATTCCGGATGAAGACGAGAATACCTGTGTTAATGAAATTTTGAAGCAAACGACACAGCAAATTTTGGACACCCAGCCCGCAGAGAAATTGCGCCTTCTTCTGGATATAACGGGTGCATTCAGCAAAGCTCTGGAATTGGATACTCTCCTACCCAAAATCGCCGACCAAATGTTTCAACTTTTCAAACAGGCCGACCGCTGTTTCCTAATTATTGCGGATGATTCCACTCCCCCAAAATTGATGCCCAAATTGGTCAAATCCCGGAAACCCCAGGATGAGGCCAATGCCCGATTTTCCCGAACCATTGTTCGCAAGTGCATTGAATCCGGTCAGGCATTCTCGGCCGATGATGCGAGCCGGTCGGAAGAAGTTGGATTAAGCCAGTCCGTTGTCGATTTCCGTATTCGGTCCGTTATGTGCGTTCCCCTTGTTGGTGTAAATGGCAAGCCATTTGGTGTGGTGCAATTGGATACACAGGACCGATCCAAAAGGTTTACCCAGGAGGATCTAAAACTCCTTTGGGGGGTTGCCACCCAAGCCGCTATTGCCCTCGACAATAGCCGCCTCCATGAACAATCCATTACCGAGGAACGAAGTCGGGCAGCGATGGATTGTGACCTCCGACTGGCTCAACAGGTCCAATTCAGTTTCCTCCCCAGGGAAGAAGCGCAGGTCGATGGATACGAATTTAAAGCTTATTACAAGGCAGCCAAAGAGGTGGGGGGAGATTATTACGGTTATATCCCGCTCTCGAATGGCAGGTTGGGGATAACCATCGGTGATGTGGCGGGAAAGGGAGTGGCGGCGGCCTTAATCATGGCAAAGGTTTCCTCGGAAACCCGGTATTCCTTGTCCACCGAACCTGACCTACACACAGCCGTGGCAAAACTCAATGATGAGCTTTACCCTTACCTGGATAACCTGCAAAAATTTGTAACTTTTGAGGCTTGTATTCTGGATCCTAAATCCCACCAATGGTCCATTTGTAATGCCGGGCATATGATTCCGCTCCTGATTCGAAAAGCCGGCGGGCCCATCGATGATGTGGTCCATGCTGACATTACTGGCATTCCCCTTGGGATCATGGAAGGGATGACATTTGAAATTGCGACCTTTTCCCTTGAACCGGGTGATCAAATTCTCTTTTACAGTGATGGTGTAAGCGAATCCATGAGTGCCAATGGAGTTGCGTTTGGCCTGGATAAAATGAAAGAGGTCATCCAATCCGTAAAAGATCCCACCCCAAAAACCGTGGTTGAAAGGCTTCTAGGAGCAATTAACCAACACACCGTGGGTCGCCAGTATCCCCATGATGATATCACCATTGTCTGCTGTGGGAGAAAAGCCTAATGGGCTTGCCGACTGATTTCGTACAATTCTCCGGGATCTCCCAACCGAGGCGACTTCGGATTTCAAATCTATCAAGGGCGTCTTCAGAGCCCGCAGTTGCCGATCCCGTCCTTGCTATACTTCCTCGAATCCAACCACGATACCATGTAATCCTCCTCAATGATGATGATCACACCTACCGTTATGTGATCGAAATGATGCTGATTGTTTTCGGCCACCCACCGGAAAAAGGTTTCCTAATCGCAACCGAAGTGGACAAGCAGGGTAGGGCTATTTGCCTTACTACCTCTTTCGAGCATGCAGAATTCAAACAAGAACAGGTTCACGCTTTCGGAGCAGATCCTTATTTTGGTCCAAAATGCAAAGGCTCCATGACGGCAGTCATAGAGCCTGCCGAATAAGGTTGGCTTTTCCCAGTAAGAGTTGCAAATCGTTTTTCAAGGGCGCTTAACCTTGGGTGGGATAGGCAGGTTTAAGGTTTTCTGCTTGTCAGCCTGTCCTTGGTGAATGGCGGCCATTTTTGAATCACCCAATTTTTTATAGGCCGTTGCCAAACCCTGATGAATGCTTGGGGTTGCTCCCATGTTGGATAATGCATATTCCAAATCCGTAATCGTTTCCTTCCATTGCCCTAAAAGGAGATGAATCTGTCCACGCGTTTCTCGAAAGTGTGGGTTCCCCGGGCTCATGGCAACCGCCTGGGCGGATATTTCCAATCCGCGCTTCAGGTCCCTTGGTGACTCGTTGGAAAGGTACCAAGCCAGGTTATTGCACACTTCGGGTAATTTGGGATTTGCCTGATAAGCCAGATCAAAATGAAGCCTGGCCAAATCCGATCGCCCCTTGCGATGGGCTTCCGTTCCTAAAAGGAGGTGAACCATATCAGGCACCGTACCTTTGGAAAGAAGCTCTTCCAGGCGGGCATTAATAGCATTTTTCGTATCGGCCCCCAACCGCAATCCTTCCTCCATGCGTAAAAGGATCAAGGGATTGCCTGGATCCACAAGCAATCCCTTGCTAACCAATGCCAAATAAGCCCCAAAATCCGGATCCGGCTTGTTCAAGGCCTCTGACATTTGAAGTGCAAGTGTGGTTCCCAATTCTCGGCGGAGGATTTCCGAGGGTTTGCTTTGAAAGGCACCCGACAATAGGTCTGCAGCTTCCTGATATTTTCCCTGGAGGTTACTGATATCCGCCACTGCCCGAATGAGTTCCTCGTTGTCGCTGAATTGCTTGAGCTTGGCTCGAAGCGGCGATTCCGCCAATTTGAGAAGATCCAAGGCTTTTTGCCTTTGGGTTGCAACCACTCCTCTGGCCAATCGAACGCAAAGTTCCGGTTGCAAAGAAACAACCGCCACGACAAACGGCTCTGCTTCATTCCATTGGTTGTTATCCAGCAACAATTTAGCCAAATCGGCACGAGCCTCAAGATTTTTAGGGTTCCCGGAAATTGCCTTGGCCAAATGCTTAATTGCTTTACCCCGCCTTACGGGATCCTTGCCGGGGTCGAGTAGCTGTCGTTTGGCAAGCAACAAATGAGCATGATCGAAGCCTGGATGATCATCATCGAGGGGAGCTAATCCCTCTAGAATAGCAGCAGCTTCCGCAAAACGATTTTGCGCCTCCATCAATAAGGCAAACCGGAACCGAATCATCGGGTCGTCCGGCTCGATCACCATTAGGGCATCAAGCGAAAGCTCTATCCTTTGGAGGTTGCCTTCCTTGATGGCTTTTTCTAAATGAGAGTAATAATATTGTGAGTCAACCACGGAGCTAAAAACAAAAAAGCCAATCAGCATAGCAGAGACCAAGAAAAACATTACAGCAATGGTTGCAAGCCAACGCGGAGCACTCGTGTAGACCATTTCTGAAACAAGGGACCAAAGTCCCGGTTCGTTTTTCATTTTGGTCATGGCTTAATTACCCCGGTTTATTGAAGGCCATTTTCCAATTGTTTCCCTTGCCGCTTCGAAAAGGTCCCGGAGGTCGGCTTTTTGTTGACTTGAAAGTTCGTGAATGGTTTGACAGCTCAATTGGATTTGATAGTTATCACCTCTTGCATTGGCTCCTCCAAGAGTAAAAAAGTTTTCTGAAATGCGAGCTTTTGCAGAACCCCAATATCGGGCCAGGGCGGTTTCAAAACGGAGCCAATTTCCCCTTGTATCCACATGACCAAAAAGGAGAAATAGTCGCCTATTGGGAGGTTTGAAATAATTTGCTTCGACACAAAACCTCCCTTCCTTGGCAATGTTTTCCGTAAACCCCGTTTCATCCCAACCCACATTCCGGTAACAATAAGCGAGGTTATGAAAACCATGAAAAGGTTCATCAATGGCCAACCTTGCCACCAACCCGCTTTTGCTTAAAACCCAAAATTGCGACTGGACTCCCTGACCCAATAGTTTGCTGTCTTCCACAATTTCCGGTCCGGACAGGATTTTCCAACCATCCAGTTCGGCCTTGAACATATTCACCTGGAGACGAAGGTGCCCCACATCGTCTACACCTCCCAACATCCGAAAAGATTGGGAGGCAAGGATTTTTGCCTCCAGAAGCCCCAAAGGAACAAACAATATGGGGATCACCCAAACGAAAACTCCAAGCGAAGCCACTCTTTTTATTGGCCTGGTTTGTAACAATTTACCGGGACTAATCCCAATTGTTTCGGTTTCCGCCTGATTTTCATCATCGGAAAAGGGGACCTTCCTTTGGGGCACCAGCCAATCCCGCAACCCTTCAAAAAGCTGATCTGTGCCTAAAATTACGATTAATCCACTTGCAAATAAAGCAAATCCCAAAATCTCGTGTTTCAAGCCCATTGTAAAATCAATTTTATGATAATGAATTACTAGAACTATAAATAAAATCCTAAAAACATTCAATATAGTTACAACAATAACAGACATGATAAAAATCCCTATTGCCCTTTGCCATGATCGCTCTTGAAATAAACTGTAGCAAACAGACAAGGCCGCAATGGAAACCAAGGACCTGATGCCGCTGCACGCTTCGGCAACCAGCAATGGGCGGTCCGGTAGGAGGATTACATTTCCGGTAACCCTGTGAAATAGGTCCATGGATAACAAAACTTGATGGCAAACTGACACCACCATGGTTTGCAGGTTACTGGTTAAGGATTCCAACAATCCCAACGGGGGTGGAATTACGACGAAACCCGCAAGGAGTACAGGAAGGATCCTTCCCAAAGAACCCGAATCTACCTGCAGCTTGACTACCAAAAGGAGTGAAAGCAGGAACCCAAAAAACGCACCACGGGGATAATTGAGTATGGTTGCCCCAGCACAAACCAGCCAAATCCCAATTACCAAAATCCAATCCCAAAAAGAGGGCAGGGTGGTCCGAATTGTACCAGATTTGTATCTTTCCCATCCCAACCAACACAAACAGGCCAGATAGGGCAAACTGAATTGGTAGTTATCATCATTCAGCTGACCAAACAGGAAACCAATCGCCAAAGGGGTGGTTGCTAGGAGGAGGCAAATGAATGGAATCATACGCAAAGTATAGCGGTCAAAGCCCCATTTGCCGAATCCATTTCGTTTTTCTTAGACCCGACCGCATCCAGGGAATGAATTCGTATTGACTCCCTTGGGAAATTGGTTATGAACGGGGTAGTCAGAAAAACGAATGGCGGAACTCCCAAGGAAGGGACTTATGTCTATTGCAAACAAGATGATTGTTTCCGTAATTGCGGGCTCGGCCCTCATGGGAATGGCTTGTTCGAATAAGTGTTTTCTAAGTAAAACGACGAATGACCCACTCAACTCAGGTTCGGTCAAAAAAACCATTCCAAGCCCGGCAACCTGGCCGCCTGCCTCTGAATCACCGGTGCCTTCAAAAACCATTTCCCCATCAAGCAATCCAAAAGTGGAAACAGCCTCAGGCCTTGATATTACCCCAACTGGTAAATCGGCAATTCAGCCTATTGGGGGCCAATTTCCTCCTCCAGCTCCTGTGGCAGATCTTAATCCAAACGGTGTAGTTCAGGCTCAACGGTTGGAAACCGTCCCTGCGGGAAAAAGGCAATTGCCACAAACATTTCCCCAATCCCAAGACACACCTTCCAATATCCCTCCTTTGACACCCTTCCCTGGGAACACAGGGAATTCTCTTGTGGTTCCGCCTCCCCCCCCAGGATCACCCTTAAGCGATTCCGCACCCTTGGGAATTCCATCGCCACCAAACAGCTCTCCAAATCGTTAATAGGAAAGCATGGCCGTCAATTCGTTAATGGCCGGATGGGCATGGCTAAAAAACCGCCTTTGGCTTATCCGGTTTTTGGTTTTTTTGGTGGTGGTGTTAGCCGTTGGATGGCAATTCCACCGAATCCTGAATTCCGATGCCCTCGCCCAAGGTCATCCCGGGGTGAGTCCCTTCATCATCCTTTTGGATTTCGCAAAAGGAATGGGTTGGATTCGATCCGGTTTAACGATTGGCTTTTATGTTATTGGGATTGGTTGTTCCTATTCCTTTTGGCACATTTGTGTAAGGAATTTGGGAAATCAAATGTCCCTAAGGCATGGAGCCATGGCGTTTTATTACAGCCAATGGGGAAAATATGCGCCAGGTAAAGGGCTTGCCCTATTGATGAGGGTAGGGGGGGCTGTCAAGGCTGGAGCCACCATTCCGATTGCTGCGGTAGCCGCCCTTTTTGAGGTCCTCGTTACTATGGTTTCAGGAGCATTACTCGGGCTCCTTTTGGGGATAGGCTTCCTTTGTTCGGCACCGATAGGGAATTCTGGAACCCTACTTTTCCATGCCGCAATCATTCTTGGAGTTGTTTTGTTTCCCGTTTTACCACCAATATTTAACCAACTTGTTTACCGCCTTGCCAAGCGTTTTATTAACCCCAAACAACAGGCCGTAAAACCTGGTTGGTCCGATTTGGGAAACGGGATTTTGATTACATGCGGAACCTGGATTTTTTTGGGAAGTTCGCTTTGGGTTTTGATTTCAGGAATCGGGGACAACGGGTTAACCGGGGTTTCGGGTTGTTTGAGATGTGTTATGTTTGTTTGCCTGGCGAGTGTTGGTGGATTCATTGCCTCCACCCCGGGCGGGCTTGGGGTAAGGGAATTCCTACTCCAGCAATACCTTGAACCGTTTTTGGGACCTAAAGCAGTGGTTGTTGTGCTTTTGCTGAGGCTTCTTTGGACAGCGGCAGAAGTTATCGCCGTCGGGATCCTCTGGATCGTTTCCCGTCGAAATTGTAAAATGAAGGTGTCAACCGCAATGGGTTAGGAAGGCATTGATGCGACTTTTGAGTATCGTTGTTCCCGTTTTCAATGAGGAGGAGAGCCTAAAAGAGTTGGCTGGTCAAATCCGAACCACCATGGAGAACGCCAACCTTTCCTTTGAAGTCCGATTCATTGACGATGGTAGTCAAGATTCCTCCTGGTTACAAATTCTGGAAATATCAAAAACCGACCCCCGATTTCATGGAACCAGATTTCGCCGAAACTTTGGCAAAGCTGCCGCCTTGGGGCACGGATTTCTTCAGTGCAAAGGCGATTGGATTGCCACGATGGATGCAGACCTTCAGGACGATCCTTCGGAACTGCCATCGTTGATTGCCATGTTGGATGGTGGATTCGATTTGGTTAGCGGGTGGAAACGAAAACGCAATGATCCTTGGCACAAGGTATTTCCCAGCCGGGTGTTCAATGGAATGATCTCGTTTTTGACCGGAGTTAAACTCCACGATCACAATTGTGGGATTAAAGTCTGTAAGGCCGAGGTGGCAATGGAAATACCACTGTATGGGGAACTTCATCGGTTTATACCAGTCTTGGCAGCATCAAGAGGGTTCAGAATCGGCGAGAAAGTAGTGGCCCATCGCGCCCGTCCCTATGGCATTTCCAAATATGGGGCATCACGATTCATTCGCGGTTTCCTTGACCTGCTTACAGTGACTTTCATGACCAGATATAGCCGCCGACCCCAACATTTTCTGGGCGGGATAGGATTGGGTTGCTTTCTCAGTGGCTTGGCGGTCCTTGGTTATCTTGGTTTTACCTGGGTTGTCCGTTTTTGGGATCCCGGGGCTTATTTACCTTTACATGAACGCCCATTGTTGATTTACGGGTTAGCTGCCTTACTTTTGGGAGCCCAATTTTTGTCCATTGGTTTTTTAGCCGAAATGATTGCTGCAGGGCAATTTGCACCCAACCAAAGTCCATCCATCCGTGAAACCAGCAACCTCCAAACGGAGCGGACCAAGCCCTAAGTTCATCGGTTTTTCCCCTGTGTTTTTTTTCCAAAAGGTAATGAAATGACTATTGAAAATGCAAAACCCAAAAGCAGCCTAACCACGGTTGGACCCGAACGGGCCCCAAACCGGGCCATGCTTCGTGCAGTTGGTTTTGTGGATGGCGATTTTGAAAACCCAATGGTCGGAATCGCCTCACTTTTTAGCGATATAACCCCATGTAACTCGCATTTGGATCGATTGGCTCGCAAAGGAGTGGAGGGTGTTCGGTCGGGGGGTGGTGTACCCCAAATATTTGGTGCACCGACGGCATCCGACGGAATCATGATGGGCCACCGTGGAATGCGTTATAGTTTGGTTTCACGGGAAGTAATCGCTGACAGCATCGAGGTCGTTGCCGGAGGAATGAACCATGACGGGCTCCTGGCATTTGGCGGTTGCGACAAGAATATGCCCGGGTGTGTCATGGCGATGGCACGACTCAACATACCTTCCATTTTTGTCTACGGTGGAAGCATTTTGCCTGGAACCGGGCCCCAGGGCAACGACATTGATATCGTTAGCATTTTTGAAGCGGTGGGACAACAACAGGCAGGCAACCTTTCCCAATCGGGGGTCCATAAAATCGAATGCGAAGCCTGTCCGGGGGCGGGATCTTGCGGGGGAATGTATACGGCCAATACGATGAGTAGTGCCATTGAAGCCATGGGCCTTTCGTTACCCTATGGTGCGTCCAATCCTGCCGTTTCAGCCGCCAAAGAAAGGGAATCTTTTCTTGCAGGTAAATTACTTGTAAACCTGATCCATAAAAACATTCGCCCAAGGGACATTATCACTCGTAAATCTCTGGAAAATGCCTATACTCTGGTATTGGCCCTAGGGGGATCCACAAATGCTATCCTGCACCTAATGGCAATTGCCAATGAAGCGGAGGTTGACTGGACCTTGGCTGATTTTGATCGCCTTAATAAGAAAGTTCCTCACCTTGCGGACCTCAAGCCGGGCGGCAAATATGTAATGAACGATTTGCACAGGGTTGGAGGTACACCCGCTGTACTCAAGGCCCTGCTTGAACTGGGTTTTCTTCATGGAGATTGTATCACGGTAACAGGAAAAACCTTGGCGGAAAACCTGGCCACCATTTCGAATGTTTACACAAAACCCCAGGATGTCATTCGACCCATTCAGGCACCCATGCACAAAACCGGGCATCTTGTAATCCTTCACGGAAATCTGGCACCCAATGGTGCGGTTGCAAAAGTGGCGGGATTGAAAAGCACCACCATAACAGGGCCGGCCAAAGTATTCGATGGGGAAGAAGCATGCGCCAAAGCCATTGCCGAACGAAAAATCAAGCCAGGTGATGTAGTTATCATCCGTGGTGAAGGACCGGTAGGCGGTCCCGGAATGCGGGAAATGCTTTCCGTTACAGCAGCCCTGGTTGGTCAAGGTCTTGGGGAAAGCATTGGCCTCATTACTGACGGAAGGTTTTCGGGCGGAACCCACGGTTTGGTGGTAGGGCATGTTTCACCGGAAGCATTTTGTGGTGGAACCATTGCCTTGGTTCATGAAGGGGATTCAATCACCATTGATGCCGAGGGATCCCAAACCATTACTCTAAATGTACCTGAAACGGAAATTGCCAAACGAAGGCAGGCCTGGGTTAAACCTGAACCTCTAGAACGAAAAGGGGTCCTGGCAAAATATGCCAGAACGGTAGGTTCTGCATCGGAAGGTGCGGTTACCTGTTAGTAACCAAACTTGGATTCGGAAATCCCAGGCACGGGAGTCACCTCAATGACTCCCGTGCCTTTTTTTATCGCCACCTTCAATTTATTTTTTTCCGTCTTTGGAATCGTTTGGCCCGAGTCCATTCGGTTCAAACAGAAATCAATCCGAATGAAATGGCAAACCTTGGGTGTAATTTTGAAATGGTATTTGGGATTCCTTGGACAGGCAAAATTGGGCTCCAGGCAACCTTGGGTGAAATTTTACATAAGATAGATTATCGGACCTTGGCAGTTATGGCTGGGTCTCGCCTCCCAACGGGCCCAAATCCTATAGTCCGATAATCAATGTTATGTTGAAATTGGCTTTTGTTTTCTAAACAGCTTGTTTTACCGCCATTTTTCCCCATTTACCCTTAGGGTTTGAGTGACCAAGGAAAATGAATATGACCCCAAACCCTACATTTTTCTCTGATCGTCCGCCAACCAAAAGCCCTTTCATCGTAGCAAGGTGAGGAACAAATTGGGATCCTGTTCAGCCGGATCACATTCCCCTAACAGGTCGTTTCATTTTCCTTTTCCAATCCGATTACAAGGTAAAGGTTCAGCGGGGCTGAGTATTCTCCGCCTCCCAATTCCCCTGCAAACCTAAGGGTTGAGGAAAGGGGTTCATTGGATTTCCACCACTACCCCTCTCCCTTCTCAAAAGGAGGAGATAATTGGCTTGTTTAGGGGTTTCGCTTTGTGGTAGCTAAAGGTGCCAATACCCAAATGGTGGCTTGTTTGACAATGGGTTTTTGGTTTAACGGTCTAAGCAACAACCTGGGTTGTGGGAGCCGGTTGCATTTTTTGGTATTCCCCCATATTTCGAAATTTGGCATACCGGGCATCCAATAACTCGGAAGTGTTTTTTGATTGGAGTTCCCGCAAGGATCGGGCAAGGTACGATTTTAAGGTTGCAGCCATTCCTTTCGGATCCCGATGGGCCCCACCTAATGGCTCTGGCAGGACTTCATCAACAATTCCGAATTTTGCCAAATCCCGAGCTGTAAACTTCAATGCTGCCGCAGCCAAGGGTTTGGTTTGTTCGTTTGCAACCTTCCATAAAATCCCGGCACATCCTTCAGGGCTAATCACGGAATAATAGGCGTGTTCCAGGATGGCCACTTTGTCCCCAATGCCAATTCCCAAAGCACCCCCCGATCCGCCTTCCCCAATAACCACACAAATTATGGGAGTAGGGAGTTGTGACATTTCCAAAAGTGCGGTTGCGATGAGCTGGGCCACCCCTCGTTCCTCCGATCCGATGCCCGGAAATGCTCCTGGGGTGTCAATGAGACTTACAATGGGAAGTTTGTATTTGGCTGCCAACCGCATATTCTTGATTGCCTTCCGGTACCCTTCGGGGTGGGCACAACCATACATGCATTCGCGTCGTTCGTTTAAGGTGTGACCTTTTTGATGCCCTACCAACAGGAATCTCTGGTCGTCCATTTGGGCAAATCCACTTCGAAGCGCCCGGTCGTCACCAAAAGCCCGATCTCCATGGAGTTCTACAAATTCGTCAAGCACCAATTTGACATAGTCCATCGTTTGGGGTCGATCTGGGTGCCTGGAAACCAATACGGTTTCCCAGGGGGAAAGGTTACTGTATTTGTGCTTTCTTAGTTGCGCCAATTCCTTCCTGATCCTCCGGATTTTTTCCGTTGGATCAGGTTGACCATCCGTCTCCAGCTCCAGTTTTAGAAGAAGATCTTCAAGCTCGTAAATATCCGTTTCAAAGGGCAATCTTACCGTGGTAGCCATAACTCGCCTCATGTGATTTCTGATTCCCGGAAAAGCCTAGGATTTTTTTTCCGGTACTTCTGCTTCCATCAAAGCCATTGATTTTAGAGCCATTAGGACTTCATGAAAATCCCTTGGACGATCTTCCCGTTTTTTAGAAAGCATTCTCAAAACCAGATCGCCGAATGATTTGCTTACCCGGGGGTTGGTTAATTTCGGGCTGACAGCCTTTTCCTTGAGGTGTTTGGCGAGGATATCGTTGGCGGTTGCTCCCCGAAATGGTGTTCGGCCGGTGACAAGTTCAAAGGCAAGGCAACCAAAGCTGTAGACATCCGCCCTTTCATCAAGGGTTTCACACCGGATTTGTTCCGGGGACATATAACTTCGGGTTCCTTGCGGTTTTTGTTTGGCCCCGAAAAAGCTTGAGAAAAAGCTCGGTTTCTGGTAGGCAAGGGCGAAATCAATGATCTTTACCTCACCGGACGCATTCGCCAATATGTTATCCGGTTTAAGATCGCGATGAATGTACCCTGCGGCGTTCATAAATGCCATTCCAGTAGCCGTTTGCTTGAGGATGTCCTTGGTTTTTTCCTCGAAAAATTGCGTGTCCTTCCGTTGCAATCGAAGCCGAATACTGCCTGCGGGGAAAAACTCCATGACAAAATAGGGGTTCGTTTTTCTTCGATTCAGTTTGAAAATCCGGATTACATTGGGGTGGGCAATTTTCAATCCGACCTCGGCCTCATGAACCAAAAAGTTGAAATTATCCCCATCATCCATTTTTTCAGGGAGTAATAATTTCATGGCTAAATGACGACTGCTCCCAATCTCAACCACTTCCCAAACTTGGGACGATTGGCCAGTGGATATGTGCTTTATTAGCTTGTAGTCGTCAATAATTTCTTCAGACATAAACCGGGCACCATTTTCCTGATGGGCCAATTTGACCTGAATGAGCCCAACAAATCAAGTCCATGGTTGATTCCATCAAACTATGGTCCAATTCTAGGACCAATATTCCTCGAAATGGATGTTTCCCGAATCCTGGTGGCCCCGGTCTGCCCGAAACCCCCGCTTCTCGAGAATTTCTATGATGCCTTCTATTGGGGGATAAGTATACTCCCCGGTCTCCCGATCCTTGTTCGGAACCCCAATCATGGCGGGATTTCCACAAAGGAAAACATGCGTTTTTTCGGGGTTCAGAGGTTCTCCGTTGGCTTTGTCAATATCTCCATCCTTTAAAAGATCCTGAATGTAGCGCTTGCGACCGGATTCATCCAGGTCCCTGGTGCTAAGTGGGAAATAGTGGTAATTGCCTAGCTTTTTCGCCAAGGATTGATGAAGATCCAGAAACCCGAGATCCATTTTTTGGCGCACACAACAAGCCGCTATGATCATTCCCTTGTGGCCTTGGAACAAAAGCTGCTGAAGCATATAGTTGTGGGGCGCCTCTCCCGTTCCGGTTGAAAGCAGAACCACGGTATCTTCGGGTTTCACCTTATCGAGGTTATAGGCACCTGTAATTTTTTCCCCCATGAATAATCGGTCCCCCTCGCGAAGCATGAATAATCTGGGGGTTAATGCTGGGGCCTTATCGCTGTTTGTTTTTCGAACCAGGACAATATAAAATTCCAGCCATTCTTTGTGTTGGGGCTCGCCTACCTCATTGTTTTCATCAAGGACCGAGCTACTAATGGAATAGGACCTGCGAGCCAATTTGGATTCCTCGACGGATCCCGGGATTTCGTCTTGGGTTCCGGGAAAGCGAGGCTCCCAATTTCCCAAACCCAAAAGGGTATATTGGCCAGGCTTGTGGGTTTTTAACGGGAGGTCTGGTTTGACCCGCAAAATCATCAGGTCGGAATGTATTTTGACCAGTTTGCAAACGGTGGCATTGTACCGTTGGGTTCGCAAACCGGATACCTCTTCAGGATTTAGCGCCATAGTATCAACTCCATTTGGAATTTTTTCGGAACCATCCTACCAGACCACCAATTTTTTGCGAATCACTTTGCTTTCAAATCTTCTTTCAAATCTTTTTACTGTGGGTGAGGGTTTTGTCGAGGTTTTTCAACCACCTATCACTTCACAATGCAGGTAGCTCATTATTCATTTCCTGTCTTCCACCACGGAAAGGAATAAATGGTAAAGCAACCCAATTGTTGATCTGGAACCTGGTTTCGAAAATATTTTCTCACCACTTCGTACGGCGGAGGCAACGGCGGACCGTTCAGGACGGTTGCACTTACCGCAATGGATCGCCCACTTAACCATTTTGTCAGGGTTTCTTCCGAAGATATTCCCTGATCGATGGGAACCAGCCGCCTTAAGGGAAAATGGTTTACCCTTGGATCTGCTCCCCAATAAAGGACCCAAACCGGCTGGCCCTCCCTTGCTATAGGGATGCTTTTTTCGGCCAATTCGAGGAGGCCCTGCCCCCAATCATAATTGGAATCACTTACCAGATTTTGAGGTCCTGGTTTCTGACCCCAAAAATCGTTGGTATACCTGAGTCCATCCGGAAACTGAAAGGCAATGGTTCCCCCTGCCGCCACAAAAAAAGCAATCGTTCCAACGGTTGGGCCCAAATACCTAAAACCGCAGGTTTGCCACCAAGCATAAAGGGATATTCCAAACACCACCATTAGCATTACAACCAAAGGAAAAATAAGCCTTAATCCGATTTGCACGCGACAATTGATACTAAAAACCAGCAAAAAACAACAGGCAATCAACCCCGGAATCCACGGTTTTTTCCGTTGTTTCCAAAGGAGCACAGGGAATATTACAAAAAACCAGGTAGGCAATTTAATCAAAAGGAGCACAGGAAAATGGTACCACACAGCACTTTCATGGGAATTTCCCAACAAATAGGAAGGATGTCCCCTCAAGTTGTGTTTAATCTGCTGGGCAAACCCCTCCCCCGCATTGGTAAATATCCTCAAGTTTTCGGATATCCAAACCATGGTATCGGCCAAGGGTCCAGGATTTAACCCTTTTGACCAGGAAACGAAAGTGCTTTCTTGCTTAAAATCCGATCCACAAAAGAGAAATACCAAGGCCAAAGCACTAAAGCCCATTTGCATCCAAAGCCGGAGGGATTTGCGAAGGGTTACCCAAAATACCCCCCTGCCCTGAAATTGACAAAAAGCAGTCCAAAGGATTGGTAGTTCCGCCGAAAATATCAAAATGGGGACAAAAACCAAAGCAGACGCTTTTGCAAAAAGCGATAAAGCCCACCAAGCAACCGTTTCCCACCAATTCCATCGGCTGGGGGTTCGTTGGTATTTAAGGCACGCCACAAAAGTGGCAATCAGGCATCCAGTCACCGCGATATCGGTTGTGGCCAGGGCAGCATGGCCTATCAAATTTGGTTCTAGTCCAACCACAGAAAGGACAAAAAAACCACACCACCCACCTCCAATGAATAAACCAAGCCTGAAACATTGGAGTAATAAATTCCACCAAAACACCAGGGCCGTTGTTCTTGCGACAGCCAACATCCACCCAAAATCCACCTCCCAATCCGGGGTATTTCCTGACCACAAAAACCAAAGATGTAGGGGAAAAGTTACCACATCCACGGGAAGGGGCATGGATCCCAATCGCATAAGGGGTTTGTGGGTGTGGTTTGCCCAACAATCCAATCCGCATTTCAGATAAACGGGTTCATCAAAAGTGGCACTAAGCTGGCGGGAAGCCCCCACAATCCAAAGGGATGTCAGGGCCACCAAAAGTATCGAAAAAGCCCACGGCAAATCGGGTTTCGGCACCAACCCCTCCATGGGTTTTTAAAGTCCAAAAAAGGCAACTACCTTAGAGGAACAATATTTATAACTATCGGGTTTCTAGCATTGTCCAAGAGGGATTTGGTGCCTTTTCGAGGTTGAACTGCCCCTGGTATCCGCAATGCTGAAGCAGAAGAAATGGTGGCGAAAACAAAGGGGCTGAAACCGTTAGGGCCAGCCTTTTTACCATTTTCACTATCCACACCTTTGAAAGGGGGAACCAATGCCCGGTTGGCCGGCGAGAACAGCATACTGGCCATGGCTTCCCCCTCTTTGGGTCCCATATTCCCAACGATAACTTCATCAAAAACACTGGCTGGGTGGTTTGGTGCGTTTTTCGAAAATATATTTTTTGAGGTCCCCTGGATTGCCTGACATACTTTTGAGGAATCCAAACCATGAATCACAATAATCACTGGTCCAACGGGATTGTTCCGTTTGATTTTTTCCTCGGTTACAGGATCCATGTAACTGGCACAGCCTTCCGTTTTAAGCGTTTGGACCAAACGCTTTACGGCCTCATTTTCCTGATAGGTAGGCAGATCCAACCGGACAATCCCCTTAAGTTCCCAATCCAAAAGAAAAGATGCCTCCAGCCGTTTTGCCTTTAGGACCGAGGGGAGTACAAGGTCGATTTTCTTCAAAGATTGGGAAGGGCCAATTGGGGATGCCAATATTTCAGACGGGGTGGGAGAGGGCTCCTGGTTGACCTGGATTGGGTTTTCTTCCCACGGCCTTTCTGGCAGGGTTACCAATTCAACACCATGCCCTATTTTCATTTTGGTGGGAACTGATTCCGAGGGATTTACACCAGCCGTTACCGTTCCACTATTGGGAGTATCCGGGGGAACATTTTGGGGTAAAGCGACCTTTTTGGCTAACCTCGGTTCCAGGGAAATATTTTCTTGTTCCTTGGGGATATTTGATTGGAAGGGGATCCATCCCCCAAATCCCACCCAAATGACCAATCCAAATGCCAGGGCGAAACACCCCATGACGGGTTGACCAGGAATGGTGGATTTTGGTTTTGTAACCGGAAAAGGGCGGTCTAATATCTCCCGAAGGACTGCCCCAGGCTCAATAGGGGGAACTGGCTTTTCCGTACGAATGGCTTGCCTTAACCGTCTGGCAACATGCAATTGGCCTTGGAAATAGTCCTTTGCCGATTTGGAGTTTGCTAACAACTCACGAACAATCGCCGTATCAACAGGGTTTGTTTCCCCATCAATATACGAAGATATCAAAAGTTTGTGTTTTTCGGTTATCATTGATTTTTTGGCACTTTACTCATTTCCAAATGACTTACCCACGCTTATTTGAGTCGAATGCGTATCCCAATGTTCCAATATCCACCGTAATTCTTGGCGAGCCCTATGTAATCGACTTCTTACCGTCCCAAGGGGAATGTCAAGCAATTCGGAAATAGTATGGTAATCCATTTCCTCAAATTCCTTAAGGATGAGCACCTGTCTGTAGTCCGATCCCAGTAATTCCAAGCCTTTACGAACCCGTAATATTTCGTCCTGGACCTCCGCATTTTTCTCGGGGTTTTCGGACATGCATTCCAATTCGGTATTCATGTCAGGAAATGCCAACGGGCATCCCGATCGGGGATGGTGTTTCTTGCTGTTTCGCCGAATGGAAAAGGCACAATTGATGGCAATTTTGTATAGCCAAGTATAGAATTGGGACCTGTTTTGAAATTTGTGCACCGCCCGAAACACTTGCAAAAACGCCTCTTGGGTGGCGTCTTTCGCATCCTCAGGATTCCTCAGAATCCTTAACATCCCTTGGAAAAGACGGTTGTAATACTTATCCACCAGCCGGGTCGCCGCCCAATTATCCCCTTTGGCCGAGGCGGTCACCAAAGCCAAATCTTCATCCTGAGGTTGGGCCTTAAAGGTCATTGCTCCCCCCTTCGATGAAATTATTATCCACCATATCGACCTTTTAATCAACCCTTTTGACAAAAGTCAGCCAGAAGATTTCCAAATCGCAAATCATTGGGAAATTCACCCTCCAAAGCAGAATTCCTATTATGTAAAGGTCAAGAGGTTCCTTGTTTTTGAAGGTAATAACTCGCGTGGCCAAGAAGATTCCAGGGATTGCCAAAATCCAAAAACCAACACCCAAACCTTTTTTTCAACCCAACCAGGATAGGATCATTGTCCGGGGAGCCCAGGAACATAACCTTCAATCCATCAACCTCGAAATTCCAAAAAACCAATTGGTGGTCTTTTCAGGTGTTAGCGGTTCCGGCAAAAGTTCACTCGCTTTTGACACGATTTTTGCGGAAGGGCAACGCCGGTATATCGAATCCCTCTCCAGTTATGCCCGACAATTTTTGGGCCAAATGCCAAAACCCGTTGTCGAATCCATTCAAGGCTTGGCCCCCACGATTAGCATCCAGCAAAAATCGGCAAGCAAAAACCCTCGATCCACTGTTGGAACCATAACTGAAATTCACGATTTTCTCCGTGTTCTTTATGCGCGAATTGGGCAGGGACATTGTCCCACATGCAAACGCCCAATCGAAGCCCAAACAAGGGAACAAATTGTAGAAAGGCTAAAAGCCTGGGGGCAGTCGGATCAGCTATTGATTCTGGCACCTTTGGCAAAGTCCCAAAAAGGCGAATTCAAAGATCTATTTTTGGAATTATTAAAAAATGGCTTCCTGAGAGCCCGGGTGGATGGAAAAATTGTCAGGTTGGACGAAGAACTTGGCCTCGACAAACGCATTCGCCACAACATTGAACTGGTCCTGGACCGTATTCAGGGAAATGGCGACAGGTCCCGGCTTGCCGAATCCGTGGAAAACGCCCTGCATCACGGCAAAGGGGAACTCATTGTAATAAAGGAGAGCAAAGGTGAAAAAGAATCAGTCACCCAAAGTGAACTGACCCTTTCCAGCAAATATGCTTGCATCCCCTGTCAAATTAGCTTTGCCGAACCTACCCCCCAAATGTTCAGCTTCAACAGCCCCAAAGGAATGTGTCCGTCCTGTGAAGGCTTGGGCCAGACCTTTACTATCTCGCCAGAACTTCTCATTCCTGACCAATCTTTAAGTTTTTTCAAAGGTGCCGTGGTTCTTGCGGGACCGATGGCTTCCATGGGTCGGTGGCGCAAGCATATTTTTGAAGGAATTGCCGAGGCTGTTGGGATGGACCTAAAGGCTCCCTGGCAAGCAATGCCCGATAACCACAAATTCGCCCTGCTTTTTGGCACGGGAGACCGTCATATCACCTACACCTGGAAACAACGCGGAGGGACTGTTTGGAAACATGGCGGCATTTGGGAAGGGATCATTCCCCAACTTATGACCAATTTCAAAAAGGTAGCCGCTGGGCCAAGGAAGGTGCAGCTACAAAAATATATGAGCATACTCCCCTGCCCCGCCTGTGCGGGCCTTAGGTTAAATCCCCAAGCCCGTGCGGTCAAGGTTGGTGGTCAAACAATTTGCGAGTTGGAATCCCTTTCAATCGGTATGGTCCAAGCTTGGATTCAACCCGGTCATGGTTCGTTGGAGTCGCTTTTGGGCCCTGTGGAAAGGCTCATTGCCGCGGAATTATTAAAGGAAATCCGCACCCGGATTGGATTCCTGATGGATGTGGGGCTCCATTACCTTTCCCTCAACCGCTCGGCCCCCACACTTTCCGGGGGTGAAACCCAACGGATCCGGCTTGCAAGCCAAATCGGTTGTGGCTTGGTAGGGGTCCTTTATATCCTTGACGAACCTTCGATTGGGTTACATCCTCGAGACAATGAACGACTCCTTGGAAGCCTTAAAAAACTGAGAGATCAAGGCAATTCGGTCATCGTGGTGGAACATGACGAGGATACGATGCTTGCCGCGGATCACCTTATCGATTTTGGTCCAGGACCAGGCCTTCGCGGTGGTCAAGTTGTAGCCCAAGGCCCCTTGGCCAAAATCCTGAACTCCAAAGAAAGCCTCACAGGCCAATTCTTAAGCGGGGCCCGGTCCATTCCCCTTCCCAAATTGCGACGCATTGGAAACGGGAAAACATTGAGGGTGGTTGGTGCCCGGCAAAACAACCTCAAAAACCTATCCATCCAATTCCCACTGGGGAAATTCCTTTGCGTTACTGGCGCAAGTGGATCCGGCAAAAGTTCCCTGATAAACGAGATCCTCCTGGAAGGTCTCAAGCGAATTCACCACTCCATTCCTGATGAAGAGGAAGGAGAACCGGTTTTAGGCCGAGTGGGCCTTCATGACCGAATTGAGGGGGCCGAGCATATCGACAAGGTTATTGCAATCGACCAATCCTCCATTGGGCGGACTCCCCGTTCCAACCCAGGAACCTACATCAAGGTGTTTGACGAGATTCGCAAACTCTTTTCGGTCGCACCCGAAGCTAAAATTCGCGGTTGGAAACCTGGTCGATTCAGTTTTAATCGACCAGGTGGGCGCTGTGAAACCTGTGAAGGCAATGGCAGCAATCGGCTGGAAATGGACTTTTTGGCAGATGTTTGGGTCACCTGCCCAGTCTGTGAAGGCAAACGATTCAACCATGAAACCTTGCTTGTCCGGTGGCGAGGAAAAAACATCCACGAGGTTCTCGAATTGAACATTGAGGATGCCCTTATGCACTTTGCGAACATCCCCAAAATTCGGGATATGTTGACAACAATGGTTTCCGTGGGAATGGACTATGTCAAAATTGGCCAGCCCGCACCAACCCTTTCTGGCGGGGAAGCACAACGCATAAAACTGGCAAAAGAGCTTTGCAAAAAGTCCACTGGAAAGACCCTCTATATTCTGGATGAACCCACCACTGGTCTCCATTTCGAAGATGTTCGCAAACTCCTCGAGGTCCTCCATGCCTTGGTAGATTTGGGAAACACGGTCCTTGTGATCGAACACAATATGGATGTTATAAAAACCGCCGATTGGGTAATTGATATGGGACCGGATGGCGGATCAGGGGGCGGAGAATTGGTCATTGAGGGGACACCCGAAACGGTTGCGAAATCCAATACATCCCACACAGGTATGGCACTCAAAGCGTTTTTTGATCCGGATCGGGTTACCACGACCCTTGCCCTTCATGATAAAAAGAAAAAAATTGACCTACTGACGGATCCGGGTTTTATCAGGGTTGAAGGTGCTTCCCAACACAACCTCCGGGAGGTCAATCTCGAAATCCCAAGGGGGGCAATTACCGTTTTTTGTGGTCCAAGTGGTTCTGGTAAATCAAGCTTGGCCTTTGACACCATTTATGCTGAAGGTCAAAGGCGCTATATTGAATCCCTTTCCAGCTACGCCCGCCAATTTTTGGGACAAATGGAAAAACCCCGCATATCAAAGATTGTCGGTCTCAGTCCTGCCATTTGCATCGAGCAAAAATCGACTCCACGCAGCCCCCGAAGCACCGTAGGGACCGTGACGGAAATACATGATTACCTTCGCGTTTTGTATAGCCGGATGGGCACTCCCCATTGTCCGTATTGTGAAATTGCCATCGGTACCCAGTCACGCGAGGAAATTGTCCGCCGGTTGGGCTCTTTAACAGAAGGAACCAAACTTTACATTCTTGCTCCGCTCCAGAAAAAAGGCCAGGAAAAATACAGCCAATTGGTCGAGGAGGTGAGCCGCCTTGGCTATTCCAGAGTCCGGATCGACGGAACTACCCACGAAATCCAGAACCTTCCTGAAATTGACCCGAAACGCCGCCACCAGATTGAGGCGGTGGTTGACCGGGTTATGGTCCGCAAGGCGCAGTTGTCCAGGCTTGCCGAATCCGTTGAGGCTGCATTGCACCTGGGCCAGGGAACCCTTTTGGTGGCGTGGGTGGATTCCGGAATAGCCGAAAAGAATTGGCGGGTTGAACGCTTTAGCCAACTCCTTTCCTGCCAACAGTGCGGCAAAGGATTTGAACCTCTGAACCCCCATCATTTCTCATTCAACAGCCCATTGGGATGGTGCCAATCCTGTGAGGGGCTTGGCTATCGCGAAGGCTTTGACCTATCGTTCGCGGTCCGAAATCCATCATTAACACTCCGGGAAGGGGTATTGAGCTTTTGGCCACCGCTTACTCCTCAAAACAAAAATGTTCCCAGTCCATTTCTGGGCTGGGCAACCGCAATTGTTCATTTTCTGGATATCTCCCTGGATACCCCTTATGCGAAATTGCCCGAAAAAGTAAAGCATTTGCTCCTCCATGGTTTTGGAGAGAAGGAACTATCCACCGAACCTCCTTCCCTAGCCAGATTTCAATACCAGGGTTTCCTTGGTTCCCTTGCAGAACAACTTCGCCATGATCCAAACCGAAAAGAGGAAATTGAGTCCCTTAAAGGCCATATTGCCTGTCCAAAGTGTAAAGGTGCCCGGTTGAAGCCCGAATCCGCTTCCGTTCGATTGAACCTTGGGCAAAACCGTTTCCCTACGCTCCATGATCTTTGTTCCCAGCGAATTGCCGTTATCCACGAATGGTTTTCCGACTTTGAACCGTTGGGGGAATGGAAAAAGGTCACCCATGACCTACTCAATGAGGTTCGTGGGCGACTTGGTTTTTTGGTACAGGTTGGATTGGATTATGTTTCGCTTGCCCGTTCTGCGCCCACCCTTTCCGGGGGAGAATCCCAACGCATTCGCCTTGCCAGTCAGATTGGAAGCGGCTTGACCGGGGTGCTCTATGTTTTGGATGAACCCACCATTGGACTGCATCCCCGGGACAACCATAGACTATTGGATGCCCTGATCCAACTTCGCAACCTTGGCAACACCCTTGTTATTGTGGAACACGACAGGGATGTTATTGCCTCAGCCGACAAGGTGGTGGATTTTGGTCCAGGTGCGGGCGATTTTGGGGGCCAGGTCGTTGGTCAGGGAACTCTTGCCGCATTGTGCAAAATCAAGGAATCACTTACCGGTCAATATATAGCCGGGAAGCGGGTTATCCCCATTCCAAAACAGCGGCGTTTTCCCATCAAAAAAGGGCGCATTTATCCCATTTCATTCATTGAGGTTTGTGGAGCAAGGAAAAACAATTTACAAAACATTACCGTCCGGATTCCCTTGGGGGGGGTCATTGCCGTCACTGGGGTTAGCGGTTCCGGGAAAAGCTCCCTTGTGGATGATGTCCTTCGCGAGGCCTTGCTCAAACAATTAAACCGCACGAAAGTTGCACCTGCCATGGTGGACGAAATTCGTGGATTGCAAGCCCTTGACAAATTGATTCACATCGATCAGAATCCAATAGGGAACACCCCTCAATCCAACCCGGCCACCTTTACCGGCTTATTCGATCATATCCGTGATTTTTTTGCCCGCCTCCCGGAATCAAAAATCCGGGGATGGTTACCCAAGCGGTTTAGTTTCAACAAGCCAGGTGGTCGTTGTGAGGCTTGCGAAGGAAATGGGCAGCGCAAGATTGAAATGCATTTCCTTGCGGACATCTGGGTAACCTGTGAAGTGTGTGCCGGCAAGAGGTACGCCCCTGAAACCCTGTTGATTAGTTATAAGGGTAAAACCATCTCGGATATCCTTCATTTGCGGGTTTCGGAGGCCCTTGCCCTATTTTCATCTTTCCCCAGAATACGCCGAATTCTTCAAACTTTGGAAGAGGTCGGCTTGGGATACATCACCCTTGGACAATCCTCTCCCACTCTTTCGGGGGGCGAAGCCCAACGGGTGAAACTGGCTGCGGAACTTGCCAAAACATCGAGCGGACGGACCCTGTATTTGCTTGATGAACCGACAACCGGCCTGCATTTCGAGGATGTGGCCCGCCTGGTTGAGGTAATCCATCGACTATGTGATGGAGGCAATACAGTTGTTTTGGTGGAACACAACCTCGATATTATCAAGAACGCCGATTGGGTCATTGACCTTGGTCCCGATGCGGGACCAAGTGGTGGAGAGGTGGTTATCCAAGGCCCGCCAGAGGCAATTGTCGATGGAAAATGGATTGGCGTTGGTGACGAGATTCTTCCATCCTCACCGGAAAAACACCAAAGCCACACTGCCAATTTCCTCGCCCCGATATTGTCCCAAGCGATAAAAATCGAACGGGATTCCAAAGCCCCACCCATTTGGCAAGTTCCCTTGGAGGAGGAAGATGAAGCCCCATTGGAAAATGTTCAAACTCCCTGGGAGGCAAACGGCAGGGAATGGCACCTTGTTAACCGGCTCGACCATGTTGGGAAACCCTGCCAGTGGGAAAGTGGGGCGCTTGAATGGATTGAAGAGCAATTCCAGTCCATTAAGGAAATAGATCCTGACCAACTGTTTGAGCCATGGGACTGGAACCAAAGGCATGTGGTTGAAGTCCGTGCGGAAAATAATCCCACCTGGTTCCTGCATGCCATGACTTGCCAAGGGTGGCTCTTGCGCCTTGTTTTTCGACTACCCCCCAGGACCTTTGACCAGGAAACCCTGGATGCCCAATTGGGGATTCCATCGCTCAATGATACCGTAGGAATCCCAAAATACAGCGGTGAATCCCGGGTGAAATGCCGCAAATTTCCATTTCAAGGCAAGGCAATGCAGGTTGTTACTATCCAGGTTTTTCGAAAATCGGAGATTGCGACACCTGCCTTTCGTAAATTTCTAATGGATGCAAGTTTAGCCTATCTGGGTTCATCCAAACCAAAAGGATCGAAGTAATCATGCCCCTGGGAATTCTTTTTCGTTGGATTTTCCTCTTTGCAACGGTCTTTTTATGGACAGCCTCCGCACCTTGTCATTTTCCCGTTTTGACCTTGGAACAAAACGAAATCCAATTGGGTTCTCCTGGCCACATTCACCTTCGCTATGGGCACCCTTTTGAAGCGGAATGGGAAAATTGTCCAAAACCCTTGTCGCTGATGGCCCAAACCCCGGAAGGGACCTCCATCCCGCTTGACCTTAAAAAGGTGGAAGCAACCATCGGGGCACGAACCATTGTTTCCTTTCGGGCACAATATGTTCCAACCACCAGAGGTGATCACAAAATTGTGGCAACCCTAGCCCCCAAAAAAACACAAGGCGATCAAACCCCAGTCCAGGAAATCGCCTCAACCTGGCTCCATGTCCAGCAAGAAAAAGGTTGGGACAAAAAAAATGACGGCTGGACTTCCATGACTCGCCCTTATGGGCTTTTTCCCGGAATGGTTTTTCAGGCCCGGCTACCCAAACCCGCAAGCTTTGAATTTGAATTGCTAAATGAACGGCCCCCCGCTCCCCTACCCAAACCTTCCTTGATCACCTTTGCCGCCAAAACGGATGCCCAAGGAATTGCAACCCTTTCCTTACCCAAACCAGGTTGGTGGGCCCTGGCCGCAGGACAGGAATCCATCGACTCCAATGGCAAGCCTTTGCGATTCGTCCATGTCCTCTGGCTCAAATTGGATCCGCTTGACAAATGATCTCCCTCATGGCAATTCACATCCCCGATCAAATCCTCAAACCCAATTGGTGGATTACCGGCTGGATTATTTGTGGCTTATGGGTCTTTTGGTCCTGTCGCAATATCGAGGATGAAGAGATTCCCCAGATCGGGCTTTTTAGCGCGGTGTTTTTTCTGGCCACCCTGTTTCATTTACCCTTTATGAATGTTCACCTTGTCCTCCCCGGGATCATGGGGATCTTTCTTGGCAATCGGGTCATCCTTTCGATTGTCACCGCCATGCTTTTGCAAGCTGGCATGGGTCATGGGGGATTTACCACCTTGGGAATCAATGCGGTTCTTCCGGCGGGAGTAGCCTCCCTTTCGGCCTGGATTGTCAAGCCTTGGCTCATTCATTACGCCACCAAACCCAAAGCCTTGGTGATTTTTGGGTTTTTTCTGGGCTTCGTTCCTGTATGCATTTTGATTGTTCTGAATTCGGTTGTCCTGGTTCTTGGTGGTGTCGAAAATTTCCAAATTCCCGCCCTTTTAGGGCTGGTTTTGCATCTGCCGGTCGCTATTGCAGAGGGAATATTCCTGACCAGTGCCCTACCCTTTCTAGCCAAGTCAAAAACAGGCCCATTTCGCCCCAGGGAGGCCACCCGGCTTGCCACCCTTACCTTTTTCTTTTTGCTCCTTCTGCCATGGAGCGCACCGGCCCACGCCAATACCCCGGATTTCCTTCCCCATAACCTCAAATTGGATTGGAAAATCGGAGCACACCAGGAATTATGGGTTGAAGTTTATTACGATCGGGGGGCAGATATTACCCATGCCGAATTGATCGTCAAAGATGCCTTGGGAAAGGTACTAATTCGCGAATCCAACCATGTGGCAGGCCGGTTTGTGGTCAAAATCCCCGATATTCAATCCAAATTGGATCTTTTTGTTCAAGCGGATGACCATGTGGTTCATGCCACGGTTCCCATCGACGCATGGACAAAAAACGAAGGATTGGATTTTAAACAGTCCAATTCGGCAACCAACGAGGCCAACCCTCGACCCGAGGGTGCGATTCCATGGCAAAAAATCCTCGTTTGCCTGGCTATTATCCTTGGTTCGACCGCTGTTTGGATGGAATGGCGTGCCCTGCGCCCAACCAAATCCCGCTAGTCAACATCGCCAAATTTCCATGGAAATCCGATATCTATTACCTATAATCATTGTTTACCCATTTGAGTACACGGATTTCTTTCAAGATGGCAATTCTGTTACAAATCTCCAAAGCACACAAAAGTTATGGCGACCAAGTATTACTGGACGGGGCGGAAGCCACCCTTTCGGATAATGCGAAAGTTGGATTTATTGGCCGGAATGGGGCCGGGAAAAGCACCCTTCTGCGGATTATTTTGGGAGAAGAAGAACTCGACAGTGGTGAAGTCATTCGGTATCCCAATTTACGATTGGGATACCTCAGGCAACATGATCCCTTTCAACCGGGCGAAACCTCCCTCGGATACCTTAAACGGGACAGCGGGCAACCCGACTGGAAATGTGGAGAAATTGCAGGCCAATTTGAAATCAAAGGGGCCTACCTGGATGGGCCTGTTGCCAAACTTTCCGGAGGTTGGCAAACACGCTTGAAGATTGCGGCACTTCTCCTCCATGAACCCAATTTGTTGCTCCTGGATGAGCCGACCAATTTTCTCGATTTACGGACCCAAATTTTGCTGGAACATTTTTTGCAAGGTTACCGGGGAGCCTGCCTGGTGGTTTCCCATGATCGGGCCTTTTTATCGGCCACATGCAACCATACTTTGGATCTATCCCATGGAAAGTTGATCAGTTTTCCCGGAAAAGTGGACGCCCATCTGGTGTTTCAAAAGGAAAAACGGGAACAGGATATTCGCACCAATGCCTCGGTTTTGGCAAAGATGCGACACCTCGAAGAGTTTATCGCGAAAAACAAAGCCCGGGCGGCCACTGCCACACTTGCCAGGTCAAAAAGCAAACAACTCGAGCGAATGGAACTGACCGCTTTGCCAACCACCTTGCCAACGGTCACCATGCGGGCTCCCCAAATCCAGGCCCGCAAGGGCCCTGCCCTGCGTTGCAAAAATTTGGCAATCGGCTACCCTGAAAGGGAAATCGCCTCGGATGTAAACCTGGAAATTGACCATGGGACCCGTGCCGCCATCGTCGGGGATAACGGCCAGGGAAAAACCACCTTTTTGCGAACAGTGGTAAATTCCCTCACCCCCCTTTCCGGAGAAGTTCGGTGGGGCCACGGTTGCCAAATTGGGGTATATGCCCAACATGTTTATACAAGCCTTCCGGAAAATCAGACCGTTATTGATTTCTTGCACAGCAAAGCCGCCAGGGGCAAAAAAGACCAGGAAATCCTCGACATTGCCGGGGCTTTCCTATTTCGGGGTCCCCATACCCTAAAGCCCATTTCGGTGCTTTCCGGAGGCGAAAGAGCCCGCCTTTGCCTGGCTGCTTTACTTCTAAGCAACCACAACATCCTGATTCTTGACGAACCGGGCAACCACCTGGATGTGGATACCGTGGATGCCCTGGGAGATGCCCTGCTTGCCTACGAGGGTACTGTCATCTTCACCAGCCATGACCGCCATTTCGCACACAAAATCGCAACCTGCATTATTGAAGTCAGGGATGGCAGGGTGACAACCCATGGCGGCAATTACGATTCCTATGTTTACAAGGTCAACAAAGAGGTGGAGGCGGGTGAAAGGGAAAGGGCCAACGACCGGGTGAAATTACCTCCCGAAATAGAGAAAGCTCAAAAACCGGCCGGATTAGCCCGGGTAGATATGGAACCCCAAAAGGAAATCAAACTGGTTGAGAAAACCATCGCCTCCCTGGACGGTCAACGCAAAGCCCTGCAAAACAGGCAGCTCAATACAAATAGTTCCAAAGAATTTGATACCCTTCAGGGGGAAATCGAAGCGGTTGCTGTTCAACTTTCCGAAGCGGAAGATCGGTGGAGCGAGTTATTCGCCATCGTTGAAGGATTTGCCTAGTTACCACGGATTTTGAACCCACCCAAAGGCCAGGCCATAAACCCGGATGGGGTTCATTTTCCCCTGGATTTAGGCCAAACCTCGTCCAGGGTCATTTCCCATTGTCCCAATCCCACCTGGACCAAGGCAAGCCGTTTTCGTTGATCAATACGGCTGATTTGGCCTTGCTGCCCAAACTTGGGAATATCCACCCAATCGCCTATTTTCAATTGTGCCCTTGCCCAGGCGATTTTTTGACTTTGCTCCAACTCCCTTTGGGCTATCTCTTTGATAAGGCGGTCGTTTTCGTTGGCGGTTTCTTTGGCAAGGAACTCCTCCAAGTGGCTTGAACCACCAACGGTTTCCAAACTGTTTGGCTGGTCAGGATCGAGTGGGGGAACAGGATTCGATGCCTTTTTCTGGCCTTTTTTACGGATTCCAAGGTAATACCTCGCCCGCATGATCAGGTTTTCAGGGAGGTTAAACCGGCGCGCAATTTTAAGCGCATTGCTTTTGCCCGGCCGGCCAAGGATCAATCGAAAAGTGGGGAGTAGGGTTTCGGGATCAAACTCAACCGCCGCATTGATCGCAACAGGGTTGCTTCTGGAATAGCGTTTCAGGTCCCCAAGGTGGGTGGTGACCATCGCAAGGCAATTTCGTTGACCCAGTTCATCCAAAATCGCCCGACCCATGGCGGCCCCTTCAGAGGGATCTGTTCCCGTTCCCAATTCATCCAACAGGACAAGCGCGCATCGACCAATCCGGGGCAAAATCCAGCCTATCCTTGCAATATGGCTGCTAAAACTGCTAAGGGACTCCGTCAGATTTTGTTCCTCGCCTATATCCGCAAAAATGCCATCCACCATGGGTATCGTCGATTCCCTGGCCGCCGGAATCGGAAGCCCGGAAAGAGCCATATAACACAACAAACCTGCGGTTTTCAAACTGGCCGTTTTTCCCCCGGTGTTAGGCCCGGTGATAATCATCAAACGGGCCGGTTGCCCCATTTGCAGGCTGATCGGCACTACCTCATTGGTCGCCTTGATGATTTCCGAACGCCCTTCGGAACTGGGGCAATTGGCCCCCCCTGTGGATTGATCCCCGCCGGATTGCAACTGCATTTCAATCAGCGGGTGCCTGGCATCCTTGAGTACAAATAATCCCTTTTCGTTGATGTGCGGCCGAACCATTTTGAGATTTCGACCCCAACGGGCCTTGGCCAGGATCAGATCCAGTTTTGCCAGGATCCCCATGGCGAATCCCAATGGCCCGGCAATCCTTGAAACCTCCGCACTCAGCCTTCGCAACACCCGAGCCACCTCTCTGGACTCTTCTTCACGGAGGATGCTTCGCTTGGTAGCAAGGCTTGCCACGGCGGTTGGTTCGATAAAAACGGTATCGCCGGTGGAACTCGACCGATGATGGACTCCCTGGATTTTATGGCGATGATTAAAAGAGACCGCCAATACCTGGTGTTCCCCAACAACCGATACTTGTTGGAAACGGAGGATGCGGCGGATTTCCGGATCCCTGAGCATCCGATTCAAAAGGGCCTTGACCTTTCCATCCACCTCCTGGATTTGACGCCGTACGGCCGCCAATTCCGGACTGGCCATATCCAGCACCTGACCTCTTTTGTCAATGGAACCATGAATGGATTTGGCGTGGGCTCCCAGGTCTTCCAGCGGTGCGAGGAATTCAATGAGCCTTAGGGAATCCCCCTCCAGCTTAACCTTAAAGCGATAGGTTTGGCCGGTACAATCCATGGTTCGGGCTATATCCAATAGCTCATCAATGGTTAATTGGGAACCCAGAACCGCCCGCCTTAAGGCAGGCCTTACATCCATCAGGTCCCCCAAATGAGGGGCAATGGATTGGGCCAATAACCCGGCCATTTCCTCCACCCGAAGCTGTTCCCGGGTAAGTTCCTTCAAATCAGGAAGGGGTTTCAAATCCAGGGCCAGTTCCTTGGCCAGAAAACTGCGGCACTCCCGGGCAAGGTGTTCCCTGACTTGGTCAAATCCCACCAGGCTTATTGTCTTGGCATCCATCCGCAATTGTTTCCCCGATTGATTGGGGAATTTTAGGCATTTTCCCCTGCACCACTAAGATCATCCCTGGAGGAATTTTGTGTCCAAAACTATCGTGGATGTGTTGGTTATAGGCGGAGGCGTAATCGGGCTTACTTCGGCTTGGTTTCTGGCAAAAAAAGGCCTTTCGGTTGCCGTTTTGGACATTGGTCCGTTGGGAATGGGGGCGTCCTGGGCAGGGGCAGGTATCATACCCCCGGGAAATGCCTCCCTGGCCGAGGCCCCCAACGATAAACTCCGGGCCCGGGGTTCATTCCTTCACCCAGGCCTCCATCAGGAGTTGCTTGACCAAACCTCGATCGACAACGGCTATCGGGTTTCAGGGGGGTTGGAGGTGTTTCCAGGCGAATCATTTCCCGAACCGGGCCGGATTACAGGATGGACTCAGGAAGAAATTCCTTTTGAAATTGTGGACAATTTTGACCAACTGGATTGGCCAGGCTTGAACCTGGCCCGGCTGAAAAAGGCCGTGCGATTTCCAACCATGGCTCAGGTCCGAAATCCCCGCCACCTCCAGGCTTTGGTCAAAGCAAATGCGCAAAAGGGAGTTCAACTTTTCCCCAACACCACTATCTCCCAATGGGATTCCAAAGGCGACCGCATCCTTAAAGCCCATGACAAACAGGGAAACAGCTACCACCCCGGAAAGGTCCTTTTCGCCTCAGGAGCCTGGACCCGATTAGCCGATCCTTCCCTCCTGGGTCTGGATCCCATGATCCAACCCGTTCGCGGTCAAATGGCCCAGTTTTTTTGTCCCGAGTCATCGGTTTGGCCGATTATTGAAGCGGGAAAACGCTACCTCGTTCCCCGTGGGGATGGCGTTTTGTTGGTTGGAAGCACCGAGGAATTTGTGGGGTTTGACACTTCGGTGACTCCCCAGGGACAACAGGAACTCATTGCCTTCGCCAGGGACTTGATCCCAGCCCTTTGCAATAAGGAACCTCAGAAATCCTGGGCGGGCCTTCGTCCCTTTGCTGATCGGGGCACCCCCCTGATTGGCCCCCTGCCCGGCCGCTCCAATGCCTACATGAACGCAGGTCATTTTCGCTGGGGATTCCAGTTTTCCCCCGCAGCAGCAGAAATCACCTGTGCCCAAATCCTTGGCCAACCATTGGCTTGGATCCCCTTGAACAGTTTTGACCCCGCCAACCCGCCCGTCAAACAGGTATCCCAACTTTTCCTGTCCTGAATCCAACCGACCGGAGCCTCCCTCATGAAATCCCCCTGGTTTTGTTTGGTGGGGGTTTTTGCCCTTACCCGGTGCCTGTTCCCAGCGGATGCTCTGACCCGCCTCGAAGAAAACCACTTGAAGGCGGTCCGGGCAGGGATTCAATCCCTTGCCAAAATGCGCAAAGATTTACCCCGGACCGGCCCCTACCAGGAATATCGGGCCAACCTTCATGTTCATTCGGCCTTTTCCCATGATAGCCGGGGAACGATCGAAGAGATTGTTGCCGCCGCCAAACGGGCCGGAACAGACATCCTTTTATTCACAGAACACCCCGCGCCCCATTACGATTTTTTCAAAAACGGGCACCAGGGAACCCGCGATCAGGTTTTGCTGATTCCCGGTGCCGAGATGAATGGCTTGTTGGTTTACCCAAACGAAAGCGTTTCTGGTGCCAACGGTTTGTCTACCACGGAGGTGTCCACCCTGGTGCAAAGAAAAGGTGGGCTAACTTTTCTATCCCATCTTGAGGAGCGGATGAACCTGGAGGTACCTGATCTTACCGGGGTCGAGATTTATAACATCCATGCCCTTTTCAAAGAACAAAAAAAATTGGTCTCCACCCTAAAAAACCCATTATGGCTGGCCAAAACCGGGCCGTTGATCAACCACTATCCCCAGGAAGCCTATTCTGCCCTTCACGAATACCCCGCCAATTACCTGGCAAGGTGGGATGAGCTTTGCCAACGCCGACCCCATACAGGCGTATCCGCCAATGATGCCCATCAAAATATTGGCCTTAAAATCAGGATTACCGAGGGCAACAAGGCTCAGATAGAATCTGCCCTTGGGGAAAAATTGTTGGAGGTCAACGCTGCGTTATTGAGTGCCTTTCTTTCATTGCCCAAGGAAACAAAACCAGGTACGGAGGTCTTCCGCATGCAGTTGGATGGATACGAATACGCACTCAGGCACGCTGCCACGCATCTGCTCATGAAAAACAAAAGCCGGGAGGAGACTTGGGATGCGTTGATAAAAGGCCGGGCTTTTGTCGCCTTTGATTGGATGGCCGATTCCCGCGGTTTTGATCTTTGCCTGGAACAAGGGAATAAAAGAGGGGAAATGGGCGAAAAAATGGCCTGGAAAGAGGGAATTATCCTCTCGGGAAAGGCTCCCCTGAAAGGGACCTGGAAGGTGATGCAAAATGGGAAACAGGTGAAGGAAACGATCGGTTCGGACCTCCGTTTCCCAATCACCCAACCGGGGGTGTATCGGGTGGAAGTGTGGCTTTCTATTGCCGGAGAAAACCGGGTTTGGATCCTTTCCAATCCCCTCTATGTGGCAAATCCATAAACCAAGTTACGCAGTTGGGACCATGAAATACCGGGGTTTTCCCAGGGAAAAAGTTAAGTCCTCCTTAAAAAGTCGGGACAACAAATCCCCACTTTGGAGGGGTGCGCGTCAACCGAAGCCAATTTCACCAACCCTCTTCGCTTATTCCCCTCTAGGGAGGGGTGCCCGTCAGGGCGGGGTGGTTCGTAAGGTGTGCCACCCCGTCTTCCCCATTTTGTGTTTCAAAAGGCACCACCCCGTCAGGCTTCGCCTGCCACCCCTCCCCAGAGGGGAATTCAATACAAAGGATTAACCCTGATTCCACTCCCTTGAAGGAGTGCGCGTCAACCGAAGCCAATTTCACCAGCCTTCTTCGCTTATTCCCCTCCCTTGAAGGAGTGCGCGTCAACCGAAGCCAATTTCACCAGCCGTTTTCGCTGATTCCCCTCCCTTGGAGGTGTGCCCGTCAGGGCGGGGTGGTTCTTCAAAAGGGCCACCAGGCCTTCCCCATCCTGCAAAATATCTTTAACGGCTATACGGATCACCACCAGCCCTAACCCATTCAGGTAGGTATCCCGATTTGCGTCGTCCTTTACCCGCCCGTCGTGCGAGGCACCATCGGCTTCGATCACAACTCCTTTTTCTGCGCAGAAAAAATCCACAATGAAATTGCCAATGATTTTCTGCCGATCAAAATCCAAGCCGTTGAGTTTTTTCTGTTTGAGCTGATTCCACAACAAAGCCTCGTGCAGCATCCCGGCCTTGCGAAGCTCCCAGGCGTGTTCTTTCAATCCAGGGTTGAAGGGCAAGGACATGTAGCCTTTTGTGTTTCTCCTGGGACCGCTGGACTTGCCCACATCACCACCCCGTCAGGCTTCGCCTGCCACCCCTCCCCAGAGGGGAATTAATAACTCAGGCTTCGCCTGCCACCCCTCCCCAGAGGGGAATTCAATACCCCAGCCTACGCCATTCGGACCTTGTAAACCCGGTTTTCCTGAATGAAATCAAATCGTCCCTCAAAAATCGGGACTACAAATCCCCTCAAGAAATTAGCCATTATTCCCCTCCTTTGGAGGGGTGCCCGTCAGGGCGGGGTGGTTCGTAAGGTGTGCCACCCCGTCTTCCCCATTTTGTGTTTCTCAAAAGGCACCACCCCGTCAGGCTTCGCCTGCCAAACCTCCCCAGAGGGGAATTCAATACAAAGGATTAACCCTGATTCCACTCCCTTGAAGGAGTGCGCGTCAACCGAAGCCAATTTCACCAGCCTTCTTCGCTTATTCCCCTCCCTTGAAGGAGTGCGCGTCAAGGCGGGATGGTTCTTCTTGATCCTTACACCTCGGCCAATTGATGCAATTCCTCCGCAAACCACGCCATCCCAAGAGCAAGAGGAATGTATCGTTCGATCTGTTCGCCGGATTTTTCCAAGGTTTCCAAAAGTCGGAGGATCTTCGGTCTGGAAAGGGCTGGTTGAACCTCTTTCACCCAAGGAGGATGGGAATCCTCCAACGGATCACCCGGGAGCTTTGGTCCCAGGAAGTGGGAGCCTGTGCGGGAAAGGGCCCGGAGAAAATCGAGAAGCAAGGGCCTTTGCAAGGCGCCGGTATTCCCGGCCGATTCGGCCAGGTGGATCAAATCCTCCGCCAAGGTTGCATCAAGCTTTACTTGCCTTGCGAGCAAACGGAATACCCTATCCACGAGTGCCCAGAACGGAGCGGTAGTCATGGCCCTGGCACTGGCAATGCTCCCCCCGGACGCCCATTTGGCCCATTTCCATTCGGGAGCAAAACGCAAAGCATCGCCTGAAATTCGGTCCATTTCTTCCGGAGACAAGGGCCCAAACGGGATTTGTTGACACCGGGACAAAATGGTTTGAAGCTGTTTTTCAGGGCGTTCCCCAATCAGGAAAACCACCATGCCTGGAGGCGGTTCCTCCAGGGTTTTGAGAAAACTGTTGGCGGATTCCGGATTCAAAAAATCGGCATCGTCGAGGATGGCAACCTTTTTTTGGGAAACCATTGGTTTGAGATAAAACAAATGACGGAATTCGTTCATTAATTTTACGGGAAATTCGCTTTTGTCCTCGGGTTTGGCAACAGTCAGGAGGTCAGGGTGGGAGTCCCTTTCGCAAAGGGCACAGGATTCACAGTCCCCACAAAGTCCCAATTCCGGTTTGGCAGCATGTTTCAAACACAATAGAGAGGCACAAAATGTTTTTGCCAACCGTCTTTTTCCCACCCCCGCCGGGCCGGTAAAAAGGTAGGCCTGACCCAGCCTTCCTTTTTTGAGGAGCCTTTCGAATCCCTGTTTCTGGCTTTCATGGCCAATCAGGCCTTGCCAATTCATGACAATATCCCCAAGTGGGCTTTCACCCGATCAAGAATTTTCTTGTGTAAAGGGAGGGGATCTTCCCGGGCATCCAAAACCAGGATGTTTCGCTTTGGCTTTTGAGCTTCGGTTAAAAATCCATTCCGGACCGCATCATGAAAGGTTCGAGGTAGGCGCTCCATGTGATCCTCCGGTCGTACCCGGCGGGTAGAAGCTGTGTTGGTATCAAGGTCCAAAAGGAAACAAAGGGAGGGCTCCATTCCTGAGGTGGCCAGGTTGCTGGCAAGGTCCAGCTCGGCAAGGTTTAATCCCCCCGCATGACCCTGATAAACGAAGGTGGAAAGGGTGTAGCGATCGGTAAGAACAATTTCTCCCCTTTGGAGCGCGGGCCGGATCTGCTCCGAAACCAACTGGGCCCGACTCGCAAAAAACAGGAGGGCTTCCGCCCGTAGGTCAATAGCAACCGGTCGGTCCAGCAACAAGGAACGCAGGCGGTCCCCCAAGGGAGTTCCCCCTGGGTCGCGGACCTTGGTCACCTTTCGCCCCAATCCCTCGAGGGCAGTGGTCAAGAGTTGGATTTGGGTGGTTTTGCCCGCTCCATCTCCCCCTTCAATGGAAAGGAATCGCAAGCAATCCGGATCAGGGGAGGGAAAATTCAAACGGTCACCATCTCATCGGCATGATAGGACGAACGGACAAACGGTCCGGCAACCACGGTAGGAAATCCGAGGTTACGGGCATGGACGGCAATAGCGTCAAATTCCTGCGGAGGAACATACCTTTCCACCGGGATATGTTTAAGCGTTGGGGCCAAATACTGACCCAGGGTCAAGGTATCACAGCCAATCCTTCTAAGATCTGAAAATACCTCCATCAATTCGTCCAATGTCTCCCCCAAACCCAACATCAAGCCCGTCTTGGAGGTGATCGTGGGGTGTTTCCGCTTGCAAGCCTCCAGGACAGCGAGTGAGTTTTCATATTTTGCCAGGCGTCCCCGAACCTTTCGGTAAAGCCTGGGCACTGTTTCCATGTTGTGATTGAATACTTCCGGTTTGGCCGCAAGGACTGTTTCCAGTTGATCCAGGTTTCCTTGAAAATCAGGCGTGAGGACCTCCACCACCGCCCCGGTTCGTTCCCGGACAGCCTGAATGCACCGGGCAAAATGGCCGGATCCCCCGTCGGGCAAATCATCCCGGGTTACACTGGTGATGACTACATGGCGCAGGCCCAGCCGTTCGGCAGCCTCAGCCACCCGGGCGGGTTCATCCTCTTCCACATGAACCGGTTGTCCTTTGGGTACAGAGCAAAAACCACAAGGCCTGGTACAAACATTCCCCAGGATCATGAAAGTGGCGGTTCGCCTGCTGTAACAATCGGACCGATTGGGGCATTTGGCATTGTCACAAACGGTTTCCAGCTTTAGGTCTTCGAGCAACTTTTGGGTCAGAAAATTTTCATTTCCTCTGGGTAGCGTCTTTTTCATCCAGGGAGGGAGGCGCCTTCCCATGGACTTGGGCTTGGGTTCCAGCGGAGAAACGGTCTGCAAACGGATCATGGGAATCCACCCTTTCCAAGGTCGAACAAAATCATTTTAGGGGTGAAACGACAATTTTGTCATTTGGTCCGGGACTTGGACCCTGGTTCGCTTTGGCGGGGAGAACCGCTAGAATTTTCTACCAGCCTTTGATTTTGCGGGAAAGGATCCTGCTTGGCCGAATTGGGATGAGTTAAAGGGAAATAATCATGCGAATGATTCGGGCGTTTTTTGTGTTATGTTTGAGCATCGGTGGATTTGCCATGGCCCAGGATGCCAAGAACCCGCAAGTGGTATTGGAAACCTCACAGGGCAAAATAACGATCGAACTCGATGCAGGAAAAGCCCCCGTCACCGTCAAAAACTTTATGGCTTATGTCAACAAGGGCCATTACGATGGCACCATCTTTCATCGGGTTATTCCCACCT
>SXGS01463343.1_pt1 | contig 53719 bp, 27 predicted proteins | sample 3174681 | NCBI WGS metagenome assembly SXGS01 (sample SAMN11356861, study PRJNA531348) | freshwater metagenome | isolation source: freshwater sample F1-80 | place: China: Fuxian Lake, Yuxi | collected 2017-12-25
CCCGCTGCACCCGTCGCAGCCCTGCTCGCCGTCGCCGCCGCGCCCGCCGGCGGGGCCGTTGGCGCCGCCGGCGCCGTTGCCGCCGTGGGCGCCGTTGCCGGCCAGGATGAGGTTGCCGCGCAGGATGAGGTTTCGGTTCGCGTTGGTGATGTGGACGGCGTAGCTGGACGCGCCGACTTCGAAGGCGGCCTGGCTGACGATCTGGACGTTCTCGACGGTGGTGGGCTGATCGATGCCGGAGCCCCTCAGGCCGATCGTGCCTGCGCCGATGACCGTCGGCGCGTCGCGCGCCGCCGCGCGGGTCCAGCGGGCGGGGCCGACGCGGTAGCCGCCGAAGATCGAGATGCCGTTGACCAGCGTGACGCTCTCATTATAGAGCCCCTCGGCGACCAGGAGGTAGGGCTTGCCCTCGCCGGCGGCGATCTCCAGGCCGCGGGCCAGGGTGTTCACGGGCGAGGCGAGGGTGCCGAGGTTGTCGGGGCGCCCTGTGGGGAAGGGGGCGACGAAGACGCCGCGGGTGACGTCGCCGTCGGTGCCGTCGCAGTTCAGGTCGAGGAAGGCGGGGTCGGGATCGTCGGCCTCGGAGATGACATCGCACCGGTACTCGCAGCCGTTGGCGGGGTTGCCGTCGATGTCGTGGAAACCCTGGAGGCAGCTGTCGAGCGCGCACTCGCCGGTCCGGCAGGCGGCCACCGCGTTGGTGAAGGCGCAGCGGAGGCCGCAGAAGCCGCAGTTGTCGACGTCGACGGCCGCCTCGCTCTCGCAGCCGCTCTCGGCGAGGCGGTCGCAGTCGTTGAAGCCGCCGTCGCACTGGGCCACGCGGCATTGGGCGTTGGCGCACTGGCCGTCGGCGTTGGGCGGGTCGCAGACCTGCCCGCAGACGCCGCAGTTGTCGTTGTCGAAGTTCAGGAAGACCTCGCAGCCGTCCTCGGGCTCGCCGTTGCAGTCGTCGGTGTTGGCCGAGCAGGACTCGACGCGGCAGAGGCCAAGCTGGCAGCGGGGCGTGGCGTTGGGCAGGATGCAGCGCGCGAAGCAGCCGCCGCAGTTGTTGACGTCGTTCTGGAAGTCGAAGGCCTCGTCGATCAGGCCGTCGCAGTTGTCGTCGTTGCCGTTGCAGGTCTCGTCCCCGAGGAGGGCGCAGGCGTACTCGCAGCCGTCGGTGGGGTCGATGTTGATGTTGAAGAAGTTGTCCTCGCACTGGCCGACGACGCACAGGCTCGCTTCGCAGGCCTCCTGGGCGTTGTCGAGTTCGCACTGGAGGCCGCACGCGCCGCAGTTGGTGGCGTCCTGGGTCAGATCGAAGTCCTCGTCGATCTGGCCGTCGCAGTTGTTGTCGATCCCGTCGCAGGCCTCGACGCCCCCGTTGGTCGGAGCGCAGCAGTAGCGGGTCGTGATCAGGCACTGGAAGGCCGGCTCGCCGCCTTCGACCTCGACCCGCGCGCAGTCGAAGCCCTCGGGGCAGTCTCGGTCGGCGCAGTTGCGGCCGCAGAAGCTGCCGTTCTCGTAGGTGACGCAGAGATCCGAGCGGCCGCCGCACTCGACGTCCTCTTCGCAGGGCTTGCAGAGGATCTCGGCCTCGGGGAAGCAGAGGAAGACGCTGTCGGCGCCGGAGTTCTCCACGAAGGTGCACTCGAAGCCCTCGGGGCAAGAACCCTCGGTGCAGAACTCCGTGCAGATCTGGCGGCCATCGGAGAGCAGGACGCATTGGCCGGAGGGGCAGTCGTCGTCCGAGTCGCAGGGGTCGCCGGTCTGGGGGCCGGGATCCTCGGGTTCGCCCTCGACCTCTTCGACGTCGGGGTCGCCAGAGTCCACGGGGCCAGGCCCCGAGTCCTCCTCCTCCTGGCCGTCGTCAAGGACGCACTCGCCCTCGGCGCACACCTCGCCCTCGGCGCAGTCACCGTCAACAGCGCAAGCTCCATCGTCGGTGACGCCCGGTCGGGTGTCGTCGCCGCAGGATTGGAGGGCGGCCAGGGGCAGGAGCAAGGAGAGGATCAGGTGGAGGGAAGGCTTTCTCATCGAGGTCCTCGCGTCAAGGGAAGGTCCGCGATCGAGAGTAGCAGAAGTCCAGCCCCAACCCCACAGCGAACGACGCCCATTTCGGGGGGGCAGGTTTGCTCAGTGAAGCCTGAAGTCCTGCCGCGCTCGCCGATCGCCCCACGCTCCTCGCACCGCCCCCGTTGGGGACGGGCTCGTCGGGTGGGGCTTGGATGCGCGGGCGGGCTGCGCCCGTTGGGCGCAGGCCGGCGGACGGGCGACAGCGGAGCGCAGGGGCGGATCAGCGCGTCGAAGTGGGCCTATGGATTGGGGTTTTCACGCCCTCTGGTGTCGACTTGGGTCGTGCGCAGGCCTGCGACCGACAGGGCGCAGCCCACCCTGAGACTCTAGCCCCACCCGACGAGCCCGTCCCCAACGGGGGCGGTGCGAGGAGCGTGGGGCGCTCGGCGGGCGGGGGATGCCGTGGCGTCGCGGGCCTTGGAACCTTCACTGAGCAAATCTGTCGGGCGGGCCGCAGGAGCCTCCGGCGGATCACTGGCCGCGACCTCGTCGGGAACAGTCAAGGCGGGTCGAGAGGGCGTCATCGGAGGGGCGGTGTCGATCGGGCGCGGCCTGCTCAGTACGTGCCCTGGATGCGGAAGAAGAGGCCGCCGACGTCGCGGTCCAGATCGCTGAGCTCGTCGTCGGAGAAGGACGTGAAGTTGTAGCCGATCCCGAGCCGGGCGTACTCCTGGATCATCCAGGTGAACTCCACCAGCGCGCCGTGCTTGAGATCGTTGGCCAGGAAGTTCTGCAGGAAGCGGTACTCCACCCCCACGTCGAAGAGGTCCGTGAGGTGGTAGTTGACCCGGCTGATGGCCAGGACCGTGTCGGACTGCACCTCCGGCAGGTTGTCGTAGCGGACGAACTGGCGCTTGAAGGCCAGCTTCTCGACGAACTGGAGCTTGAGCGGGGTCTCGAAGATCGGCACCAGCGAGAAGACGTGGGCGTGCTCGCGCTCCTCCCTGTTGTCGAGCAGGTCGATGGGCCGCATGTCCTGCAAGTACGTGTATTTGATAAGGAGATCGAACCAGTCCCAGGTCACCGGGCGCAGCGCGTAGCCGAAGCTCGCCTCCAGGTGCCGCGCCTCTTCCCGGTCGAAGGTCAGGTTCTCCGTCGTGGAGAAGTTCAAGCGCGCCAGCAGGTGGTGGTCCTCCCAGAACTTGAGGGTGACCGCGTTGGAGGTCAGCAGCTGGAGCTTGTCGGCGCCGCCGGGCAGGTTGTCCCGGCAGAAGTCGGGGTTGCTGAGGGCCAGATCGGTGAAGCAGGGGTTGTTCTGCGGAGCGCTCGGATCGGCGTCGTCGTAGCGCACCTCGAACTTCTGACTCAACCTCAAGTTCGGCGTCCCGAGCCAGGCGTAGCCGACGCTGAGGACGTCGCGCGAGTTCTCCCCGACCTGGGCGCTGGCGTAGGTCTGGCTGCGCTCGTAGGCCACGTCCAGCAAGAGCCCGTCCATGAGCTTGAAGCCCTTGCCGATCCCGACCACAGCCCGGCTCGACTCGCCGTCCAGGCCAGCGTCGATCTGGTACTCCGAGTAGAGCCGCCCCGTCCCGTCCGCGAAGCGGTTCTCGCCGCCGATCACCGTCGTGCTCGACGCCCCGCTCTGATCCTCCCGCGTCGTGATCCGCTCGCGGATGTAGACGTGGCTGTCCGGGCTCAGCTTGGAGTTGAGCCCGATCTGGGTGGCGTTCTCGCCGTTCCACCGCAGCGCCTCGCTGAGCTCCAGCGCCCAGTCGTCCGCGAACTTGATCGACACGCCCACGTCGGTCTGGAGCCTGTCGGCGGTCTCGTCGTAGAGCCTCGGATCGCCCTGAAGGACGAGCTGCTGGCCGACAAAGCCCGACAGGATCTCGTTGAAGTCGTGGTGCACCCGGCCGCCGGCCACGTCGGTGTGGAAGCCGTCGACCTTTGTCGCGTCGTCGAAGAAGGTGTGCGTGTGCTCAAGCTCAAAGCGCCAGTCCGTCAGCCGGTATTGATACTGCGTGGTGAAGGTGTGGCGCTCGAGCTCCTTGGTCACCTCGGGGTTGGGGTCCTCCAGGTTGTCGATCTGGGAGAAGAGGCCGTCGTAGCGAACCCTGAGGGTGTTGGACGGGTCGATGAGCCACGCCGCGTCGCCCCCGAACTTGTCCTGCCCCTGATCCAGCACCGTCCCGTTGGAGAAGAAGCCCTCGCTGACCCGCTGCAAGTAGGCGTTGATCGCCAGGAACTCGGCCGGCGCCCCCCCCTCCTCGAAGAAGAAGTCGCCGAGCTCCAGCCGCGAGCGCACCAGCAGCGCCGAGCCCTTCTTGTCCTGGCCGCTGCGCCGCGTGAAGGGATCGTAGGTCAGGCCGCCGTCGGAGGAGAAGAGGCTCAGCGCGTCCTGCGCCTCGCTCTCGGCGTACTCGAAGACCAGCCGCGTGAGCTCGGAGTACTTCGCCCCGGCCTCCAGGCCCCACAGCGCGTAATCCTCGCCGCCCTCGACGCCGCGGGCCTCCTTCACATAGCCGCCGCCGATGTGGACGGTGTCAAAGAAGGTCTCGCGGATCTGCCCGCCCCATGAGGCGTCGGCCGCCGCCTCGTCGGCCTCGTAATCGTAGCTGATCTCGATGACGACGGGGTTGCCGTCGAGCACCTGCTGGGTGGTGTTGACCCGCGTGGTCATGAAGCCGGCCCGCATCACGCTGGGCACCGGCGCCTTGAAGAGCAGCCGGCCCGTGCGGTAATCCACCGTGTAGTCGGCGTGGCGCGCCTGCGGGATGCGCGCAAGCTCAAGGCCAGAGGCCTCGTCCCTGACCACGATCGAGACCTGCTCGGTCCCCTCGACCACCTCACCGTGCCGCAGCCAGTAGAGCGAGCCGCCCGTCCCCTGCAGGTAGTTGTAGGTGTGAAGGACGCGGTTCTCGCCCCCCAGGAAGGATCCGTCGGCCGACCCGAAGGCCTTGATCTCCGTCTTGTAATCCTCCTCGATGACCTTGTTGAAGTCGATCTGCGCGCCGTACATTGGCCGATCGTAGCGGAAGAACTCCACCCCCTCGATCCCCGGCCTGACGCTGCCGAACTTCAACTTCGAATCGTCCGCCTCCAGCATCACGTAGAGCTTGCCCCGCGCCTCGGCCTCACGCACCCCCTCGGAGGCGTCCCCGTAGATCGGGTAGAAGGCGTCCGGATCGACCGTCTCGGTCAAGAAGGACTCGAACTCGGCCTGCCGGGAGGTGTCCACGAAGGCCGTGTACCTGTACTCCTCGAAGAAGTGGTCGAGGATCTCCCGACCCGACATCGTCCCGCGCATGAAGAGCCGGGCCTGACCGTGGAGGATGGTCCCGCCGTCGAGCTCGATCGTGTTCTCGTCCGTGAGCCCGTCCAGCTCCGCACCTTCGAGGATCACACCCACGTCGGCGAAGGCCATCATGAAGAGCGTCGAGTCGGACACCAGGACCGGCCAGCGGATCTCGCCCTTGTTGCCCTTCTTGTCCTCGGTCGCGATCACCACCTCGCTCTCTCCGTGGGGGAGCCCCACGTAGGCGACGAACTCCCCGTCGATCACCTCCACGGGCGCGCCGTTGATCGTGAGCTTGTTGTCGGGATCGGTCGATCCGCGCACGACCAGCTCCCGGTTGCGCAGGATCGTCCCCTGCGCCGGCAGATCGACCTTGAGGTTGGCGGCCGGAGAATCCATGGCCTCCTTGTCGACGTTGACCTCCTCAAGCCCCCGCAGCGCCTCGTCGAGCTGCGCCTTGCCGAAGCTCTCAAGCCCCGATTCGGCCGCCTTGGCCTTGGCCGGCGCCTCGACCGCTTCGGCCCCTTCGGCCTCCTTCACGTCGGCCTCGGCGTCGACCTCGTCGCCCTCCTGGGCGAGCGTCAACTTGAAGATCGGCGCCCTGGCGCTTCCGGTGGCGACACCCGGCGCCTGCGCGATGACCCTGAACCCGCCCGGCAGGGCGCTCTCCTCAGGATCGACGGTATCTTCTGGCTCGACGGCGTCTTCTGGCTCGACGGCGTCTTTCGGCGCTTCAACGTCGTCACCCTCCGGGGCAACGCCCTCCGAGCCGTCGCCCTCCGGGGCGCCCTCCGACGGCTTTCCGCCGCCTCCCGTCTTGTCGCCCCCGACAGCGCCCTCAACGGGATCCGCCTTCGCCCCATCATTGCCCTTGGGCGCGTCGTTCGCGCCGGCCGGCATCAGCTGACCGCCCATGACCGGCATCGCGCTGCCGGGCTCCAGCTCCACAGGCTTCGGATAGCCAGCGGGCACCTCCAGGTGCAGGACGGCGCGGCCGCCCTCCGCCGTAAAGACCTCCAGCACGACCTTCTGGCCCGTGTAGGCGCCCACCTGGGTCGAGAACCTGCCCTCCGCTCCGACCTTGACCTCGACGCCGTTGACGAAGGCCCGCTGCGCCACGGCCTTGACCGGGGCCGCCTGGACCTCCTCCTTCGGCGCGGCCTCGTCCTTGCGCCGCTGCCCGCGCTTGGGCGCCTTCTCCTCCACAGCCGGCTTCAAGCGGAACTGGGACAGCGCCGAGCGGCCAAGCTGCCCATCGGCGGTGAAGACCGTCAACGACGCGCTGTACCACCCCGGGATCAGGAAGGTGCGATCCTGATCGACCGCGCCGCCCCACCGCAGGGCCTCGGGCAGGCCGCCCTGGCCTCTGGAGGTGTGAACCACCGTCCCGCCCTCGTCCACGATCTCAAAGGCGTACTGGTCGACGGCCAGAGACTTGTCCGCCTCGATGATGAAGCGCGACAGCGGCTTGATCGTCCCGCCATCGAGCGTCATCACCTGAGCTTCGGAGCGCACCGACACCTTCATCAGCGCCGACGCGCTCGTCGCCCCCCCGAACTTGACGCTCCCGGCCTTGAGATCGACCTCCAGCGGGACCTCGGGCATCTTGATCGGCGGCGTCCTGAGCTCGATGAAGCCCTCCCGGATGTTGGCTCGCCCCGCGCTGAACCCGCCGTCGCGGTGCCTCAACATGATCACGAGCAGGCCGTCGGCGGGCTTGAGCACCTTCGCGGAGAAGGCGCCGTCCGTCGCCACGTCCAGCCGCTTGTCGTTGACAAAGACCCCGGCGTCCGCCAGGGGCGGGTCCGGCAGCGTGGGCGAGATGATGTCCGGGTTGGGGTCGGTGACCTTCACCTCAAGGCGGCGGTTCAAGAAGCGGTTGCGCTCCCCGATGTTGGGGACCAGCGGCTGAGATCCCCCGAAGCTGCGGACCTCGACGTCCGCCTCCGCGATCTTCAGCTCGCCCACGAGGAACTTCTTGATCAGCGCCGCCCGCTCGTCCGTCAACACCTTGAGCGCCTCCGGCTTGCCCTCGTCGTCGGTGTGGACGCTGACTCTGACGAGCACCCGCCGCCCCTCCCGGCCCTTGCGCGCGACCTTCTTCAAGTCCTCGCGTCCCTTCTCGGTCATCTCCTCCTTGCGAGCCTTCTTGACGAAGAGGTCGCCGTTGAGCACCTCCTCGGCCACCACATCCTTGTCGCGCCCGCTGACCCCGAAGCCCACCGGCGCCGACGACGCCACCGCGCCGCCCTCGCAGAGCACGATCAGCCGCGCCCTGTAGGCCGTCGGCCCCGACAGGACCAGCGTCCTGCCGTCCTTGCCCAGCCCATCCCACGTCACCTCCGAAGGCGGCGCCCCCGTCCCGGACAGCACATGGGCCGCGCCCTCACCATCGACGGCGCTGATCTCCAAGGTCCAGCTCGACGGCGTCGCCCCGCCTGTCACGGCCGTCGTGAAGCGAAGCGTCGGCTCGGCCTTGCCCCCCTCGACGGAGACGATCACCGGCGCACCCTCCTTCTTGGACGCCACCGACAGCGCAGCGCGCGCCAGCGGCAGGGCCGAGGTCTCGATCCTCGCGTCGAGCGCGTCGAGGTTGCCCGACACGGCGACGAAGTTCTCGCGCACCCGGCGCTCCTGCTCCTCGATCAGCGCGCGGCTGGCGTTGACGTCCACCTCGTCGACGAAGTTCTCCGCGCAGGTCGCGCCGAAGCTGAAGCGCGAGGGCAGACCCCGCGTCACGTAGAAGACCCGCTTGACGTCGGTCGTCGCCTCCGAGCCCGTCGGCAGCGAGTCCACGTCGAGCTTGATGAGGTGGTTGCCCGGGTTGACGCCCTGGAGGTGGAACTTCCCGGCCGTGTCCGTGATCGCGTACCAGCCGTTGTCCAGGTAGACCCGCGCGCGGTAGATCCCTCGCTCGCCCTCGTCCTGCCACCCGTCGCCGTTGGCGTCGCAGAAGACCTTGCCCAGCACCACGCCCTGATCAAAGATCGGGTCGAAGATCACCCGCACCCGCGCCTCGTCCTCGTTCGAAAGCGGCGTGCTGCCGTCCGCCGACACGAGCACGGCCCTGTTGACCGCCTCCGTGCCCGGCGCCACGTCCGTCCCCGCGACGAGCTGGTACTGAAGCTCGACCGTCTCCCCGGCCCCGATGCTCAAGGGCCTCGGGCGCCCTGTCTCCGTGTTGCCCTCGCGCACGCCGAAGCTCAGCGTCCGCTCCCCGGCCGGCTCGGCGATGTCGCTCGACACCGTCCGCCCCTCGACCTTGCGGCGCAGCCGCGCGCTGCCCTTGACGTAGGAGAAGCCCTTGGGCAGCGCGTCGCGGACGAAGACCCCACCTGTCCTGCTCCTGGCGTCGTGGAGCAGATCCCGCGCCGAGCCGTTGGTCACCTCGATCCGGTAGGAGATGATCTCGCCCACCGTCGCGGCGCGCTTGTTGGCACGCTTCTCCAGCCGCACGAGGCTGGCGATGGGATCGACCGGGATGTGGTTGTTGAGCACGAAGTCGTCGACGCCGCGGATGTCAAAGCTCAAGAAGTAGACCTGCTCCGTCGCCCCGCTCACGTCCGGGATCTCGGCGTCCACGACCTCGTTGGGATCAACGGCCGGATCCCAGGTGCGATCCTGCGCGGGCACTCGCCCCGAGGGGAAGACGAGGGTCTGGTTCGGCGCCACGACCTCAAGGCGGTAGATGTGGCCCGGCAGGACGTCGAACTTGTACAGCCCCGAGCGGGTCAGCTGGCCCTGCTGACCCTCGGGCAGATCCTCGGGCGCCACGAGGCGGCCCGCACGGATGGGATCGGGGTCCTCGTCGGCGTAGAAGAGCAGGACCTCCGCCCCGCTGATCAGATCGCCCGTAATCGAGTTGTAGACCCGCCCCGAGGGATCCACGAGCACGTCCTGCTTGACGAGGCCGCCCGAGGACAGCGACAGGCCATCGACCCGCGCGAACTCGACCGGCGACGAGCCGACGGGCCGCGAGAAGACCTTGACCACATAGTCGCCCCGCGTCAGCGCCGGCAGCTCAAAGCCGCCGTCAGGGCCGGTCGCCGTCTCCGCGATGGCGAAGCCAGCGTTCGATCTGCGGTAGACCCGGACGAGGAAATCCTCAAAGACGCGATCATCCTCGTCAAAGACCCCGTTTCGATCCCCGATGTCCTCAAAGGCCAGCCCGAGCAGCCTGGAGGCGCCGACCACGCCGCCGACGGAGACGCAGGCGTCCTGAGACTCGACGACGCCCTGCCCTGTCCGGGACTCGGCGCTGGCGCCATTGCAGATGATCTGCCCTTCGGCGGCCGCCTCATCCACTCTGGCTCGGAAGGACACGACGCGCACCTCGCCGGCTGGGACGTTGAAGTCGCGGACGATCGCCAGGGGCCCCTGGTTGACGTTGGCGCCGTCGGGGACGGTCACGAAGTCGACGAAGATCAGGCCGTCGGGGAGCTGATCCTGGACGATGACGTCCTCGGCGGTGGTGGCGCCGCGGTTGCCGACCACGAGGGTGTAGATGAGCTCGTCGCCGGGGGCGACGCGCTCGCCGTTGGCGTCGCTGACGTCCTTGGTGATGGTCACGAGGGCGGCGCCGCGGCCCACGAGGGTGCGGGTGGGCTGGTTGCCGTTGGCCTCGTTGCCGTCGTCGTCGGTGGGCTCGTCGGCGAACTCTCGGCCGACGACGAGGCCCTGGTTGACGACCTCGTCGCCGCGCAGCACGCGGGCGCGGAAGCGGACGGTGTGGGACAGGCCGGGCTCCAGCGTGCCGAGGATGACCGTCACCTCATTGCCCTGGACGAGCCCGGGATCGCCGTCGTCGTCCTCGGTGAGCCCGCCGCCGTCGACGCTGAAGAAGCCGGGGGCGTAGGCGAGGTTGTCCGGGAGGGTGTCTCGGAAGGTGACGCCGGTGGCGACGGTGGTGCCGCGGTTGGGGATGCGGATCTCGTACTCGACGGCCTCGTTGACGTCGAGGAGGCCGTTGTCGTTGTCGTCGACGACCCTGGCGAGCTTCCGCACGCCGGTCAGGTTGGGGGCCGCGCCGACGACGATCGTGGTGGCGTCGTCGAGGTTGGCGGTGGTCGGGTCGTCGGTCAGCGCCTGGACGCCGGCCGCGCTGCTGACGACGCCCTGGTTGGCGATGATCGCGCCGGTGGGGGCCGCGTCGATGACGCGGGTCTTGAACTCGACGGCGAGCTGAGCGCCAGGGGCGAGGCCGCGCAGGGCGAGGCCCTGGATCAGCGGGCTCTGCGCGCCGACGTCCGGCACCTGAGCGCCGAGCGCGATCGTCGAGCCGGGGACGTAGGTGGTCAGCGCGGGCGTGGGGTCCGAGAGCGTCAGATCGCCGGAGTCGCCGCGCCCGGTGTTGCGGACGACGATGCGCCACGTCAGCAGATCTCCAGGCTCAAGGGTGCCGCCGTTGTCGTCCGTGACGGACTTTTCGGTGTTGCCCAGGTCGGGCAGCGGCGGGGCCTCGACCGTGATGATGGTCGGGTCGCGGTCGCCGAGGCCGTTGGCCGGGTCGTCGCTCAGCTCGCGCAGGCCGAGGTCGACCGGCGAGGTGGCCAGCGCCTGGTTGGGGAGCTGCTCGCCGGGCAGGGCGTCGAGGGAGACGGAGGCCAGGAAGGAGAGCTCGACGACCTGGCCGGGTTGGATGAGGCCGAGGCCGGGCGTGGTGCCCTGGTTCCAGACGATCGTGCCGTTGAGCGGGCTGAAGACGCCGCCGTCGAGGGGCTCGATGTCGGTCAGGCGCTGGACGATGGTGTCCTCGACGCGGACGTTGGAGATGGGCTCGCCGCCTTCGGACTGGACCGCCAGGGTGTAGCGGATCCGGTCGCCGGCCTGGAGCAGGCCGCCGTTGATGTCCTGGGCGCGCTTGACCAGCGGGCCGAACTGGGGGAAGCGCACCTCGATCCGGGTCGGGTCGTTGTCCTGGGGCGTGGCGGGGTCGTCGCTGAACTCTTGCGGGGTGTCGGCGGCGACGACGTTGGCCTGATTCAGGATGAAGGTGCCGTTGGGGATCTCGGCTCTGACGCGGGCGCGGATCGTCAGCGCGACGTTCTGCCCGACCGGCAGGGAGGCCAGCCGGGGCTCCTCCTGGAGGGTCCAGGTCACGACGCCGGCCTGGAGGCGGCCGCGCTGGCCGGGCTCGATGTTCTCAAGGAGGGTGGTGTCGATGGGATCGCGGACGACGATCTCGCGGGCGGCGCCGCGGCCCGTGTTGCGGACGGTCAGCGTGAACTCGACGGTGTCTCCGGGGTGCAGGAAGCCGCCGTTGACGTCGACGGCGCTCTTGGTGAAGGTGGTCAGGTCCGGCCGCGCGTTGACGATCACCACGGTGGGGTTGTCGTCGCCGAGGCCGTTGGCCGGGTCGTCGCTCAGGACGGCGGGGATGCCCGTGGCCGTCAGGCGCGCCTGGTTGGGGATCGTGACCCCGTCCTGGGCGTCGGCCAGGACGGTCGCCTCGAAGGCGACAGTGATGGGCTGCCCCGGCAGGAGGTCGCCCAGGGTCCAGCGCAGCGTGCGGCCGTTGAGCACGCCGCCGTTGGCCGGGGCAATGTCGACGAGGTTCTGATCGATGTCGTCGACGACCGCCACCGTCCGGCCGACCTCGGTGCCCTCGTTGTTCACGGTCAGGGTGTAGCGCAGCCTGTCGCCGGCCTCGACCAGCCCGCCGTTGAGGTCCTCGACGGCCTTGGCGAAGCCGTCAAAGCGCGCCTGGGCCGTGACTCTGAAGTTGGTCGTGTCGTCGACGCCCGGCGTCGCCGGATCGTCGGTGGGCTCGGGGTCCACGCCCTCGGCTCTGACCCGCGCCTGGTTGGCGACGAGCGCGCCGTTGAGCACGCGGGGGCCGATCGTCGCGCGGAAGCGCACCACGACGCGGCCCGCGTCGCCGGGGACGATCTGGGCCAGCGCGGGGGTGCCCTGGGCGTCCCAGGTCACGGTGTTGCCCTGCAGGCGGCCGCCGTCGAGCGGCGTGATGCCGGTCAGGTTGACCGCGTCCACGGCGTCGACGACCTGGACCTGCCGGGCGGCGTCGTCGCCGTTGTTCAGGAGGGTGATGACGTACTCGACCACGTCGCCGGGCTCGAAGAAGGCGTCGCCGTCCAGATCGCGGACGACCTTGGTGGCCCCGCCGAGCAAGGCCGAGGAGCGCACGGTGATCAAGGTCGGGTCGTCGAGGTCTGGGGTCTCGGGGTCGTCGGTCACGACGGCGTTGACGAAGCCGTCGGCGGCAAGCCGGCCCTGGTTGAAGATCACCGTGCCGTCCTCGATGGGCGAGATGAGGACCGCCTCAAGGCGCAGAAGGACGGTCTGGCCGGGCTCTACGCGGGCCAGCGCGGGGGTCGTCCGGGCGCTCCACTCGACGGTCGGGGCGGCGAAGACGCCGCCGTCGCTGGCGCTGATGAAGACGAGGTTCTCGTCAAGGACATCCGTCACGACGACGTTGGTGGCCGCAGAGTCGCCATCGTTGGTGAAGCCGATGGTGTAGAGCACCCTGTCGCCGGGGTTGAACTGGCCGTCGAGGGGCGGATCGACGAGCTTGGTGGCGCCGTTGAGATCCGAGGCGGAGACGACCGGGAAGGTGGTCGCGTCGGGGAAGGGCTGGGTGCGCGGATCGTCGGTCAGCGCGGCCTCCAGGAGGCCCTCGGCGTTGATGGTGGCCTGGTTGGACACCAGCGCGCCGTTGTCCACGGCGTCCACGACGCGGACCTGGACGCGCAGCGGCAGCGCGACGTCGGGGTCGGGGGCCAGCGAGGCCAGCGCCGGGGTGGTCTGGGCCGTCCAGGTGACCGTCCGGGTCAGGGGGTCAAAGACGCCGCCGTCCAGGGGCACCACGTCGGTCAGGTTGGGATCGATGACATCGGTTACGACGATGTTCACGGCGGGGCTGGTGCCAGAGTTGATAAGCTCGATGGTGTAGGTGATCGCGTCGCCGGGGCGGACGGCGCCGCCGTCGGCGTCCTCGAAGAGCTTGCGGCTGCCGACGAGCAGGGCCGTGGACGAGACGATGAACTCGGTGGCGTCGTCCACCTCGGGCGTGTTGGGATCGTCGGTGGGGACGGGCTCGACGATCTCGGTGCTGGTGACGAAGGCCTGGTTGGACACCAGCGCGCCGTCTGGAATGGGGTTGACGACGCGGCCGCGCACGCGGACCTCGATCTCGTCGCCGGGGACCATCTGGGGGATGAGCCAGGAGACCGTGCGGCCGTTGAGCGTGCCGCCGCTCTCGGGGACGATGTCGACCAGCTCGGCGGGGATCTCGTCGGAGATCACGACGTTGTTGGCCGCGGTCGTGCCGCTGTTGCGGGCGACGATCACGTAGACGGCCACGTCGTCGGGCCTGAAGCCCTGGCCGGGGTTGGTCTCGTTCTGGACGGCCTTGGAGGAGTTGACGAAGTCGGGGCGGGCCTCGACGACGACGACCGTGGGGTCGTCGTCGCCGACCCCGTTGCGGGGATCGTCCGTCAGGACCGCTTCGGGCAGATCGAGGGAGGCGACGGAGGCCTGGTTCTGGATGAGGGCGCCGTTGGCGGTGCCCTGGGCGACGGCGGCCTGGAAGGACACCTCGGCGCTGCCCCCGGCCGCCACGGGCCCGGCCAGCGCCCAGCGGATCTGCCGGGTCCCGGGGTCAAAGACCCCTCCGTCGGCAGGGGTCACCCCAGCGAGCTCGGCGGGGAGGGTGTCGGTGACGACGACCTCGCGGGCGGAGCCCCTGCCGGAGTTCTCGACCGTGATCGTGTAGGTCAGGACGTCGCCGGGCTGGGCGGCGCCGCCGTTGACGTCGACGACGGCCTTGGTGCTGGCCGACAGATCCGCCTCGGCGCTGACCTCGATCACGGTGGGATCGTTGGCCTCGGGGGTGGCCGGATCGTCGGTGTTGACCGCCGCGACGATGCCCTCGGCGTTGATGACGCCCTGGTTGGGGATGAGGGTCCCGTTGTCGAGGGCGGGGGCGATGGTGGCGACGAAGGAGAGCTCGATCCGGGCGCCGGGGGCGACGCTGGCCAGCGCGGGGTTGCCCGCGGCGTTCCACAGGACGCGGTTGCCCGAGCGGACACCGCCGTTGTTGACGGTGCCGATCTCCAGAAGGTCGGCGTCGACGGTGTCGCTGACGGTGGCATTGCGGGCCGTGTCTCGGCCCGTGTTGATGACGGTCAGGGTGTAGAGGACCTGATCGCCGGGCTCGAAGGTCCCGCCGTTGAGATCCTGGGCCACCTTGGTCGAGGTGCGAAGCTCGGGGGTGGACTGGATCGTGATGACGGTGGGGTCGTCGATCGTGACGGTGGAGGGGTCGTCGGTCAAGGTGGGCTGGGCGAGGTTGGTGGCGCGGATGAGCCCCTGGTTGCGGATGAGGGTGCCGTTGGGCAGGGGGGAGGCGATCTGGGCCGTGAAGGTGAGCTGAAGGGCGGCGCCGGGCGCGACGTCGCCGAGGGTCCAGGTGACGCGGCGGCGCAGGGCGTCAAAGACGCCGCCGTTGGAGGGCACGACGGCGCTGAGGTTGAGCGCCACGTCGTCCTCGACGACCACGCCGGTGCCGGCCCGGTTGCCGGTGTTGATGACGGTCAGGCGGTAGCTGACCGTGTCGCCGGGCTGGAAGCCGCCGGGGGGGGCGTTGAAGACCTCCTTGGTGGACTGATCGAAGATCGCCCCGGCCACGACGGTCAGCGCCTCGGAGCTCAGGTCGCGGTCCTGGCCGACGACGTCGCGCACCTGGAGGCGGCCCACGTTCTGGATGCGGGTGCCGCCGGGGGCGGCGTCGGCGACGCGGACGGTGAAGCGCAGGGTCGCGGTCGAGGCGCCCGCGACGGTCAGCCCGCGCACGGTCAGGAGCCCGGTGCCGCTGTCGCCGGCCGGCGGAGGCGAGAAGGTGGCCTGCGGCAGCGGGGTCTCAAGGGCGAAGGCCTCGACGAAGGCCGGCAGGCTGTCGGTGAAGTCGATCACGGCCGAGGCATTGCCGGAGTTGGAGAAGCTCAGGGTGTAGCGCAGGGTGTCGCCGGGCGAGAGGGAGCCGCCGTTGACGTCGACGACGGACTTGAAGGTGGCGGGGTTGCGGAAGTTCACGGCGCTGACGAGGCGCGCGACGGTGGGATCGGGCGTGGGGTTGGTGTCGGGGTTGTCGGTCAGGAGGTCCGAGAGCAGGAAGTCGGCCTGGACGCGGCCCTGGTTGACGATGGAGAGGCCGTTGATGGACTCGGGGGCGACGCCCTGGTCGATGAGCTGCTGGACGGTGTCGATCTGGACGTTGTAGCTGATGAAGACGCCGCTGAGGGCCGAGGGGATGATGATCTCCTGGATGTCGACGCGGCCTCGGGCGTTGATGCCGCCGTTGGGGTCGGAGCGGTCGGTGAAGGGGGTCGGCGAGACGCCCAGGAGCCGGACGAAGGGCGGCATGTCGTCAACGAAGCGCACGCCCGAGGCGGTCCGGCCCGAGTTGTTGGGGATGAAGATCGTGTAGCCAAGCACGTCGCCGGGCTCGACCACGCCGCCGTTGACGTCGACGAAGCGCTTGGTCGGGGTCCCGAGCGAGGGCGCCACGACGGTGACGGTGACGGTGTTGGTCGAGGTCGGCTCGGCGATCTCCGCCGCGCGGATCAGCGCCACGTTGTTGATGCGCGTCCCCGACGGCGTCCCGGGCGCGATCTGGGCGCGGAAGGTGATCCGACGGTCGTTGTCGCCCGTGTTCGGGATCGTCCCGAGGAGCAGCCCGGCGGCCAGCGCCGAGCGCCCGTTGACGTCGGGCACCAGCACGCCGTCGAGGCGCGTCGAGCCGGCCACGTAGATGAAGCGGTTGTCCAGCACGTCCTGGAGCACGACCTGGGTGGCGGCGAGGCTCCCGCCGTTGGTCACCGTGATGTCGAAGAAGACGGTCTCGCCGGGGCCGGCCTCGTCAGGGTCGACGGTCTTGATGGTGGACCGCGTGCTGAAGTTCGGCGCCAGCCGGTTGAGCGAGAGCACCACGTAGCCCAGGAAGACCGACTCGCCGCCGCCGCCCTGCACGGAGGGCACGCCGTCGCCGCTGCCGGCCTGGATCCGCACGGATCTGTCGCCGGACCGCACCAGGCTCGAGATGTCGAAGGTGTCGATGTCGATGCCCAGCGATCCGCCGGTGGGCGTCGTCGAGTTGAAGAGGTTGCCGGGTGGGTTGTTCGGATCGCTCAGCCGCGTGCCGTTGACGGCGATGAAGTCCACGCAGTCGCTGCACCGAAGTTGCGGGTTGGAGTCCTGATCCTGGGGCGGGACGCCCAGCAGCGCGTCGCCCTCCAGGCCGAAGAAGGTGAAGTTGCCGCGCGGGGGGTTGGCCACCTCGAAGCCGCTGATGGTGAAGTTGTCCACGCCGGAGGAGTTCTCCGTCTCGTCCAGGTGCCGGAAGCCATCAAAGAGCACGACGTCGCGCTGGGTCGTCTCCGAGGAGTTGCTGTGGACCACCACGATCGACCAGCCGGCGTAGCGCGCCTGACAGTTGGCGTCGACGCACTGGCCGTTCTGATCCACGACCCCGGCCCTGGCCGACACGTCGCCGACCGTATACAGGCCGTTGAAGTTGCCGGGCGTGGCCGCGTGCGCCGCCACGATCGCGGTCACGTCCGCGCGGCAGTAGAAGAAGCCGTCCAGCGCCGGGCTGGTGAAGCACGTGTTGGCCGTCACCGAGGTCGAAAAACCGTCCGGCAGCGCGAACCTCGCCGTCCTGTCCGGCTGGCCCTGCACCGAGCCGGACCAGAACAGGAAGGCCCCCTCGATCTCGGCCCCGACCGGGACGGTCGACAGCGCCGCGGAGCTCTGGGTCAGGAGGATGGAGTTGACCAGGGGCTGGCTGGGCGTGTTGCTCATCAGCGTGTTGCCCGTGGCGACGTGGTCGCCAAAGACCCTGAAGGTCCGGAACAAGGTCAAGGGCGTCCCCTCGACCGTCGCCTCGGCCCGACCCGTCGTCAGCGCCAGAGCGCCCAGGACGCACAGCAGGATCAACCCGACAGAAAGACGCCTCTGGCCCTTGAGCGCAGCGAGGTTATCGGCAGTCAACATTCCTGTCCCTTGATTTGAAGAGTCAGCGCTTGAAAACCCGCAGCGCCTCACCCGCGCAGCTCGCTCAGGGAGAGGGCCTCACCCGCGATCATCAGGCCCCACGCGGGGATACCACCTTTTGGGCCTCGGCCACAATCCCACCCCGCCCTGACGCGACGGCGCAGTGCAAGGCCCAGGCCACCCGCCGCCCGTTAGCGCGCGCACGCCGATCCCCTCAAGGCGCCAGCACCAGCGGCAGCGGAGAGCCATCATCCGGGTTGAAGATCTCGACCTTGTTCAGGCTCTTCACCTCCCCCCCGTCCTCGCCGACGCCCCCGGTCAGGAGCACCAGGCCGTTGCTCAAGAGCGTGGCCTCGTGCATGAAGCGCGGCGTCACCATCGCCGAGACCACCGGCAGGCTCGTGTAGCGCCCGTTGGTCGAGTTGAAGATCAGCGACTCGCCGCCGCCGATCACCCTCCCGCCGCTGTCCAGGCCACCGAAGATGACGATCTTCTCCGTCATGGGCAGCTCCAGGGCCTGCGCGCGGCTGCGGCCGATGGCCAGGTTGCCGGCCTCCACCGCCACGTTGGCCGCGACGTCGAAGATCTCCACCCCCGACACCGCCTGACCCTCCGCGTCCACACCCCCCACCGTCACGATCAGGTTCCCCTGCTCCGGCGAGGCCGCCAGAGAGCTGTGACCCGACCTCGGCACGACCATGGCGCCGACGCTGTCGCTGAACTCGAAGAGCGCGTTGTTGTTCACCCCCCTGAGCATCTCCATCGACGCCACCGGCCCCTCCGCGCCCTCGCCTCCGATGACCAGGATGTCCGCTCCGACGCCCAGCCCGGACCTCATGAGAACCGCCGTGTGCTCGGCCCGCGCCGCGACCATGACGATCGGCGCGTCGCCCGCATTGCGCTCGAAGCGGTTCGTCTGAGGGTTGAACACCTCCGCGTCGCCCACCAGCGTCGCGACCCCCCGCGTGATGTTCCGACCGCCGATCACCACCACCTTGCCGTCGATGCGCCGCAGCGTCGCCGTGTGCCACGCCCGGCCCGTGCCCAGGCCCCCCTCCCCCGTGATCTGCGACCAGCGCTGGCTGGCGGGGTCAAAGATCTCCGAGGGGCGCACCGACTCGATCACGGGGCCATCGCCCGTCTCGATCACCGTAACTCCCCCCACGACCAGCACCCGACCGTCGGCCAGCTGCGTCGTGGTGTGAAAGGCCCTGGGCGTGAGCATGTTCGGCAGCGCGAAGAAGGTCCCCGAGGCCGGGTCGTAGACCTCGACCGCCGCGATCGTCTCGCGCAGCCCAAGCCCGTCGGGCAAGAAGGGCGAGCTGAGGCCGGCGCCCTCTTCCAGCACGCCGCCGCCCGTAAAGAGCACGCGGCCCCCAGGGAGCGGCGTCTGGACGTGCCCGGCCCGCGTCAAGCCCACGGCGAAGCGCACCGGCTGGACGACGGGCTGCCGATCCACCCCCACCGTCAGGGTCGTGGCCTCCGAAAAACTCTCCAGCGCCGTAAAGAGCACCGGGACGCGCCTGTCGTTGGAGCTGGGCTTGAAGGCGAAGGGCGTGCTCATCCCCCTGTAGATGGGCACGCCGCCGACGTCGAGGCCCTCCACGACGATCTGGATCTGATCGTTGAAGGGGATGCCCGAGAACTTCGCGCCGCTCTCGGACAGATCGAAGGTCCGCGTCTTGAGCACGCGGCCGCTGACCGCGTCGCGCGCCGTGAACCGGATCGAGGGCATCCCCGCTGGGATCGGGTTGAGGTTCGGGCTGCTCGACGTGAAGATCTGCACCTCCAGATCAGGCCCGCTCACCTCCTCGTCCACGCACCCCGCGCTCAAGAGCGAGCACAGGCCGCCGATCATCCACAACAAGCCCAGAGAGCGGGCGCTCGCCCAAGCCATGAAACCACCGTAAGACATTGTATTATCTTTATTTTCCTGAGACAGGACGCGCGCGCATCTTCGCCCGCCTGCCCTGGCCCTCTCAGATCCGTCTTGAGGATTGACCACGCCGGGCTCGCGCCCGGCGCTACAACTCCAGGCACGCCCCTGCGGGGCTGGCGAAGGGCCCTCGTCGACCATCGGGATCATGTCGCTCGGCTCGCTGACCTCAACGTCAAGCGCTGCTGGTGGGGTGTGGTGCCACGCTGGGAGGTCGAGGCCCTGTCGAGAGCCCCGCAGGGGCATCCCTGACCTGTAGCGCCGGGCGCGAGCCCGGGGCGAGCGGGCTCCAAGCCCATCCACACGATCTCTATCCCTGTTCACACCTGCTCCACGCTCGTCCTGGGCGCCGCGATCAGCGCCTGCCCCTGCCGCGCTCACCAGTTCACCGTCGCGCTGAACCCTGAGGTGGCCGTGTCGTCCTCCAGGAGCATGACACCGCCGGCCACCGCGCCGGTGATCACCACCGCGCCAACCCCCGTCCAGAACCACCACTTGTTGTAGAAGGCCTCGCCCTCATCGTCGTCGCCGATCTTGGCGCCGATGCCCAGGCCCGAGTCCTCAGGGCGCACCTTCAGCTCTCCCGTGGGCGCCCCCTTGTCGCCGAGGTCAGGCTCGACCTTGGGCTCGATCTTCGCTTCGACCTTGGGCTCCACCTTGGGCTCCACCTTCGGCTCGACCTTCGGCTCGACCTTCGGCTCCACTTTGGGCTCCACTTTGGGCTCCACCTTCGGCTCCACCTTCGGCTCCACCTTGGGCTCGATCTTCGGTTGCACCTTCGGCTCGATCTTCGGTTGCACCTTGGGCTCGACCTTCGGCTCCACCTCCGGCGCCACGGCAGCGACGACGACGGCGAAGGGATCGCCCGAGAAGGCCTTGTCCTCGGGGAAGGCCAGGGCCGCCTCGACGACCCGCGTGCTCAACTGGTAGGCGCCCAGCGTGACGTTGGACAGGTCGACGTTGAAGGGCTCCTCGTCGAGCTGCGCCAGCATGTCCTTCTCCGAGTTGTACACGAAGGGCAGCGCCACCGAGCCCTTGGCCCCCGACCTCATGATCGCAAAGACCACCAGCGACGCGCCCGTTCGCGCGCTCAACTCCTTCAAGTAAGGCTTGAGGTTTTCGTCGATCTCCCCGGCGTCCAGGCGCCGCTCAAGCTCGGCCAGGAAGACCGGCCCGTCGCCCGCCTCGGCCGCCGCGGCGCCGCCGCCCTTGTTCAGATCGGCGTTGACCAGCGCCTTCTTGCGCGAGACGACGTCGACCCGCTGCGCGAAAGGAAAGGCGCCCTTGCCCTTGACCACCACGTAGTGCGAGCCGGCCCCCACGTTGTCGAGCGTCATCGGGGTCTCCCCGACCAGATCGCCGTCGAGCACGATCTGCGCGCCCGCAGGCGTCGACTCGATCACCAGCGAGCCCGCGCCGGCCTTCCCGATCCGCTTCTTCTCGTCCTCGAAGAACTTGATCAGCTCGACGGGGTTGTTGGCCGGGTCCAGCTCGCCGTCCGGGCGCAGCGCGATGTAAAGGCGCAAGGCCTCCTGGCCACGCTTGGGGTCCTTGGCCTGGAAGCGAGCCTGCGACAGCCGCAGCAGCGCGTCCTGGAGCACCTCGTAGTTCTCCAGATCGGCCAGGCTGGCTTCGAAGCGCCGGATCGCCTCCTCGAAGGAGTCGCCCGCCTCGGAAAAACTCTCCGTCACCAGCAACCCGATGCCCGCCGCGTAGAGCCGCTCGGCCTCCTTGAGCGAGGCATTGCCGCCGCTGGCCTGCGTCGCCGCCCCATCCTTCGGGGGCGCGAACTTCTCCAGCACCTTGATCTTCGGCTGCCCCGCGAGCCTGTCCTTGAGCCCCTCATGGACCTTCTGGGACACCAGCGGGGAGACCTCATCCTTGTAGGGCCGCGTCTTGAGCAGGTACACGCTGGACTGCGACCACGCGGGCGACGACAGCGACATCACCGCGATCAACACCCCGAGCCCGCCCCACACCCGCCAACCCATCGCCACACTGCCGCTCATCTGCCACCTCAACGCATGATCGTCCGGGTCCACTCGGTGTCGCCATCAGCGCCACAAAACTCGACCACCGCGTAGTCCCTGTGAAATTCCATCCACAAAAAGCCCAGCGTCTCGGCCCCGAAGGCCAGCGCATTGCCCCGCCCTTCCAGATCGGTCGTCTTGGCCCCGGCCCCGCTGACCGCGAAGTGCGTCCGGCAAGGCACCCGGTTCTCCGCCCACGGCGGCCATGAGGGGATGTCCGGCACCTCTTCCATCCATTGCCGGTTGTGATCGTGCCCCGCCAGGTAGAAGTCGACCTGGTTGCACACGTACTCCTCCACCCACACCCGGAACATCCCGCCCAGGAAGAGCAGATCGCCCGGGATGCCCTCGTAGGCTCCGGCATTGCCGTGCCTCCCATCCGACCGATAGGGGTGGTGCCCGAAGACGATCGTCCAGGTCGCCGACGTCGTCCGCACCACGTCCTGAACCATCTGCCCCTGCGGCTCCATCATCAACCCGAGGTAGGCCAGCGGGTTGGTGTGGATCGACATCAGGTGCACCGGCCCGACCTGCACATCGTAGAACTCGTCCGGGTAGATGAACCACGGGTTGGCCCGCGCATAGGCCAGATAGTTGGCCACCTGCGCGCTGTTGAGCCCCGCCCCCCCAAGATCATGATTCCCCAGCGACGCATAGATCGGCATCCGCTCCCTCAGATCCTCCTGCCCCTCACCCGGCGGCGGCCCCTTCTTCAAGTTCCTGTAGGGCATGTCGATCTTGGTCGTAAACTGGCTGTCCGTCGGGCTCTGGGCGCCCTCATCATAGATGTTGTCGCCCAGCATGATGAAGCCCTCGCAGCCCCCGCCCCGATCGCAGCGCGCCTGCACGCCCTCCGAGACGCGATACTGCTTGTCGTTGCCCTCCCCCGTGTCCCCGATCGCCACGAAGCGCACCACCGAGCAGGCCTCCTCGCCCGGATCATTACAAACGACCGCGTCCTGGCCGCTGCACTCGGTCTGGCCGCACGCGCCGCACGCCTGGCCGGGCGCCTCGGAAAGCTGCGCGCAGCCCCCGCAGGCGTTGGCCGCCCTGTCCTCGCACTTGATCGCGTCGACCCCCTCGCAGGCGACCTGCCCGCAGACCCCGCACGAGGCCCCGGGCGCCTGGGTCAGCGCCGCGCACCCGCCGCACGCATTGCGCGGCGCTGCGCCCTGACACACCACCGCGTCGACGCCCTGACAGGCCGCTCGCCCGCCCCCGCACTCGCCGCACGCAACGCCGGGCTCCTGAGCCAGCGCCGCACAGCCCCCGCAGGCGTTCTGGACGCCCTCGTCGATCTGGCCATCGCAGTCGTTGTCGGAGCCGTCGCAGACCTCCAACGCGGGCTGGCACTCGCCCTCCGGCTCCCCGCCCTCCGGCTCCCCGCCCTCCGGCTCCCCGCCCTCCGGCTCCCCGCCCTCCGGCTCGCCGGACTCCGGCTGCGCCTCCGGCTCATCCCCCACGAGGTCCGCGAAGGAGACGCACACGCCCTCTCGGCACCGAAAGCCCGCCTCGCAGTCCAGATCGAAGTTGCAGACCTGGGCCTCCTCGGCGCCGCCAGCGCCAACATCCCCGGACGTGCACCCGATCAAGCATGACGCGGCGACCGCACCCAGCACCCACACACCGCGATGTCCCATTGCGTCCACCTGAGCCACTGCCCCCATCGGAACCTCATGTCCCTGCTGGGTAATTCATCGCCGCCCGGACGGCCGGCACGCAGTGTGCCACCGCAGCGCCCAGGAGACAAGAAGGCCCGTCAGCGCGCCCTGCAATGGATCCGCCAGCGCCAAGGGCAGGGAGCCACCGCACCCCTTGGCCCACAGGACCACGTTGGGGACAAGACCCCGTCGGGAACAATCGATCACGACGGGTCGGCGTTGTTGGGTGGATACGTCGATCACGACGGGTCGGCGTTGTTGGGTGGACGCACGGTCCCTCCAACGACCGACGGGTTTGCCGGACCCGCCGACCGCCGACGGGTTTGTCGGACCCGCCGACCGCCGACGGGTTTGCCGGACCCTGATCGGGTCCGGCTGCACGCCGCGGCTACTCTGTTTCGCCCCTCCGGGGCTCTAAAGTGCGTATCCCGTCTTGGTGGGACGGACGGCCTGAGATGGTTTGCAGCCCCGAGGCGCCTGACAACAACCGCTCGATTGGTCTTGTCGGTGCGTTGTCGCATCCCCTCCCGCCCCATCGGGGCGGCTCGGTAATGAGAGCCCCGGAGGGGCGAGACGCCGTCGGCATGATCGTAGCCGCGGGTGCAGCCGCGACAGCGGCAAACCCGTCGGTCCCCGAAAGGACCGCGTGCCCGCACAACGGAGGCAACCCGTCGGGATCGCCTTGCCTTGCAAACCCGTCGGTCGCCGAAAGGACCGCACGCCCACCCAACAACGCCGACCCGCCGCGATCGACGTGTCCCACAACAACGCCGACCCGCCGCGATCGACGTGTCCTTCAGAAGATCTCTTTGAACCAGATCCGCATGCGGTTGGTGATCTTCTGGTAGATGCGCTCGTCGGTGCTCTTGAAGCGGCGGTCGGCCACGCCGTGCTTGGCCCCGTAGAGGACGAGGCCGACGCCGGTGGAGAACTTCGGGCGGCGGACCTCGTCGACGAGGCCGCCGATGCCCTGCGGGATGCCGCGCCGGACGGGGATCTTGAGGACCTCCTCGGCCAGCTCGGGCATGCCGTTGAGCGAGGCGCTGCCGCCGGTGATGACGACGCCGCTGGCGATCTGGTCCTCGTAGCCGGAGAGCTGGATCTCGCGGCCGACCAGCGCGAAGACCTCCTCGACGCGGGGCTCGATGATGTCGCACAGGATCCGCCGGGGCAGCTTGCGGGCGGGCCTCCCGCCGACGCTCGGGACGGGGATGAGGTCGTCCTCGCCGGCCATCTTGACCATGGCCAGGCCAAACTGCTGCTTGAGCTTCTCGGCCTCGACCGAGGGGGTGCGCAGGCCGACGGCGATGTCGTTGGTCAGGTGGTTGCCGCCCAGCGACAGGACGCTGGTGTGGACGATGGCGCCCTGGACGAAGATCGCGATGTCGGTCGTGCCGCCGCCGATGTCCACCACCACGACGCCGAGATCCTTCTCGTCGGCGCTCAGGACGGCCTCGGCGCTGGCGACCTGCTCAAGGATGATGTCGGTGACCTGCAGGTTGCACTTGTTGGCGCACTTGATGATGTTCTGCGCGCTGGTGACGGCCCCAGTGACGATGTGGACCTTCGCCTCGAGCCTCACCCCGCCCATCCCGATCGGATCGCGGATGCCGGCCTGGCCGTCGATGATGAACTCCTGCGGGATGACGTGGATGACCTCCCTGTCCTGCGGGATGGCCACGGCCTTGGCCGCCTCGACCACGCGGTCGACGTCCTCGGCGGTGACCTCCTCGCCCTTGATCGCCACGACGCCGTGAGAGTTGAAGCCCTTGACGTGCCCACCGGCGATCCCGACGTGCACCGCGCCGACCTCCACCGCCGCCATGAACTCGGCGGCCTCCACCGCCTTCTTGATCGAGGCCACCGTCGACTCGATGTTGATGACCACGCCCTTGCGCAGCCCCTTGGACGGGTGCGTCCCGATCCCGATGATGTCGATCCCCTCGTCCGTTATCTCCCCGATGATGCAACAGATCTTCGTGGTCCCGATGTCCAGGCCCACGACCAGATTCTCCGGGTTGCGCATCTTGGCTGCCATGTCCGCCTCCTCCCTGGCTCCCCTCGCCCTTTTGGCCGGCGAGGATTTTGATGCGACGTCGGCCTCCATGCCAACGAAGCGTGTCTCTTGACCTCAGCGCTCTTTCGACCCGCCGCCTTCGATGGGCAACACCGCCACCCGCTCCAGCGACCACTCGTTGTCGAGCCGCACGAGGGACACCTCCATCTCTCTGCGCTCCAGCTCGACGAAGACCTCTCTGAGCCGCTCCAACCGCCGCTCAAGGTTGCCCTCGCCGATCAGCACCCGGACGCCCTGCTGCTCCGTGATCAGAGAGTAGCCCGCCACAGGATCGATGTGGACTTCCGCCAGACGATCGTGCGCCGAGACCCCCACCTTGTCATACAACTCGATGATCTTCAACGCCTCTTTGATGCGGTCGTGCGCTTCTGGCCCCATCCCCTCGACGGCGTCGCCCATCCCGGTCACCACCGCCATGTCCATGCCCTGCTCGTGCTCCAGAGGCTTGAAGGGGACCCCCTGCACGTCGACCAGCATCAGAGAGCCGATCAGCGCTATCCCGCCGAAGGTCCGCTCCTCGATCGTCACGTCGATGCGATCCGGCAGGGTCCGGTCCACGACCGCCTTCTTGACCCAGGGCAGCTGGGCCTTGATGGCGCTGGCCGCCTCGTCCGGATCGATCGTGAAGATGTTCGTCCCCGGCCCCTCGTAGCCGATGGCCGCGTGGATCTCCTCGTCCGAAACCCGCGCGTTGCCTTCGACGTTCACGGCCCGGATGTGGAAGTTTGAGGACTGCACCCCGTAGCGCCACCCGTAGACCGCCGCCACGGGCAGGCTCACGATCACGGCCAGCAGCAGCACCCAGGGCGCCGCCCTGCGCACCGCCCCGAAGAACCCACCGACACCCTCGACGAAGGCCTTCGCCCGGCTGCGCTTGACCCGGTTCACCTTGCGACTGAACATCCCTCACCCTCCCTGGCTGCGCGCTTCGCCCGGCTCCCTTGCCCGACCCGCGCCCTCCCCCCGACCTTGAGCCGGGGATGCGCCATCCGGCGCCCTCGATGACCCTGCACGCACTGCAATTCCGCGCCCGACCCTCCCCGCGCCGCAAATCCGCGCTCGCCCCTGCCCTCGCTGAAGATCCGAGCCTGATCCTGCCCGCATCGCAGATCCGCGCCCGACCCTACCCGTATTGCAAATCCGCGTCGAGCCTCGCGTTGTCGAGCATCATCTCCGTGAACTGCTCGAACTCGATCCCGCTGCCCCGCGCCAGCTTCGGCACCAGGCTCGTCTCCGTCATCCCCGGCGTCGTGTTGACCTCCAGCAGCCAGGGCCGATCCTCGGCGTCGAGCATCAGGTCGGCCCTGACCACGCCCCGACAACCAAGCACCCGGTTGGCCTCCTGGACAAGCCGACCGATCTCCTGCTGGAGCCGATCCGGGATCGGCGCAGGCATCAGGTAGTTCGTCTTCGGATCTTGGTACTTCGCCTTGTAGTCGTAAAAATTCCGGTCCGGCGCGATCTCGATGATCCCCATCACCTGACCGTCCATCAACCCGACCGTCAGCTCGCGGCCCTCGATCAGCGCCTCGATCATCACCGGACCCGGGCACCTCATGGCCGCCTCCAGGGCGCCGTAATACTGGTCAGCCTCGCGCACCAGCGTCACGCCCACGCTCGAACCGCTCGTGACCGGCTTGACCACGCAGGGCACCTGAGCGTCGATGTCCGGCTGCGACAGGATCTGCTCCACCCGCGCCCTGTCGAGCACCTGCCAGTCCGGCGTCGGCAAGCCCGCCATCCTGAAGAGCGACTTGGCCGTGTCCTTGTTCATCGCGGTCGCGCACCCGTGGACCCCGGAGCCGGTGTAGGGCACCTTCAGGCACTCCAGCATCCCCTGCACCGAGCCGTTCTCCCCAAGCCCACCGTGCAGCGCAAGCAGCGCCACGTCCGGCGGGTTGGAGGCCAGCTTGAGCAGCCCCTCTCCGGTCGCGTCCACCATCTCGACCTTCTTGTACCCCAGAGACAAGAGCGCGAAATGAAAGGCCTCCCCTGTCTTGATGCTGACCTCGCGCTCGTCGCTCACGCCCCCGTAGAGCACCGCGACCCTCGACGATCTCCATGTCCCAACCATCTCGACCTCCCCCTCACACGTTATCGCCCCGCAAGCTCAAGGATCCCCCTGGCGACGATCTCCCCGGCCTCCGGGCGGCCGAGCGTCAGGGCCCTGGCCGCCATCTTGTCCAGCGACTCCGGGTTGGCCACCAGCCCCGCCAGCAGCCGCTCCACGCGCCCCGTGACCAGCTCATCCTCCCGCACCATCAGCGACGCCCCGGCCTCGACCACCGTCCGGGCGTTGGCCTCCTGGTGGTTGTCCGCGGCCCCCGCGAAGGGGATCAGCAGCGCCGGGCTCCCCATCGCGAGGAGCTCCGCAAGGGTCGTCGCCCCCGCCCGGCAGATGACCAGATCCGCCCAGCGGTACGCCCCCGGCATGTCCTCGACGAACTCGACCACCTCCACCTCCCCGGCGAAGCCCCTGTAGTCGGACTCGACCTGCGCTGCCCTGCCCCGGCCAGCCTGATGGCGCACCTTCAGCTTTCGGGCCATCACCTCGTCCATCTGACGAAAGGCCATCGGCAGCCCCTTGTTCAACGGCCCCGCGCCGCCGCTGCCTCCGGTGACGAAGATCCGGAACTCCTCGCGCCGGTTTCGCCCCTCCGAGGCCTCGGCGCGCTCGTGGCGCAGCGCGAGGATCTCGCGCCGCAGCGGGTTGCCGGTCAAGGTGCACTTGTCAGCGGGCAGGGTCCCCTCGACCACGGGGAGGCTCAAGAAGCACCGGCGGACGACGCGGCCCAGGAGGCGGTTGGTCATCCCAGGCATGGCGTTCTGCTCCATCAACGCCGTCTCAATGCCCATCAGGGCCGCCACCATCGTCACCGGGCCTGCCGCGTACCCGCCGGCAGAGACGACGACGTCGGGCTTGAAGCCACGGATGATCTTCGCGGCCTGGAGGCCCGCCAGCGGCAGACGGGCAAGCCCCATCGCCCAGCCCAACGGGCCCGTCCCCTTGAGGAAGCGCACGTCCAGGGTCTCAAGGCGGTAGCCGAGCTTCGGCAGCGCGCGAGCCTCAAGGCCTCGCTCGGTGCCGACGAAGAGCAGCTCGACGCCAGGCGATACCGCCTCAAGCGCCTGCGCGACCGCCACGGCGGGGAAGACGTGGCCGCCCGTGCCGCCCCCGGCCAGGATCACCCGCAAGGGAGCGCTCATGAGCGCGCCCTCTTCTTTATCGCCGCGCGCTCGCGGCGGGCAAGCCGCTCCTGCATCGCCTCGTGATCGCGGCCCAGGCGCTCTCCCTCCCAGAAGTCCGCGCGCGCCATCGAGATGTTGAGCAGCACGCCGACGGCGAAGAGGCTCAACAGCGTCGAGGAGCCGCCGTAGCTGATGAAGGGCAAGGTGAGGCCCTTGTTCGGGAAGATCCCAGTGACGACGCACAGGTTGACGGTGGCCTGGAGCCCGAAGATCATCGTCAGCCCGAACGCCAGATACATCCCGAACATCTCCCGCGCCTCAAAGGCTATCCGCAGCCCTCGCCATAACAACACGACAAAAAGCAGGCAGACGATCACCAGCCCCATCAAGCCAAGCTCCTCCCCGATGGCCGTGGCGATGAAGTCGTTCCACAACTCCGGCACGTAGCCCAGCTTGCCGTGGCCGGCCCCAAGACCCTTGCCGAACATCCCCCCAGAACCGATGGCCATCAAGGACTGGTTGATCTGGTAGGAGATGCCCAGCGGATCGGCCTCAGGGTCGAGGTAGGCCATGACCCGGTTGCGCCGGTACTCGCTCGTCATGATCGCCATCGCCGCCATCGCCACACCCACGACGACGAACATCGCGATGGTGCCGATGCGCGCACCCGCCACGAAGAGCATCGAGAAGACCAGCACGACGCAGATGACCGTCGTGCCAAAGTCCGGCTGCATCATCAAGAGCCCCGAGATGACGCCCAGGATCGCCAGGTGCGGCATGAAGCCAACCGAGAAGCGCTTGATCTTATGATCCTTCTTCTCGACCGAGTAGGCCATGTACATGACCAGGCCGACCTTGAGGTACTCGGAGGGCTGAAAGGACAGGCCCGCGAAGCTCAACCACCGGGTCGCCTCATTGCGCGTGGCCCCCACCAGCGCCACGAGCACCAGCCCGAGGATCGCCGCGCCCAGGATCGGGTAGGCCAGCCTCTTGTACCAACGATAATCCACCCGGATGCCGACAAGCATGAACACCAGCCCGAAGGCCACGTGCACGAGCTGCTTGGTCAAGAAGAGCGTGTCGTCCTGGAAGCGCCAGAGCGTCTGGACGGCGCTGGCCGAGTAGACCATCACCAGCCCCAGACCCACCAGCGCGATGACCACCGCCAGCAAGATCGAGTCAAAGGGCCGACCCTCATCATCGAGAGCGATGGAGGGCTTGACGATGGGCTCGGGACCCGGCGTCGGATCGTGGAGGAGCGCTTGCGTTGCCATGTCGACCTTCCTTGTCTGGATCGCACCGGCGCGTCCCTGCGCCGGCCTCGCCCATCTTCCCCTACCTCAACTTCAAGCTCGCCAGCGCCACCAGCGCCAGCATGATCGCAATAATCCAGAACCGGACCACGATCTGCGGCTCCTTCCAACCCTTGAGTTCGAAGTGATGATGGATCGGCGCCATCTTGAAGACCCGCTTGCCTGTCAACTTGAAGCTCGTCGTCTGCGTGATGACCGAAAACACCTCCATGATGAAGATACCGAAGATGATCACGCTCAAGAGCTCGTTCTTGGTCAACACCGCCATCGACCCGAGCGCGCCGCCCAGGCTCAAGCTGCCCACGTCACCCATGAAGATCTGCGCCGGGAAGGTGTTGTACCACAGAAAGCCTATCCCCGCCCCACAGATGGCACCGCAGAAGATCGACAGCTCCGCCACCCCCTCCACCTTCGTGATCTTCAGGTAGGAGGCAATGTCAAAGCGCCTCAACACCCTCACCCCATCCACGAAATCGTAATAGGCCAGATCCGTCGACACCGCGTAGGCCAGGATCATGAAGGTCCCCGCCGCGACGATCACAGGCCCTATCGCCAGGCCGTCGAGGCCATCCGTCAGGTTGACCGCATTGCCTGTCCCCACGATCGCCACCGCCGCGAAGGGCAGATAGAGCCACCAGGGCAACGTCAGGCTCGCCTTGTTCGTGCTGACGAAGGGCAGCGTCAACTCCATCGTGTAGCCCAGATCCGCGCCGAAAAACAGAAAGCCCAGCACCGCCGCGACCAGCCCGAACTCGATCAACAGCCGCATCTTGCCGCTCAGACCCTTGGCGCTCTTCCCCTGGATCTTCGTGTAATCGTCGATGAAGCCCACGACCCCGAAGCCCAACGTGATCGCCAGCACGATCCAGATGTAGGGGTTGGTCAAGTCCGTCCACAAGACCGTCGGGATCACCAGCGCGAAGAGGATCAGGCTGCCGCCCATCGTCGGCGTCCCCTTCTTCGAAAAATGCCCCGACGGCCCATCATCACGGATCACCTGGCCGATCTGATGCAACTGAAGCCGCTTGATGAACCAGGGATACAAGACGAAGCTGATCAAGAGCGCCGTCAACATCGCCGCCACGATACGAAATGACACGTACCGGAAGACGTTCAGCGGCCCAACGTGCTCGCGCAGCGTGAAAAAAAGATGAAAGAGCATCAGCTCCCCTCAGGCTCTCTGTCCGCGTGGCCCAACAACCGCTCGACGACGCGCTCCATGCGCATCCCTCGGCTCCCCTTGACCAGCACCGCAACCTCGCCGCCTCGCCTGATCTCAACAATCCTCGCCAGCACGGCCTCGATGTCACCCTCGCCGCCGCGGCCACCATCGACCGGGACCACCTCGTAGATCGCCGTCGTCGCGCCCTCGACCCCCCTGGCCCCCTCGGCCATCGCCCTCGACAGCCTCCCGAAGGTCACCAGCGCGTCCACGCCCAGCCCGGCCGCGACCCGACCCACCTCGCCGTGAAGCGCCTCGGCGCCCTCTCCCAGCTCGAACATGTCTCCCAGGACCGCGACCGACCTCACCCCCCGGGCGCCCGCCTCCCCCATCAACACCCTCAACCCTGCCTCCATCGAGGCCGGGTTGGCGTTGTAGCAGTCGTCGATCACCCGCACACCCGCGTGGTCACCGCCTCCAGCCTTGATCGACAGACGACCACCCGGGAGCCTCAACGCCCCGCGCAGATCCAGCGACGACGGCCACGCCCTGCGACCCCACACCCTGAGCCGACGGCCCACCTCCACCGCCGACAACACCGCCGCGCACAGGTTCGAGGCGTTGTGCTCTCCGAACAACCCCGCGCTCACCTCGATCTCCAATTCACCCGCTGGCCCACGCGCCGACGCCAGTTTATCCTCGCCGTGATCGCTGTCAATCCCGCTCAGGACGACGCGGACACGCTCCAGAGAGCCCCCCGCCGGCTCCCCCGTCGCGATCGCCGACACCCCCATCTCACCCCGCCGAACACCCGAGGCCGCCGACACCTCGACGCTGAACACCCCCAGCGACACGCCCTCCGGCAACTTCCCAGAGATGGCCCGAAGCTGCGCCAGGGGCGCTATCGCTAGCTGCCCGGGCGACATCGCCTCGAACATCTCCGACTTCGCCCGCAACACACCCTCCAGAGTCCCAAATCCCTCCAGGTGAGCGCCCCCGATGCTCGTCAACACCCTCACCTCGGGCGCCGCGATCGCCGCCAGCCGCCTGATCTCGCCAAAGGCGTTGGCGCCCATCTCCAGCACGGCCGCGTCGTGACCCAGGCACAAACCGAAGATCGTCAGCGGCAACCCCACCAGGTTGTTGTAATTGCTCGGCGTCTTGTGAACCCGCCCCGCCTCCAGACCGCAGAGCGACACCAGCAGCGACGCCACCAGCTCCTTCGTCGTCGTCTTGCCGTTGCTCCCCGTGATCGCCACCGCCGTAAACCACGGCCGCGCCCTCCGAAGCACGCGCAACACCTCCGTGGCCATCGCCCCGAGCGCCTCCAGCGTGTCGCCCACCACCAGCGTCTGACCCCGACGACCCGACGACGACCACGCCGCCGCCGCCGCCTCCTCACCCGCCTCCCCCGACACCACCACCAGGCTCGCACCCGCCTCGACCACCGGCCCGAGAAAGGCGTGACCGTCAAACCGCTCGCCTGCCAGCGCCACGAAGACCGAACCCTCGACCACACGGCGGCTGTCCGTCTCTACACCCGCGCAACCGTCCCTCCAACGACCCCGCGCTTCCCCGATCAGCCTCCCTCCCGTCGCCTCGGCCCACTCCCCTGGAGCGACCACCTCCACCACACGACGACCCGAGGGCGACGACAGACCCGACGCCGCCTCCTCCACGTCGGACAGCGGGAAGCGCTCCCCCTCGATCTCCTGGTAGGGCTCATGACCCTTGCCCGCGATCAACACCCCGTCCTCTTGACCCAGCAACCCTATCGCCGCCGCCACCGCCCGACGCCTCGACAGCTCCACCAGGTGCAAACCACCACCCTCATCTCCTGATGACAGATCCACGCTGCATTTCGTATCCAGCCACGACCCCCACGACGCAGACCACGCCTCGGACCCCGAGGCGTCTATCCCGCCCGCGATCATCTCCTCGACGATCGACTCCGGCGACTCCCAACGCGGGTTGTCGCTCGTGACCACCACCAGATCGCTGTGGCGCGCCGCCGCCAGCCCCATCTGCGGCCTCTTGCCCTTGTCCCTGTCACCGCCGCAGCCCAGCACCGTCACCAGCCGACCCGACACCAGCGGCCGGAGGCTCGCCAGCGCCCGCTCCACCGCACGCGGCGTGTGCGCGTAGTCCACCACCACCAGCGGCTCCCCACGGCCCACACGCTCCAGCCGCCCAGGTACCCCCTTGATGGCCGCCAGACCCTCCCGAATCGCCCCCTCTCCCACCCCCAGCGCACGGGCGCAAGCCACCGCGGCCAGCGTGTTCTCCGCGTTGAGCCGCCCCAGCAGGGACGTCTCCACCCGCAGCGACCCGAAGCCCCCACCGACGATCTCCAGCCGACTCCCCCACCCACCCATCTCGGCGCCGGACAGCGCGATGCACCCCTCCGCGTCGCCAGCACCCTCCGCGTCAAAGGCCACCGCCCTCACCGACGACGGCACCGCCGCCAACGCCCTCGGACCGTAGACGTCCCCGACGTTGACCACCGCGGCGACGGGCTCCCCCAACGACCGCTGGCTCCACGGCAGCACCTCCGTGAACAACCTGCACTTGGCCTCGAAGTAGGCCTCCATCGTCCCGTGAAAGTCGAGGTGATCCTGGCTCAAATTCAAGAACGCGCCCACCCGGATCGGCAACCCCGCCACCCGATGCGTCACCAGCGCGTGCGAGGAGACCTCCAGAAAGACCACCTCCACACCAGCGTCGACCATCCGCCGCAGCAGTCGCTGCAGCTCCAGCGACTCCGGCGTCGTATTGCGCGTCTCGAAGGACTGCCCCGCGAAGCGCCGGTTCACCGTCCCGATCACCCCCGGACTCAAACCCGCCGCCAGCGCCACCTGCTCCAGCAGGTAGGTCGTCGTCGTCTTGCCGTTCGTCCCCGTCAGCCCCACGACCTTCAGCGCGCGACCCGGGTGCCCGAAGAAGGCCGCCGAGGCGTGCGCCAGCGCCTCCCTCGTGTCGCCCACCCTGACGACCGCCACGCCCGGCGGCGCCACACCCTCGTAATCATGATCAACAAGAATCGCCGACGCCCCAGCCTCCACGGCCCGGGACACGAAGCGGTGTCCGTCCGCCTCGACGCCGCGAAGCGCCACGAAGAGCTCGCCCGCCCCGACCTCGCGCGAATCATGCCGGATCTCCGACAAGACCCTGTCCGCTTCGCCGCTCACGCTCGGAGACAAGCCCGCCCGGGTCAACGCGTCCAGCAAGGTGGTCAGGTTCTCGTGGGACATGGCGCCCTTCTTGTTCAACGAGGCCATCCATCGCCCCGCCATCCCTCGCCCTGCCCGCGAAAGCAATTCACAGGCCAACCCAGCCGCGCGAACCGCCAGAGCCAGCCACCGGCCAGCCTACTCCGCGGCGAACTCAAGCTGGACCACGACGTCCTCGCCGACGAAGACACCCGGCCCCGGCCACTGGCGCTTGACCTTGCCCGTCCCCGAGGTCTGGACGATGTGACCGTGCTCCCGGCTGACCGACAGGGCCTGGCGCACCGACAGATCGACGTACGAGGGCATCACGCTCAGACCCGGCTCGACCTCGGGAGCCTCGACCCCGTTGACGAACTGCGGCGGCACCATCGTCCTGTCCTCCACCACACCCGAACCGGCCTTCAGCGACACGGCAACCGACGGCTCCACCGCTGGGCTCTTGCGCGCCTCGGCCCTGACCGCCTCCGCGCTCGGGAACACCCCAAGCATCGGCAAGGCCTGGGCCGCAACACGCGAGAACACCGGCGCCGACACCTTCCCCCCATAGTACGCCTGACCCCGGTAGTCCCGCTCGATGTTCACGATCACGGTGATCACCAGCGCCGGATCGTCCGCCGGCACGAAGCCCACGAAGGACGCCGTCCACAGCCGGTTGCTGTACTGCCTCGTCTCCGAATCGACCTTGCGCGCCGTCCCCGTCTTGCCCGCAACCTTGTAATAGGCCATCCCCGCCTCGACCCCGGTCCCCCCCGTCTCGACCACCGACATCAACGACTCGGTCGCACGGGCGCTGGCCTCGCGGCTCAAGACCTGACGCCGCGCCTCGGTCGGAAAGGACTCGACCAGCGCGCCTGTCCTGTCGCGGATCTCCTTGATCAACCTCGGCTTCATCAACGTACCGCCGTTGGCGATCGCACCGAGACCCATGTTCATCTGCAGGTTCGTCACCGTCAGCCCGTGCCCGAAGGCCACGTTGGCCAGCGAGATCTCCGGCCACTTCTTCGGATCCCTCATCCGACCCTTCTGCTCCGGGATCCCGATGCCCGTCGCCTCGCTGAACCCAAACTGCTGGATGTACCAACCAAAGCGCTCTCGCTCCAGCCTCTTGGCCAGCCGGTACGCGCCGATGTTCGACGAGTGCTTGACCACGTCCCGCACCGTCATGAACTGCGCCCTGTGGTGATCCGTGATCACGTCGTCGCCAAAGCGCAGCGTCCCGCCGTTGACGTTGATCGCGTCGTCCAGCGTCACCACCCCCTCCTGAAGCGCGGACGCCACCACGAAGGACTTGAAGGTGCTCCCAGGCTCGAAGGCGTCTCGCGTGGCCCGGTTGCGCCAGTCGTCCGCCACGTGATCATTGATGAGGTTCGGGTTGAAGGTCGGGTAAGAGACCATCGCCAGGATGTCGCCCGTCTTCGGATCGCTCACGATCAACGAACCGCTCGCCGCCCCCGACTGCTCGATGGCCGACGACAGCTCCGTCTCCGCAATGTACTGGATGCGCTCATCGATCGTCAGCACCAGGGACTTGCCCTCCAGCTCCGTGAAGCTGGGCTCCTGACCCAGGTAGATCTTCCGACCGCGCGAGTCCGCCGTCACGTCCAACGTGTACGTTCCACCCTCCAGGATCGCGTTGTGGGACCGCTCCAGCCCCTCCAACCCCTTGTACTCATCCCCCCCGACGAAGCCGATCAGATGCCCTGCCCTGTCCTTGAGCGGATAGTAGCGCTGGCTCTCGCTCGTGAGCCCCATCCCCGGGATCCGCAGATCCTTGACCTGCCGCGCCATCAAGGGCGACACCTTGCGCGCCACCCACACAAACTGACGGCGGCTCTTGAGCCTCTCCAACACCACCGCGTCGTCAAGATGATCCCCCAGGATCGCCTTGAGCTGACCCAGCACCACCTCCGGATCCTTGATGAAGCGCGGATTGGCGTAGATCGACTTGACGTCCACCGATACGGCCAGCTCCACCCCGTTCCTGTCCAGGATCGAGCCCCGCCTCGCGTTGAGCTTCATCTCACGGCTGACCTGACGATCCGCCTTCCCCTCAAGCTCCGCGCCCTGAATGTACTGCAGCTGATGCCCACGCCAGACCACCGCCACCAGCAGCATCACCAGAAACCCGACCAGCAACCCCATCCGGACCTGGATCCACGCATAACGATCCACCAGCCGCCAGACCTTGAGCCGATCAAATCTCCCAACCTTCTCCATATCCTCACCTCGCCGTCCCTGGCCGGTGAACAATCGACCCGCCTACTGAACCTCGACCACCCCCGCAGACGCCGTCCTGACCCTCTCCACCCGGATGACCTGCTCCGGCCTGTAGGGCCTCAACCTCAGCGTCTCTCGCGCGATCTTGTCCAGCCGCTCCGTCCGCGTACTGACCGCCGCCTCGATCCGAAGGCGCTCGCGCTCCTCCATCAAATGACGCCGATCCTCGGTCAACTCTGTCATCTGATAGCCAAGATCCACGATCTGAACGCTGTGCCAGACCTGCAGCAGCAGCACCGAAACCAGCAAGCTGGTCACGACCAGCGCCATCAACACCACCAGCGGACCCTGCCGCCACGGCGTCAACTGCTTGATCTCTGGAACCTCGATCCTGGGCTCTTCCATGAGCGCACCTCGACAGCTACAAGACCTCCGCCACCCTCAGCCGCGCTGACCTGGAGCGGGGATTCTGTTGTACCTCTGCTTCGGTCGACCTGACGAGTTTTCCGATGCTCTTGACCTTCGCCACCGCCCCACAAACACACATCGGCAGGCCGGGCGGACACGAACAGGGATCCGAGAGCCACCTCACCCCTTGCTTGACGATCCTGTCCTCCAACGAATGAAAGCTGATGATCGCAGCCCTGCCGCCCGCCGCCACCACCTCCGGGATCGACAGCACCAACGCCTCCAACCCCCCCAGCTCATCGTTCGCCGCTATCCGCAACGCCTGAAAAACCTGCGTCGCCGGGTGGATCCGCTCCCCTCGACGCCTGGTCCCGCACAACGCCGCAAGCTGCGAGGTCGTCTCCAACCTCCCAGCCTCCCTGGCCGCCTTGATCCGCGACGCCACCCGCATCGCCCCCTTGACCTCTCCGTACCTCCCCAGGATCGCGGCAAGCTGACGCTCGTCCGACGCGTCGATGATCTCGGCGGCCGTCTGCGCGTCCGGCCCCATCCTCATGTCCAGCGGGCCCTCCTGGCTGAACGAGAACCCCCGACGTGCCACGTCCAGCTGCGGCGACGAGACCCCGGCGTCCACCACCAGCCCTGCCGCCGCCCCAAGACCCCGCTCCGACAATATCACCGGAAGATCACGATAATTACCCTGCACCAGCTCCACACGCGACCCATGGGGCGCCAGACGCACGCGCGCTGCCTCCAACGCCTCCGGATCACGGTCCAGCCCAAGCAGGCGAACCTCGACCCCCGCAGCCTCACCCGCCAGCAGGATCGCCTCCGAGTGGCCGCCTCCGCCCACCGTCCCGTCGACGAAGAGCCCCCCTCGCCCGACGCGCAGCGCCTCGACGACCTCCCCCTTCAGCACCGTGATGTGCTCGAACAATGGCACGCCTCACTCACCCCACCCCCTCTTCGGGGGCCAAAAACGCACTCAGGCCGCTGGAGCGGCCCGTGCTCGACCAAACCTGTCTTTTCCAGGCCACGCCTGCCCTCCCTGGCAGGCGCGACCCAAGGCTCAAAGAGGCGGGGACGGCCTCCGCTGACGAGGGGCCGATCTCTCGGCCAGGAGCTTCCGCCGCAACAAACGCCCTCCGTGGCTCCCGTACGACAGAAATCAGGCCCGCTCCACCCATCCCCAGAACGGCACCCACCCCGAGTTACATGACACTCGGATCACGACCGGAGCAAACCTCGCCCCCCCATGAAACGCTCAGGTAGGATGATTAAGGGTTCAAAGCGCGCGCCGCGGTATCCAACCGCCCCTGGCCTGCCCCAGGGCGCCATCCTGGCAAGGCGCACAATTCTCTTCACCCTTGAACCCTTAACCCTCACACCCGAACAAACACCAGACACTCAAATCGCAGCGGACATCCCCAGTCCTCCCCCGACACGCAAGGGCCACCTTCTTGTCCAGCGCCGAACGCACAACCCTCACCTGGCCGTCAGGGAAAGTTGGGGCGATGGTCATCCTTGACCTCTGTCCTCTTCCTTGAGGCGCCCCAACAACCAGCTGTCTCCAACTGGCCTCCCTTCCCGACCTGGAATCGGTAAACCCCAGAGCCACACACCGGCGACCTTGAGGTTGTGTGCGGTGGAACACCGCAACCCGCTGCTCTCCACCGTCACTTGCGCATCATAGAATTGGCCCACAGGGGGTGTCAAGCGGTTTTCCCTGGCCCAAGATCCCACCAACGCCGACCACAACAGGCTCAACGCCAATCGACAAGGGGTCCACTTATATAAGTGAATCTCCAGCGAAACAGACCCCGCGCCCCACCCACAAGCCCAACGCAGATCGTCAACGACGGACTCGAAGGACGAAACGGACCCACGGAAGGCTCATCATGAAACACTGAACGAAAACCTGGAGGTGACAAGGGCCGCGCCCTGCAATTTTTTTTGCGGTGGCACCGACCACACGGGCCTCCCCGCCTCACCTCCGACTGGCCCCTCGGCCCGCACATCCATAAGCGAATCGGCGGATCCGCATGGCGCAGCCAAGGCCCCCCAGACCACCATCAGGGTGCATCAACCACCCCTATCTCGCCGAAGACATGAGGGAAACCAGCCCAAGCCGAAGACTCGAACCCGCACGTCAGAGGTAGTAGCGCAACGCAATCCCCACCTCGATCTGGCCGGGATCGACCTGATCGAGAGGATCCGGGATCCCCTGCTCATTTTGGAGGGACTCGGTCAGCCTCTTATTGAAGTGACCCAGACCGGCCACGCTCCAATAGACCTCCGCACCCAACCCCCAATGGCCACCCAGGATGATCTCCATCCCAGACCCCACCCTGTAGACCGTCGTCTCGCCCTCCACGTCCACCACATCCTTGAAACGCCCCGACGCCAGGCCCACGCCAAGGTACAGATCGAAATACTGGTAGTTGGCCATGTGGAGGTGCCCCGTAAGACGGTAGCCCGGCCTGTAGATGTCCCCAGAGAGCCTGTCCGGCACATAGGCCGCCTCGAACTCTGCCCCCAGCAAGTACAACAGCTCCACCCTCATGCCCGCGTGCAACAAGTAATCCTCGCCGCCCTCCAACGACTGACCAGGCTTCTGGAAGCTCAAGCGCCCCGAGAACCCCAGGGTCACCACGCTGTCCGACTCCGCGCGCGCCACGGAGGCCCACCCCAGGCCCATGAGGACCACCGCCAACGCACACCCCCAACGACAGACCATGACCCACCTCCCGACGGCGCATCGCCCCGCGATCGCTCATCAAACAAATGTCCATCGGCCTGTCCGACGCTCCGCTTGAACACACACTCTTGAACCCACCCACGACCCGTGGTAGGAAATCCCCCCTGATCGCGCGCCCTCTTGCGCCCTGCGATGTTGAAATTGATCCTGCATGACCCGAGGAGCCCCTCATGAGCGACATCACCGACAACACCACCGACACCGAAGAGACCCCCTCGGGCGCCGCCAAGGAATACAGCGGCCGCAAGATCATGTGCTTCGTCAGCAAGCGCATGGTCCACATCGAGGACACCGTCGAAGTCCAGTACGCCCCCGGCAAGTCCTACCGCATCCTCGAGAAGTTCATCCGTTTCAACCAGGACGCCAACTAGAACGCCGGTTGGTTTGATCGACCGAGGCCGGCGAATCCCACAGCGACGCCTTCGGCACGAATGACGCTGTCGGCCAGATCGACGCCATCGGCACGAATGACGCTGTCGGCCAGATCGACGTCGTCGGCCAGATCGACGCTGTCGGCCAGATCGACGCTGTCGGCCAGATCGACGCTGTCGGCCAGATCGACGTCGGCGGCAAGATCGACGCCAAAGAGCGCCCAGCGGGTGCCGCACGGGCGGACCCGGCGGCACAAGCTGCGCTCGCATCGACGAGGGCATCGGCTCTGTCGGACCACGGGCGTCAAACCCGTCAACCCTCTGGAACGCCGCAGGGTGAGGAGCCCGATCCCTCGATGGCCAACCGCACCCGACCTTCAAGGCCACCTGGCCCCTCAAAGCCCCAGCCTCCTCCACAGGCGGCCGCTCAAGAGCACCCCCGCGCCTCCTCCACAGCGCCCCTCGATGAGCTCGGGATCTCCCCCGACAGCGCCTCGCACCCCGCGATCACCCCCCTGCTGGAGGCGAGGCAGCACTTCGACGCTGGAGATTACCGGAGGGCCAGGCTTGCCCTGGCGACCATGCCTGAGCACCATCCCCCGGCCGACCTCACCCAGGCCTCCGACCGCCTCCTGGCCGCCATGAACTTCGACCCGGCCAGCCTCGTCTTCGCCGTCTTCTGCCTGGCCCTCTTCGCCTTCATCCTCTCGCTCGTCTACTGAGCCCCTTTTCCGAACACGCCCACAGCAACCTTCTGGATCGCAGGGCGACCCCATTGCATAGTGATCCCTGCGCTGAGCCTCACCGCCAGAGTTCGAGGACCCATGCCAGGACGACACGGAACCCGCGCCGCGCCCTTGATCGCCGCCATCGCGCTGGCGACATCCACCAGCACGGCCTGCGAGCCCGGCGACGAGGTCGCCGTCGAGGCCGCCATCGCCCGCGTCGAGGCCGCCGTGATCCACTCCGACCACCAGGGCCTCTTCAACCTCCACGTCGAGAGCCGGCACCTCGGCGTGGTCTGCGAGCCGCGCTTCAAGGCCCTCTTCACCAAAGCCTCCGAGCGCGCGACCCCACAGACCTGCCGCGGCGCACGCGCCATCGAGGACTTCACCGCTCAACACCCTGAGGGCCTTGATGAAGAAGCGGCCCTGCTCGTCGACATGCTCGACTTCCACTGCCGACGGCCCGGCGACCCCTGCGAGGACTTCGCCGAAGACCTCTTCATCCGCCGCGCCGAACGCTCCAGGCTCTTTCAACGCCGCGTGACCGCCATCACCCCCTCCCAGGTCAGCGTCGACCGCGACTCCGCCGTCGCCTACGTCACCATCACCTACGTCAACCCCACCGAGCCCGATAAGATCGCCCTTCGCCTGCGCCGGGTCGACGAACAATGGCTCCTGACCTCCTACCCCTGGTAAGCACGGACCACCGCCATGACCGATCTCCTCTCCAACTCACGGGCACACGACGAACTCGACCGCGCAAGGCGCCTCGTCAGCTTCCTCGATCACCCCGACCGCGAGCAGCGCCACAGAGCCCTTGACCAGATCGTCGCCATGGGACACCACGGCACCACCGCCCTCTGCGAGGCCCTGGAATCCACCGAGCGCCTCACCCGCGCAGGCGCCCTGCGCGGACTCTCCCGCGCCCCCTCCCCCAACGCCATCACCCCCCTGTGCCGCTACCTCGACACACACCCGGATGAGCTCGGGGACAACCGCGCCTTCGCCATGCAGGCCATCGTCGCGGCCACCTCCCCCGCCATCGACGACCCACACCGCCTCTTCCACTTCCTGCAGGCCCACCTCGACGACAGCGACACCTTCGTGAGCGCCTTCGCCTTCGAAGCCCTCGGCAAGCTCGGCGACGCCCGCGCGCTCCCCCTCGTCCAGCGCGGCCTCAAGAACAAGGAGCCCTTCGTCGCCGAAAAAGCGGCCCTGGCCATGGCCGCCCTCGCCCAGGCACCCGCGATCCCGACCCTCAACGCCGACGCGCTGATGACCCCCGACGAGATCGGCTTCGCGCTCCAATCCGGACAGGCCGAGCGCCGGAACCTCGGCCTGAACGAGCTCGCGCGCCGCGTCGCGCAAGGCCAGAGCCTCACCCACATCATCGCCTCGCTCCTGACCGGCCCCAACCGCATCGGCCGACAGACCGCCCTCGAAGCCATCGCCCGCCTTCGAAAGCCCGAACACACACCCCTGGTCCTCCAGGCCCTCAACGGCCCTCAAACCGACGACGACCTGCGCTCGCGCGCCCTGCGCGCCCTGGCCGCCCTCGGACCCGACGCCATCGACACACTCGACCAGAGCCAGCGCGCCGACCTCCTGCGCCAGCTCCGCGCCTGGATCTCCGGCGGCGACCTCTTCGTCCGCGCAGCCGCCGTCTCCGCCCTCGGCGCGCTGCCCGGCCCCGAGAGCCTCAAGCTCCTGATGGCCGCCGCGCGGGATCAAGACGCCTGGATCCGCGAAGACGCCTCCGTCGCCCTCTCTCAATGGGCCGGCCCAAGCCTGCTGCCCTGGCTCGACGCCCTCTGCAACCTCACCCTCCACGCCCTGAGCCTGCCCACCCAGAAAGGCCCCGAGGGCGATCCCACCGCGCTCCAGCTCCGCTTGATAAAAACCGTGGCCGAAACCGCCCGCGCCCGATCAGGCGCCGACGAGGGCTGCATCGAGGTCGGCCTCGCGGCCCTGCGCGCCTCGAACGCCAAGGTCCGCGTCGCGGGCCTGGGGCTCCTCGCCGACCAGGCCGCCCACCCACACAACCCCGCCCTCAAGGACGCCGAGGTCCGCCTCCTCTCCGCTGCGCTGACCAGCACCCGCAAGGAGGTCATCCTGATGGCCCTCGACGCCCTGGACGCCTGGCTGCCCAGAGGCTCCGCGGCCGCCACCACCGACCTCGTCAGCCTCCTCCACACGGGCGATGAGGCGCTCGCCATCCGCGTCATCCCCCTGCTCGGCAAGGCCGGCGACATCGAAGCCCGAGGCGTCCTCGACGCCCTCTCTCACAACGACAACCCCGCCGTCTCACAATCCGCGCGCGCCGCCCTCCTGTCCGGCCCACGCCCCGACAACCGACCCTGATGAACCCTCGACCACAACACGGGATCGCCCAGGGACTCCTCGGCCTCGGCCTCCTCGCGCTCGCCCTGATCGCCACCCCCGCGCTGGCTCAGGACCCCTTCTCCGATCTCCTCCGCACACCGACCTCGGCGGAGCCCGCCAAGGACGAACCCGCCAAAGAGGAGCCCACCAAGGAGGAACCCGCCAAGGCAGACCCCGCCAAGGCAGAGCCTGCCAAAGAGGAACCCGCCAGGGACGAGCCCGCCAGGGCCGCGACCGCCAGGACCGAGCCCCCCGCCAAGGACGAGCCCGCCAAGGCAGAGGCCACCCCAAAGGCCCAGCACAGACCCCACAGCACCATCCAGATCCTCCCCGACGACATCGTCTGGCCCAAGCAGCCCCCGGGCAAGAAGGGCATCAAGAACTTCTTCGACCGACAAAAAGCCGGCTTCGACAAGACCACCCTCGCCCGCGTCCCCGACGACCTCCTCAAGCTCTTCAAGCCCCTCTTGAACCGCTGGCGCTACAACCCCCGCGCCGCGCTCGCGCGCGACATGGCGCCCCTGCTGACCCTCCTGTCCCTGATCGCCCTCTTCATCTGGCTTCAGCGACGCCTGCGCAACCTCGCCGATCCCCTCAAGAACAGGATCGAGCCGCGCCTCCCCACCCTCCTGCGACCCCTGGCTGGCTCCAGCGCCCGCCTCGCACTCCTGACCCTCCCCATCCTCGCGCTCCTCGCCCTCGCCCGGATCGGCGCCTCCTTCTTCCTGCCCGACCAGCAAACCGCCGCCACCGTCCTCCTCAATGCCCTGTGGCTCTCCCTGGCCTACCGCCTCGCCCTCGGCGTCATCCGCGAGGCCATGGAAGGACACTGGCTCAACCTCGACCCCGATCGCGTCAAACGCCTCAAGTTCACTCTAATCTGGATCGCCCGACTCGCCCTTATCTTTCAAATCATCTTGATGGCCGTCGAGGCCTTCATCCCAGACCCCGACGTCCTGACCCTCTTCTGGTTCTGCTTCCAGATCTTCCTCCTCATCGCCTCCGGATCGCTCGTCTGGCTCAAGAACGAGGTCTTCGCCACCCTCCCCGAGGCCGACCAGGACGTCATGTGGGGACAGGTCCGCGGCAAGATGGAGCGACACTACCGCACCGTCCTCGGGATCACCTTCGCCCTCCAGGTCCTCTGGCTCTTCGGCTACAACAACGCCGCCAGCTTCCTCCTCACGCGCGGCTACGCCCTCATCGGACTCCTGGCCATCCTGACCAGCATCCAGACCCGCGCCTCCTCGCGCCTCTCCCACAAGATCGCAGCCGCCACCTCCGACGAGGAAGAGGAGGTCCTGGTCCGCATGGGCCGCGGGATTCGCTTCGCCCTCGGCCTGACCTTCATCGCCTCGCTCTTCGCCCTCCTCGGCATCTGGCCCTACGCCGAGGCCCTGCTCAAGCTCCGCCTGCTCCGCCTCGGGGATGTCGACATCTCGCTCTACAGCCTCGCCCTTGCCGCCCTCATCATCGGCCTCTTCGTCCTCGCCAGCCACCTCGCGCGGTCCTTCCTCATGGAGCGCGTCTACCCTCGCATCGGCCTGGAGATCGGCGTCGGATACGCCATCAACACCGTCGCACACTACCTCCTGGTCACCATCGGCCTGCTCAGCGCCGTCTCCTCCCTCGGCGTCGATCTGAGCGCCCTGACCCTCTTCGCCACCGCGCTCAGCGTCGGCGTCGGCTTTGGCCTCCAGGACGTCACCCGCAACCTCGCCAGCGGCTTCATCCTCCTCTTCGGCCGCAGCGTCAAAAAGGGCGACTACGTCCAGATCGACAACCACTTCGGCCGCGTCGAGGAGCTCGGCGCCCGCTCCGTCCAGATCGTCACCCCCGACAACACCGAGCTCGTCATCCCCTCCAGCCGGCTCGTCAGCGAGTCCATCGTCAACTACACCTACACCAACCCCCGCATCCGCGTTCACATCCCCGTCGGCGTCCACTACAAGAGCGACATGCGCCTCGTCGAACAGGCCCTCCTCCACGCCGCCTTCCGACACCACAACGTCCTTCACAACCCCAAGCCCGCCGTCCGCCTGATGAACTTCGGCGACAGCTCCGTCAACTTGGAACTCCTCATCTGGATCGACGTCCGCCGCATCGACCCCGCCCGCCTGCGCGGCGAGCTCTACTTCCACATCTGGGACGTCTTCAAGGAGCAGCGCATCGAGATCCCCTACCCCCAGCGCGACCTCCACATCCAGGCCGGAGAGATGATTCAGGACCTCGTCCGCGCCCTCCGCCAGCAACCCCAGCCCGAAAAGACCCCACCACCCCCACCCCCACGCCTCGAACCCATCGCGAGCTACCTGACCCACCTCGACCAGGCACCAGGCCGCGTCGAAGTCGAATCCCTCCCCGAATACCCCCTGACCCTCGAGAGCCTCATGGCCCAGCGCGAGCAGGAGCTCAACCGCGCCATCATCGACTTCGGCGCCCAGCACGCCGCGCGCCTGACCGCCCTGGCATCAAAAATCAACAGCGAAATCAAGATGATGGATATTCAAGAAGCCAGGCACTGGTCCCTGGACCTGGCCCTGACGAGCTCTCCCGATCGCTGGGAGGACCCCAAATGAGGGCTCCAGGGTCGCTCAGCGCCCGTCCTGCGAGAACTTCAGGCGCATCGTCGCGCTCAGCGCCGTCAGGTAGATCGTGTGCGTGCCCGGCCCGATGGCCCGGCTCAACGGCGTGTTGCCCAGGCTGGCGCCGTTGAGCGAGACTGCGCTGTAGGGCGTCGAGCCTATCACGAAGGTGATCTGGCGGTTCTCGGGGCTGTAGGTGTAACGCAGCGTCACCTTGCGCCCGTCTTCAAGCTCAACCGTACGAACGCCCTGCCCCTGCTTTTCGAGGCTGGCGTTGAAGACCCCCACGGGCCGCCCTTCGGCGGGCGCGAGGATGGCCGAGAAGCGCGCCTCGACCTCGCGCGCCTCCTGCTTGACCGGCGCAATGAAGACCAGCCGCTGACCCGGCCCCCCGGACTGCGTCGAGGTCCAGGACTCCGCCTGTCCGTCGATGTCGACCTTGACCTGCACCTTGCCCGGCGGGTTGACGAGCTGCTTGCAAGGCAAGTTGCAGTCGCTCTGGAAGCCGGGGCCGAGGATGGACACCTTGCCTGTCGCCTTGCGCGACCCTCGAACCTCCACCCGCATCGGCCTCGGCTTGAGCTCCACCGCCATGCTCAGCGACGACCGGATGGGCACCTCGATGGTCTGCTCGTGCGGCACATAGCCATCCAGCAGGACATGAAGCCGCGCCTCCCCCGAAGGCCGCACCAGGCTGAACGAACCGGCCGGCGCCCGAGGATCGGCGTCGACCCGGATGTTGTCGAGCTTGACGTAGGCCTCTGGCGGCTCGACCGTCAGGATGATCGTCCCCATCGGCGGCTCGGGGATCATGTCGACCGACACCGGGATCGTCCCGCCCCCCGGCGTCAAGGCGATGGTCCGTGTGTAGGGCTTGAAGCCCTCTCTGACGATGCGCACGTCGACGGCCTGATCCCCACGCAGGTTCCGGACCGTCAGCGGGGCGATGCCGCGCTTCTCGTTGTTGATGAAGATCTCCGCGCCCTCGGGCACCGCCTGCATGTCCAGCGTCCAGTCCGAGGGCGCCGCCGGCTGGTTCGAGGTCACGAGCTGACCACCCACCAGCCCGGCCACCAGCACCAGCGCCGCCAACGCCGCGATCCGCGTCAGCGGCGTCCTGCCGACCCCGATGGCCTCCACGGGCGCCGCCGGGCTCGGCGCCCCACCCAGCGCCCCCCGATCCACCTCCCCCGTCATGCCGCCCGGATCGGTGTTCAGGAGCCCGACCGCCGCAACCCCGGTCGGATCCGTCTCGGCCTGCGCCAGCGCCAGATCAAGGGCGATCCCCTCCGCGCCCACGTCCCCCGGCGCCGACGCGCCGCCCGCCAACGCGTTGCCCGCAGAGGCGGCGCCGGCCGAGACAATGGGCGTCCCCGCGGCCTGGGTGCCCGCCGCGATGATCGGCCGCGGCGACACCTGCGTCCCCGCCGCGATCGGCGCCGCCGCGGCCTGCGTCCCGGAGGGGATCGCCCCCCCCGAGGGCTTCGCCCCCACGCCCGTCAGCTCCTGAGCGGCGCCGCGGCTGCGGTCCGGGCAGAAGGTCGAGAGCACCTCGCTGATCTCGCTGGGGCCCGCATACCACCCCTGAGACCGGGCCAGGTCGTTGAGCGCGGACTGGAACGCCCGAGCGTCCGGGTAGCGATCGGCCGTCTCCACAGCCAGGGCCTTCGCCAGCACCCCGTCGAGCGCCTGGGGCAGCGAGGGATCGACCTGCGAGGGCGGCGGGTAGAGGCCCTCGCGGATCGCCATCATCAAGGAGGGCAGATCCCGCTCCAGGAAGGGCCTGTGGCCGCAGAACATCTCGTAGGCCACGATCCCCAGCGAGAAGATGTCCGTCCGCCTGTCCAGCTTGTCCCCGAAGGTCTGCTCCGGCGACATGTACGCGAACTTGCCCTGGATCTGACCGTCCCGAACCGAATCGACGTCGATGCGCTGGGCCAGCCCGAAGTCCGTCAGCTTCACCGCGCCGTCGTACGAGATCAGGATGTTCTGCGGCGACACGTCCCGATGGATGATCTCCACCGCCGCGCCATCCAGCCCCCGGTAGCGGTGCGCGTAATCCAGCGCCGCGCACGCCGCCGACAGGATCGACAGCGCGACCGCGGGCGGCACCGTCCGCCCCGCCGCCGAGGCCGCCTCGATCAAGGCCCTCAGATCCCGCCCGTGGACGTACTCCATCGCGATGAAGTAGGTCCCCGCGTTCTGCCCGTAATCAAAGATCTGAACGACGTTCTGGTGGACGAGCTGGGCCGCGATGCACGCCTCGCGGTTGAACATCGATACGAAGGCCGCATCGTCGCTGAGCGTCGGCAGGATCCGCTTGATCGCCATGATCTTCTCGAAGCCGGCCTCACGCTCAAGCTTCGCAAGATAGATCTCTCCCATTCCGCCTACGGCGAGGCGGCGCAGGAGACGATAATGGCCGAACTGACTCAAATCTCAGGCCACTGCTTCAAATGTTCAGCGGGCGCACGACACCAGGGGGTGGATCCCAGACCCTCCCTAATATGGTTGTCGATCCCCGAAGGTGTCAATCACTCTTGTCACCTTTGAAACGCGCACAAGAGCGCGAGCCCTGCCCCGACATCCTCGCCATTACGTCCCTCGGCTTGTGCCGCTGTCGCGATGGCTGATAAGCTACTTTCGCGTCTAATGAGGATGAGTACTCGCTGCAGGTGGGGGCGGACGCTTTGAAGGACGGCGTGAAACTTTCGATCAACGGCCTGAGGCCGGACACGCTCAAAGAGGCCATCGAGGTCATCGAGGTCATCTTCGACACCAACCCGACCGGCATCTTCATCCACTCCCAGGACGGCCGCCTCGTGGCCTGCAACCGCGCGGCCTGCGCCATGCACGGCTTCTCCCAGGAGGAGATGCTCGGAATGGCCCCCCGCGACTTCATCCACCCGGAGGGCTACCAGACCTTCATCAACTTCCAGAAGGCGCTGGCCGAGACCGGATCGTTCCAGGGAGAGATCTGTGGCATCACCGCTTCAGGCGAGCGCTTCGACGTCGAGGTCGTCGGGCGATCCGTAATCATCAACAACAACCCATATTTCTACAGCGCGGTTCGCGACACCACCGATTCCAGGAGGCAAGTGCGCCAGCTCCTCGACCACGAGAAGTCCCTCGAACAGCTCGTCGAGCAGCGGACCGACGCGCTGGCGAAGTCAAACCGGGACCTTGAGCAATTCGCCTACCTGACCTCGCACGACCTGCAGGAACCCCTCCGGACGATCTCAAGCTGCGCCCGGCTGCTCAACGCGGAGCACCTCGACCCCCTGAACGACGACGCCCGACGCGCCCTCGACTTCATCGTCGAGGGCGCCGAGCGCATGACACGGATGATCAAGGACCTGCTTGAACACAGCCGCCTTGACGCCGACGCCGCCTTGGAGCTCGTCGACTGCCAGGCCCTCGTCGGCCACGTCGTCCAGGATCTGGCCACCACCATCGAAGAGACCCGCGCCGACATCACCTCAGAGGGGCTGCCGACCCTGCTCGGGCAAAGGACCAAGCTTGAGCTCCTCTTCCAGAACCTGATCGGCAACGCGGTCAAGTTCCGTCGCCCCGACACCTCCCCTCGCGTCACCATCCGCGCGACCTCCAGCGGCGACACATGGACCTTCTCCGTCGCCGACAACGGGATTGGGCTCGCGAAGCAACACCACGAGCGGGTCTTTCGCGTCTTTCAACGCGTTTACGGCCGTGATAAGTTTGAGGGCTCCGGGATTGGGCTCGCCCACTGCCGCAAGATCGTGGAGCAGAACGGGGGAAACATCTGGATCGAGTCCGAGCTTGGACAAGGCACCACCGTCCACTTCACCTGGCTGGAGCGACAACCTTGAACCCACCCCTCCGGTGCATCGCCCTCATCGATGACAGCCCCGCCGACAACTTCCTGCACTCGCTCGTCATCAAGCGGACCGGGCTCGCGCTTCACATCGAGGTCTTCGAAGAGCCCGAGCTCGCCCTGGAGGCCTTTCGCGACGGCACTTCCGAGGCCGAACTCGTCCTGCTCGACATCAACATGCCCGGGATGAACGGCTGGGAGTTCCTGGATGAGTACAACCGCCTCCCACCAGATCGAAAGCAAGCAGAGATCGTCGTCATGCTCACGACCTCGCCCAACCCCGCCGACCGGGAGCGCGCCGAACAGCTCGGGATACTGAAAGGGTTCTGCGAGAAGCCGCTCACCGAAGAGATGTGCCGCCGGCTGGTCGCGGAGCACTTCCCAGACCGAGGCTGACCCATCCAGCCTTCGCGTTGAACCGAAGTTGTAGCGGCCTGTCGTTTCGGGCACTTGCGAGCGAAATCCCCGTTTCGTCGCGGAGCGCCCTCCGAAGGGCGTCCTACAGAACCACGCTCAAGCCACTTCCATGTTGGGCCACCAGGATGCCCAAGAGGACAGTGGCTTGAGCGTGGTTCCGTATCATGCCATCGGCGCGACTTCGACCTGAGCGCCTCGTTCACGGGCATCGTCCACACGCCATTCCGGCTCGGCGGCGACGGCGTCTTCGATCCATGCCTCGCCAGACGGATCGCAGGCGGTGGTGGGTACTCTGCGAGGCGAAGAGGTCGCCTCGGAGTCACCTCACCGGGAGCGCTTCGGATAGAGCCACGCCGACAGGCGCCGCGTGACGAAGGGCATCGCGACGTAGGTCAGGAAGAGCACCATCGCCAGCCCGAGGACAGCGCCACGGGCGAGGACCGGCAGCGGATCAAGCAAGGGCAACAACAGCGTTTGCAGCGTCTGGATTGTCGGAAATGCCACGCCGAAGGTCACGACCGCCATCTTCCAGCGAGGCGGTGGCCCGAGCCCCGGCGCAGGGATCTCGAACCATCCCTCCATGCCCGTGAGCTGCTGGACGCGCGTGTCCGTGCAGAGGTCTTCGACGCGTTCCACCCAGACGCGCCGCTCGGGCGACGCCTCCCAGGCCTCAAGCTGCGCCGCGGAATCGAACCGGAAGACGAGCGTGTAGACACGCGAGCCGTCGCGAGGGCGCACGACGTGGACGCCACGATGCCCCGAGAACGCGCTCGCCACGGCAGACACGCCGGTCACCCAGGCCTCGTAGTCCGCCTCGCGCCCCTCTTTGACGGTGCGCGTGACGAGCACCGTCACGGAGGGGTCGGACGTCATCTCACTCAAACCTGTACGCGAGCGTGGAGTCGGCGTGCTGGCCGAGCCCCGCCTCGAAGCCACCTTCGCCACGCAACCCCGCCAAGGTCGCCAGTAACGGAGCCGGCCACGACGAACCACGCGACCTTGAACCTGGTGATGGTTGCCATCCGAACCTCCTCCTCGATTGTCAGCCGACCTTCAGGCGCGTCGGACTCCACACATGCTCCGCGATTCTTGTCGCCCAGGCGCTGGTTGAAAGAGCTTGTCCTCGGCTGCTGCGATAAGCCCGTGGTCGTCATTACTTCTCATCTGTCGCACTACAAGCCGTAGCGGTCCGTGACGTACTGCAACCAGTCGTTGCACCAGGCCGGTCGCCCTGTTGTCTGGCGGACGAACCCAACCCAGGACTGGTGGCTGAACGTCCTGAACAGCGCCTTGCCTTTGAACAGCCTGGCCCAGTCCGATCGAACATCCCGGAGGGAGTCGGACTTTCCATTATTTCCGGTCCTCTGCAAAGATCCCAGGAGCCCCGCGTTGCGCTCGTCGTAGGCGAGGGAGGACACCACCAGGGCCATAGTGGAGTTCGTCGCCAGCGCCTCGGCGAGGGCCTGCTGGCGGAAAATCTGGTAGCCCGCCGTGGCCGCCGGACAGCACCGCAGAGGCACGTTCCAGACGTACACCCCCTTGAGGTGGTCCCAGTAGCGGCGGTCCTTATCGGTGTGCTGGCCGCACAGGCCCTGGGGGTCCGACTGGAGGGCCGACAAGGTGTCGCACGAGCCAGCCTTGCGGGTGGCGTCCAGCTGCTTGCGGATCGAGCAGGCGTAGAAGGTGTGCTCCGTGAACTTCACCTCGGTGAGCACGACGCCCTTGCCGCCGCCCTGGAGGGTGACTTCGAAGGCCACGTCGGGCGAGGTCTGGTTCGTTCCCCGGCTGCCGCCCGTCTCGCCGAGGAGCTTGGGGGGCTTCAGGTTGGGGTCGGCGTGTTCCCATTCGAGTTCGACGGCCTTCACCGAGGTGATGGACGCATCCACGGAGGCTGCGAGGAAGTCGGCGATGAGGCGAAGGCCGTCGTCGGTCTGCCCGAAAGGGAAGTACATGTTCGCCGCCAGGGTCCATGAGGAGAGCAGGTTGTCCCGGCCCGTGTGGGCCTGGATGTCTTTGGCGGTCAGGTAGGCGTCAAGCGGGAACAAGCCGCCGCTCTGGATGCCCGGCCACAGGTTCTCCTGCTGGTGGTTGCGGGGCAGGATGTGGTCGTATTCGATCTTGTTCCACGAGCCCTTGCCCTGGACATGGGGGAGGGCCCGCCGCTTCCAGTCCATCTGGACGGATTGCATATCGTCTCGGAACTTGCTCATCCCTACCTCGCAGCCTTGGGTCTGCGCCCACGCTTGCCCGCAGCCCCGTTCGTGCCGCCCCCCTCCCGCTCCCGCCGGATGCGCTCCAGCAGCTCGGAGGCGGGCTCGTCATTCGGGTCTTGGGGGACGAGTTCGCCCCGGAAGGCTTTGGCCAGGATGGACTGGTTGATCATGGCCCACTGGTCGTGTGCCGAGCCAAGGCTGCTGGAAAGACGTTCTATCGACGCCAACCGCTCGTCAAGGATGCGGACGATCTCGCGTTGTTCATCCAGGGGAGCCAAGCAGACATGTAGCGCCTTTAGTTCAGGGAAGTAGATCGTTGTGTGGGTGCTTCCTTCTCCGAAGTTTCGCAGCGCGTCGCCCTCAGCCAGCAGGGCGTACATCAGAAACTCTGGGACGATGGCGTCTGTGCAGATCCAGTTGGCGAAGTCCTGGCTAGTCGCCATCTCCCGCCCCGTGATGGTGACGTACCCGACCGAAGCTGTTCGCGAAAGACAAACCGTGCGGGCTGGGAGCAGGCGAGCAGCAGAGTTCGCCAGCCCCTCGTCGGTCACGGTCTGGAAGGTCTGGTGAATCTCACCTCCGTGGTGCTCTCGGGCATCGGCAATGCCGATCCATGCGATGTCGCCGTCCCAGTACGATTGGTGCTGGCGGCTTGGCGTGTGTCCGCTCTCCAACTTGGCGATCCTTCGCAGCGGAACCCAAGCCCACCGAGGGGGCGCTTCGAGTCCGGGGTGCCCAACGGAAAGGCCCGCCCTGCCGACCCGAAGCATATCCGAGGCGGCTCTGCCGGTGGACTTGCCTGCAGGCTCGGGGGTTCGTCCTATCAACTCCGACGCGTGCTCCGTGTTGGGGTGGGCTTCCCGCCACTTCTTGGTCAAGTCCCCCCGGAAGGCCGCCGCCAGGACCGACTGGCGGAACTTCTCCAGCAGGGGCGGGATGGCGTCCAGGGCTTCCTTGGCGGCGGACGAGCGAAGCTGGAGAGCTTCGATCTTGGCGACGATGCGCTTCTGCTCGTTGAGGGGGGCCAGTGGTAGGGGCACAGCCCTCATGTTCCCCATGTTCATACGGAGTCGTCCGATTCCGTGACTCAGAGCCTCGGCGTTCTTGCGGCCCCTCGGCGAGTTCAACCAGTGCATCACAAACGGGCGTTCAACAGCATCGTGAGGGACGAATCTGATGCAGTCCGCCTTGACTATGGCAGGGCCGATGCCCTCGGGCACTTCGCAGCACCGGCCTACAGGTTCAGCGAGAGCAGCGACCAACAGGTCGCCGGGAAAGATCTCGTGCTTCCTAAGTGTCTCGTAGTGGTCGTGCGTGATGTAGGACTTGTTGGCGTCCTTGAACTCCGCCACGCCGAGGTTCCCGAGCCGAATCACCCTAACTCCTGATTCGACGTAGTGTTCCGACTTCAGTTTGCTGCCAAATGGTCCATCGGTCATCGAGTTGGGGGTATGGGAGACAACCTGCGCCAACTCGGTCCATTCCCATCCCTCGGGGATCTCGGGACGCTCAAGGTCTTCCGGGCGAACATCGGTCATCCGACTACCTCCGCATCGTCACCGGCCCTGCCGTTGGCCTCCGGATCCAGCAACTCCATCAACGCCTGCATCTCCTCCGTCGCCGTCTGGAGGTGCAGCATGATCTGGGCGGCGATCTCGTCGGGCTCCGGCAAGTCCTCGGCTCGGTCGGTGTTTTCATCCCTCAGCCAGGTGATGTCGAGGTTGTCCCCTCGGGCCTTGATCGCCTCCCTGGTGAACCGCCGGAACCGGCCTTCCTCCCCCTCGTCATTCCTCGGGGATGAGCCCCTCGGGTCAGGTCCGTAGGCGTCCACGAAGGGTTGCAGATGCGCTCTCGTGAAGGGGGTCCGCTTGCCGAAGCTCGGCATATTGGTCC
>SXGS01429534.1_pt1 | contig 53538 bp, 38 predicted proteins | sample 3174681 | NCBI WGS metagenome assembly SXGS01 (sample SAMN11356861, study PRJNA531348) | freshwater metagenome | isolation source: freshwater sample F1-80 | place: China: Fuxian Lake, Yuxi | collected 2017-12-25
CGCTTCGGGGTCTTCTACCGCCAGACCATCCGGATGGTCCGCGTCGCCCAGATCGTCTCGTACAACGCCTGCGGCGAGCGCGAGCTGATGGGCGAGATGCTGCTCAACGAGTGGAAGTGGGCCCCGGACCTGGCCATCGGCAATTCTTGCGACGGCGCCCTGCCCCCCTCCAACCACCCCCCCGCCGAGTGCCTCATCCCCCCCTGCGACTGATCCCGACCGTCCCGAAAATTGAAGCAGGCCCGAGCAACCCCACCCGCCAACGCGACGATCAGGGCGCGGCCCTCATCGGCGGCGGCGAGGTGAAATCTACATGGAGATCGAGCCCTTGCGGAAGTCGGTCTTGCCGAGCAGGGCGTTGACGAGGACGGGGGAGCCCTCGCGGGAGAGCTTGAGGGCCTCTTGAAGGGTCTCGTCGATCTTCGCGGGATCGTTGATCAGCAGGCCCTTGCCGCCGCAGCCCTCCGCGACCTTGTGGTAGTCCATGTAGGTCAGGCGGCAGGCGACGTCATCTTCGAGGATGACGACCTGATCGCGCTCGATCTGGGTCCAGCCGGCGTCATTGCCCACGACGGCGATGACGGCCAGACCGTGGCGGGCGAAGGTGTCATACTCCATGATGGAGAAGCCGGCGGCGCCGTCGCCGTAGAAGAGCCAGACGTCGGCGTCGGGCCGCACGAGCTTGGCGCCGAGGGCAAATCCAGCGCCGACCCCGAGGGTGCCAAAGACGCCCGGATCGAGCCAGCAGAAGGGCCCGCGGGGGCTGACGGTGTAGGCGATCGTCGCCACGAAGTCGCCGCCGTCGCCGATCAGGACGCTGTCGCCCTCGCCGAGGTTGCGCTCGATGCCCCGGCAGAGCTCCAGGGGGTTGATCAGCTCGGTCGTCTCTTTCTCCATATTCGAGATCTCGGCCTCGCGCTCCTGGTCGCGGCCCTCAAGGGCCTCGAACCACGAGGTGCGGGCCGGCGCCTCGGCCCGCTGGGAGTCGGCCAGCGCGCACAGGAAGGTGCAGGGATCGGCCTGGACCCCGAGGTCCGGCTTGCGGTTCTTGGTCAGATCCTCTTCGGAGAGGTTGACCGAGATGACGGTGGTGCGGGCGACGTGGCTGCCGTAATCAAGGCGGAAGTCGTTGGGGACGCCGGCCAGGATGACGAGGTCGGACTCCTTGAGGGCGTCGCGGCGCTTGTGGCGCATCTGGAGCCGGTGCTCGCGGCCGAGCAGCCCTCGGGCCATGCCCGAGAGGTAGACCGGGACGTTGAGGCGCTCGATGGCGGCGACCAGCGCGTCGACCTTGTTGGGCCGCAGCATGGCCTGGCTGCCGATGACCATGACGGGCCGCTGCGCCTCGCCGACCATGCTGGCGGCCTTCTGGATCTTGGCGTCCGGGGCCGTCGGCAGCACGAGCGGGGCCGGCGAGCGGATCTCGGGCTCTTCAGAGAGCGCGAACTGGTACTTGAGGTGGCCCCGGATGTAGGTGCTCACGGCGTGCTCGGCCAGGGTCTTGTTGGCCTTGTCGGTCTTCTTCTTGTACCACTCGCGGACGGTCTCCTCTTCGTAGAGCAGATCGACGGCGAGCTCGACGAAGACGGGGCCGGGGACGCCGCCCTGGGCCTCCTCGAAGGCACGCTCCAGCGCCGGCACGACCTCGCGCAGCGTGTTGGGGCGAGCGGCCCACTTGACGTGGGGGGCCATGAGCGCCATCTGGTCGATGTCCTGGAGGGAGCCTCGGCCGCGCAGCATCGTGGCGGTCGCGCCGCCGATGACGACCAGCGGCGACTGCGCCAGCTGGGCGTTCTTGACCGCCGTCAGGGTGTTGGTGACCCCAGGCCCTGCCGTGACCGCGGCGACCCCGGGGATCCCCGTCAGCCGGGCGACGGCGTCGGCCGCGAAGACGGCGTTGACCTCGTGGCGCGTGTCGATCACCCGGATCCCGGCCCGCTTGCAGGCCACCAGGATGGGCGAGATGTGGCCGCCGACGAGCGTGAAGATAAATTTGACGCCGTGGGCCTTGAGGACCTCGGCGACGCGCTTTCCACCATCCATCGTCTCTCTCCTGCGTTGGGCCGCGATCGACACCGAAGGGACCGCCGATTGGCCCGCAACCTAGCGCGTCCGCGCGAAAAACACCACCCTGCCCACGAGCGCCCCACGCTCCTCGCACCGCCCCCTCCGGGGGGACGGGCTCGTCGGGTGGGGCTTGGAAACTCGGGGTGGGCTGCGCCCTGGCGGTCGCAGGCCAGCGCAAGGCCCAGGTCGACACCTGGGGTCGTGAAAACCCCAATCCACAGGCCCACTTCGACGCGCTGATCCTACCCTGCGATCCGCGCTCGTCCGTGCGCTGGCCTGCGCCCATCGGGCGCAGCCCCCCGCGCATCCAAGCCCCACCCGACGAGCCCCCGCAGGGGCGCGAGGAGCGTGGGGCGTTCGTGGGCCGTAGGGCGCTCGCCTTATGCCCGCCCGAGCGTGGTCCGCTCACTTTTTTTATGGGAGTGGCCTACCACATGGGGGCGCCGAGGCGTAAGAATAGAGGCACGGACAGGGCGTGGGGTCTTTGCCGATCACCTGCGCGTCCACAAACTCCAGCGGGCCACCCTCCACCCTCGACCACGAGCGCTCCATGATCCAAAAAACCGCCCTGGGTGCCATCCTGACCGCCGCGCTGACCTTGACCCTGGTGACCGGCTGCGGCGACGGGGAGTACATCCCCTCGGACGTCGGCCCCGCTGATGAGGACGGCGACGGCGTCTTGAGCGACGCGGACTGCGACGACGCGGACCCCGCGCTCTCCGAGGAGGGCCTCTTCTTCGCCGATACGGACGGCGACGGCCTCGGCGATCCCAGGCGCTCGACGCGCTCCTGCGGCCCCTCGGAGGGCTTCGTGGACAACGGCGACGATCTTGAGCCGGAGTGCGCCACCAACGACACCGACGACTGCGGCGTCTGCGCCGGCCCAGGCGGCGGCCTCTTCTTCGCCGACGTCGACGGCGACGGCCTCGGTGACGATAGGATCGCGGTGTCGGCCTGCGCCGCGCCCCCTGGCTTCTCGGCGCAGGGCGGCGATCTCGAGCCGGAGTGCGCCACCAACGACACCGACAGCTGCGGCGTCTGCGCCGGCGGCGACGCCGACAAGGACTGCCTGGGGGTCTGCTTCGGCCCCTCGCGCCTGGACGACTGCGGCGTCTGCGATGGCCCAGGGCTGGCGACCTTCTACCCCGACGTCGACGGCGACGGCCTCGGAGATGATCGGAGCCCCTTGGACGCGTGCAGCCGCCCGGAGGGCTTCGTGGACAACGGCGACGATCTTGAGCCGGAGTGCGCCACCAACGACACCGACGACTGCGGCGTCTGCGCCGGCCCAGGCGGCGGCCTCTTCTTCGCCGACGTCGACGGCGACGGCCTCGGCGACGCGCGGACCTCGATCGAGGCCTGCGAGCAGCCGCGCGACTTCGTGGACAACGACGACGACCCCGAGCCGGCCTGCGCCACGAACGACACCGACAGCTGCGGCGTCTGCGCCGGCGGCGACGCCTCCCTGGACTGCGACGGCGTGTGCGATGGCGGGGCCTCGCTGGACGACTGCGAGCGGTGCGTCGGCGGCCAGACGGGCCTGGAGCCTGCGGTGGAGGACGCCGACGGCGACGGCACCCCGGACCTGTGCGACGAGGACTGCGTGGGCCGGCGCCTCATCGTCCAGTGGACCGACGTGCCGCCCTTCGGCGGCGGCGGCGGCGGCCCCTACACCTTCCAGATCATCCTCTCGGAGAGGGGCGACATCGTCTTCCAGTACGGCCGCACGGAGCCCTTCCGGGCCAGCGCCACGGTCGGGGTCCAGGACGAGGGCGGCGGGCAGGTGATCGAGTTCGGCTTCAACTCCGAGTTCATCCTGGAGCAGCCTACGGTCATGCTCCAGCGCGACGGCGATCGCTACATCGTTGATTACGCTCAGGATCTCTACTGGCTCGACGTCCGCGCGCAAGGTCAGCGCCTGACCATGGCCGACGATCAGGAGATCGCGGTCCCGATCGGCTTCAACTTCGACTTCTACGGCCAGGCCTACGACACGGTGAACGTCTCCTCCAACGGCTTCGTGGCCTTCAGCGCGCCCTTCGGGGCCTTTACGAACGTCAGCCTGCCGCAGGCGGAACTCGGCGCGCTGATCGCCCCCTTCTGGGACGACCTCAACCCGGCCGTCGGCGGGACGGTGCACGTCTTGAGCGCCCCGGCCACCTGCGCGAGCGACTGCAACGGGGTCGTCGGGGGCTTCGGCGTCGAGGGCGACTGCGGCGTCTGCCTCACGGGCCTGGAGGACGGCCCGGTGATCGACTGCGACGGCGTCTGCGGCGGCGAGGCGCAGGTCGACGGCTGCGGCATCTGCGCGGGGGGCGGGACGGGCGTGGAGCCCAGGCAGCGCGACTGCAACGGCGTCTGCGACGGCGAGGCCTTCATCGACGCCTGTCGGATCTGCGTCGGCGGGGACACGGGCGTGGAGCCCTCCGATCCCGACGCCTGCCCCAGCGGCGTGGACCTGATCGTCGACCGCGACTTCTTCGCCGAGACCATCCACGTCGATCACGTCCAGGTCGCGCCCGACGACTGCCTCATCAACGAGGGCTGCGTCCAGGGGCCGGGCGACCGCAAGGTCATCCGCTTCGGCACGCGCATCGCCAACATCGGCACTGAGGATCTGCGCCTCGGGACCCCCAGAGAGGGGGGCGACTTCTGGCACTTCGACGCGTGCCACAGCCACTTCCACTTCGAGGCCTACGCCGCCTACGACATCTTCGACGTGGCCAGCAACCGGCTGCTGGAGATCGGCTCCAAGAACGGCTTCTGCGTCATGGACACCGGGGTCCACGACCCGAACCTGGCCCCCAACGGCTGCGCCGGATACAACTGCGGCGACCAGGGCATCAGCGCCGGCTGCCAGGACACCTACGGCCCGGGCCTCCAGTGCCAGTGGATCGACGTGACGGGCCTGCCCGACGGCGTCTACGACCTCATCGTCACCACCAACCCCGAGCGCGAGATCCCCGAGCTCAGCTTCAGCAACAACAGCGTCACCGTCCGCGTCCGCCTCGAAGGCGAGACCGTCACGCGCCTGGACGAAAACTGACGCCTCGAATTGGATGTCTGAAGGGCAGCCTCCTCCTGCGAGCGCTCTCGCCAGCCGCCGGGCGCCTCGGATCAGCGCCCGATGCGCTCAAGGCTTGATCCGATCCCCGTAGATCCCCGGGCTGGAGTCCGGGATCTCGACCGCCCCGACCGTCACCGCGTAGAACTCCTTCGGCCCCACCCCGCCAATGATCGCGTAGGCGTAGCCCTCGACGTGCATCGCGCGCAGGGTCGTCATCAGGAGCGCCGTGCCGACCCCCTGACCCCTCGCGGCCTCGTCGACCCCCGTCGGCCCGAAGAAGCCGCGCGCCGTCGTCTCGTAGCACGCGAAGCCCAGCAGCTTCCCCTCCTTGACCGCCACGAAGCACGAGATCGGCAGCCGCGCGAAGGACACCTCGACCTCGCTGGCCCACCCTGGCCAGAAGCGCTCGGACACCCACGGGACCACCTGATGGCGCTCAAAGGCCCGCGCCCTCCGGATCGAGATCCCCGCTTCCCGCATCACGTCCACGAAGGGCGTCCGCTGTGGAAGATCATAAAGACTGACGATCATATCGGCCACGATCCCACCCCCCCTCTCATCGGCCCGCAAGGCCCCCCATTGTAACAGAACCTCGCCGGCGCCCCCCACCCCCGACGCACCGGGCCTCACGAATGGCGCCCCGCGCCGAGCGCCCTCGCCACGCCCCGCGCCGAGAAAACGCCCCGCCCGTGAATGTCTGGCGCCTGGATGCGTATATCATAGATGGACATGCGCCGGGCCGCAGGTGCAACACAGGCTTCATCACACGAGGCAACCTCTCATGAACCCACGTCTGGCCCTCGGAATCCCCATCGCCCTCGCCCTGATGCTCCTACCCGCCGCCGCGCTGGCCGAAGATCTCCTGATCGTCGAGCCCGCCCCCAACGAAGACCTCCTTGTCGTCGAGACCGCCCCCCGCGAAGACCTCCTGATCGTCGAGCCCGCCCCCAGCGAAGACGTCCTGATCGCCGGGCCCGCCGTCCACGAGGATGACTTCGATCTGGAGGCCATCACGGCGCTGATCGAGGCCGATCAGGTCCGCAACGCCGCCCACCTGGAGCAGCTCATCAACGCCGAGGACAGCATCAACAACGTCGACCTCGACGGCGACGGCCTCGTCGACTACGTCATGGTCCGAGAGCTTCAAGAAGGCGACAACCACGTCTTTGAGTTCATCGCCCTGCCCTCCTCCGACCCCGACGGCCAGCGCGTCTCCATCGCCTCCGTGACCTTGATCCAGGTCCCCGCGCAACGAACCATCGAGATCGTCTCCACCTACCCCGATTACGTCATCGTCAACGATCACCACTACGCCTACCGCAGCCATTACGCCTACCACGACCACCACCACGGCTTCTTCATGTGGGTCTTCCTGCCCCACCGCCACATCACCCACCACCACTACTCCCACCACCACTACCGGGCTCGCTCCGTCTGCGACAGCCACGTCCTTTACTCGCGGCGCAGCCACTTCCGCACCCACCACCACCTCGGGACCGTCCACCGCGAGCGCCGCGTCATCCACCACGATCACCACGCCCGCCGCGACGATCGCCGCCATCGCCACGCGCACCGCGACGACGATCACCGGGACGCCCGCGACGATCACCGGGGCGACCGCGACGACCACCGGGGCGACCGCGACGACCACCGGGGCGACCGCGACGACCACGAAGATCGCCCGGACGCCCGCGACGCTCGCCCAGACGCCCGCGACGATCACCGAGGCGACCGCGACGAGAAGGCCGCCGAGCCCCGCCCCTTCGCCACCGCGCCGCGCGACTCGCTGACCCAGCGCCCTCGCGCGCCCCGCGCCGACGAGGATCGCGCAGCGCTCGCCCCCATCGATCGCAGCGCCATCCAGCCCCGCCGCGATGAGCCCCGCGCCCCCGACACCGACCGCCGAGCCCGCCGCCCCTTCGAGGCCAGCGGCACCCTCGACCGCTCCGCCCTGCGCCCCTCGGGCGCCTCCAGCGACCGCTCCGACGACAGCGATTCCAGCGCCAAGGCCAGCCGACGCCCTGCCCTGCGGCGCCCCAAGGACCCCACGACCGATCGCCCGAAGTCCTCCGCCCCCTTGCGCGTCAAGCGCCCGACGGCCTCCAGCAACATCCCCAGCTCGTCGCTGAGCTCAAAGGCCCCCGCGACTACGCGCCGCGCCCCCAGCGTCCCGACGACCCGCGCCCCCTCGCGCTCGACCTTCTCGCCGCGCGACCTGGGCGCCCCCTCCAGCTCTTCGTCCAACAAGAAGGCCAGCAAGAAGGCCAGCAAGAAGTCCAGCAAGAAGACCAGCAAGGCCAGCAAGAGCAGCAAGAGCCCCAGGGGCCTCCGCCGCTGATCCCCGCTGGACAATCGCCACGAAGGGCCGCAAAATCGACCTCCCAAGGCGAAGGCGCGAGGAGGTCAGGTGCCCAGGCGACCCAGTGATGACGATCGCGACGAGATCCGCGAGATCTTTGATCATTTTGACAAGGACGGCAGCGGCACGATCGACGCCGGCGAGTTCGCGGCCCTGCTCGACGCGCTTGACGCGGACATGAGCCCCTCGGAGGTCGCCCTGGGGCTCTCGATCGTGGACGCCAACGGCAATGGGAGGGTCGAGTGGCGCGAGTTCCTGACCTGGTGGGTCGAGACGCGCAGCGCCTGACGAAGCACACAGGGAGGGGCCGGGCGGCCTCACCCGAATCGCCCCGCCCGACGGGCGCTGACTCAAGGGACGACATGATCGAGCTTGTGACGATCGAGCGGCGAGGGGGCCTCTTCTTGATGGGCTTGAACAGAGCCTCCAAGCGAAACGCCTTCAATCTTCAGATGTTGCGCGAGCTCGCCTACGCCTTCACGGACTTCGAGGGTGAAGCGGAGGCGCGCTGCGCGGTGCTCTTCGCCCACGGCGAGCACTTCACGGGGGGCCTCGATCTCGGGGAGGTGGGGCCGGCGGTCGCGGCCGGGGAGCCCTTCTTCCCGGCCGGCGCGGTCGACCCGGTGGACTTGACGGGTCGGCGGCGCACGAAGCCCGTCGTCTGCGCGGTCCAGGGCTGGTGCCTGACGATAGGCATCGAGCTGATGCTGGCGGCGGACGTGCGCCTCGCGGCCTCGGACGCGCGCTTCTCCCAGCTTGAGGTCAAGCGCGGGATCATGCCCTTCGGTGGGGCGACGCTGCGCTTCCCCCAGGTCGCCGGCTGGGGCAATGCGATGCGCTGGCTGCTGACCGGCGACGCCTTCGACGCGGCCGAGGCCCTCCGCATCGGGCTCGTCCAGGAGATCGCGCCGCCAGAGGCGCTGCTGGACCGCGCGCTGGCCATCGCCGGCTCGATCGCCGACGCGGCCCCGCTGGCCGTCCAGGCCTCCCTGGCCTCAAGCCGCCAGGCCATCGAGGGCGATCCCGCGCAGGCCGCCGCCGACCTGATGGCCGCGACGCGCTCTCTGATGCAGACCGAGGACGCCGCCGAAGGGCTCCTGTCCTTCCTGGAGCGCCGCGACGCGCGCTTCATGGGCCGATAGGAGGGCGGATCATGGGGTGGCGGCCGGTAGACAGGTTGCGCTTGGGGATCGGCGAGCGCGTCGACAAGACCTTCGCGCGCGTCGCCTTCAAGGAGCGGCGCACGGATCGCGCCACGGCGCGCGACCCGGACCTGATCGAGCGCCTTGAGCGCCTGTCGGCCTTCTACGACGACGCCGACGCGGCCGGCCGACTCTTCCCGGCGCCGCCCGAGATCGCCCCGCGCACCGACCAGGTCAAGGAGGGGCGCGCGGTCGAGGTGCTGGATCTCTCCTGGCCGACCCCCTACACGCCGCTGCACGCCGATTACGCCGAGGCGCTGGCGCGCTGCCCCGAGACGCGACAGGCCAGGGCCCGGTGGTTCCGCCGCCCGCCGCCCTCGCCGGCCATCCTCTGCCTGCACGGCTGGGGCGGAGGGCAGTACGCCATCGAAGAGCGCGCCTTCCCGACGAGGTGGCTCAACCAGATCGGCTTCGACGTCGTCCTGCCGGTGACCCCCTTCCACGCCCTGCGTCGGGGCCGACAGGCCGGGATGCCCGCCTTCCCCTCGCCGGACCCGGTCCGCTCCAACGAGGGCTTCGCGCAGGCGATCCTTGAGTTGAGGTCGCTGATCAGGATGTTGCGGCGCAGGGGAGCGCCGCACGTCGGGGTGATGGGGATGAGCCTGGGGGGCTTCACCAGCGCGCTGCTGGCGACGGTCGAGCCGGAGCTGGACTTCTGCGTGCCGATGATCCCCTTCGCCTCGCTGCCGGTGATGATGTGGTCCAAGGGGGAGCAGCGGCCAGCCCGACGGGCGGCGGTGGAGTCGGGGTTGACGCTGGAGGTCTACAGCAGGCCCTTCAAGGCGACGACCCCGCTTGAGCGCGCGCTCAAGATCGACCCGGCCCGCGTCCTGATCGCGGCGGGGGAGCGGGACGTGATCACGCCCTCGCAGTACGCCCAGGACCTCCACCGCCACTTCGCGGGCTCGGCGATGGTGACCTTCCCTGGCTCCCACTTGATCCAGATTGGCCGCAGGGAGGTCTTCGTCGCGCTGGCCAGGATGACGGCGGGCCTGGGCATACTGCCGCCGCGCTGACAGGTCCTCTCGCGGAAGGACCGACGCTCCACAACGCCACAACGCCCACGCCCCAACGCACAACGCTCCAACGCCCCACGCTCCTCGCACCGCCCCCTCCGGGGACGGGCTCGTCGGGTGGGGCTTGGATGCGCGGGTGGGCTGCGCCCGGTGGGCGCAGGCCGGCGCACGGGTGACAAAGAACCGCAGGGCCGGATCACCGCGTCGAAGTGGGCCTGTGGATTGGAGTTTCTGCCCCCTGGTGTCGACCTGGGCCGCGCGCTGGCCTGCGACCGACAGGGCGCAGCCCGCCCCGAGTTTCTAGCCCCACCCGACGAACCCGTCCCCGGAGGGGGCGGTGCGAGGAGCGTGGGGCGGTGCGTGGGGCGCTCGTGGAGTGATCGTCGAGCGTGGGGCGGTCCTCGCACGTGGAGTGATCGTCGACGAACCTGCGCCGCGTTGGCCGGCGAGGCTTCACAAGCGCTGCGGTGAAGGGCAAACTGTGCGGTTGAGAAGGGGGGAGTGGAGCCTGCTGGACGTCGTCACCATGACGATCTCGTGGGGTCGGCAAGACGGGCCTCCACGTGCTCAAGGAGCTTTTGCAGAGCCGCTCGGAGTGCTCGTCGACAAGGACAGGGAGCACGTCGAGCACAGCCATCAGAGCGCGGCTCGAGGCGCGCCAGGGAGCCGCTTGAGATGTCCACCAGCCTGGCCCGCAATGTCATCGCCGCCTTCGCCGAGATCGACCTGAGCCGTCGCCTTCAGGCGCTCGGCGTCGAGAACGCCCGCCTCAAGGCCCTGGAGCGGGAGTTCGAGGAGGTCGAGCGCGCCATCCCGCTGTGGGATCGGGTGATCTTCTTCAGCGACTCCGAGGGAGAGCGGCGCGCCAAGGCGCTGCGCGCCGAGATCGCGGCCGGTCGGGCGGCCTTCGACAAGGATCACGGGCTGGTGGACGCCGATCTGGACGCCGTCGCGGCGCGATACCCGCCCGTGGAGCTCTGGCGCCGGATCGACAGGTGCGTCAAGCTGGCCCACAGAGAGCTGGAGATCACGGGGATCCTCTCCAAGAAGCCCCGAAAGCCCAAGGCGCTCATCGACGCCCTTGAGGGGCTCGCGGCCAGGATCCTCGACATCTACGTGCCCGGCTTTGACCCCCAGCGCCTCGTCGAGTCCTTGCGCGACGAGGACACCTGCCGTCAGATCTCCAGGCCGGCGGCCGAGATCACGCGCCAGGACCCCGATCAGGGCTACGCCTCCATCGACCCCGACGGGCTGATGGCCTTGATCGCCGGCGAGATGCTCGAAGCGGGCTACTTCCGCGCCGAGGCGCGGCTGGGGAGGCTGGCCGAGCGCGAACAGGAGCACCGGCGGCACTGGGAGGCCGCCAAGGCCGAGGTGGGGCTGCTGTCCGACCTCAACGTCTTTAGCGACTCGCCCGAGGAGCAGCGCCGCAACGCCGCCGCCGAGGCCGCCCGCGAGGCCCGCCAGCAATGGATCGCGGCCGACGAGGAGAACCGCCTGGCGCTGGTCTCCTTCCTGGAGGCCTACCCGCCCCTCACCCTGCACCTCCAGGTCGGCGCGGTCCTCGGCGCGCTCAGCGCGCTCGCCCCGGCGCGCGAGCACCAGCTCAACCTGAAGACCGGCGAGGTCTTCGAAGCCGTCGTGGTCGAGCCGCGCGCGCTCGTGCTCGACGCCCTCCAGGGCCTCAAGCGCGCCTTCCTCAAGGTCTTCCCAGGCATCCCGATGCCCTCGACCGTCGAGCAGAAGGCCGAGGCCGGCGCCACCCAGAACGCCACCCTGGAGCAGTCGCCCAGGAACCAGGTCCTGCGCGACTTCACCCAGTCCATGGACCGCAGAGAGGGCCAGGCGCTCATGGCCCAGTGCCACGTCCACGCCTCGATGCAGCACAGCTGGCACCAGACCCGGCTCAAGGGCGGCGACCGGGTCGCCTGGGCCGACAAGCTGGCGATGTGGTCCAGGAGCGATGCGCAGGCCGCCGTGGAATACGCCAAGGCCCGCGAGCGCTGGCACAAGGGCGCCCTGGCCGAGCGCTGGCAGGCCCTCCTGGCGCTGGCCCGCGAGGCCGCCCACGAGCAGCCCCCCCTGCTGATCCGCGACTTCACCATCAGCGCCAACCTGCACATGCACGCCATCACCACGGCCTCCGGCCCCTGCCGCGCCAGCCACCACCGGGAGGACACGCTCAAGATCCTGGCCGACCTGCGCACCGTCATCGCCCGCGCCTACGGCCTCCAAGGCAGCCGCGGCCAGTTCATGGCCGACGTCGCCAACAGGCTGACCAACTACCAGCCACGCCCCATCGAGACCGAGGCCTTCCGTCGGCGCTCCTACGACGAGGTGCTGGATCTGATGGCCTTCGCCCTGCACACGACCCCCTACCGGGCGTTGTTCATGGCGCTGTCCGACGAGACGCGGGCCTACAACGAGGCCGCCCGCCAGCAGCAGGACGTCTCCGCGCAGATCTCCTTCTGGGATCGCATCAACTTCCTGAGCGACACCGCCGAGGAGCAGACCCGCGACGCCCTCGGCCAGCAGATGGCGTCCCTCAACGCCACCGTCCAGCAGCGCTCGGCCGCGGTCGACGAGCTGCTCGAAGGCGCCATGGTCAGATACCCGCCCGCCCTGCTCTACTACCGCATCGGGCGCGTCGAGGCCGCCGTCGGCGCCATCTACGCCCGCCTCGTCACCCGAACCTACACCGACAGCAAGGGCCGCACCCGCACGACCACCTCCTGCGAGCTCTACGGCAAGAAGGCCGCCACCGAGGCCATGCGCTACTGGAACTTCGCCCTGACCCAGACCTTCGGACCCCTGCCCGGCTATCACGAGTGCCTGGAGCGCTGGATCTCCTTCTGACCTCGCCAGACGATCGCCTCGATCGCTGGACCTCCTTCCGACCTCGCCAGACGATCGCCTCGATCGCTGGACCTCACCCTGCCCGACCAAAAACCCAATCAACACAACCACTTGAGCCACAACCAGGGCACGAGCAGGCCCCCTTCATACGGAACCACGCTCAAGCCACTTCCAAGTTGGGCCACCTGGATGCCCAAGATGACAGTGGTTCAAACGTGGTTCCGTATCATACCAGACCACAGACGAAGGGCTTGCTTTGTGGGCGAGGACAGGGGGATGGCCTGGGCCTGGGCCTGAGCCAGGCTGGTGCACCGCACCGCCGATTGATGGCAAAGGCTCAGGACGCCGCCTGGACCGCCCACAAAGTGAGTCTCTCGGCTGTGGTCTGGTATCAGGGGGTGAAGGTCTCGCGGCCGAGCGCGCCGGTGGTGATCTCGGGGATGGTGTAGCGCATGGGGATGGTCTGGTTGCCGAGCCAGAGGGCGGCCTGATCGTTGAAGAAGGGGGAGGTGATCAGGCCGGACTGCCCGCCGGGGACGATGTTCTGGCCGCGGACCTGCCCGTCCTTGATGGCGATGACCATCCGCATGACGGGGCCGCTGCCGTAGGTGAAGCTCGTGCCGCTGAAGCCGGGGCTGGCGGCGTCGACCGACAAGTTGTCGCCGGGCCGGGGGAACCACTTGAGCTGGCGGCGCGGGTCGTCGCCGGGGAGGCCCTGCCCGAGCGGCAGGACGCGGGTGGTGATGGAGAAGGCGTCGAGCAGGAAGTCGAAGCCGGAGCCTTCGGGCAGGAAATCGGCCAGGATCGACTCGAAACGCACCTGGTGGCGCATGCCCCAGCGCCACTCGGCCATGTCGTCGGTCCCGAAGCCGCCCTCATCGGCGCCGCCGGGGCCGGCCAGGTAGTTCAGGGCGTCGACGAGGGCGCCGACGAGCAGCTCGTCGCTGCGCTCGACCTCGTCGGTGCCCAGGACGTCGAAGAAGATGGACTCGCCCGTCTCCTCGTTCCATGAGCCCATCTGCCCGACGTTGTCGGGGCCGCGGCCGTCGAGCATCCGCTTGAGCACCCGCATCTCCATGCGGCCGCCGCCGTAGCGCCACGCGGCGCCCATGTCCTCGTCGCGGAAGGTGGCCTGGATGGCGCGGGGCAGCCACGCGTTGAAGATCATCGTCGCGACGCTGTCCTCGACGTCGTCGGCGTCGGGGGCGTGGTAGAAGGTCTCAAGGCCCGGCGAGGTGCCGAAGCCGCGGTCGCTCCAGGCCTTGAGGCGCTCTTCGACCTCGTCGAGGCGGGCGCTGTTGGCGCTGTAGAGGTCGGCCAGCCGGCCCTCGTGGGGCTGGAGGGCGCGGTCGGTCAGGGTGAAGGTGCGCCCGAGGGCGATCATGTCGATGAGCTGCTCGGTGAAGAGCTCGCCGAGCCTGGACTTCGTAAAGGCTTGAATCTCGGCCATTTTCTCGATGGAGGCGCTGTTGTCGGCGACGGCGGCGCGCAGCCCCGTGGCGATGGAGTCGGCGCGCACCGAGGACCAGGGGCCGCCGATGTACCAGGGGTCGTCGTCGAGGCGGCCGTCGTCGGTGATGGGCGCGGGCTGGTTGTTGGCGTTGGAGACGAAGCCCTCCGGGGGGTTGATGACCTGCGGCGTCTCGTCGAAGGGCACGACGCAGCGGTAGGGGTCCTGCTGGCCGGGGCCCTCGTCGACCTTGCCGTCGACGCCGCTGGGGATCGTAAAGCCCCCGAAGCGCGTCCCGTCGATGAGCAGGGTGGGGTCGGCGCCCGGCAGCCACGCCCGATCCTCGCCGCGCGGCAGGTAGGTGCGGCAGGGGACGGCCTGGTAGGGGGTGAAGAGGATGTCCCCATTGCCGTCGACCACGGCGGCGTAGAGCATGTTGCCGATCAGCCCCTTGCTGGCCTCCTGGTACTCGCGGACGGTCCTGGCCTCGGTGAAGCGGCGCAGCGTCCCGACGTAGTTGGTCGTGTCGAAGGCCGTGTAATCAAAGCTGATCGCGGTGATCTTCCCGTCCTCGTCCCTGTCCCCCGGCACCACCCTTCGTCCCGACAGCACCACCACGCCCTCGCCTTGCCTCGGTACCTCATCCGGCCCCAGCTCGCGGCCCTCGACGTCGAAGAGGAAGCGGCCGTCGAAGGTCGTGTAGCGCGTCCAGGTCACGCTGCGGCCGACGCTGTCCAGCCGCGCGATCTCGGCCACCTCGTGAGCCTCGGCGTGGGCTTCGAGCGGGCGCTGCTGGCCTTCGAAGATCGTGGCGGCGGGCAGGCCATCGTCGCCCAGGACCAGCTCCTCGCGGTACCAGTCGGTGATGTCGGCCACCGGGTTGACCTGGCTCCAGGCGATGTGGCCGTTGGTCCCCACCGCCAGCAAGGGCAGGCTCGTGATCAAGAGCCCGGCCTGGTGGATGTCGCCTCCGCCGAAGAGCTCCGTGTTCATCCCGATCTGGTACATCAACGAGGGCACGTAGAGCGGCAGGTGGCCGTCGCCCGCGACCAGCGCCGAGCCGTCCGTCGTCCGCGTCCCCTGCACCGCCCAGGTGTTCGAGCCGAAGTTCTCGGCCTCCTTGCGGCCGAGCCGCTGCTTGAGCCGCCCCAGCCGCGAGGCGGCCCGCGCCATCATCTCAGGATCACTGGACTTTCGCCGCGCCGAGCCCGCGCCCTCGTCGGCTCCCCCCTCCGACCCGCCGCCGCCCTCCACGATCTCGAAGCCCGAGGTCGAGGCGTAGGGGAAGGTCGAGCGCAGATCCTCCCAGACATCCTGGCGGGCGCCCGCGCGGCGCAGCTCCTCGAAGGCGGCCCCTTCGAAGAGGCCGTCGAGCCGCGCGGCCTTGCGATCCCGGTCGACGTCGCCCGTCTCGAAGTTCGTCTGGTACATGATCACGGCCACCATGGCCGCCACGCCCCGCCGATCAAAGGGCTTCATCAGGTCCGTGACCTTGCTCGCGCCCAGGATGCTGCGGGCGGCCTGGAGCTCGGAGGGCGGCGGCAGCTCGCCGGCCTCGACCGCGTCGATGTAGGTGTTGATGCCCTCGGCGTAGGCGTCCAGGAAGGCCGCGTCCTCGGGCTCCATGTGCGTCAGGATGCGGTCGGCCACGAAGGTCATGCCCGTAATCCGCGACTCCATGTCGATGTCCAGCGCCAGATCCCCGAGCAGCTCGCTCAAGGTCCCCAGCGCCAGCCGCCGCTGCAAGTCCATGACGAAGAAGCGATCGCGCGCCACCGTAAAGCCCAGCGTCCGCCCCAGATCCAGCCGATCCTCGGCGAAGATGTGCGGCACACCCATCTCCGTCCGCACGACGTGCGTGCGCGCCTTCAGCCCCGGCAGCGCCCTGGACTCCGTCTCCGGGACGAAGAGGACGCGCTCCTGATCGTCCTGGGGCACCGGGTCAGGCTCGGGCTCAGGCTCAGGCTCCGGCGCAGGCTCGGGCTCGGCGGCGTCGGGCACGCCGACGTCCTCGCCGCCCGGCGGGGTGGCCGGCCGGCCCTCGTCATCCGAGCACGACGCCATCGACAAGAGCCCCGCGAGGGCCAGGGACACCACGATCTTCTTCCTCGACATATCTTCTCCCGCTTATCGCCTCCAACGGACCCCTCGTCGGCCCGCGCGGCGGAATCATAGGCGGGCGCAGGATCGACCACAAGCGCCGCGCTCATCCTTCGGCGCGCAGACTATTGACACTCAGTGCCACTTGCCTTATCTGTTGGCGTCAAGGATGAAGGAACAAGAACTGACGAAGAGACTGGGGAGGGGGCGATGAGCGAGCTGTCGAAGAAAGGTCAGGGCCGCGAGGAGATCCTGTCGAAGCTGGAGCAGTACCGGGCGGACGATCTGGCGTGGCGGGACGGTCATTGCTTTGCGTATGTCTACGACGCAGGGCGCGAGGCGGAGCGGATCGGGCGAGAGGTGATGGGGATGTTCTCGATGGAGAACGGCCTGGACCCGACGACCTTCCCGAGCTTCAAGCGGCTGGAGAACGACCTGATGGGGATCTCGGCGGCGCACCTGCGCGGCGAGGGGGCTGCGGGGACGTTTACGAGCGGCGGGACGGAGAGCATCATCCTGGCGGTCAAGACGGCGCGCGACAGGGCCAGGGCGCTCAGGCCGGAGATCGCAGCGCCGGAGATGGTGCTCGCGGAGACGGCGCACGCGGCCTTCCACAAGGCGGCGGCCTACCTTGGGGTCAAGGCGGTGATGACGAAGGTCGATCCGGTGACCTTCAAGGCGGATCTGGCGGCGACGCGGGCGGCGATCGGGCCGAACACGATCCTGCTGGTGGGGTCGGCGCCCTCTTACGCCCACGGGGTGATCGATCCGATCCGGGGGCTGGGCCAGATCGCGCTGGAGCACGATCTGCTCCTGCACGTCGACGGTTGCGTGGGGGGCTGGCTGCTGCCCTTCATGCGTCGGAACGGGGAGGAGGTGCCGGACTTTGACTTTACGGTGCCGGGGGTCACGTCGATCTCGATGGACTTCCACAAGTACGCCTTCACGCCCAAGGGTGCCTCGGTGGTGCTCTACAAGGACAAGGCCTTGAGGGCGTACCAGTTCTTCGCGTGTTCGAACTGGACGGGCTATACGGTGGTCAACGCGGCGGTGCAGAGCAGCAAGTCGGGCTCGGCGCTGGCGGCGGCCTGGGCGGTGATCAACCACCTGGGCGACGAGGGCTACCTCAAGCACGCCGCCGAGGTGCGCAAGGCCACGCTGCGGCTGGCCGAGGGGATCAACGCCATCGACGGGCTCAGCGTCATGGCGCCGCCGGAGATGTGCATGTTCGCCTTCAAGGCCGAGGGCGTGTCGGTCTTCCACATCATCGACGAGATGAAGGAGCGAGGGTGGTTGATCCAGCCGCAGATGCGCTTCGGGGACATCCCGGAGAACATCCACATGTCGGTCCACCCGGCCAACGTCGAGTGGGTCGAGCCCTTCCTGGCCGACCTGGCCGACGCGGTCGAGGCGGCCCGCGGGCTGCCCTCGGGTCAGCTCGCCGCCATGATCCAGGACCAGCTGGCGTCGATCGACGTCTCGACGCTGGGGCCGGAGCAGTTCAGCGCCTTCATGGCGATGGCGGGGGCCGGCGAGGGCCTGCCTGTGCGCATGGCGCCGATCCAGGAGGTGATGAACATCCTGCCTTCGGCGCTCTCCGAGGCGCTGCTGATCAACTTCTTCAACGACCTCTTCACCCCCTGAGGCCGGCGATCCGGGTTTGGCGCCGCCACCGCCGCGATCAGCCAACTTGTTCAACGACCTCTTCACCTCTTGACGCCTGCCGATGACGGCCGCGATGATCAGGTTGGTCCGATCAACTTCTTCAACGACCTCTTCACCCCCCCTGACGCCCTGATCGCGGCGGCGAAGGCTCAAGCCGCCGCAATCGACGCGCCGCCTCGGAGGCGACATGCCGGCCACCCTCGATCTGCTCAACCACCCCGTTATCGCCTCGCGCTACTTCTTCCCGAGGCGAAGCGCCCTGCCGAACCCCGCCTTCGTCGACTGCGGCGACGCGACCCTGGCCTGCCACCACCAGAGCCCCCACCCTGGAGCCCGGACCCTGGTCCACTTCCACGGCAATGGGGAGGTGGTCTCGGATTACGTCCCTGATTTAGCAAGTCTTTACATGGGGTTGGGCGTCAACGTCTTCATGGCCGAGTACCGCGGCTACGGCGCCTCGACGGGGCAGCCGGCGCTCGGCGCGATGCTCGGCGACGCTCGCCGCGTGGCCGAGCACCTCAAGGTGCCGGCGAGCGATCTGGTGATCTACGGGCGCTCGGTGGGGTCGATCTTCGCGCTGGAGCTGGCAAGCCAGCTGCCTGGGGTCGCGGGGCTGATCATCGAGAGCGGGATCGCCGAGCCCCTCGACAGGCTCCTGATCCGGCTGCGCCCCGAGGAGCTTGGCGTCGATCTGGACACCCTCCAGGCCGCCGCCGACGCCCACCTCGACCACCGCCGCAAGATCGCCGCCACGACCTGCCCCGTGCTCATCCTCCACACGCGCCACGACGGCCTCGTGGACCTCTCCCACGCCGAGCAGTTGGCCGAGTGGGCCGGCGATCGCGCCGAGCTGGTCGTCTTTGAGCGCGGCGACCACAACTCGATCCTCTACGCGAACCTGGACGCCATCATGGCCACTCTGCGTCGCTTCCTCGGCCGCCTGGGGCCTTGATCCCGCTTCACGGCCCCAGGACAGGCGCCTCGAAGCGCCCGACGAGGACGCGGAGGACCCCGCAGGGCTGCCCGCTGGCCCGCGCGGAGACGACCCCGGCGCTGCACCCGCCCTGCCCGTTGACGGGGACGTCCTCGACCGGCACCAGCGCCGAGTCGATCTGGACGCGGCTGGCGTCCAGGCGCCGCATGGCGCTGCTCTTGATCCCGCCCCCCCGACACACCCCGTCCTGCGCGACCCCCGTCGTGATCGACTCCCCGTAGAGATCCCCGCGCTCGGTGGCATGGTTGAAGGAGAAGTCCTGCTCGCTGAGCACCGGCTCCAGGCGAGCGAGCGCCCCGGCCTTGGCGCGGCACGCCTCCACGCCCTCGCAGGTGACGGCCTTGACCAGCACGCGCCCCAGGACGTCCACGCCCTGCACGAGCAGGAAGGGCTCCGCCGCCGCCTCCAGCACCGATCCGCCCTCCTCCAGGCAGCCCGCCGCGTTCTCCGTCATGCGCTCGACCCTGTAGATCCCCTCCAGATCGACGGCCAGCGCCTCGACAGCGTCCTCCTCGGGGGCACACCCCGACGCGCAGAGCATCGCCGCGATCTGAAGCCACGCCGCGCCCACCCTCGACCTCGATCTCCGCGCCTCGCCCACCCTCGGCCCCGATCTCCACGCCCCGCTCACCCTCGACCCCGATCTCCGCGCCTCGCCCACCCTCGACCCTGAACTCCACGCCCCGCTCACCCGCTCACCTCCCCCTCCATGTCGCCTCCCTCGGAGATCCCGGCCACCCACGACCCCGCAGGATCACCTACCCCCGACCCAGCCTCACCACGATCTTCCCGAAGTGCCCCCCCGACGCCATCCTCGCCAGCGCCTCCGGTGCCTCCTCAAATTCAAAAACCGAGTCGATGACAGGCTTTATCGCGTGCAGCTCGAAGGCGGCGTTCATCCGCTCGAAGGCCGCCCGCGGCCCGACGATGACCCCCTGGACCCGGATCTGCTGCATCAAGACCGGGACGATGTTGATCTTCGAGGCCCCGCCGCTCAAGATCCCGATCATCGCGATCGTCCCCCCCGGCCGCACCGCCTTCAGCGACTGCTCCAGCGTCCCCGCCCCGCCGACCTCCACGACAAGATCCACGCCATCGCCGCCGGCCAGATCCGCCGCCGCCTTGCCCCACGCCGGCTCCGAGGCGTAGTTGATCCCGGCGCTGGCGCCCATCATCATGGCCCGCGCCAGCTTCTCGTCCGAGCTCGACGTGACGATCACCCTGGCGCCGGCCGCCCGCGCGATCTGGAGCGCGAAGATCGAAACCCCCCCCGTGCCCTGCACCAGCACCACCTGCCCCGGCGAGATCCCCCCAAGCTCCACCAGCGCCGACCAGGCCGTCACCGCCGCGCAGGGCAGGCACGCGGCCTCCTCGTCGCTCAGGTGGGCGGGCACCTTGACCACCCCCTCGGCGTCCAGCACCCGCCGCTCGCACAGCACCCCGTCCAGCGGCCCGCCCAGCGTCGTCCGCAGCGCCGCCCTGTCCGGCGCGCCGCTCATCCAACCCTGCGCGAAGATCGGCGCCACCCGGTCGCCCACCGACACCCGCTCGACCCCCTGCCCTACCTCGACGACCTCCCCCACCCCGTCCGAGCACGGGATCAGCGGCAAGGGCTGCCTCGGGTTGTAGTGCCCGCGGATCATCAATAGATCTCGATAGTTGAGCGACACCGCGCGCATCTGGACCGACACCTGCCCTGGCCCGACCCTCGGCTCGTCCCGCTCCACGACCCTCAGGTTCTCCACCCCGAACTGACCCTCAACGACGATCGCCTTCATCCCCACCTCCTTGATTCCCCGCCACTCTACCACGATCCCTCGCACTGCACCCCCTGTCCCCCGAGAGGCACTGCCTCCCGAAGGGCACTGCCCTCGCGGCGCAAGGGGGACGCTTGTATGACGGGCACGGCGGATCGCACACTCCACCCCCTGTCCCCCTCCTCGCTGCGCAAGGAGGGGGAACGCTCGTATTACGGGCAAGATGGATCAGGGAGGCTCGTTGGGTAGGCACGGTGGTCCGGGGTGGGTGGGCCGCAGGAGCCATCGCCGGGATCACTGGCCGTCTGGGGCGGGTGGCGAGACCCCGTCGGGAACAGTCGTCGGGGCGGGACTCGATCCACCCGAAGCCGTAATACGAGCGTTCCCCCTCCTTGCGCCGCGAGGGAGGCAGTGCCTCTCGGGGGACAGGGGGTGGAGTGCGATCCGCCTCCTCCCCCACGACGAGCGTCCCCCCTCCTCGTGGAACGAGGAGGGGGACAGGGGGTGGAGTGTGCGGCACAGGGGGTGCTGTGCGGAGCGCCCATCCCCTCGGATCGAGGTCGTACCACTGTCGCAACGGCCCACGCTCCGCTAGTATCGCCCTGGACGGAGCGCACCCAGGGAGGTTCGATGCCCGCCAGCCCCTTCAGCCTGTCCTCCGAGAAGCGCCTCGCCGCCCTCCTCGGCCTCGCCATGATCTTCGCCTCCGCCGCGCCCGCCTGCGACACCAGCCCCCCCGCCGGTCTGGCGCCTGCGGAGGCCGGCGACGCCAGCCCTGACGACGCCGACGGCTCCAGCCTCGATCCCCGCGACGCCCTGACCCCCGAGGATGACGAAGACGCCCCCTCGCCCGAGGACACCCCTGAAAGCGACGCTGACGACGCCCCCCCTCAAGACGCCGGGATCGAAGACACGGCGACGCCCGACGACGTCCCCCCGGACACCCCCGATCCGCCCACGCCCGACGTCGACGAGGCGCCCGACGCCGACCCGATGGCCGACGCCGCCCAGCCCGAGCCCGACGTCGAGGAGCCGTGCACGCAGGAGACCGCCTGGCAGGACCGCGACGGCGACGGCCAGGGCGACCCGAACGCCCCCCTGATCTGGTGCGTCGAGCGCGGCCTGCCCGACGGCGCCTCCGAGAACCGCCTCGACTGCGATGACGACGATCCGCAGGTCTTCACCGGCGCGCGCCTCTGCTCCGCCGACGGCCGCGACGTGGCGATCTGCGCCAACGGCCTGCTCAGGATCATCGAGGTGTGCGGCTTCGACAAGGAGTGCTTCATCGCCCCCGACGGCCCCCACTGCGGCTGCCCCGAGGGCGAGCGCCGATGCGAGGAGTGGTTCGTGCGGATCTGCGCCCCCGACAGGCTCGAATACTCCGGCCACGACTGCCGACCCGACGACTGCGACGGCGACCGCTGCCCAGGCTGCACCATCGCCTTCGCCTTCCGCGACGCCGACCGCGACGGCCAGGGCAACCTCCACGACTACCGGACCCATTGCATCGAAGACGGCCTGCCCAGCGGCTTCGTGTCCACGGGCACCGATTGCCGCGACGCCGATCCGACCGTCAAGGACGGGGATCAGGCCTGCGCGCCGCGCGGCGACGCCATCATCCGCTGCGAGCAGGGATGGGAGGCCCGCGTCGAGTCCTGCCCCGGCGGCTGCGTCGTGACGGGGCCAGGCCGCGCCGCCTGCCGATAGCCCGGCGACAAGGCCCCGCCCTCGGCGCTCTCACGGCCGCTGACATCGAGGCCCGCCGCGAGGCCGACAAGGCCCCGCGCCCTCGACCACCACCCCAGACGCCGCGCTCTCAACCCTCGTCCCAGACGCCGCGCTCCCAACCCTGCACGCCGACCCGTCGGGATCGCCGCGCCCTCGCGAGGGTCGATCCAGGCCATCGGCCGCTACCTTGCGGCTTTAACACTTCTTCATAAGGCCAACACACTGGCGCAACAGCGATGGCGCATTCTCCATCCACTGGCCGAGGCCGGGGTCGCTCGACGAAGAAGAGTAGACGAGGAGCCAAGATGCACTGCAGTTCAAAGGTCGAGTCGGGTTGCAAGAATCACAAGCGCGGGCGCTGGGGCCGGGCGATCGTCATGCTGACGCTGGCGGCGGCGGTGGCGATTGCCGCAGCGGCCTGCGGGCACCGAGGCCACCACGGGCATCGGGACCTGAGCCCCGAGGCCGTCGAGCGGCGCGCCATCGACCGCCTCGGCTGGGCGCTGGACGACATCGACGCCGACGACAAGCAGCGAGCCACCATAGAGGCGCTGGCCAGGGGCCTGATGCCCGACCTCCACAAGCTGCGCGCCCTCCACGACCCGACCCGCGAGGTCATCGCCGGCGAGCTGCTCTCGGGCAAGCCGGACGCCAACAAGATCCACACGACGATCGACGAGGCGGCCCGGCCGACCCTGAGCTTCGTCCACAAGGTCGCCGACGCGGCCATCGGGGCCCACGCGGCGCTGCGGCCCGACCAGCGCGCCGAGCTGGCCGAGCGCTGGGATCGCCCGGCGCGGCAGTGGGAGGACAACTGGATGATCGACGCCGGCATCGACCGGGCGCTCGACAAGCTCGACGCCAGCCCCGCCCAGGAGGAGCTGGTCCTCGATCGCCGCGAGCGGCTGGAGAAGCGCGCCAAGGCCACCCTGAAGCTCCACGAGGGCAACCGGGCCGCGCTCGTGGCGCAGATGCGCTCGAACAAGCCCGACCCCAGGAAGGTCCACGCGCTCATCGACAGCACCGCCACCGAGGTTCAGGGCCTGGTTCATGATCTGGCCGGCGCCGCCGTGGACATCGCTGCGACCCTGACGCCCAAACAGCGCGACCTGATCCAGCAGAAGATCGCCGAACACCACCGCAAATAGGCAACCGGGCGCGGGGCCGCCGGCCCTCGACCGGCGGACCTCGCCTCTCGCGGGGTTACTGGATGCGATCCAGCCCTCATGCCCTCAGGACGCGGCGGTCGAGCGACCCCCACGAGGGCACACAGGAGGCGAATGGCATCCCGTAACCCCAGGGGAGGTGAGACCCCACCCAACATGAGAACAGACGACAGAAGAAGGAGATAGAAGATGAGAGATGAGAACTTGATTGCCCGACTCAGGCGACAGGAGCCCGACGCGCTCCAGGACTTCTACCGGGAGTACGGCCCCTCGATCTTGAGCGTGGCCTTCCCGATCGTCGGGGACACCTGGGATGCCGAGGAGGTCCTTCAGGACGTCGTCTGGACGGTTCATCGCAAGATCCACACCTTCGAGGGGCGGACGGAGTTCTGGTGGTGGGTCTGCCAGATCACGCGCAACGCCTCTCGGATGCTGCTCCGCAAGCGCAAGCGGGTGCCGACGCCGATCTCTCAGGGCGAGGTGGAGTATTTGATCGAGACGGGGGATCACCCCTCGGTGGCGACGCCGGAGCAGGCGCTGGCGCTCTTGCGGGCCGAGCGCAGGCTTGGGGACGAGCTGCGGCAGATGGACCCGCTCAACCGGCAGGTTTTTCAGGCGATGGATCTCAAGGGGCAGACGAAGGAGGAGGCGGCCGAGGATCTGGGCTTGTCGGTCGAGGCGCTCAAGAGCCGGCTGCACCGCGTCCGCAAGGCGCTGCGCAGCACCATCCAGCTTGAGGGCCTCGGCGAGGCCTTTGCGCCGGCCTAGGCGGGAGGAGTACAATGGGGGCGCAGGCGGGGATGGGCGAGGAGCGCGGCGCGGACATGGGTAACGAGCGCGTATTGTTGATCGACGATGACGCGCGGCTCCACGATCTGCTCGACAGCTATCTGGGGAGCCACGGCTTTGTGCTCAGCCACGCCTACGACGGCCAGCAGGGGCTGGCGATGCTGTCGCGGGAGGCCTGGGACGTGCTCCTGGTCGACATCATGATGCCGGGGATGGACGGGCTGGAGGTGTTGCGGCGGGTGCGGGCGCGCGGCGCCACGCCCGTGATCATGCTCACCGCGCGCGGCGACGACACGGACCGGATCGTGGGCCTGGAGATGGGCGCGGACGACTACATCCCCAAGCCCTTCAACCCCCGCGAGCTGCTCGCGCGGCTCAAGGCGGTCCTGCGGCGGGCTGGCGGGGCCATGGTCAGCGAGCGCATCCAGCTCCAGGACGTCCTGATCGACCTGGGCAAGCGCGAGGCCAGCCGCGCTGGCGAGGATCTGAAGCTGACCGGGATCGAGTTCGACATCCTGGTGGCGCTGGCCCGGCGAGCCGGGCGCGTCGTGACCCGCGAGGCGCTGCTGGAGGCCGCTGGCCGCGGCGACGTCTTCGTCGGCGACCGCACCGTCGACGTCCACATCTCCCACCTTCGCAACAAGCTCGGCGACGACCCGCGCTCGCCGGACTTCATCAAGACCATCCGCGGCGTCGGCTACATCTTCTCCAAGGGATCGCCATGAGCCAGCTTCGGCGCTTCTGGGGCCAGACCCTCACCCGGCGGATCTACGGCTGGTTCGGCCTGACGATCCTGGCGACGCTGACCGTCGTGGCGATCGTCATGTCGATCATCCACGCCTCGGGCCTGAGCGCCTGGCAGAAGGAGGTCAACCGCTTCGAGACCTTCACCGGCAACCACCTCGCCTCGCTCTGGGACAGGCCCGACGAGCGCGACGGGCTCATCGACGCCATGGCGCGCGATCTGGAGATCAACGCCCGGCTGGAGACCCCCGAGGGCCAGCTGCTCATCGCCCGCGGCCCCTCCTGCGACTGCAACCTCCACGGGCGCACCATCAAGATCATGCGCCAGGACCAGCAGCTCGGCACTCTGACCGTCTGCAAGTCCCGACGCCCCAAGGCGCCCCTCTTCGTCCTGATCGGCACGCTGCTCTTCGTCTACGGGGTCCTGTGGCTGGCCTCGCTCAAGATCGCCCGCGAGATCGGGCGGCCGCTGCGCGAGCTCTCCCAGGTCGCCCGCGCGCTCGGCGACGGCGACCTGTCCGCCCGCGCGGTGGGCGCCGAGGGCTCCGCCGACGAGATCCGCACCCTGGCCGGCGCCCTGAACGAGATGGCCGTCCGCATCGAGCAACAGCTGCGCGCGCAGCGCCGCCTGCTGGCCGAGGTCTCCCACGAGCTGCGCACCCCGCTCGGGCACCTGCGCCTGATCGTCGAGATCCTGCGCGAGGGCGGCGACCAGCGGCGCCGCCTGGACGACCTGGAGCGCGAGGTCGTCGAGATGGACGACCTCGTCGATCAGCTCCTGGCCAACTCGCGCCTCGACTTCGAACTGCGCCAGCGCCAGGTCCTGAGCGCCACCGAGGTCACCCTGGAGGCCATCGAGCGCGCCGGCCTCGACCCCACGCTGCTCGAAGTCCTCGACGACTGCCACTTCGAAGGCGACGCCACCCTCATCGGCCGCGCCCTGGCCAACCTGATCCGCAACGGCTCGCAGCACGGCCGCGGGGTCACCGCCCTGCGCGTCGAGCGACGAGGCAACGACGTCGCCTTCCTCGTCGAGGACAAGGGCCCCGGCCTCCCCGACGACGAGCGCCAGCGCCTCTTTGACCCCTTCGTCCGCTTCGACACCCTCGCCCACAACGGCACCCTGGGCCTCGGGCTCTTCCTCGTGCGCCGCATCGCCGACGCCCACGGCGGCGACGTCATCGCCGAGCAGTGCGAAGGCGGCGGCGCCCGCGTCGGCTTCCGGCTCCCCCCCTCCGCCTGACCTCCCCCTGATACCCGATCACAGACGAAGGGCTTGCTTTGTGGGCCAGGACAGGGGGATGACCTGGGCCTGGGCCTGAGCGAGGCTGGTGCACCGCACCGCCGACTGAAGGCCCTGGCTCAGGGCGCCGCCTGGACCGGCCACAAAGTGAGTCTCTCGGCTGTGGTCTGGTATTACTGGTTGGCCTCGAACACCTTGACGTGCTCGGCCCTGAAGCGCTGGTAGGCCGCCTTCATCGCCGCCGCGTCCTGCGGCCGCTCGTTCCACAGGTTCTTCTCCTCGTCCGGGTCCGCCTTCAGATCGTAGAGCGTGTAGCTGTCCCCCTTGATCTTGTGGATCAACTTCAGATCCCCCACGATCAGGCTCCTGCGGTGGCTCGTCTCCGGCCCCGGCGGCATCTCCGTGAAGATCGGCCGCTCCACGAAGGGCTCCCCCAGCGCCAGCTGAGGCATCAAGGACAACCCCCGCAGATCCCCGGGCAACGCCTCCCCCACCGCGTCAAGGATCGTCGGCACCACGTCGATCAAGCTCGCCCGCGCCTTGATCCGCTGCGGCGACGCCCCCGGCAGGTGGATGAAGTAGGCCGCCCGGATCAAGGGCTCGAAGAGGTTCGTCCCGTGCAGCCAGATCCCCTTGTGCCCCATCCCCTCCCCATGATCGGAAGTAAAGACAATTATTGTGTTTTTCAGCCCAGGGTCGGCCTCCTCCAGCGCCCCGTAGAGCCGCCCGAGGTGGTGATCCATGAAGCGGATCTCCCCATCGTAGCGATCCACGAAGCCCGTCCCGAAGCGCTCGAAGCCCTCGTGGTGGATGTAGTTGGCGTGGGGATCGACGTAGTGCAGGTACATGAACCACGGCCGACGCCCGCCCTCGACCTCCGGCAGCGCCTCGGGCATCCCCTCGTCCTCGGGCCCTGGCGGCGGCAGCCTCCCCTTGCCCAGGTGCGAGAGCATCTCGATGGCGTTGTCGGTCACCAGCCCCGAGGTCGCCATGTCGTACATCTTGTCCCGCGAGGTCACCACCGTCCGCCACCGCAAGCACCCCTGCGCCAGCCCCGAGTTGCGCTTCAAGTACCAGTGCGACGCGCTCCCCGCCGTCATGTAGCCCGCGTCGCGCAGCCGCTCGGCCAGGAAGACGTTGCCCTCGTCGGGGTACTCGACGAAGTGGGTGTAGGCCCTCGGCAGCTCCGACGGGTAGCGCCCGGCCAGCATCGGCCCGATCACCATCGGCGTCATCGAGGAGAGCGAGTAGCCGTTCTCGAACACCGTCGACCGCGCCGCGATCTTGTCCGTCTCCGGCGTCGTTTCCCGAGGGTAGCCGCCCCACCCCGTGTGATCCCACCGCAGCGTGTCGGCCAGGATCCACACCACGTTGTAGCGCTTCTTGAAGGGGGCGAGCTTCGCCGCCCCCGACGCAGGCCCATCCGACGCCCCCGCCCGCTGGCCGCCGACCGCCTTGTCGCCCGCCGCCCCGCCGCCCCCGTCGCCGGACCCGCCCGGGTTGCCGAGGTTCCCGCGTCCAGGGCGCAGCCGGTCACCTCCGCCATCGCCCACCCGCCGCTCGGCCCCCGGCGCAGCGAGGATCAGATCGACGCCGTCGCAGTCCTCGTCCGCGCCGTTGTCGGGGATCTCCTCGGCCCCGGGCGAGCGCGCCGGATCGGCGTCGTCGCAGTCCCCGCCGCCGAAGCGCGCCGCGAAGCCGTCCCCGTCCTCGTCGCTCCACCGCTGCCCCGCCGCCAGCGGGAAGCGCGCCAGCGCCGAGCCCCCCTCAAGCGCCTCGGCCATCGCCCCCTGGCCTCGATCAAAGCGCGCCGCCGTCGGCCCCACCCACGCGACGAGCCCGAACGCGACGGCGGCGAAGCCCACCGCCGCCGCCCGCCCGCGCGATCGCGACAACCCCCGCGCCGCCAGCCCCGCCAGCAGCCACACGCCAGCCAGGAGGCCCGCCCCGCCCAGCGGAGCCCTCAGATCAACCGCCACCCAGACCTCCTCGAAGCGCGACGGGATCACCCACGCCGCCCCCAACGTCATCACCGCCGCCACGCCGATCGGCGCCCAGGGCGACGCCAACGCCGCCCAGACGCCGCCACGCGCCGACGCGCGCCCCATCTTCGCCCCCAGCGCCCACGCCGCCCACGCCGTCGAGCCCGCCACCGCCGCCATCCACAGGAAGGTCACCGCCGCCAGCAGCGCCGACGAGAGGGTCTGGTTATGGAAGGTCACCATGAAGAATCGGTTGAGCGCGAACATCCCCCCGATCCCCACGCACGCCCCGACTCCCCCCGCCCAGAGCCGCGCCGCGATCCGCCCGACGACCTCGCGATTGTCCCCGACGGCGTATCGCCCGAGCGCCCCGAGCGCCGACGCGACCCCCCGCGGCCCCGCGTCAAAGGGCAAGGCCCCGAGCAGCCAGCCGAGCCCGAGCCCGAGGCCCGCCACCGCCGGCCAGAGCAGCCCGCCCGCGAAGCAGGCCGCCCACGCCGCGCTGACGGCCCCGCCCTCGGCGCTGGCCTTCGCGCTGGCCGCCGCGCCGTCGATCCCGGCCGCGATCAGCGTCAAGGGCGCCGCGGCGGCCACCCCGGCGGCCACCCCGCCCCACCACCTCCTGACCCCCTCTGACAATCCCACCTCCGCGAGCCACCATCGGGCAAAAGGCCGCCCGAGCCGCGCGCCGCAGCCTCAAGTCGTGTTGCAGCGCGCCAGCGCCCGACTACAATACCCCTCGACCAGGGGGGTTTGCAGCATGAAGACGGCAGAAGAATACCTTTCGAGCCTCAGAGACCGGGCGCTGGTGTTGTGGATCGACGGCCAGCGGGTCGACGATCCCGTGGATCACCCGAAGGTCCGGCCCGCCATCAACGCCGTGGCCGAGACCTACCGGCTGGCCCACGATCCCGAGCACGCGGCGCTGGCCACGGCCCACTCCGAGTTGACCGGCGGCGCCGTCAACCGCTTCACCCACATCTTCCGCCAGCCCGAGGACCTCATCCGCAAGATCGAGCTCCAGCGCATCCTGGGCCGAATCACCGGGACCTGCTTCCAGCGCTGCGTCGGGATGGACGGCCTCAACGCCCTCTTCATCGCCACTTGGGAGGCGGGCCCCGAGGCCCACGCGCGCTTCCTCGACTGGCTCGTCGGGGTTCAGGAGCGCGACGAGGTGATCTGCGGCGCGATGACCGACCCCAAGGGCGACCGCTCCAGGCGCCCCGCCGAGCAGCCCGACCACTACCTGCGCGTCGTGGCCAGGGACGCCGACGGGATCGTGATCCGCGGCGCCAAGATCCACCAGACCGGCGCGGCCAACGCCCACCAGATCCTGGTCATGCCCGGCGCGGCCATGCGACCGGGCGAGGAGGACTTCGCGGTGGCGGCGGCGGTGGCGGCGGACGCGCCGGGGGTGACGATGATCCTCGGGCGGCAGCCCTCGGACGAGCGCAAGGGCGGCCCTGACGCCGGCAACTGCCGCTACTGCGGGCAGGAGGTCGTCGTGCTCTTCGAGGACGTCCGCGTGCCCTGGTCGCGGGTCTTCATCGACGGCGATCTGGCGGCCTCGGCCACCCTGCTGGAAGCCTTCGCGGGCTACCACCGGGCCAGCTACGGCGGCTGCAAGCCGGGCAACCTCGACGTCCTCATCGGCGCCTCGGCGGCGCTGGCCCGCGAGCACGGCGTCGACGGCGCGCACCACGTCAAGGACAAGCTCATCGAGATGGCGCACCTGACCGAGACCATCCACGGCGTCGGGCTGGCGGCCAGCGCCCGCTCCACGCGCCACGGCAGCGGCGTCTGGCAGGTCGACCCCATCCTGGCCAACGTCTGCAAGCAGAACGTCACCCGCCTGCCCTACGAGATCGTCCGGCTGGCCGAGGATCTGGCCGGCGGCATGATGGCCACCATGCCCTCGCTGGCCGACCTCGACCACCCCGAGATCGGCCCCAGGCTGCGCGCCATCATCGGCTCCGAGGCCCGCGGGCGCCTCCTGCGCCTGGTCGAGTTCATGACCTACGGCGCAGGCGCCGTCCCCCTTCGCATCGAGTGCATGCACGGCGCCGGCTCCCCCCAGGCCCAGCGCATCGTCATCCAGCGCCACATCGACTGGCAGGCCAGGATCGAGGCCGCCCGCAGGCTCGCCGGCCTCGAAAACCCCTGATATTACTGAACAATATCGCCCGTCGTGCGGTGAATGCAGATCACCTGAAGATGTCGCATGTCGCGTGGCGTGTGCGGATCACTTGAAGATGTCGCCGATCGCGTGGTGGGTGCAGTCCACGCCGCCGTCCTGGCGCAGGCCGCAGGTGTGGAAGATCCCCGCGGTGAGGGCCGTGTAGACGCCCGGCAGCGCATCGGCCTGCCCGTAGGTGTTGCTGCCCCAGCAGCGCGCCCTCCCGGCGTCGTCCAGCGCGCAGCCGTGCTCGTCGCCCGACGCCAGCGCCGCAAAGTCCCCCTCCGGCGGCGACGACTCCCCAGCTCTGTCCTCGCCCCAGCACCGCAGCGCGCCCTCGGCGTCGATCCCGCAGCTGTGGTTGCCGCCGGCCGTGATCGCCACGAAGCGCCCCTCCGGCGGGCTCGCCTGCCCGTGGTCGTCATTGCCCCAGCAGGCCAGCAGGCCGCCCTCGCGCAGCCCGCAGGTGTGGAAGAAGCCCGCGGCCAGGGCCATGAAGCCCCCCTCGGGGGGCGGCGAGCTCTGGCCCATGCTGTCGAGCCCCCAGCACGCGACCGCGCCAGGGACCGGGCCGTCGCGCCGGACGCCGCAGGTGTGGCCGCTGCCGGCGGCCAGGAGTTCGAAGCGCCCCTCGGGCGCGCGGCGCTGCCCGTGATCGTTGCGGCCCCAGCAGGCCGCCGACCTGTCCGAGCGCAGCCCGCAGGTGTGAAAGCCGCCCGCCGCCACCGCGACCCAGATCCCGTCGGGCACGGTCGACTGTCCGTCGTGATCCCCGCCCCAGCACGTGATCGTGAGGTCGTCGCCCAGGCCGCAGGTGTGTCGGTATCCCGCCGTCAGGGCCTCGAAGCGCTTATCCGGGGGGTCGGACTGCCCGACATTGCCGCCGCCCCAGCAGCGGGCCACGCCGTCCTCGCGCAGGGCGCAGGCGTGAAAGAGCCCCGTCCAGAGCGACACGAAGCGCCCTTTGGGCGGCTGGACCTGGTAGGACGAGTTCTCGCCCCAGCACACGATCTCGCCGCTGGGCCGCAGGCCGCAGGAGTAGTCGCTGCCGGCCACGATCCTGCCGAAGGCGCCTGGAGGCGGCGAGGCGCGGCCCTCGTCGTCGCGACCCCAGCAGAGGGCCGCGCCGTCGGGGCGCAGGCCGCAGGTGTGCAGGTCCCCGGCGCTGATGGCGGCAAAGAGGCCGCTGGGCGGCGAGGACTGGCCGTGGACGTCATTGCCCCAGCACTGAACGACGCCGCCGGGGCGCAGGCCGCAGGTGTGGTAGGTGCCTGCGGTCAGGGCCTCGAAGGCGCCGGGGGGCGGCGAGGCGCGGCCGTCGTCGTCCACGCCCCAGCAGACGGCCGTCCCGTCGGGGCGAAGGCCGCAGGTGTGGAAGTCGCCCGCCGTGATCGAGGCGAGGCGCTCGTCGGCGGGGGCCTCCTGGTTGTCGTGGGTCAGCCCCCAGCAGACCGGCGCGCCGGAGGTGTCCAGGGCGCAGGCGTGGAAGTCGCCCGCCGAGATCGCGGTGAAGGGGCCGGGGGCGGGCGTGGTCTGGCCGTAGTCGTTGCGGCCCCAGCAGCGGACGGCGCCGACGTGGTCGAGGGCGCAGGTGGACTGGTTGCCGAGGGCCAGCTCCGCCCATCGCTCCTGATCGCACCCGCACGCGAGCTGGGGGCCGGGCGGGGCCTCGGTCGAGCCGCAGGCCCAGCGGCCGGTGTCCCCGCAGGTGCCGCAGGGCTCGCCGGGGAACCCCTCGGGGCCACCGCAGCCGCCGCAGGCGTTGAGCGCGCCCTGGCCCAGATCCCCGACGCAGGCCGTGGCCTCCTGGCCCTGGCAGGCCATCGCGCCGCTGCCGCAGACCCCGCAGGGGCCTCCGGGCTCGACGTCCAGGCGTTCGCAGCCGCCGCAGGCGTTGACCTCGCACGGGAGATCGTCGGGCTCCGGCTCGGGCCGCTGCTCAGGCTCGGGGGGATCAGGGGCGGGCTCGGGTTCGGCGGCGGCGGGCCGATCCGGCGGGGCGGGGTCGCAGGCCAGGGGGCTCAGCGCCCAGATCGACAGGGACAGCGCCCTCAACGAAGCCGGCGCCCGAAATGACAGGGACGGCGACGACCTCAACGAAGCCGGCGCCCGAAGTTGGCCGCGAAGATCGGCGCGATGGGCCGACGCGCTCAAGGACAGCCGGCGACGCGAGAGACCCCGCACAGCCGGGCGAGCTGATCGCAGCCGCCCATGTCACTGAGATCACAGCCTTTTTTGTAAAGCCCTGCGGCCCGCGAGGGGTCGGCGCTCCCCACGCTGCCGATCTCGATGTGCCACCCGAGTTGAATGCAGGCCTGGGCATTGTTGCCCGCGCAGGCCTGCGTGTAGAGCGCGACGGCGCCGGGCAGGTCCACGGCCCCTGCGGCGCCTCTGGCCAGGATGTGCCCCTTCCTGAAGCAGCCCTCCTGGACCCCCTTCTGGCAGGACTTGTCGTAGAGCGAGAGGGCGTTCGAGAAGCTCTGCGCGACGCCTCTGTGCATGAACTCGTATCCAAAGGCCATCTTGAGGCAGCCGTTGCCGTCGCCGAGATCGCAGGCGCGCTGGAAGCTCGTGTTGGCGGAGGGATCATCGCGAGGGCCGCCTTCGGCCAGTTCTTGCATGTCGCCCAGGGCGGTGCAGCTCCCGGCGAAGTTCAGCGCGCAGGCCTTCTCGTAGCGCGCCCGCGCGGCCTGGAGGTCGCTGGCAGATCCCGAGCGGCCCTTGATCAGCTCTGCCTCGTAGTTGCAGGCCTCGCCGATGCCGCGGTCGCACCCGATGGCGTAGAGCTCCGCAGCGCGCACGAGATCGACCTTGGTTCCGCGCCCGGCGTGGTGGGACTTGCCGAGGTTGGAGCAGCCATTGCCGTCGCCCAGATCGCAGGCTTTCTTGTAGAAGACCATCGCCTGGGCAGGGTTGAGGGGGGCGCCCCGGCCGACCTCGTGCTGGTAGCCGAGGTTGTTGCAGGCCAGGGCGAAGTTCATGTCGCAGGCCTTCTGGTAGACCATGACGGCGCGGCCGAGGTCCTGCCCGACGCCCTCGCCGCGATCCAGCTGGTAGCCGAGCCCGAGGCAGCCGAGGCCGTCGTTCAGATCGCAGCCCTTGGTGAAGAAGCGCCCCGCCGCGAAGAGATCCACCCCGACGCCGCTGCCGTGGAAGTGGATCGAGCCGAGCTGGCTGCAGCTGTTGCCCTCGTTCAGATCGCAGGCCTTCTGGAAGAAGGCGATGGCCTTCTGGGGGGAGGCGGTCGTGCCGAAGCCGTTGATGGTGAGGTAGCCGAGGTTGGCGCAGGCCTTCGGGTGGTTGCCGTCGCAGGCGCGCTTGAAGGGGGCCTGCGCGGCGGCCTGGTCCACCGCGCCGTGCTGCCCCGTGGACAAGTACCAGCCCTGCTGGTAGCAGCCCTCGAGATCCCCGGCGACGCAGGCCTTCGTGTAGAACCCCAGCGCGCCGAGGCGGTCCGGGTTGCCATCCAGGCCGGCCTCGGCGGCCCTGGCGGCCTCCATGCAGCGGTTGGCCGCGCCGCCGTCGCACAGCCGCCCGAGCTCCGCGAGGGTCAGCCCGCTGTCGGAGGGCACGAGGGCCTTGGCGGCCTGCTGGCCGGGCAGGACGAAGTAGAAGTCGCCTTCAAGCGAGGAGGACTCCCAGGGGATCTGCTGACCGCCGGTGGCGGTCTTGACCTCGGTGCGGACGCCGCGGAAGAGCTGTCCGATCTCCAGGCCGGGGGTCCTGATCCGCGCCAGCATCGCCCCCGTGTAGGCGCCGTTGCGGCCGCCGCCGTCGGCGGCCACGTCGCCGGGCGCGGTGGCGTAGGCGATCAGCGTGCCCGAGGGGGCGTCGGTGAAGGCCAACCCCTTGTTGGTGCTGCGGAAAGAGCGCGCGAAGGGGTTGTTGCGGCAGGCGTCCAGCACCACGATGTTGAGCCGGGTGCTGGCCTGCTCCATCTTGGAGAGCACGGCGCCGACGTCCACCCCCTCGATCTCCACGTCCGGCTCGCCCTCGATCCGCGCGCCGATGGGGATGAGGTAGTTGCGCCCGTTGGTCTGGATGGCGTGGCCGGCGTAGAAGAAGAGGCTCACCCCGCCGCCCTGGATGCGCTTGCCAAAGTCCAGGATCGCCCGCTTCATCCCGGCCTGATCCAGATCGCTCTGCTCGATGACCTCAAAGCCCATCGCCCGAAGCGCCGCGGCCACGTCATGGGCGTCGTTGGCGGGGTTGCGCAGCGGCGACTCGGCGTAGCGCGCATTGCCGATGACCAGCGCCACCCGCCGCTCTCGGGCCATCTCCGCCAGCTCGATCCTGGCCGGGATGCTGAAGCCTCTATCTTGAGCCGCCGTCGGCGCGCTCCACAGCAAGAACCCCAGCGTCAACGCCAGCGCACCCCAGCTTTCGCGCTTCATCGCCAGCCCTCTCATCCTCAGCCCTCCTCTACCGTCCACCGCTGCCATATTAGATATGAAGTGACGGCGGCGATAGTCCCTCCTCTGTTTCAAGAAAGCAGGACGAAGCGTCGATGAGTGGAACCAGACCGGATGGTAAGGCGTGCACCTTGTCCCCAGACCCACGGAGGAACCCATGATCTCGCCGCTCCACCTGACCCCCAGCGTCTCAAGGGAGGGCCTCCTGAACCAGATCGTCCACCTCGATCGGCAAGTCTTCGACCTTCAGTCGCTGCTCAAGGCTGGCGAGGCGCTCTTCAACGAGTTGGACGTGGAGAGCCTTTGCCGGCTCATCATCGCGATGGTCCACGAGCGGGCTGGCCTGGAGCAGATCGCCGTCGTCCTGCACGATCGGGAGGCGGCGCTCATGCGGGTCTTCGACCAGCGCGGCCTGCCCGAGTCTACCCGAGGGCTGACCTTCCCGGTGGTCGACGGGATCCTCTGGCGCCTGCTGCGGGCTGGCGAGCCCTTCACCGTGGTCGACTCGCGCGGCGAGCCGCGCTTCCCGGACATCTTCCACCGCTACGGCCTCGAAGCCCTCGGCGGCGTGCTCTGGGTGCCCCTGGTGGTCGCAGGCAGGGTGGTGGGGCTCATCTCGCTCGGCGGCGAGCGCCTCAAGTCCTGCCCGCTGTCGGAGGACTTCGCCTTCCTTGGGATGCTGGCCTCGCTGGCTTCAGGGGCGCTGTCGACCTCGGTGCTCTACCAGTCGGTGGCGGTGGCCCGCAAGGAGCTTGACCGCTCGCTGCACAACCTGTCGATGCTCTTCGACATCACCCGCGCGCTCGGGGCGATCTCGGACCTGACCCAGCTGCTCAGGCTCATCCTGGAGCGCGCCATCATGGCCGTCGACGCCGAGAAGGGCTCGCTGATGCTGATGGACGAGGCCACCGAGGAGCTGATGATCCGTGTCGTCTTCGGCCTGCCTGACAAGGAGGTCGAGCGCAAGATCAACGACGGCGAGATCACCTGCAAGCGCTTCAAGAAGGGCGAGGGCGTCGCGGGCAAGGTCTTTGAAACGGGCGAGACGATAAGGGTCCACAACGTCAACCGCGACGGCGACTTCGTCAAGAACGACAGCTCGCACGTCCAGTCCATCCTCTGCGTCCCGCTGGCCGTCGACGACGAGGTCATCGGCGTCATCAACATCACCAACAAGCGCGCTGGGATCGCCTTCAACAAGGAGGACGTCGCCATCCTGGAGGCGCTGGCCAACCAGGCCGCCGTCGCCATCGCCCGCACCCGCCTCTACGAGGCCGCCATCAGCGACAGCCTCACCGGCCTCTTCATCCGCCGCTTCGTCCTGCACCGCCTCCAGGAGGAGGCCCGTCGCACGCGCCGCTACGACACCCCCATGAGCGTGATCATGTGCGACATCGACCACTTCACGAGCGTCAACGACACCTACGGCCACCCCGCCGGCGACGCCGTCATCATCGCCGTCGCCCGCGCCATCCAGCAGAGCGTCCGCGAGGGCGTCGACATCGTCGGCCGCTACGGCGGCGAGGAGTTCGTCGTCGTCCTGCCCCAGACCGACCTCCAGGGCGCCTCGCGCGCCGCAGAGCGCATCAGGTGCTCCATCGAGGCCCTGAAAATCGACATCGACGACAAAACTACCCTCAAGGTCACCCTCAGCTCAGGCTGCGCCCAGTTCAACGGCTCCTGCGACGACGACACCCCCGACGCCTGCCTCAAGCGCGCCGACGAGGCCCTCTACGACTCCAAGAAAGCCGGCCGCAACCGCGTCACCCCCACCCCCGCCCCCCCCACCCTCGCCCATCCTGCCGCCGCGATCGCCGATCTCGTCGCCGCAGCGGAGGCCCCCACCACCGCCACCGCCTTCCCTGCCCCCGCAGCGGAGGCCTCCACCGCCGACCTCGCCACCGCCGGATTCTGAGCGCACGACCGCCGGCCTCGCCACCGCCGGGCTCAGAGATCCCGACCGCCGACCTCGCCACCCCACCCTGCGATCGCGCCTGCCCCGCCGAGCCCCGCTCACCCCGCGTCCCACGCCCGGCCCAGCGGCCGCCTTGCACCCCGCCGCCTCCTCGCCCTATCCTCGCCAGGAGCAACCAGCGCCGCCCTCCATACCGTCAACCCGGCAAGGAGCGACAACCCCGGCGACGCCAGGAGCGCCCGACCTGCCCTCCCCCTGCGACGACGAGGACAGGCGCAGGCTCTCCAACCCGGACACACGGAGCACGCCATGCGAAGCGCGATCCTGGCCCTCCTCCTGGTTTCATGCACGAGGCCCCCCATGCCCACCCCCGAAGACGAACCCCCCATCGACTCACCCAGCCCCTCGGCGCAAGACCAGGATCAAACCGCACCGCAAGCACACGCCGCGACTCAAGAAAATGAAGGACAGAGCGACGGCCAGGACCAGCAGGTCGGCCCGATCCAGGTCTTCGAGGCGCGCGTCGAGATCGATCCCACCCCGGGCGGCAAGAAGTTCCAGGGCGTCTGGCTCGTTCGGGCCGACGGCGCCCGCTGGGTCATCGCCTACCGCCCCCTGGAGATCTGGCGACCCTTCGAGGGCAAGCAAGTCAAGGTCGAGGGCGCCCTCTACGAGCCCTTCGGACAGTCCATCGGGGCGCCACACTTCCGCGTCGATCGCATGACGGTCGACCCCGAATCCATGGCCTCCCTCGTCCGCGTCGAGCGCGAGCGCCTCCTGACCGGCCACTTTGAGAACGAGACGATGGAGGAGGGCACCAAGCTCGCCGGCCAGCACTTCTTGACCTACTCCGCCGAGGGCGTCCGCTATCTCCTGGCCAACGCGCCGCCGGACCCGCCCACGCCCGGCGCCAAGGTCCGCGTCCGCGCCCGTGAGGTCGAACTCTCCCCCTTCGCTGCCCACCTCATCGGCCCCACCCTCTGGATCCTGGACATCTCACCAGCCCCCTGAACCCGTCAAAGACATCGCCGACGCAACCGACCCCCAACGGGTCGACACCTGGGAGAGTAAAAATCCCAATCCACAGGCCCACTTCGACGCGCTGATCCGCCCCCGCGATCCGCCCTCTCCCGCCCGCCGGCCTGCGACCGACAGGTCGCAGCCCACCCCGGGCATCCAAGCCCCACCCGACGAGCCCGCCCAACGGGCGGTGCGAGGAGCGTGGGGCGATCGTCGAGCGTGGAGCGATCGTCGAGCCTGGGGCGCTCGTGGGGCGTTGGACGTTGGTCGGCGTCGCCACCTTCACCAGGCGAACCTGTCCCAACACCACCTCCCCTCCCCACGCTTGCGCCCCTCGACCCGCTCTCCTATCCTCGCCGGGTCCAACCACGGAACACGCCCCCCACCGGGCGCCCAAAGGAGAAGCCAAGTACGATGGTCGCCACAGAATCAACGATGATGCCTCTGGGGACGAAGGCCCCCGACTTCACCCTGCCCGACACCGACGGCTCCAAGGTCTCGCTGGCCGACTTCGAGGGCTCAAGGGCGCTGGTCGTCATGTTCATCTGCAACCATTGCCCCTTCGTCAAGCACGTCGCCGACCAGCTCGCCCGGCTCGCCCGCGACTACAGCGGCCAGGGCGTCGGCTTCGTCGCCATCAACAGCAACGACGCCGAGGCCTACCCCGACGACAGCCCCGCGAAGATGGCCCAGGAGAAGATCGCCCGCGGCTACACCTTCCCCTACCTCTTCGACGCCACCCAGCAGGTCGCCAAGGACTACCGCGCCGCCTGCACACCCGACTTCTACGTCTTCGACGCCGACCAGCGCCTGGCCTACTGCGGCCGCCTCGACCAGACGCGACCCTTCCGGATCTCCTCGGGCAACTACGACTCCACCCGCACACCCTCCGACGGCGCCGACCTCAGAGCCGCCCTCGACGCGCTGCTCAACCACCAACGCCCCTCCCCCACCCAGCACCCCTCGATGGGCTGCAACATCAAGTGGAGACCCGGCAACGAGCCCGACTACTTCGGCTGACCCGCCACGACCCGCCCCTGACCTGCCACGTCGAGATCCACAGCGCCCTCAACGCCCTGCCCATGAGGTGACAGATTGCCCGTCAAGACGAAGGCCAAGGCGGAGTTCGGGGACTTTCAGACGCCGCCCGATCTGGCCGACGCGGTGTGCCGCAAGGTGCTCGGCCTCATCGGCGCGCCAACGACCATCCTGGAGCCGACCTGCGGGGTCGGGAACCTCCTGCGGGCTGCCCGTGAACAGCTTGGCGCGGACGTCGACTTGATCGGGGTCGACATCAACCCCGCCCACCTCGACAGCGCGAGGGCGGCGCTGGAGGCGGTCGACGGGGCCGGCGCCCTTCGGCTCTTGCACGAGGACTTCTTCCACCTCGATTGGGACGCGCTCCTGGCCGAGGTGCGGGCGCCGCTCCTCGTGCTGGGCAACCCTCCGTGGGTGACGAACTCGGAGGTCGGGTTGCTCGACGGCTCCAACCTGCCGCCCAAGAACAACGACCTGAATCTTCATAGATTGGAAGCCCTTACAGGTCGCAGCAACTTCGACATCTCGGAGTGGATGGGCTGGCGTCTGCTCCAGAGCCTCAAGGGGAGGGACGCCACGATCGCGCTGCTGCTCAAGTCGTCGGTGGCTCGAAAGATCCTGGCCCAGGCGTGGCCCGCAGGCCTCCCGATTCGGGAGGCGGCGATGTTCCGCATCGACGCCAGAGAGCACTTCGGGGTGGCCGTGGATGCCTGCCTCTTCGTGGTCCGAACCGACCGGCCAGGGGAGCGGCGGTGTCCTGTCTTCGCCGATCTGACCGCGTCGAGGCCAGAGGGGATCCTCGGGGTGGACGAGGATGGTGAGCTCGTGGCTGACGTGGACGGGCGAGCGCGCACCAGGGGGTTGCTCGGCGAGGGGCGCGATGAATGGCGATCTGGCGTCAAGCACGACTGCGCGCGGGTGTTGGAGTTGAGGGGCGTGGGATCGCGGCTCCTCAACGGCTTTGGAGACGCGGTCGACGTCGAGCCTGAGGTCTTGTATCCGCTGATGAAGGGCTCGGATGTCGCGGGGGGGCGGCTGGGCGGGCGCCGTTGGTTGATCGTGCCGCAGACGAAGGCGGGGCAGGACACCTCGCACTTGCAGCGGAGCGCGCCCAGGACGTGGGCCTACCTGTCGGCGCACGCCGAGGCGCTCGATGGCCGAAAGAGCAGCATCTATCGGAAGCAAGCCCGGTTTTCGATCTTCGGGGTCGGGGCGTACACCTTCGCGCCTTGGAAGGTCGCCATCTCGGGCCTCCACAAGGCCGTGAGGTTCACGGCGGTGGGGCCTGTCGAGGGCAAGCCGGTGGTGTTTGACGACACGGTCTACCTGACGCCATGCGCTTCGGAGCATGAGGCGAGGCTCAAGGCGAGGCTCCTGAACTCGCCGATGGCCGGGGAGTTCTTTTCGTCCATCGTGTTCTGGGATGCGAAGCGACCCATCACCGCGAAGGTCCTGCGCCGATTGGACATGACCCGGCTGGCGGAGGCTCTGGGCGAGGGCGCGGCCGCTCAGGCGTGATGCAAGCCGACGTGTCCGTGTCGACACGCTCGTGATACAAAATCGAGACGCCATCTTGATTTTTGTATCACATCGTGTCACAACCAGAGCGGTCGCAGCGCGCCGCTGGAGCAAACCAGCGACCCGAGGCTGGCGAGCCTGGAAGGGCCGGGATCGCGACGAGGAGGAGATCATGGGCGGTCAGTACGAGGACGACAAGCGGCGAGCCTGGAAGGATCAGCAGCAAGGGGAGGCGGAGAGGCCCAGGACCGAGCAGGACAAGCGGGACACGCCGAGGAAGGAGCGTGTGATACATACGCGCATCTCCCTGCCCTTGGAAAAGGCGCTCAAGGACACGGCCGAGGATCTGGGCCTGTCGGTCTCGACGCTGGTGCGCAACCTGCTGACCAACACCATCGATCTGGTCGAGGACGCCGTGGTCGACAGCGCGCGCGTGGCCGACTCGGCCCGAGGCGTCCACGTCGACGCCGAGAGCGCGCGCCGGGCGGGCCGCGCCGCCGCGAACGAGTCCCGACGGGCGGCGGCGCCCGCCGCGCCTGTCGCCAGCAAGACGCTGGGGTGGCAGACCTTCACGCTGGCGCTCAACGCCATCTGCGCCGACTGCAACGACATCCTGCCCCGGGGCACGGAGGCCGCCCGCGCCGTCGTCGACCCGCCGACCAGCCAGCCGATCATCTGCCTGGTCTGCATGAAGCGAAAGAGCAAGAGCGCCGACAGGAACCCCTGACCCGGCCGCCACCGCGCGACGACGGAGGCGGCCTCACCGCAGAGGCGACGATCATGAACACCGAAGACGCCCCGCGCAACGATGCGGCCGCCGGAGCCCTGAGCGCCGCGCCCGACGCGCCAGACCCGCGGCTGGGTGGCCCGAGCGAGGAGCCCTGCGCCCACACACCCCGCGACACGGAGGGCGGCGAGGAGCGCGCGGAAGCGCGCCGTGATACAAACGACGCCGCGCCCTGTGGCACCCCTCGTGATACAAGCGACGGCGCAGCGCCCTGTGACGACCCCCGTGGCGCAGGCGAGGTCGCTGAGGGGGACGACCCCCACGTCGGTCGCGGCGATGACGGAGGCCAGGAGCCGCACGGCGCCGCCAACGAGGACACCCGGCGCGACGCGCAAGGCACCGCGGGCGCACGCATCGGCCAGGGCCTGTCGATCGTCGGCCGCGCGCTGGGCCGGGCGGCCGTCGGCGCGGGCGCCGCGATCGCCCGCGGCGCCCGCGCCATCGACCCGGATCTGGTGCGCTTCGCCGCCCAGGCCCCCCTGATGGGCCTGACGCACCTGAGCGCCGCCGCGCCCGCCCCCGAGCGCCTGCCCGACGACGGCCAGCGCCTCGTCGTCTTCGTCCACGGCCTCGGCGGCCACCGGGGCAACTTCCTGCCCATGCGCTGCTACTTCGAACTGATGGGCCGCCAGCGCTGCGCCTCGGTCGGCTTCGAAGACACCTCCACCGTCGCCGCCATGGCCGACCAGCTCGTCGCCTTCATCCTCGATCTGATCGACCTCAACGGCCTCTCACCGCCCCACACCGACGGCGACCCGCCCCCTCCCGCGCCGCCGGTCGTCGATCTGGTCTGCCACAGCATGGGCGGCGTCGTCGCCCGCGCCGCCCTCGAAGACCCGAGGCTGGCCGGCCGCGTCGCCCACCTCGTCACGATGGGCACCCCTCACCACGGCACCGAGCTGGCGCGGCTGGCCAGGACAGAAAAGATCGTCGATCTGCGCCCCGGCTCCGACCTGCTCGGGCGCCTCGCCGCGCAGATCCCCTGGGACTCCGACGCGCTGCCGCCCTTGACCTGCCTCTGGAGCCGCTCGGATCTGGTCATCCTGCCCCCCGAGGCCGCCCGCGTCGACGGCGCCGACAACATCGAGATCAAGGACGCCACCCACCTCTCCTACCTCCTCCACCCCCGCGTCTGGCAACAGATCCTCACCGACCTCGCCCCGACCGCCGCTCCCTGACCCACCTCACCCCCGAAGCGCTCCCACCCAGGCTCCCCCGGTTGGCCCAGGGAAGTCTCCAGGCCCCTTGGACACGCGCCGCCCCCCATGCCCCGCGCTCGACGATCTCCCGAGCGAACCTGCCCAGGCTCTCCCCGCCGCGAGCGCCCCCCTGGACAAAGGATGGCCCCTTGCGCGAGCATGGACAAGCAGGACACGCCGACCAGGAGGGACCCCATGAGCGCGATCAACCGCAGAGAGTTCGTCAAGAAGGCCGCGCTCGGCGCCGCCGCCGCCACCGCAGCGGCCTGCGGCTCGCCCCAGCCCGGCCCGGGCGGCCCCGCAGCCAGCAGCGGCAAGAAGTTCGAGTGGAGCATGGTGACGACCTGGCCGCCCCACTTCCCGGTCATCGGCGAGTCGGCCGACAAGATCGCCACCTGGGTCGAGGAGATGTCGGCCGGCCGCCTCAAGATCAAGGTCTACGGCGGCGGCGAGCTCGTCCCGCCCCTTGAGGCCTTCGACAACGTCCGCCAGGGCAACGTGGAGATGGGCCACGGCACCGCCTACTACTGGGCCGGCAAGGTCGCCGCCGCCCAGTTCTTCGCCGCCGTCCCCTTCGGCATGAACGCCCAGCAGATGAACGCCTGGCTCTACGGCGCCGGCGGCCTGGCCCTCTGGGAGGAGGTCTACGGCGCCTTCGGCCTCGTCCCCATGCCGGTGGGCAACTCCGGCGTCCAGATGGGCGGCTGGTTCAACAAGAAGATCGAGACGATGGAGGACCTCAAGGGCCTCAAGATGCGCATCCCCGGCCTCGGCGGCAAAGTCATCGCCAAGGCCGGCGGCGCCGCGATCCTGTCACCAGGCTCGGAGATCTACACCAACCTCGAGCGCGGCGTCATCGACGCCACCGAGTGGGTCGGCCCCTACCACGACTTCCTGATGGGCTTCCACAAGATCGCCAAATACTACTACGACCCGGGCTGGCACGAGCCCGGCACCGTCATCGAGATGTTCATCAACAAGAAGGCCTGGGACAGCCTCGACGTCGACCTGCAGCACATCGTCCGCGCCGCCGCCTTCCGGTCAAACATCTGGATGCTCAGTGAATTCGAGGCCAAGAACAACGAATATCTTCAAAAACTCATCAAGGAGCACAACGTCAAGGTCGAGCGCTTCCCCGACGAGGTGCTCGCCGGCCTGCGCAAGCACACCGACGAGGTCCTGGCCGAGATCGTCGCCGAAGATCCCCTCTCGAAGAAGGTCTACGAGCACTTCAACGCCTTCCGCCAGAAGGTCGGCCAGTGGGCCGACACCTCCGAGAAGGCCTACTACCAGCTCATCGGTTGACCTGACTCTTCGATACGATGGCCTCCCTCACGGGGTCGAGGCCAGCACCCTGGGCAGCCACAGCGCCACCTCCGGCCAGAAGGCCACCAGCATGAGGGTCAGGAGTTGGAGCCCGACGTAGGGCACGATGCCCCGGTAGAGCTGGGCCGTGCTGACGTCTTTGGCCACGCCCTTGAGGTAGAAGAGCGAGAAGCCAAAGGGCGGCGTCAGGAACGAGGTCTGCAGGTTGATCGACAGCAAGATCCCGAACCAGAGCAGATCGACGCCCATCGTGTGGAGGATCGGCGCGACCACCGGCACGATGATGAAGATGATCTCGATGAAGTCGATGAAGAAGCCCGCGATGAAGACGATCACCATCACCAGCAGCAGAAAGCCGCTCGGGCTCAACCCGACGTTCTGGACCATCGAGACGATCGCGTCGTGGCCCCCCATCTTGATGAAGACCAGCCCGAAGGCCCGCGCGCCGACGAGGATGATGAACACCATCGAGGTGATGTACGTCGTCGACGTCATCACCTCCCGGACGATGGCCCAGGTCAGCCGACGACGCGCCAGCGTCAAGAGCGTCGCCCCCATGGCCCCGACCGCCGCGGCCTCCGTCGGGGACGCGATCCCGACGAAGATCGACCCGAGCACCGCCAGGATCAACACCATCGGCGGCAAGAAGGCCCGCCACAGCCGCCGCCCCATCTGCGCCCGGAAGGCCGCGACCTCCTCGGCCGGCATCGCAGGCGCCGCCGAGGGCCTCACGAGCGCCACCAGCACCACCCACCCGAGGTAGAGGAGCACCAGCAGCAGGCCCGGCAGCATCGCCCCCATGAACATCGACCCCACGTCGACGTTCAGGACGCTGCCGAGCAGCACCAGCACGACGCTCGGCGGGATGATCTGGCCCAAGGTCCCCGACGCGGCGATGGTCCCGCTGGCCAGCTCCGGGCTGTAACCCCGCTTGATCATCGTCGGCAGGCTCAAGAGCCCCATCGTCACCACGGTCGCGCCCACGATCCCGGTCGAGGCCGCCAGCAAGGCCCCGACCACGATCACCGACATCGCCAGACCGCCCCGCAGCCGACCGAAGAGCAGCGCCATCGTCTCCAGCAGCTCCTCGGCCACCCCCGAGCGCTCCAGCATCACCCCCATGAAGACGAACAGCGGCACCGAGATCAGCACCGGGCTGTCCATCACTCCCCAGATCCGCGAGGGCAAGAAGCGGAAGATCGACGCGCCCGAGTCGATCCAGCCAAAGACCATCGCCACGCCGCCGAGCGTAAAGGCCACCGGGAAGCCCACCAGCAGAAACACGAGGAGAGCCACGAAGAGCAGCAACACCATCACGGCGACACCTCATCGGCCCCGGCCTTCCCCAGGGGCCTCCCCCTCAAGAGCAAGACCGAACGCGCCGCCATCGCCACCCCCTGAAGGCCCAGCATCACGAAGGCCGCCGGGATGCAGGCCTTGAGCAGCCACCGCGCCGGCAAACCCCCCGGGTTCTCCGAGCCCTCCCCGATCGACCACGATCCCTCGACGAAGCTCCACGAGGCCCACACCACCAGAGCGCAGAAGGGCACCAGGAAGACCGCCGCCCCGATGAGGTCGATCCACGCCTTCGTCCGGGGACTGCGACCCTGGTAGATGACGTCCACGCGGACGTGCTTGTCCTCCTTGAGCGTCCAGGCGGCCCCCAGCAGGAAGATCGCCGAGAAGAGGTGCCACTCCAGCTCCTGCACCGCCACCACGCTGAAGTTGAGCGCGTAGCGCGTAAAGACGTCGGCGCAGACCACCACGACCAGCGCCGCCGTCAAGAACGAGGCGCCCACCCCAACCTTCTCGTTGAACGCTTCTATCGCGCGCACGAGGATCTCCAGCGCTCTCATCGGACCCCTCCTCCTGCCGACCCGGACCCGACCGACCTCGACGGCGCTGCCCCGCCCAACCTCGACGGCGCTGCCCCGCCCAACAAGGATCGACCCGCGCCAGGCGCTGGCCGCCCCTTGTTGAACGACTCGCCTTTGTTGAACTACTCGCCCTTGTTGGACTTTTTATCCTCCTCAGGCTCGCTGGGCTTGCTGGACGCCTCACCAGCGCCCCCCTTCTCGCCCTTGCCGGACGCCTTCTTCCCACCCTCCTTGGCCGCGTCACCCTCCTTTGCAGGATCGCGCTTCTTGTCGCCGCCACTCTCTTCGCTGGCCTCGCCCTTCTTCTTGCCGCCGTCGCCCTTCTTGGGCTTGCCCTTCTCGTCGTCGCCCTCCGCCGAGGCGCCCTTCATGCTGGCATCGCCCTTCGTCTTGCCGCCATCGTCCTTCGTGCCGCCGCCCTTCTCTCCAGAATCGCTCTTCTTGCCCTCGCCCTTCTCCCCAGCGCCCTTCGTCTTGCCAGCGCCCTCACCCGAGCCGTCCTCCTTGCTCGGCTTGCCAGCCTCCTTGCTCTCTTTATCGGACTTCTCGACCTTCTTATCGGTCTTCTCGCTCTTCTTCTCGGCCTTGCCAGTCTCCTTGCCGGCCTTCTCGGCCTTCTCGTCGCCCTTCTTGCCGGCCTTCTCGCTCTTCTTGCTGGCCTTCTCGGCCTTCTCGTCGGCCTTCTTGCCGGTCTTCTCGTCGGCCTTCTTACCGGCCTTCTCGTCCGTCTTGCTGGCCTTCTTGCCGGCCTTCTTGCCGGCCTTCTCGGCCTTCTTTCCGGCCTTCTCGGTCTTCTTACTGGCCTTCTCGCTCTTCTTGCTGGCCTTCTCGGCCTTCTCGTCGGCCTTCTTACCGGCCTTCTCGTCCGTCTTGCTGGCCTTCTTGCCGGCCTTCTCGGCCTTCTCGTCGGCCTTCTTGCCGGCCTTCTCGCTCTTCTTACTGGCCTTCTCGCTCTTCTTACTGGCCTTCTCGCCCTTCTTGCCGGCCTTCTCGTCGCCTTTCTTGCCGGTTTTCTCGGCCTTCTTACCGGCCTTCTCGTCGGCCTTCTTGCTGGCCTTCTCGTCGCCCTTCTCGCTCTTCTGGTTGGTCTTCTCGTCCTTCTTGACCTTCATGTCGCCCACCTTGATCTCGCCGTTGTTCTCCTGGGCTCGGCCTTCGGCCTTGGCGCCCTTCGACTTGCTGATGGCCCGCTCCACAGCCCGCCCAGCCTTGTCGGCCTTCACGGCCGCCTTGTGTGCCCTCTTCTCAGCGATCTCGGCCTTCTCGTCGGCCTTGTTGGCTTCCTTGATGGCCTTGTCGGCCTTCTTCTCGGCCTTGTCGGCCAGCAGGCAAGCCTTGTCGGCCTTCTGGCCGGCCTCGTCGGCCTTCCTGGCCGCCTTGACCGCCTTCTTGATCGCTTGCTTTCTGGCCTTCTTCCTGACCACCGCTTCGGCCTTGGCCTTCCTGGCGCGCTTGCCCCCCTTGGCCGCCTTCGGCTTGGCGGCTCCCTTGTCCGGCTCCGCTGCGACGACCGCCCCGGCGACCCTGCCCTCCCCTCCGGCCTGCCCCTCGACTCCCTCCGAGGCCCCTTCGGGTTTCAGCTCGCCCACAGGCTCCATCTCAGACATCGCGCTCTCCTTTTCCTTGAAAGTGTCATCTCGACCTGACGCTCACCACCTCGACCGGCCTCGGCCCATGCGCCCATGACCCTCCGAGGGCGAAGATCGCAAGGCTGCCAGACCCGGCCCAGGGTCGTCAACCTGGGCCGCTGTCGATGCTCCCTCAATCTTCGTCTCCGCTGGAGAGCGCCGCGAGAAGCGGCGAGGTGGGACAGAGAGTCTCATGAGGCGCCGACGCCACGGCGGCGCTGGCACACACGAGGCGCACGAGCCACAAGGCTCAGGCCAGGAGAGCGAGAGGGGCGATCAAGCCAGGTTCGAAGCGAGAGGGGCGATCAAGCCAGGTTCGACAGGTTCAGTTGCACCAGTAGCCCAGCTGATCGTTGATCCAGCCGCAGGAGAGGCCCTCCGCGCCGCAATCGCGCGACAAGCGCTCGCCGTTCTTGCAGTACTCGACCACCTGCCCGTTGCATTGGCCGTGGTAATCGAGCCCCCCGCAGGGGTCATCCTGGCAATAGATGGCGCCGATCTCGGCCACGAGCCCGCAGCTCTGGCTGCACGCCCCGCAATCCCGCGCCTTGACCTGTCCGCCCTGGCACCAGCGCGCCACCTGCCCCTCGCAGGCCCCGAAGCCGTCGACCCCCTGGCACGGGTCCGGCCCGTTGATGCACCGGTAGCCGCTGGCCGCCCCGTCCCAGCCGCAGGTCCCGCAGGTCTCGGCCTGGAGCAGATCGCCCTCGCACCACAGCGCCCTGCCGTCGATGCAGCGGCCCTCCTCGGTCACCTCCCCGCACCCCGCGCCCTCGACCACCGTCGGCCCGGTGTACTCTTCGATCCAGTCCCGGTAGGTGTCCACCCGCGTGTAGTTGTCCAAGCCGACGCAGCTGTTGTCGCCGTTGCTCAACACCCCCGCGATGCGCACCGTCCCGTCCGACGCGATCACCATCACCGGCCCGCCCGAATCTCCGAAGCACACCCCATGGCGGCCCTCGCCGTTGATCGTCAGCGTGTCCCCCGAGAGGTTGTAGATCGGCTCGGCGGTGAACTTGCGCGTGTTCGAGCGGCCGTCCTCCATCCGGCCGTAGCCCGAGGCCTCCGCCGTCCGCCCTATCCAGGTGCCGTCCATCGCCTCCGTCAACAAGGGGATCGGCGAGATGCCCGGGATGCGCGCCGTGACGTCCTCGGACAGCTCCATCAACGCCATGTCTCCGCTGGGCTCGTAGATGTTCCTGGCCTGGAAGCAGGTGTCCGCGTTGCTCGGGTCGGAGCCGAAGCAGATCTCCGAGCTCCTGTTCAAGCCGCAATGCGCCGCCGACAAGACCCAGTTCGGCGCGATCAGCGTCCCTGAGCACCCATAGAAGTTCCCTATCGCCAGGATCTGCCCCGGCGTCATCGGCAGGTAGCTCGGCTCCAGCGTCCCGTAATACACCTTGAAGCTCGTGCGCTCGTCTCCGCACATCGGCCCATCGTCGCCGCCGTCGTCGCCGCCGCCGTCGTCGTCATCGTCGTCATCGTCGTCATCGTCGCCGTCGTCGTTGTCGGGCTCGAAGGTCGCCGGGTCGCCTATCCCCTGTCCGTCCGGCTCCGCCACCTCGGGCTCCGGCGCAGGCCCCGGCTCCTCCCCCACCCAGCCCTCCGGCAGCGGCTCCTGACACCCCTCCCCGACGCACTCGCCGCCAACCCCCGGCCCCGACTTGACGAGATCATCGGCGACGCAGCCGACCACCAGCAACATCGACGCCGCGCACGCGCTCCGAACGATCACCGACAGCGAGAAGGTCATGGGATCTCCAAGGTCCTGTTCTTCATCAAGCCCACCCGGTCTGGTCGGGCTGAGAGTCCAACGAGCCGCACATGACGGGAGTCTGCCAAAGGGTGCGCGCCGTCAGGAGACGCGCGCCCGCGAAAACAAGAGCAATATCCGCGCCATGATCACCCCCTCAAACCCTCCCCGAGGCCCCTCCCCGTCGGCCTCACATCGCCTCACGGATCGACCTCGACCCCTCGCAGCGAGGCTCTGTAGCCCGGCCACGCGTCCACCAGGTAGATCCCGAAGGGGATCCACCAGATCAGGTCGTTGGTCAGGCACAGCACGATGGTCTCCTTCGGCCACTGCCCCGACAGGATGAGCTGCCCGAGCCCGATGGGCCCCAGGACCTTGCCCACCATCCCCACCAGGGCCAGCAGGAAGCCCCGCTCGGGCACCCGGGCGACCTCGAAGTAGATCACGCCGTAGAGCCCGACCACCATCCCCAGGCACGCGAAGATCTGCGGGTGGACCATCGGCTCCATGTCCGCGAAACGAAAGACATATTGAGGGTCCAGCGCCGCGTAGATCCCCCAGAGGATGTTGTAGGCGCCCGCCGCGATGAAGGTCGCCCGGTGCAGGCTTCGTCGTTTCATTGCCCCTCCCCGCCAGCCCACGGCCACGACCCGCCCGGCAAGCCCAGCGCCGCGTAGAGATCCCGAAGCCCCGAGGCCAGCACCCCCGCCGCCATCACCGACAGCGCCAGCCGAAGCGCCGCAGGCACGGGCGCCGGATCCCACGCCACGGCCGCCTCCATCGCCCCCCAGCGCGCCAGCTCAGGCAGCGCGCAGGCCAGCATCGCCCCGTAGAGGATCCCCATCGCCGCGTGCGTGACCCGCTCACCCGCGAACACGTCTCCAAGCGCCTGCCGCGACCGGCGCTCCTCCACGAAGTCGGCCATCGTCAGGCAGATCTCGATCCCCAGCGCGACCCCGATCACCGCCACCCACCCTCCGCGAAACGACCACCAGGGCAAGGCCGCGAAGATGAACGCGTAGATGAAGTCCCGCACGGCGTGAAGCATCAGCTCCCGGCGAGTCCCCGGCACCCGCGCGACCAGCTTCGCCCGAAGCTCGTGGTAGTAAATCGTGTCAAAGGCGCCGATGCACCCCTGAAGGGCCAGCAGCCAAAGCGCGATCGTCAAGCGCCCTCCTCGACGCCGCCCGCCGACAGCGCCCGCATCGTCCCCTTGTAGCGCACCAGCCGCCCCAGCAGCGGCGCGTGGATCTCCACCTCGACCTCGGTGCATCCCGCCGATGACGACGCCCGCTCCAGGCCCCAGACGCGAGGCGCCAGCCACCCCGGCAGCGGCATCGTCCACCGCCCAAGTCGCAGGCCCACGCCCTCCTGATCGTAGCGCAGCGCGCCGCCCTCCTGCGTGAGCCGAAACCACAGCGCCATCAGCCCGAAGCGCTCCTCCAGCAAGCCTCTGGGGCCTTCGGCCTGGAGCGTCGTCACCACGCACCGCTCGAACTCCCGACGCCAGCGCTCCGCACCGCCCTCCAGCGTCACGCTCAGGATCGTCCGCGTGGACTCCGAGGCCGGCGGCAGCCCCATCGCGCGCGCCACGGCGGCCACCAGCCAGCCACGCCCTCGCACGATCTGGAAGTCCCCCTCGGCCCTCAGGCTCTGCCCCGGCGCGCAGTGCATCCCCCGCACCGCCGCGTCGAGCGCCGACCAGCCGCCGCCAAGCAGCCGCGCGTACAAGCTGCCGCCCTCCGCCGCCCTCATCGACGCCTCGACCTGAGGCCATCCAGGCCATCACAGGGCAGGACAGCAGCGCAGCAGGCCCAGGTCGAGGGCCTCGGATCGCGCCCTGGTCGCCCCGCGCCGCGGCTTGAGAAGCCATTTGGAAATGAAAGGCCGAGTTGTGGGAGGGCGAAAGGGGTCAGATGTGGATTGGACGAGGAAGGACTGGGGCAGCGCCCCGTCCGACCGAGTCCGAGCCGCAGGTGGCCTCTTTCGACCCTCACAACGACGGTCTGAAGTTTCCGAATGGCTTCTGTGAAGGAGCCCCACACCCACGAACCTCCCCGCGCCTTGGCGCCGCTCAAGCCCTCATGATCCTTGTCGAATCTGCGCCCGCCCTCCTGGCCCTGTCAACTCGCCCCCGCGCCCAGAAAGTGCTGGACGGAGCCACCCACCAGGGGGCACCCTCAGCGGTGGCCCTATCAAGGCGCCTATCCGACGAGGCCGACCTGAACGGCGCGACCTGAGCGCGCCGAAGGGCCGGTGGTCGTCGACTCGCCCTCTCCCCAGGAGTTTCCATGTCCGTCGAGCTCATCCAGGCCCCCACCCTCCTGCCCTCCACGGCCCGCTACAAGACCTCACCGCGCCCGAAGGCCAGCTTCAACACCTTCCTCGACGCCCACCGGCTCTTTGATCCCGCCAGGCCCGGCACCTCGACCGTCCGCGTCGAGCGCATCGAGCACGAGGGCCACCCCGCCGTCCGTGTCCACGCCGAGCACCCCTTCAAGGACGGCGTCATCACCGAGTCGCTGGTGTGCACCGAGCGCCAGGGGCGCCTGAGCTCGGCCTGCCTGGAGCGCTCCGTGACCGACGCCCAAGGGGTTGAAAAACGTAGAGAGTTCGTGGACTTCCGATCGCCGCTGCCCTTGCCGCCGGACAGCTACCCCGAGGTCATGCTGCCCTTCCTGCTGCGCTGGCAGCCCTTCGACGGCAAGCAGCGCGCCCTCTACGCGTGGATCAACGACCGCTTCGTGGCCCGCGTCTACTACCAGCACGTCGGAGAGGCCACCCTCGACCTGCCGATAGGCCAGAGAAAGGCCGTCGAGTTCATGATGTACCCGGATCTCAACGACTGGGTGAACCTCGGCAGCGTCCTGAGCAGGCTGGCCCGCCCCCTGGTGCCCAAGTACAGGATGTGGTTCGACCCTTCGCCGCCCTTCCACGTCCTGCGCTTCGAAGGCCCTTATGGGCCTCCCGGCGCCCCCGAGATCGTCCTTGAGCTGGAGAGCATCTGATACCAGACCACAGCCGAGAGACTCATACGGAGCCATGCTCAAGCCACTTACATTTTAGGCCACCAGGATGCCCAAGATGAAAGTGGTTCAAACGTGGTTCCGTATCACTTTGTGGCCGGTCCAGGCGGCGCCCTGAGCCTTTGCCATCACTGGGCGGTGCGGTGCACCAGCCTCGCTCAGGCCCAGGCCCAGGCCATCCCCCTGTCCTCGCCCACAATGCAAGCCCTTCGTCTGTGGTCTGGTATGAGGCTCCTCGCCGCGCTCTGGCGGGCGAGGGGAGGCGAGGATGGGGGCGGATGCCCTCAGCGGGAGGGGATGCGAGGATGGGGGGGATGCCCTCAGAAGTCGGGCACGAAGCCGCACTGGTTGTCGACGCAGCCGACGGGCGGCGGCGCGGCGCAGGGCGGCAGGGGGCAGAACATGCGCAGGTCGGGGCAGTGGCGCTGCCAGCCATCGCCGTTGATGCGGGCCTCGGCGGTGCTCATCGGGATGCCGCACATGGGGCAGTAGCAGTCCTCGGGGCCGTTGACCGGCGCGGTGTAGGGGCTCATCGTGCAGCCCTCGTCGGCGACGCACTCCTGCGCCGAGATCGGCAGGTAGATCTGGGTGGCCACGAGCGTCAGGCCCGGCATGGGGTTGGCGCGCGTGGGCCTGTCGCGGACCAGGTAGCCCGTGGTGACCAGATCGTCGGCGCCGAGCGCCTCGTAGGCCGCCGCGAGCTGATCGCCGGTGGCGTCGACGCGGCGCAGATCCAGGCCCGCGTGCCGCCAGGACCGCAGGGAGTTGAGCAGCGACGACCGCTTGTTGACGCAGGGCTCGGTGAAGCAGCGGATGCCGAGATCCTCGGTGCGCCAGAAGGCGCCGCCGGGGCCCTGATCGTTGACCGCCATGAAGGCTCGCCGGGGCCGCAGATCGCCCAGATTGCCGAAGTTGTCGTAGCTCTTCTTCCCGAGCCGGCCCTGGATCAAGAGCGCGCCGAGCGAGAAGCGCACCTCGTCGAGCTGCTCATCGGACAGCCCCAGCTCGTCCCACTGCACCTCGGCCACGTAGCAGCGGTCGGCCAGCGAGCCGTCGGCGCAGCGCGTCTCCCTGTGGTTGACCGACTTGACCCAGTAGCCGCCGCACAAGGGCGAGATGCACCGGCGGAAGTCGTGCTCAAGGGTGTAGAAGCCCGCGACATCCTGTGCCTGGAGCGCCTGCTCGCCGAGATCCAGATCGCCGGCCTCCGGCGGCGCGACGCCCTGCTCCACGCAAGCCGACAACACCAGCGCCGCCGCGCACAACCACCACGACCTCACCCTCATTCGACCCCTCCCCAGCTTCACGGCGCGCAGGTCCCGCAACCCGGCGACAACACCACCTGACAGCCTCCACGCATAGCAGATCGGGGCCTCTCTGTGAAGGCGCCCCCGACGAACGCCCCACGCTCCTCGCACCGCCCCACGCTCCTCGCACCGCCCCCCTGCGGGGGACGGGCTCGTCGGGTGGGGCTTGGATGCGCGGGGGGGCTGCGCCCGTTGGGCGCAGGCCGGCGGGCGGTCGACAGCGGCTCGCAGGGCCGGATCAGCGCGTCGAAGTGGGCCTGTGGATTGGGGTTTTCACGCCCCCTGGTGTCGACCTGGGTCGTGCGCTGGCCTGCGACCGACAGGGCGCAGCCCACCTGAAATTCTAGCCCCACCCGACGAGCCCGTCCCCC
>SXGS01231281.1_pt1 | contig 53514 bp, 44 predicted proteins | sample 3174681 | NCBI WGS metagenome assembly SXGS01 (sample SAMN11356861, study PRJNA531348) | freshwater metagenome | isolation source: freshwater sample F1-80 | place: China: Fuxian Lake, Yuxi | collected 2017-12-25
GTTCGCATCCGGCATCCTGGCGCGCGGTCCGGTAGCCGGCGCGACCTATGCCTATGGCGCTCCGCCGGACGGCATCGTGGAGAAGACGCATCGGATTCGAGAGCTCTGCGCCCGGCACGGCGTGTCGATGGGCGCCGCCGCACTCCAGTTCCCCCTCGCGCACCCCTGCGTCGCCGCCGCCATCCCCGGCCCGAACGCTCCGGAGCAGGCCCGCACCAACCTCGCCTGGCTGCGGGAGGAGATCCCCTCCGCGTTCTGGAGCGACCTCAAAGCCCAGGGCCTGATCCACCCCAACGCCCCCACCCCCGCCTGAACCCCGGCGCTACCGATCGCTCTGACGACCTGGGGGCCAAGCCGTCGGACCTTTCAGTCCGACGGCTTCTCCGTTTCCGTTCCGCCGATCAGTCTTCCGGCGTCGGGTCTGAACCGCCGCAGAACTTCTTCGGATCGATCCCAACCAGCAGCAGCGTGGTCTCGCGCAGCAGGGTGGCGCCGATCACCTCGCCAGGTTGATCGCTGTTGACCGCCTGGATCGAGCGATCGAGCATTCGGCAGAGCAGCACAGCAGGCGCTATTTCCGGCTCGCAGTCCAGTTCGGCGGCCCGAGCGATGAAGGCGCCAAGCGTGGGTGCGTAGATCCCGGCGTGGACCTCCGGATCGTCCCCCAGCACCCAACCCTGGATCTGTGCGGCCTTCTCGATGAACTCCTGCATCGCGGCTTCACCGGTCTTCTCGCCGTCGGCTACCTCCTGGAGCGCGAACATCGCGGAACTCAGGTAGTCTCTGACCCAGCAACTCACGGTTTCGATGTTGTTGGCGCGGATGCCCGGGCCGACCTGGCCGGCGAAGATATCGTTGTCGGTTCCTCGTTGAACCATTGGGTTCTGCTCCTTCTTCGTTGAAGATGGGGTAGACGACCGCAAACCGGTTGTCTGCCCCACGAACCCATATTACCACTCGCACCCGGCCACCTAATGACCGGGTGGAATCTCGTTTTCGGGAGATTGGGAAGTCTCTTACCTCAATTGGGCTGAGAGTGTAGATGGGGGCGATGGGGGTGTGAAGATTGGTGTGTGGGGGGAGCGCGATGGGTGTCGAGAAGTCGAACACTTTGTTTTCGACACTCGGTGGAAGGAGCGGCAGTTGGACATGCGCTCGCTGGCCTCACCTGGGAGCACCGGTGCTGTTGGTCTTCGACTCGCCGTGCTACGGCGAGCCAGGCTCGATAATGCGCTCGTAGATGCGGACGGTAGGCATCATGTAGCGCCAGTCGTGGGGCGGCGTACCGGAGCGCCACCAGGCCAGTGGTCCCAGGGTCGGGCGGGGGCGGAACTCCTGATGGAGACGGTAGCCGGTGTTCAGGCGGGCTTTCAGATCGAGAATGCCGGACCGGAATGTCGGGTTGGCGGCGTGGATTCGTTCGGCGTCTTCATCGTCGTAGTCGGAGAGCAGGACGAAGCGAGGGGCGTAGCGGTCCAGCGCCTCGACCGTCAGGGCGCCGGTGTTGCTCGGGGGCGCCAGCACCTGGTATGGGCCGAGGTCGAACGGGGCACCGGGCGTGCCCGGCGTTCTTTCCCAGATGGGCGGACCGCCATACACCTGGCCAAGCAGCACGCAGCCGGCCGTCGGGTGGAGCGGAGGGGTCTGAAACCACGGGTTGAAGGCGAGCGCCACTCGGTCTCCGGGGCGGGTGGCGGAACGGATGGCGGCGACTGCGGCATCACGGCTATCTGGGGCCGCGAAGACGCCGGCGTGGGCGATCGCCGATGCTGCGCCGGTGACCATCGCCAGCCCTCCCACCGCGATCCAGAGGGGTCGGAAGCGAGTCTCTATGCCTCGGCCTATGGCGGCGGCGGCCAGGATCAGCAGGGGCGGGAGGATGGGCGTGACATATCGGACGTAGGAGCGTGCGCTGCCGCTGAGGGTCAGGAAGAAGACGAGCGCTGCGATCAGCAGGATGGCGTCTCCAGTCGTGCGTCTCCGTGTCTCGAGGAAGAGTCCAACGAGCGCCAGCAGGTAGGGCACGATCTCGAGGCCAATCGGCAGGGAAACCAGCAGGTGCTGCAGGAGCGCGGGGCGGGCGGCCTGAAAGAGCAGCCCCATCCCCTCGCGGTTGTACCGAAGCTCCTGGGAGACGTCGGCGATGAATCGGTCCGGCTGGAGCAGCACGCCGGGGGTGGCGATCAAGAACCCGGCGGCGCCGACTCCCAGGATCAGCAGCGCGTCGATCGCAACCGCTTTCCGATCGGGGGGTTCCCGTCGGCCCTGGAGAACGACAGGGACCAGCGCCAAGAACCACGGGAAGACGGAGTACTTGATGCCGACCCCGATGCCGCAGAGCAGCGCCGCTGTGAGCATCGCTCGCCGGCGGATTGCCGGCACGGAGGATGCGGCCGCCGTGGCAGCGGCGGCAAGCGTGGCGGTGCTGAAGAACGCGGACGGCACATCGACGGTGAGGTAGTGCCCCAGCACCACGCCCATCGGACAGAGTGCGGCCAGTGCGGCGGCGATCCACGCGGCGCGACGGCCGTAGAGGCGGTCCGCCGTCAGGAAAACCGGCCAGACGGTTGCCGCGCCGAGGATGGCCGTGATCCAGCGCCCCAGCAGCAGCAGATGGGCGTAGTCTCCTACCCAGAGGCTGAAGTCGGGCTGATCGTACCGCGGGACCGGACCCCAACCGAGGGGGGATGAGAGAAAGTCGTACGCCAGACGCGTGAGAAGGATGGTGAACGAGCCGTACGCGTAAAAGTCCGGCGTGAAGTCGCCCCAGAGGGGGTTGGTCTGGCAGATGGCGTGGAGCAGCACCGTCTCGTCGGGATGGTAGGCGTAGTAGCGTTCACTGCCGGGCAGCCCCCAGGTGATGCCCCACGATCTGAGCGCCAGAGCCATGCACATCAGGGCCAGCAGCCCCGCGGCGACCCCGAGCTTGCCTCCCACGTTGCCGTCGGACGTTGTGGTCGGCGCCGGACGCGCTGGGTGCGCCGAGTGCGGGGATTGTTTGCGAGACACGGCGCTAGGAGTTTCGGTCGCGCAGCTCGGCAATCGCCTGCATGGTCCGCCGAGCGATGAACTGATGCTGCTCCCGAGCCGTGCGACCTTCGGTGTCTTCGGGGATTTGCAGCGGCTCTCCGTAGATGATGATGACTTTCGCGGGCCAGATGCCGCCGCTCCTCGGCATCGCCGCGGCGGTGCCCTGCAGATAGACCGGCACCACCACCGCTCCGGTCCTCGCCGCGAGCATTCCGACACCGGTTTCCGCCGGACTCAACTCACCGCTGTCGCTCCGGGTGCCTTCCGGAAAGATCACCAGAGACCAATCGGCTTCCAATCGACGGAGCGCCTCTCGAATGGCGCCGCGATCGGCCTGCCCCCGCTTCACCGGAAAGGCATTGAGCTTCCGGATGAGCGCCGCAATCGGCGGGAACTTGAAGAGTTCCTCTTTGGCCATGAAACAACAGGGTCGCCACACTCCAACGGCCACTACCGGAGGATCCAGATAGCTGACATGATTGGCGGCAAGAATGACCGCTCCCGTGGGTGGGACGTGCTCCGCGCCGTGGATCTCCCAGCGAAAGTAAAGCTTGAACAGCCCCCGAAACAGGAGCCAGACCAGACGATAGATCATAGCTCGGCGGTGGCCTTCCGTACGAGCCCAACGAGGAGCGACACCACCTCATCCTGGGTCATGCCGTCCGTAACGACCACCTGCGCGTCGGCGGCCGGCCTCATCGGCGAGTGCTCCCGTTCCGCGTCCCGGCGATCCCGCTCTCGAACCTCGCGCAGTACGTGCTCGAACTCGATCTCGCGGCCACCAGCCTGGAGTTGGAGCGCCCGGCGACGCGCACGTTCTTCGTCGCTCGCCGTGAGGAACACCTTCACCCCGGCATGCGGGAACACAACGGTGCCGATGTCGCGGCCCTCCATCACCACGCCACCCCCTGCTCCAAGCTGGTTTTGCACGGTGACGAGCGCCGCCCGAACCTGGGGCCATGGCGCTACCTGAGAGGCGCCCAGGCTGATTTCGGGCGTCCGGATTCGCTCGGAGACATCCTCGTCATTCACCTCGAGGCCGCTCTCGCCCGGTCGAGGTTCGAGGAACCGGAACCGGAGGCTCCGAACCAGCGGAACAAGCGCGGCCTCGTCATTCCACGGAATTCCCGCCTGCTGAGCGGCCAGGGCAACGGCTCGGTACATGGCGCCCGTATCGATGTAAGTGAAGCCCAGTTCGGCCGCCACACGGCGGGCCACGGTGCTCTTTCCGGCTCCGGCGGGTCCATCTATCGCCACGATGGGACGAGCGGAATTCGGTGGGGACATCGGCATGGTTCGGTACGGGCGGGCGCGGGCGAGGGTCTGGGAGATCAGCGTGGGTAAGTTTACCGGAAACCGGTGCTCGGGTGCCCGATTTGCTGGCGAGCGCCGGGCCGTGGGAGGATGCGGGGACCGCAAGCGGCAAACGGATTACGCCGGAGTGTGCCGGGGTTTGTCGAGGGGTGGTGAGCGTGGGAGGACTGGAAGCATTCTGGCGCCGTCGCGAATTCTCGCTGGCGCTGGCGGTGGTGGTCCTCATCCTTGCGGTCGGAATGTTGCGCGCCGACTTCCTGAAGCCGGAGAACCTGCGAGACATCCTGCTCAATGCCTCCATTCCCGCCGTTGCGGCCTGCGGCATGACAGTGCTGATCATCAATGCACAGATCGACATCTCGGTCGGCGCCGTCCTGGCGGTTTGCGCCGTGGTGATCACGATACTCGGCGGCGCCGGAGCTCCGGGCCCTGTCTTGCTTCTGGGCGCCGTTGCAGCCGGCGCCTCCCTCGGCGCCGTGAACGGGTGGCTCACCACTTACCTCAAGATCCCGGCCATTGTGGCGACTCTCGCGACATTGGGCGCCATCAAGGGTGGCCTGGTGATGGCGACTCACGGCGCCTCCACCCCGGCTCCCGCGGCGCTGACGACGTTTGGCAACCTCAACTATCTCGGCCTGGCGTCACCGGTTTGGAGCGCCGCGCTGGTCTGCGTACTCGCGGCGCTCTACCTGGAACGGACTCCGGCCGGCCGAAGGCACTACGCCGTGGGCAGCAATCCCCGCGCCTCGGAGCTTTCCGGACTTCCTGTCCAGGCCATCACTTTTCGAGCGTTCGTGCTGCTCGGAGGACTCGTCGGCGCGGCGGCGTTTCTCCACGTCGCCCGGTTCACCCCGGTCTATCCATCGCCGCCGAAGGGGTTCGAGCTGGAGGTCATCACGGCGGTGGTGGTCGGCGGCACCGACATCTTTGGGGGGCGCGGCACCATCATCGGCACCGTTCTGGCGGCGCTCCTCTTGAGCACGATCGGTATAGCGCTGACCTTTGTCGGCAGCAGCTTCACGGCGCTGCGCAGTGAGATACAGCCGGCGGTGCAGGGTCTTCTCATTTTGATCGCCGTGCTCTACAACGGCCTGTCAAGGCGCGGGAACTGAGCCCCATGAGATTTCGAGTGACACTACTGCGGCCCGGCGTCGAAGAGCAGACCTGGGTGATTCTTCCGGATGAGCCGAGCGCCCGGATGCAGGCGGAAGAGCAATCGCTGCGCGAACGCGAGACCGAGGTTCGCGTCTATCGCGAAGCCTTCGGTGGCGAACGACAGCTTCTGAGCGGCTACCGGCGCGGCAAGCCCGTGGACTCGGGCACATCGAACTGACCGAGCGGATGGGGGAGAGCGCGAATGGACGTACTGGTGATTGGCGGGACCGGCTACATGAGCGGTCCGGTGGTGAACGCGCTTCTTGAAGCCGGGCATGCGGTGACGGTCCTCACGCGGGGAGAGCGACCCCTTCCCGAGGGCGTTCGCTCTCTCAAAGGCGACCGGAAGCGCCATTCGGAATTTGTGGAGTTGATGGAGGGCCGTCCGTTCGACGCGGTCGTGGACTGCATTTGCTACACCCCCGAGGATGCACGGGCGAACCTGCAGGCGTTCGCGGGCCGGATCGGTCACCTCGTGATGATCAGCACCGACTTCGTGTACGGGCCCCATCGCGTGCTGCCGGCGACCGAGGACACGCCGACCCGCGCCATGAGCGAATATGGGCGGAAGAAGGTCCAATGCGAAGAGATCTTCTTCGGGGCCTTCGCGGAGGACGGCTTTCCGGTCACCTCACTTCGGCCGCCTCATATCATGGGCGCCGGCGGACAGCTCGGCACAGGCTCGCTCCTGAACCGCGACCCGATGCTCCTGGATCGGGTGGAGCAGGGGCTCCCGATCATCCTGCTGGATGGGGGCCAGTTTCTGATCCAGCCCGTGGTGCACCGCGACATCGCCGGCGCCGTGTGCGCGGTGCTGGGCGTTGAAGCCACGTTCGGCCGCGCCTACAACATGGCCGGCGCCGACTGCGTGACGACCCGCGAGTACTACGACATCGTGGCCGCCACGCTCGGCGTGGAAGCTCCGGAGTACCTCTCGCTGCCGTCGGCGGAGTACGTGCGTGCGTTCCCCGACCGGGCCCCCTTCGCAACCCATCGGATGTATTCGATGGAGCGATTGGCGGCGGACACCGGCTTCCGCCCCCGCGTCAGCGTGCGTCATGCGATCTTCGAGATGATCGACTGGCTCCAGTCGACCGGTTCCGCCAAACCGTGCGTCGAAACCGAACTCGATCTCCAGACCGCCGCCCTGTGTCGTGCGTTCGGCGAGCAGCTTCCACGAATTCTCGGTTAGGGCCCCACCGGCGAGCGGATACAGGCATGAAGAACCCCGGCTTCTCCACGATGTGCGCGCACCTGGGCGACGATCCCGCCCGGTTTCACGGCGCGCCGACTCCGCCGATCTATCAAAACTCGCTGTTTACCCAGCCCGACACCGAGAGCTTCTTTCGGCGAACCGAACTCCGTCCGGAGATCTACGACTACACGCGGGTCGCCAACCCGACGACGGATGTCCTCGAAACCAAGCTCGCGGCACTGGAGCGGACGGAAGCCTGTCGGGCATTCGGCTCCGGAATGGCGGCTGTATCTGCGGCCATTCTTGACGCGGTTCGCACGGGCGATCACATCGTGGCCGTCGAAACCTCGTACGGTCCCACCCGTCAGTTTCTCAAAGCCTACCTGCCCCAATTGGGAATCGAGACGACGTTCGTCCAAGGCGCCGATCCGTCGGAATTCCTGGAGGCGACTCGGCCAAACACCCGGCTCTACTACCTGGAGAGTCCCTCCAGCCTGGTGTTCCATCTGCAGGACCTTCCGGCGGTGTGTGAGCTGGCGCGAGATCGCGGCATCGTGACGGCGATCGACAACTCGTGGGCCACCCCGTACTTCCAAAACCCGACGGAGTTCGGCGTGGATCTGGTGATACACTCCGCAACCAAATACCTGTGCGGCCACAGTGATGTTGTTGCGGGTGTCGTCATGGGAAACCGCGAACGAATGCAGAAGCTCACGGTGCAGGAGGGCTTTCTGCTGGGGGGCATTCTCGATCCGTTTGCTGCATGGCTCCTGTTGAGAGGGGTCCGAACACTGGGAGTGCGCATGGATCGGCACCAGCAGAGCGCCGGCAAAGTGGCCGACTTCCTGGAAGCGCATCCCCGCGTGGCCCGGGTGTACTGGCCCGGATTGGCATCCCACCCGCAGTACGAGCTCGGGAGACGGCTGATGCGCGGGAATAGTGGACTGCTGAGTGTCGCGCTGAAGGACGGCGGGCGCGAAGCGGCCTGCCGCGTGATCGACCGGCTCCACTACTTCGGCATCGGCGTGAGCTGGGGCGGCTTCGAAAGTCTGGCCATTCCGATGTCCTTCGCGGAACCGGAGGGGCGGCTCTGGGGCGCCCGGATCTCTGTCGGGCTCGAGGACGTGGACGACCTTCTCGCGGACCTGGAGCAGGCGCTCGACTCGTAGCGCCTGTCGGCCCTTCCTCACTCCGAAGCGAGCGAGGCCACGGTTCGCAGGAACCCATCCGTTTCATCCAGCGTGTTGTAGTGGGCGAACGACGCCCGGACGGCGCCCGTTTTTCCGAGGCCCCGCAGAACGCTGCCCGCATAGTGGTTGCCCGCGGCGACCTGGATCCCGGATCGAGCCCAGAGTTCCGACTCCACAGCGTCGTCGGTCCGGTCCGCCACGTGGAAGCCGAAAGTCGGAACCCGCCCTGCCACTCGTCGCTCGTCGCGTTCGCCGAGCAACTCGACATGGCGCATCTGGGCCATGCCCCGCAGGACTCGTCGAGAGATCTCGGCCTCGTGCGCCTGCGATGCCGCCAGGGCGATCTTGAAGCGGCGCCGCGTCCGCTCCAGAGTCGCGAAGGCGCCCACGAAGGCGGGCTCCAGTCGCGTCCCGACCGATTCCAGGTAGGTGAGCGCAGCGAGAATTCCGGCGATGGTGACGTTGTTCAACGTGCCCAACTCCAGCGCGGTCTCCAGGTCGGTGTGCGGTTCCACGGCATAGCAGCGCAGGCGTTCCGCGAGCGAGGGCCGGACCCAGAGCACCCCTGCGAACGGTCCGAAGAGTTTGTACGTGGAAAAGGCGAGGGCATCCGCGTCCAGCGCTGCCAGATCGATCGGCACGTGCGGCGCGGCGTGCACGGCGTCGAGCACCACCCACGCTCGGGGAGCGTACGCGCGCACGCAGCGGATGAGCGCCGGCAGGTCCGGCACGGCGCCGAGGCCGTTCAACGCGACCGGAAGAGCGACGATGCGCACGCGGTCGGTGAGGACCGATCGGAGCCGATCCGGGTCGAGACTCCCATCGGCTTCCATCTGAAGCTTGAGTGCCGGTCGCCGCCGCCACTCCCAGGGGGTAATGTTGGCGAAGTGGTCGGCGTCACTCACCACGAAGCGGTCGTCCGACTCGAGTTCGGGCTCCAGGGCCAGTCGGAGCTTCAGCAGCGATGACGTGGTGGATTCCGAAAAGAACACAGGATCAGCGTCTCCGGCGTTGAGGAACTCCCGAATTCGCAGGCGAGCTTCTCGGTGGAAACGGAGCGTCTGTGCTGCCGCAGGCCAGCCGCGACCCGGCTGCGGATTGGCCCAGAGGGCGGCGTCCGCCATCGCATCGGCAACACTGCGCGGAAGCAGTGTGCCTGCGGCATTGTCGAGGTAGATCCGGCGTGTGCCGTCTCTCAAGCTCTCTATCTGTGGAAACTGAGATCGAATCCAGGGCAGCTGCCGCAGGAAAGCGGCTGCCGGGTCAGTGGGGTTCAATCGCTACTCCGAGGGAGTTGTGCGGACCTTAAGCACCGGGATGCGGTATTTGCGCCCTCCCGCTGACACGTCAACAGTCGGCCAACGGCTGCTCGACGGAAGCGTGAAGTTCTCAATGGAGCCGTCATCCTTGATCATCACGGTGTCCTCGAACTTTGTGCCCTGAACCGTCGGATTCCAGGCCAGCACCATTCCCGGCACGATCTTGCGCTTGTCGCCGGGCGCAGCGAGATAGAGGCGTTCCTGCCCCATGATCATCCCGCCCTGGTGGTGCAGCCGCCACTCTTCAGCGAATCCGATCTCGCGGTACGACTTCTGAGCTGCGGCCAGAACGTCGCCCAGCGTCTTGCCGGGGCGGGACGCCGCCCACATTGCGGCCTGAACCTTCGGCCCATTGTCCCATGCCCGCTTCAGCGAGGGGTCCGGCGTGCCGAACTGCACCAGTCGGGTGGTGGAGACGGTGAGTCCCCAACGCCGGGCGCAGATGTTCAGCGCGACATAGTTACGGAGCTTGGCGCCGACCACCACTGGATGGCGGTACGTCTTGAAGCGCTCGTCGACAGCGCTGAGAATCACGGTGGGGAAGATGTCCCAGTACCAGAACTCTCGGGCGAGCAGGTACTGGACGTCGCGCTCCGACATTCCCGGCCGGACCACATCCGCCACTTGCTCGAGGATCTCGGAGGTCTTCTTGCCCAACCAGCGGTACTTCTTCATCTCGCCGGACGTGATCGGGTAATAGACTTCGGCAAAGTCGAACGAAGACCGCGCGGGGTCGAACCCGTTCTCGGCAGCGGTGGCGGGGAGATCGAACGCGACCCTCTTTCCGCGCAGGATCGGCTTGAGCGCGTCCACCTCGCTGCCGTGCCACGGGAAAGCGATGGACTCATAGCCCAATCCCGCCAGTTCCTCCGTCATCACGCGGGGCGTCTCGATGTTGTTGGCCACGAGGTAGAGCTTGTCGGCGGTGACCACAACCTTGACCGGCGCTTCCCGCTGCGCCCAGACGACGTTGTCCTTGCCGCCTGCGGAAATCCAGTCCAGGTTGTGTTCGGTGCCGATAACCAGCGCGTCCAACTTCGCGGATGAGAGCGCCTTGCGGACACGAACCAACTTCTCGGTCGCCTCGGTGCGACGCTCCCGGGCCGTGAACACAAAGTCGTCGAATCGGTGGAAGGAGCGCTGCGGATTGCCGAACAGGTCGTCCGACGGTAGCTTTGGAGGATCGGCGGCGCGGACCGAGCCGGCCAAGCTGATCACCGCGTACGTCGCTGTGAGCGCGAGAAGCCCTCGTTTCATCGAACGATCCTCCTGAAGGGTCTGAGGGGAGACCGGACACCGCCTACCCGGTACAGTTTTCCACCCACGCGGGCGCATCCTCTTCCACAACGAATGCGCGCATACCGTGGCAACTGTGGGCAATATCACTCACTGTTGGGCGACGTACTCGCATAATCTATCAGTTGGCGGTTCACCCGAACCGTCACCCGCGCAAGCGACTCCAATCACCAACAACGAGAGTCGGCGGGAAGCTGTTCGTCAAGCAGGTAGCCCACGCTTGCGGGAGGTTTGGTCCTCCCGGGGGACTCCCATGCGTCGTCGACATGCCTTCACCCTCATCGAACTCCTCGTGGTGATCGCAATCATCGCTATCCTCGCTGCCATCTTGTTCCCGGTGTTCGCACAGGCGCGAGAGTCCGCTCGGCGGACCTCCTGTCTCTCGAATCAGAAGCAGATTGCAACGTCCCTGCTGATGTACTCGCAGGACTACGACGAGATGATCCTTCCGTGGTTGACCGCTCCTGGCCCAACCCCGGATCAGAGGCTGTGGACCAGCCGGATCCAGCCTTACCTGAAGAATGGCGGTGGCTCGCCTCCCAACGGAGTGATGAAGTGTCCGTCCTGGTCGGAGTCCGCTCTCAAGGCGGGATCCGATAAGCCCGAGTGCAACGGACCCGGCGCGCTGACCCCGGCGTTTCCCCCCACGCTGTTGCTCTCTCACTACGCGTTGGCACAGCCGATGCCGACCCGGGTGTTGCTCCGCAGTGGCGGCAACAGCGCCTCGAACCCCTACTATCAGTACCCCGGCAGCGGCTGGATCAGCAGTCGAGCCACCCCTCCGGAAACCTACATCGGGCTGAGTTCCGTACTCCGACCCGCCGACACAGCGATGGTGGCCGATGGGGTTACCCTGACCGCCGGACCGGGGATCTTGAACGTCTTCGGTTGCGAATCCAGCGAGCTCCATCAAGGCGGAAGCAACTTCATCTTCCTGGATGGTCACGCGAAGTGGATCAAGGGCAACGCCGAGAGTTACGTGAAGCGAGCCGCCAATGGCGAGTTCTTCATGCAGCACTTCACCTACAGCATGGAGTGAGCTCGACCGGCGGGAACTGAAATGCCAAAGGGCCCGAGACGATCAGCGTCCCGGGCCCTTTGAAGTTCTAGTGGGGGGTTGGCGGGAGTGGGACTTGAACCCACGGCCTAAGGGTTATGAATCCTTCGCTCTAACCACTGAGCTACCCCGCCGAGAGCCCGATTATCTCCCACGCGATATTCCGTGTCAACGGGGAGGCGATGACCCCCGACCACCTCAACCCGGTGCAACAAGGTCGGATCGACCGTGTCATAATAGACAGTGGCAGCATTGTTCTGGTTCGGGCCATGAGGGCTCGGGGCTGTCGTGGTCGGCTCGCACCGCTGAGACGACCCTCGGGAGGTTTCGTGGTATGAAGCTCGCTCACATCGCCGCTGGGGTGCTGGTCGCCTCGCTCTGCGCGGGTCGCGTATCCGCCGCGCCCTCGATTACCGGGGACTACGTCGAGTCCCGGTCCGCAAATGTCTTCGTTGGCGCCTGCCACCACGAAGGCGAAATCGAAACGATGGGTCGCAACGCGTTGCTGGCCTGGAACATCGAGAAGGGCGCCTTCAACGGGGTAGACCTCTCCGGTATTCGCGCCGTGGCCGTGGTGGCAGGCGACCGAAGCCTGGAGCTTCCCGCCAGTCGCCGCCGCTCCGTGCTTTATGTGAGCGAGGGCGCTTCTGCCGAGCAAAAGACCGCCATCGCCGCGTTGCTGCGCCAGCAGGCCACGAATGCGCTGGGCGACGTGATGTCGGTGAAGACCGCGCCGATCGCCTTCGACAGCCGTGGCGACCTGTATCGGGTGAACGTTCCCGGGGTTGCGGCGCTCAAGATTGCCACAGAGACCCGCCAGCTCTGCTGCAAGCAGCCGTATGAACTCTGGGGCAAGCCCTTCGTCAGCCTGCAGGGCGCCAAAGCCGGGTTCTGCGTCAGCGCCGAGTATCGCGACACCAGCCTGGTTCAGGCGTGGAACGCCACCGACCAGAACAACGCGTACTTCGGACGCTTCAGCCTGTAGTCGGTTCGTTTGCGAAGGGGGCGCCGACTGGCGCCCCCTTTTTTTCGTCTCTCGATGCAACTCAGAGCCACGGCTGGCCCGGGTGCACCCCGCGTCTGCTGGGCTCCGACTCGCCGGCCAGAGACGTGGGCCCCTGGCTCAGGAGATGCAGGCCAACCAGTGGGCCATAGATCACATCCACCCAGATGACCGATCCCAGTGGGCCATTGAGATCGACGGAATGGCCGGGAAGTCCATGCTTGTGCAGATTTATTCGGAGTTGGAGACCGAACCCTGAACTCTCCTGTGGGGTCTAACCACTAACTCGGTGATCAGATAACCCGGAGACGCACTGCGTGGATGATTTGGCGCTGGTGAGGCGGTTCCAAAGAGGCGAGGAAGCGGCGTTCGACATTCTGGTGGATCGCCACCGGCGGCGCGTCTACAGCCTGGCTGCGCGATTGGCTTCGCCTTCGGAGGCGGATGACTTGGCGCAGGAGATCTTCATCGCCGCCTATAAGGCGCTCCCGCGGTATCGGGGCGAGGCCGCATTTACGACATGGCTCTATCGGGTTGCGGTCTACTGCTGCTCGCATTACATTCGGCGGCGCCGGATGGATGTGGCCGAGCTGAATGACGAGTTGCCGGATGACGCCGAGCGTCACGATCCGGAGCATTCGGCGCTGGCGGGTGAGCTTCAGGCAAGGGTTCGGGAGGCGATCTCGGCGCTTCCCTACAAAGCGCGCGAGGTGATTGTGCTTCGGGATCTGCACGGTTTGAGCTACGAGGAGATCGCCCAAGTAGTGGGCTGCCCCATCGGTACGGTGCGCAGTCGACTGCACTATGCGACTCATCGGCTCGAACAGATGCTCCGAACATACGTGGAGTCGGTGTGAACGGTTTCTTTCGTTGGCCAAAGCGGCGCCCTGGGAGGGCCCCAACGGCTTCCCGGGGGTCCATGGCCACCATGGCCTGTTCGGATGTGCGCTTGCTCCTCCGGCCGCTTCTGGATGGTGAACTGGACGAAGTTCGACAGCGCCGGGTTCTGGATCACCTGGAGGGCTGCTCAAGCTGTGACCGCGCGCGGAGCGACTTCGCTTCGCTTATCGGCGCACTTCAGAGCCTGGAGCCGGAGGATGCTCCTCCGCACTTCACGCCCGCGCTCCAGGTTCGATTGGCCTCGCACCGACGACGAGCGGCCTCGCCCCGTCGATTGCGTTGGGTCACGGCCTCAGCCGCGATCCTGTCGGTGGCGGCCGCCGTCGTGCTGCTTGCGCCGCGAGGGTTGAACGCCGCCGACGTCGCGCGGAGCGCCCGGATGTCCTGGTCCCAGGTGCACAACTACGGCGCCGAGTTCCAGAGCATCGGGAGGTATCAGGGCCGCTCCCGAATCTTCCGACAGCGGCAGTTCTTCCGCCGCCCCGGCGAGTTTCGGCTGGATACGCGTCAGGACTATCCGCTGAGCACCTTCGTCTACGACGATCGAGTGGTACAGTTCCTGCCGGGCGGATCGTGGAAGGGCCGCGGCCCGCTCGTGATCGTCCGTCCCCGGCGAGAAGGAGAGACCGCGCTCCCGTTCCCCTTCGGCGTCACCTGGCAACTCGGCGGCAATCTGCGGCTGGATCAAATCATCGAGCAGTTCAACGAGAACCGCGATGCTCGACTCGTTGGGGAGGATCGAATTGCCGATCGAGAGTGCTTCCACGTGGAGTTCACCTCGGCGCCGCCCGGCGGGTCGCAGCAGGATCGGTACGAACTCTGGCTCGACAAGGAGCACTTCCTCCCGCGCCGCGTGAGCTGGTATCGCGATGCCGACAACTATGTGCAGACCGATGCCCAGGACCTGCAGGTGAACTATGCCGTGCTGCCGGACGGCACCTTCGACTTTAAACCGCCGGCGGGGAGTTGCATTCTCCAGGGGGAAGTCGATCCGCATGCGGTGGCGCTTCCGCTCTCCCCGGACTCGGGTTTCGGACCCACCGACGCGGCGGAGCGTGCCGCCTGGGCCCGGAGAAAGTCGTTCGCCTTCAAACCGGTGGCCCCCGGTTGGGTCCCGTCCGGCTATGAGTTCCTCCGGGTGTGGCGCCGCGGCAAGCGGTACCTCGACATGCACTGGATTCGCGAGGATCGATCCGGCGTTTTTCAGGTGCTCAAACTGGTGCAGCAGGACCTTTCCGTGTACTCTCAGCGGCCTGCCGGCCTGCCGGTATCGCTGACCTCTCAACGGGGACGATCCGACGCCTCGCTCTACGAGCGGTCCGAGCCGTTTCCTCATGCAGTGCTGGAGTGGGTGGTCGGTCGCACCCGGTGCACCCTCTATGCAGTGGGGCTCTCCCGACCGCAGTTGCTTCGCCTGGCTCGCTCCGTGAGGCAGATTCGAGATCCCTCCCGGACGCTCCCGCCGGAGAGGTCGCCCCTGACGGGTGAGTTTGTGTTGAGCGAACCGGCCGCGAACCAGACCGCTCCAATGGAGCCGGACGGGGGGGTTGTGCAGGCTGCGGCCATCCACACGGAAGAGCCGCCGATGATGCCGGACATGCCGGAGGACTGAACCGTGGTTAATGGTCCATCGGCGGCAGACCAAAGTCTTCGGGCTTGACGAGGCCACCGGCTTCCGAGAGGGACCGCCGCATTCGGTCGACATACTCCCGGTCGTAGGCGTCGAGATCGCCCGCGATTTCGTAGTGCATGGCGGCCCGCAGCGCATAACCCATCCGGGCGAACGCATCTCCCAACAGGAAGTGGTAGGTCGCATTGCTGGGGCGAAGCCGAATCGCTCTCCGGAACACGGCCACTGCGTCCTCCGGCCGGCCCAACTGACAGTAAGCCATTCCCAGTCGTACGCAGTAATAGTCGTCGAACGGCGAGTTGCCTACCGCTTGCTCCAACTCCTGGACGCCGTCGTGCGTGCGACAGAGCTGAAGGAACAGGTCGCCGAGCCAGAAGTGGTAGAAACCGTCCTCGGGAGCCAGCCGTATAGCCTCCCGCAGCTCGCGTACGGCCTCGTCCTGGCGACCGGCTTGAACGCAGGCGGATGCGAGGCGGTAGCGGTAATAGGGGTTGTGGGGTGACAGGGAGACCGCTCGGCGGTAGAGCGTGATGGCCCCCTTCAGCTTTCCGAAGCGCCGATAGACCTCTGCAATGGAGAAGTGGGTGTCTGCATGATCCGGGTTGGCCTTCAGGGCGCGGCGATAGTGCGAGAGCGCCTGACCGCTGTCCTCGGCGAAAACGAAGGCGTCCCCGAGGCGCAGGTGGCGGTCGGCGTTGTCACCCTCCAGGCGAACGGCTCGCCGGTAGCACTGGATGGCCTCGTGAATGCTCCCCTCTGCCGCCAGCGTGTCGCCCTCCCGCTGCAGATCCGCCGCTGTGGGTTGTGGGATCGAGGTAGGAGTTTCCCCGGTTCGTGGTAGCGTGGGAGGGCGCTCGGATCTCATGGCTGGTTGGCTCTCGCGATCTAGAACTGGCGGGTGCTATCGAGGAGGATGGTCACGGGCCCTTCGCCCACCATTTCGACTCGCATGTCGGCGCCAAATTCTCCCGTTTCGACGTGAAGCCCGCAATCCCTAAGACGCTGACAAACGGCCTCATACCCCAATCGTGCCGCGTCTCCGCCCGCGGCGTTGCTGTAGCTCGGTCGTCGGCCCTTTCGGGCGTCCCCGTAAAGGGTGAACTGGCTGACCACCAGCACCGCCGCGCCGACATCCAGCGCGCTGCGGTCCATTCGGCCCGTTTCATCCGGGAAGATCCGCAAGTGGGCGATCTTCTCCGCAGTGTAGCGAACATCGGTGTCGGTGTCCTGGTTGGAGACCCCCACGAGCACCAGGATCCCGGCGCCGATTTCACCCGTGGTTCGGTCTTCCACCCGAACCGCCGCCCGCGACACTCGTTGGATGACCGCTCTCAACCCAATTCTCCTTCCGCGTCCGTCGGCGCGTGGTTGTGCCCGCCGCACTCCCAGCGGGCGGCCAGAAACCCGGACTCCGTCTGCGTCCGGATCATCCAGCGGCGAACCCGCTCGCGGGTGAGTGCAGAGAGGCTCGGGATGTTCGGGCATCCTGTCGGCTGCGCTTCCTGGACCAGGACGAACCGTCGAGAGCCGCCATCGGAGGCGTTCTCTTCCAGCACGGCCTGACCGGTGGTGCCGGACCCGGCGAAGAAGTCCAGAACCAATCGATCTCGATCGGGATGGAGCTGAAGCAGGAGTCGAATCAGTCCCACGGGCTTGGGATTTGGAAAGGGGATCGCTCCGTCGAACAGCGCCTTGAGCTGCGATTTGCCGGCAGCGTTTCGCTCCACATCCAGGAGAAGGGTGCGAGGCACCTGGGTTCGCTCGGAGTTGTCATCTCGAAGATAGAGCTTGTACTCCACGAGCCAGCGTTCCTTACGATCCTGCCGAAACACGATGCGACCCTCTCGAACTCCCTCGTGGAATCTGGACTCCTCCCACTTCCACTCTGCGAGACGGGTGTCACCGTTGGGAAGCTCGATGCCGTATTGCAAACCGGGCCGAGGGTCATCCGGCCGCATTCTGAGAAAGGACTTGGTCTTGTACGGACCCCAACTGTCGAAGTGCTCGTCGCGGTGAATGTAGGCGCTGCGCTGCGCCGCGTCGAGTGGCAGTCTCAGTGGGGGCAGGGAGCCGCGATCGCGGGCGTAGACCAGGATATATTCGTGGTCTACGGCGAAGTGGCGGGCATCGTTCCCGCCCCCCGAGTGGCGTTTCCAGATCAACTGAGCCACGAAGTTCTCTTCGCCGAACACCTCATCGAGCAGGAGCCGGAGGTGGTGCACTTCGTGATCGTCGATGCTCACACAGAACAGGGCATCGGCTCGCAAGAGGGTTCGCGCCAGCTCGATCCGGGGGTGCATCATCTCCAGCCAGCGAGTGTGGCGTCTGCCGGGCTCTTCCGCAGTCTGACGCTGTCGAGGGTTCCTGAAATTGTCGTTATAGATGAAGTCGTTCCCGGTATTGTACGGCGGGTCGATGTAGATCAGTCCCACCGCTCCCGACAGCTCAGATTGGAGCGCGCGGAGGATTGGGAGATTGTCACCTTCGAGGATGCGGTTCCCGTCGGCACACTCGGGGCAATAGGACTCCGCGGGGTAAGCCACAAGCTGCCCTTCGGGCGCCGGAATCTCCCCTGAGCGGGACTGCTTGCCGGGCCAAACCAGCCCAAAGCCCTGACTCACCTGCACTCCCATTCCGCCCCAGGTCGCATGCATTCACAGGGCGAGGTCATGATGCCTGGAACGCGGCGGTGACGGAAACCTGGGGCCCGTTTACCCGGCGCTCCTTCTGCGCGGAGGCGCCGCTGCGTACTCGGGCAGAGTCTCCTCGAGGATTTCGTGGATGGCGGTGCGATCTTCCGGCCGAAGCGAAGGGTAACCGGCTGGGGACGTTTCCCCAGTCAGGATTTCGCGGAGTCGGCCGAGGCAGTAGCTCCGAGCCTCGTCGGGAAGGCCCTTGAAAGAGTCGGAATAGACCAGGAAGCTGCAGGGATATCGGAAGAGCCGGGTCTTCAGGTCGAGTTCGCGGAGTGATCGACGCTTCGAGTCCCACGGTCCCCGGATCGCGAAGGTCTGGCTGAAGCTGGAACTACCGGTAATGCCGCTCCCAAGCGGGGCCTCGTCGGCGCAGAGGATCGCTTTCACGAGCGGTTCGCACACGCCTTGAATCCGACGAGTGGTGCTCTCGGATCGGAAGGATCCGCGTCCGAGTTCCTTGTTGAGGAGCGCCTCGTAGGCCAGCGCCCGCTTCGTTTCGTAGGACGCCCGAGTCATCAGGTTGTGGATGTCGACTTGATGGGCCATCACCATGTGCGCCACCACATCGCTGTGGGGCGTCAGGTAGGGACGGGTGTCGCAAAAGGGCGCCACCGACGGCACGTTGGTGCTCCGGGCCTTGTCGGGGGCAGCGGCTTCCTCGGAGTTGCCGAACATCTGATTGCCGAGGTGCTTGATGTTTCCGGTGTTTCCAGTGAGATACCACCCGCCCCATCGTTCCTCGTAGGGACTCGTGGGCGTCGTGACAAAGGTTCCGGCGCTGAACGCGGGCTGGCCGTCACGCATGCTGTAGACCGAGCGCACGGTGTGCCCGGGCACGCCACGAGTGAGTCCGGACTCGTGGCATGAGAGACACTCGTAGCGCTGGCGGCTGATCTTAGGTCGCGTCGGACTCTGCTCCAGGATGTAAAAGACACCGCCGAGTTGGGGATCCGCCGTGGAGAGCTCCAGCACCGGGCCGCCCTGAACGTAGCCGACATACGTGTCGTCGTTGAAGTAGAGGGCACGCGGCGTGAACGGCGATATTCGATCGCGCTGGAAGCTGGTCTTGGAGAAGACCAGAAGCTGGCTGTTCGAGGAGATGCCGAGGGCGGTGAGGAGCGAGTCCAGATAGCCCCGCTCGCCGCGAAACTGCAGCTTCAACTGGCCCGAGTCGAGCCGCTGCTGCAGCCGCGCGATGGAGTCGGCGGGTCTGGTCTCCGAATAGCGAATCGGCGCCTCATCGCTGTCCTGCGTCGACAGGGCGGCGACGCAGAGCGGCGCGGCGAGCGCCAGAGCGCTCACACCAATCCACCATCGCGCCGCAGCGGTCTGAATTCGGAACCCCATTGTTCCCCACCTGCTCCTCAAGAGGCACGGGCCCCCGGTCTCAACTCCGAAGCTCTCTACAGAGTTAGAGTTCCCTGCGGCGAAAAATCTATCGCGATTCCATGTGGGGAATTCGAGACCGCATCTGTCGCGAGAAGTTCGCCGGTGGGCAGGCGCCTTGCTGAATATCGAGTTCGGCGGAGCTACGTGGGTTCGTAGAGGCTGATCGGCATCCCGTCGGGATCGGTAAACACAGCCAACTTGATGCCCTCGCCTTCCCGTTCACAGGGCTCCACCGCGAAAGACGCCCCTTTCGCCGTGAGGTCGGCGGCCGCCGCGGAGATGTCGCTCACCTTGAAGCAAAGTTGAAGGGAGCCGGCGGGCTGGTGATCGGGCCGATAGGGTTCTCCCGGGGTGTCCGTCGGGTGCAGCGCCAGGGTCTGGCCCCCCAGGTCGAACTCCGTCCAGTAGGGGGACTCCATGCGACAGTTGAATCCCAGAGTATCCCGGTAGAATCGCACGGAGCGACTCATGTCGGACACCATCACCATCACGATGTCGACTCGTTGGGGCAGCATTTGCGCGGGCCTCCCGCGGCCCGGGGCCGCGTTGTCAAACGAAGGGGTGAAACCCGCAGCGCTGGCGCTAATCTAGATTTAAGATGGGCACGCAGTCGAAAGCAGGAGCATGGAAGTTTTTCAACAATTGGGGGTGGCTCTCCTGTTGGGATTGCTCGTGGGCCTGCAGCGAGAACGGGCGGGAGCGCCTCTGGCCGGATTCCGCACCTTCCCCCTCATTACGCTGCTCGGAGCCCTGTGCGGACTGCTGGGAAAGTCGTTCGGCGGCTGGTCGGTGGCCGCGGGACTGATCAGTCTGGCAATTCTCGTACTGGTCGGAAACCTGCCGCAGGAACGTCAGTCCAACTCCGAGGGCGGCGTCACCACCGAAGTTGCCATGCTGGTGATGTTCGCGGTTGGGGCGTTCCTCACCGTGGGACAGCCCATTGCCGCAGTGGCTGTGGGCGCTGCCGTAGCCGTGCTGCTCCAGTTCAAACCGGAGCTTCACGGATTTGTACGTCGGCTCGAGGACGACGATGTGCGCTCGATCATGCAGTTCGTGCTCATCGCGTTCATCGTGCTCCCCGTGCTTCCCAACCAGGGGTTTGGGCCTTTTGCGGTCCTCAACCCTTACGAAATCTGGTTCATGGTGGTCTTGATCGTTGGAATCAGCCTGGTGGGCTACCTCATCCATCGGTTTGTTGGAGACGGCGCCGGAACGCTGACCGCAGGCGTGTTGGGCGGGATCATTTCCAGCACTGCGACCACCACCAGCTATTCCCGAATGGCCAGGAAGCAGCCGCTGCAGGTTCCTTCGGCGGCGACCGTCGTCATGATCGCCTCAACCATCGTCTATGGACGGCTCCTGATGGAGATCCGGGTGGTGGCTCCCGGGTTTCTAGCGACGGCTGCGCCAAGGATCGGTCTCATGGCCGCCGTTTCCCTCGCTGTTGCCGTTGCCATGTGGCTGCAGCGAAGCCGATTGGCGTCGGAGCAACTGAGCCCTGAGAATCCGTCAGAGTTGAAACCCGCTGTTGCGTTCGGATTGCTCTATGCAGCGGTGCTTCTGGGTGTGGCTGCCGCCAAGTCTTTTCTTGGGCAGGAAGGGCTATTCGCGATGGCGGCCATTTCCGGTCTGACCGACATGGATGCCATCACGCTCTCCACGAGCCGCCTGGTGGCCGCGGGTCAACTCGATGCTCGCCTGGGCTGGCAGATGATTGTGGTGGCCACCATGGCGAATCTCTGCTTCAAGACCGCCCTGATCGCCAGCCTCGGACCGAGAAGTCTGGTTCAACGGGTCGGCTTGGGGTTTGGGCTGTCGTTTCTCGCCGGGGCCTTGTTGCTGATCTTCGCCTGAGGTCGTGTGTTGAGGGAAGGGTCTTGCGCCGGTCTCGCCTAACAGGCCATCTAGTCTGGTGGGTATGGCAGGTGAGGCCGGAATAACGGCGCGGCGGATGGCCGCGGTCGGAGTTCCGCAGCGAGATTTTGCAAGGAGCGAGCATGGCGGAGCGAGTGCGGGTGGGCCTGATTGGCTGTGGCGCCATTAGCGCGGCTTACCTGAAGATGGCTCGAAATCTGCCGATCCTCGACATCTCGGCGTGCGCCGATCTCGACGGTGATAAAGCGCGTGCACGGGCCGAAGAATTCGGCATACCGCGGGTGCTGGGAGTGGACGAGCTGATCGCCGATCCGGAGGTCGAAGTCGTGCTCAACCTCACCATCCCGAAGGCGCATGCGTCCGTCGCCGTCGCGGCGCTTGAAGCGGGCAAGCACACGTTCTCGGAGAAGCCTCTCGGCATTCGCCGGGAAGAGGGCGCCGGGGTGCTGCGAACGGGCGCCGCACTTGGCCTGCGAGTCGGTTGTGCTCCAGACACCGTACTCGGTGCAGGCATCCAGACGGCGCGGAAGGCGATCGATAACGGCCTGATCGGCCGGCCCATCGGGTTCACGGCGCACATGCTGTCTCGTGGCGTTGAGACCTGGCATCCGAATCCGCGCTTCTACTACGAAGTGGGCGGCGGACCGATGTTTGATATGGGTCCTTATTACCTGACGGCGCTCCTGAATTTGCTCGGACCGATCCGGCGAATCTGTGCGCTAACCTCAATCGCGATCCCGGTGCGCCACATCACCAGCCAGCCGTTCGCCGGCCAGGACGTTGAGGTGGAGACTCCGGATCACCTCTGCGGTTCGATCGAGTTCCGCGATGGAGCCATCGGTACGCTGATGACCAGCTTTGCGACCGCGCATGGCGTCTACGACCGTAAGATGCCGATTGTCGTTTACGGCACGGAGGGGACTCTCAAGGTCCCTGACCCCAACGGTTTCGATGGACCCGTGCAGGTTCGCGGATTGAAGGACGAGGACTGGATCGACGTTCCCCACGCATTTCCGACGGGCTACGGCCGGGCCGTGGGACTCGCGGATCTGTGCCATGCGGTGCGTTCCGGTCGAGAGCACCGCTGCAGCGCGGAGCAGGCCTTTGCGGTTCTGGACGCCATGCAGGCGTTCCTGGAGTCTTCCGACGGCGGTAGGGCAGTCTCGCTGGAGTCGGAGTACGAACGTCCGAAGCCGATGGCGGTCGGACTGCCGTTCGGTCAACTCGATGACTGACGCGCCGCCGAGTGTCACGTAAGTAGAACAGGTGCCTGGCCGCAAGTCGGCGGGCTAAAGGAAATCCCACATGGCTCTCTCGTTCGCCGCCCTTGAGGCCGGTCTCGCGCAGCTTCCGCCCCCCGCTGCCGATAACGGATCTGTTGCCCTCGTCGTTGTTCGACCGGGGGTCGATCGCCGCGAAACTCCCGATTGTGTGCGCCTCACAGTAGAGAGTGGCCTGGAAGGGGATCGGTGGTCCTTGCGTTCGGGGCCGGATCCTCAAAACCAGATCACCCTGATGCGATCTGATACGGCCCGGTTAATTGCCGACGGTCAGCCGTTGGAGTTGTTCGGGGACAACCTGATTGTGGAACTGGATTTGTCCGAGAGCAACCTGCCGGCGGGCACCCGGATCCGGATTGGAACTGCGCTCTGCGAGGTCACTCCGCTTCCGCATACCGGTTGTTCGAAATTTCGGGCTCGGTTCGGCGGAGACGCGCTCGAGTTCGTGAATGGCCCGGCCTACAAGGCGCTCCGGCTGCGTGGGATCCATGTTCGGGTGATTGAGCCCGGCGAGGTTTCCACCGGAGACGCGGCGACCGTCGTGAGCCGGCCCACCTGACCGACGTCCGGTGTCGGTGACCCTGGAGGAGACGAGGGCAGCAAGCTGGAGTTCCGAGATCCGGACAGCGAACCCTACGTTCTCCCCATACACCTTCGGGGGGCTGAAGAACTCATCCGAGGAGACGATCTCACACGTCTCGGGGCCGAACCCCATCAAGCGCTCGATCTGCTGGAGCAGGAGTGGGCAGTGGCTCACTCCTGCCATCAGGGAATCGCGGTCTCCAGTGGCACGGCAGCGCTTCATCTCATCCTCGCGGCCCTCGAGATTCCGCGCGGAGACGAGGTGCTCATACCCGCCTACGGGTGTCCCGCCGTGGATGCGGCGGTACTCACCGCCGGCCTGACTCCGGTCCACGTCGATATCGATCCCCGCTCCGGCTGCATCTCTCCCGTGGCAGTCGCATCAGCGGTCGGACCGCGCTCGGCCGCCGTTATCGCCGTTCACTTTGCCGGGGCCCCGGCGGATCTGCCGTCTCTGGATCGAATCTGCAGCCGGCGAGGTCTGGCGCTGGTGGAGGATGCCTGCCTCGCGCCCGGGGCAACATGGAAGGGGCGATCCGTCGGCTCATGGGGCGTGGCGACCGCCTTCAGCATGGGGTGGAGAAAACCGATCTCGGTAGGGGAAGGCGGCGTCATTGTCACCCGAGACGCAATCCTCGCATCCCGAATGAGGAGACTTCGGTGTTGCGGACAGGATCCGGACTCCGGAGAACTCCGAACCGCCAGCCTCAACTTTCGCCTTTCGGGATGGTTGGCTGCGTTGGCGCTGCCCCAGCTTCGCGAACGGGATGTCCATCGCCTGCAGCGGGGAGCCCGGGCCACCGAGCTTAGCCGGCGCCTGGCCGAACTTCCCTCTGTCGAACCGCTCCACGCGCCCGACAGGTGGGAGGGGCATGCGTGGGGCCAGTACTGGCTGCTGATCGACGGCGATTCGTGCCCGAGATCGGCGGAAGCGTTCGCTGATCTCTGCCAGGCCGCCGGGGCGCCGGTCGTTCGCGGATGGTCTACGCCAAACCGCCTGCATCCTGTTTATGCTCGAGACCGAGCCAACACCTGGCTGAAGGAGCGCGACGCCTCTCTCCCCCCGGACTGGTACGAGACCCAGGAGACCTCGGTCGCCGATGACTTTGCGTTCCATCGAGCTTGCCTGTTGGGGTCAGACGTGCTGCGCTGTTCACGGGAACGGGTGGGCCGTATCGGAGACGCGATCCGACAGAGCCTGTAATTGCGTTGCCAGGCACGAATCGTACTGTTCAGAACTTTTTGTTCTTGCAAGAACGCCTCACTTAGGTCATGTTATGGTATGCGGTCTCGATGATGAGAATCGTCACAAGCCGCGGGCAATCAAAGCGGAGCCCTCGAGCCCCGCCTTCTCGTTGGAGGCCCACCATGCGTCGTCGCGCCTTTACTCTGATCGAACTCCTCGTGGTCATCGCAATCATTGCGATTCTCGCTGCCATCCTCTTCCCTGTCTTTGCCCGGGCCCGTGAAGCCGCCCGCAAGAGCAACTGCCTTTCGAACCTCAGCCAGCTCGGCAAAGGGGTTATGATGTACGCGCAGGACTATGACGAAATCCTGCCGCGCGCCTTCTTCGGAACCTGCGGCACGGCGTCCGCGGCTTCCTGGGCGGATGTGCTGGTTCCGTATGTCAAGAACGTAAAGGTCTACGACTGCCCGAGTTCCACGACTCGGATGACCTTCAATGCCGCCACCAACACGTTCTACCGCGCCATTGGCGGCAGCCCGAACAACCCGAACGACTGTCGGACGAACGGCGCTATCCCCGGCGGAACCACGATGGACTACAACTACGGGGTCAACAACTTTGGCGTGCCTGCCGGGCAGACCGACATCACGCTCAATGGTCCGTTCAGCAACAACATTTTGAATTTGGCCGCGATCACGTCTCCCGCCGGAGTCATCGGAATTGCGGACAGCCGTTTCTCTTCGCCGGCGGCCATCAGTGGTGGCAATGGCCCGTGGGACATCGCCTCGGTCGCGGGACAGGTGCATGCCGTGCGGCACTCCGGCGTTACGGCGACTGCAGATCCGAGTGGCGGCGTCACGGCCGCCTTCATGGATGGCCACGCCAAGTACGTGGGTCTGGGAACTTCGGTCCGACGTCCCGGCAACATGTGGACCGTAAGCGACGCCGACTGATCGGAACCGTCTCCTCGAATGGGAAGGGCCGGTGTTTCTACACTGGCCCTTCTTCACGTCTGTGTGTGTTCCAACGGCTCTCGTGTCACCGCGGAGGCTGAGCCGTGGTGCACCCCGCCACAAGCGTTGGAACGATCAAAGTCATTGAGCGCCGAACCCCATTCGGGTCAGATTCCAGAAATTGCAGGGCTCGTCGAAGCTGGATGTCGACATGCTGGTCCACCGTCGTGAGAGGGGTGGGGCCATCCTGGAACTCCGGCAGCGCATCGTAACCGATGACTGAGACCTGTTCGGGCACCGGGATGCCTGCGGCCGTGAGGACGCGGATGAGCAGATCCGCCTCCCGATCGTTCCATGCCGCCACTGCGGTGGGCGCCTCCGGCGTGGAGAAGAACTCTGCCGCCTCTGCGGGATGGTTCCGCCAGAGTTCAAATTGATCCGCCGAGATTCGCTGAGAGTTCACGCTTGAACCCCGGGAGTTCGCCTCGTGGAGTGCGCGCAGGTGGCCCCTCCAGCGCTCGGTCCGAGGCAGTAATGCCTCTCCGCTCGAGCGCAGGAAAGCAATTCGGCGGTGTCCCAGTGCGAAGAGGTGGTTGGTAGCTAGCCAGCCTCCATGTTCGTGGTCGCCGCTGACGCAGGACGCCTCCAGGGACACCCCGGCGGGCGGCGCGCCGACCACCACGGCGCGCTGTCCGCGTGCCAGGAGCGCTCGCACCACCGGCTCCAGGCTGTAGTTCAAAGCCAGGAAGCCCAGCGGTGGAATCTCTTCAAGGGGGAGGGGCTCTGACCCGTCACCGGACACGTGCGGAGTGATGAGCGAAAACCCAAGGGACTCTGCCAGGAGGGAGAGCCGGTCGAGGCAGTGCCGATAGAACGGCGTCGGATCTCCCGATACCACGAGCGCCGCCACCAATCCCTCCACTGCCGTTGTGGGGTGGATCCCGCTTGAGGGAGCGGCGACGAAGGTGCCGGCGCCGCGCCGGCGGATGAGGCGTCCCTCACGCGTCAGATCATCGAGAGACCGCAGGACCGTCCGATCGGACACGCCGTACTGGCGCATCAGTTCGGTTTGAGACGGAAAGCGATCGCCCGGCTGAAGCGTGCGGAGGAGCTCCTCCAGCGTCCGGGTGAGCTGAGCGTGTTTGGTTGCCGAACGGACAGGATTCATCGATGGGCCGTGTCTCGGTGGCTTGGAGCAACCTGAAATGCGGAGTTCAGCTTCCTGAAAACCGATCCGGGAGAAGTATGAACCACTTGCAAGTAATTTGGAAGTTACTTCTAAGAAACCCTCTTCATGCAAAACGGCCGGCGCCCGAAGGGCGCCGGCCGTTTTGCATGGCCGGAGAGCGATTCTCGGCTCGACAGGTCAGCGCAGCTTCTTCCTCGAGAGAGCGAAGGAGAGGGTCGCTGTTCCGCTCTCCGGCACCTCTACCTCCCGGATTTCGGACTGATAGCCCTTGGCGTCCACCTGGAACTGGATCAGGCCCGCCGGGAGCCCGTCGATCTGGTAGAAGCCCTTCTTGTTGGTGAACGCCAGCAGCGGTTTCGGCGGCGGAATGATGAAGGATCCCCCATCGGGACCTCCCTGGATGAAGTAGAGCAGTGCTGTGACCTGGGCGCCCAGAATCGGCCGCTTTGTGGAGGCATCCGTCACGAAACCGTTGACGGAACCTGGAGCGATGTCCGCAGCTTCCTCCAGATTGACGCTCACCACCAGAGTTTCGCGGGGTCGCAGCGCCAGCGTGTCGAAGTAGCCCGCGGTTCCATCAAGGTAAACGGCAATCGAGGAATAGCCCGACGGCACATTCAGCGTGTATCGCCCGTTCTGGTCCGTGAGGGTCGAGAACTCCAGCCGCGGCAGCACCGTCGGCCGGGCGCCCGCGCCTTTTCCTGCCCGCACGGCGGCAGCCACTGACTTGGGGCTGACCCGGAAGGGGAAGTAGATGTCCTGAGGAAGGATGGAGACGAGCGCTCCCTCTGCCGGAGAGCCGTCCGGCGCGTTGATGACGCCGGTGACGGTGGCCACGCCCTCTTCGATCACATCGCGCAGCTCGAAGTCGATCGATGAGATATCGCCGAGCCCGACGAACGCGAACGACACGCCGGCTTCCAGGCCCGGCACGACCACGGACACTCGATACGGTCCCACAGGGACCTCGTCCATGGCGTAGAAGCCGTCCTTATCCGTGATGGCATAGAGCTTCTTGGGGAATCCCGCGGCACGCGCTTTACCCAGAAGCGGGACGGGGAAGTCGGGCTCGGCAACGACTTCCACGCCGGCGAGCGGTTCCGAATCTCCCGTGACGGGATCGATCACGTGGTAGACAGACCCCTCGATGCGGCCGCCGGAGGCCAGGAAGATCTTTCCCAGGTCGACTGTGACCCCACTCGTGATCTTCAAGGTGAAATTGACGCCGCCGCCGAGGATCTTGTCGATGATGGAGATCTCGTGCTCACCCGGCGGGAGGCCGGGCACGGTGAAGGTGCTGCCGCTCACCCGAATCCGGCGTGGCTTCCCGTCGACGAGAAACCTCAGGCCGCGGATTTCCCGCGCCGTGAATCCATCCAGGATGCCGCTCACGGCTCCTGGACGCGGCCGACGGGCCATCGCGCTGACCTGCCGAGCTGCGGCATCGTCTGCCATCCAGCTCATCGCCATGATGAGGGTCAGCAGGAGACCCAAGAATCCTCGTCGTTGCATCGGAAACTCACCTTACACACAAGCAAAACCAGACACGCACCCGACGATCAGACGGGTTCGCCCTCTCAATTGTTTCACAATGGTGAAGAATTGACGCTTCTACTTCCATCCCGGTGGGCATCGGTCCTCCGGCGAGGAATGAGGTCGGCTGTTGTTGAAAAGCGGCCCGGCAAGGGGGCACACATGCGAATCACGGACGTCAAGCCGTACCCCGTTTGGGGCGGCAACCGAAACTTCTTCTTCGTGAAGGTGGAGACCGACGACGGTCTGTACGGCATCGGGGAGGGCGGTCTCACCTGGCGAGAAAACGCCTGCGCCGAAGCCGTGAACCACCTGAAGTCGCTTCTGGTCGGGGAGGACCCCTCCCGAATCGAGCACCTCTGGCAGGTCATGTTTCGTGCGGGGTTCTTCCCGGCCGATCGGGTTATCGCCTCTGCGATCGGCGCCATCGATATCGCTCTGTGGGATCTGAGGGGTAAGGCGCTCGGAGTGCCGGTTTACGAGCTGCTGGGCGGCAAGGTGCGAGATCGCGTGGTCTGTTATCCGCACGTGCAGGGCGCCACGACGGAAGCCCTGGTGGCGCACAGCCGAGAACTGGTCGCAGAGGGCTGGAAGTTCCTTCGGTTCGGAGTTCCCTCACAGGGCGCTGTATTCGAGCCTGCCCGGGCCGTTCGCGACGCGGTCTCTCAGTTCGCAGCCATCCGGGAGGCGGTGGGGGACGACATTGAGATTTGCATCGATGCCCATACCCGACTCGACCCGCCGGATGCGATCCGGCTCTGCCGGGAACTGGAGCAGTACCGCCCGTTCTTCGTCGAGGATCCGCTCCGGTGCGAAAACATGCACTCCTTTGAGGCGCTGTCTCGACACGTGGCCGTTCCTCTCGCGGCTGGAGAACAGTTCGCCACGAAATGGGAGTTCCGGGAACTCATCGAGCGTGACCTGATCCAGTACTGTCGGGTGGATCTCTGTATCTGTGCCGGAATCACAGAGTCTCGAAAGGTCGCCGGTTGGTGCGAGACGCACTACATCCCGCTCGCTCCGCACAACCCGCTGGGGCCGGTCTCCACGGCCGCATGTCTGCACCTCGATCTGGCGACGTCCAACTTCGCCGTACAGGAACTCCCCCGCGTTCCCGGCACGATTCTGCCGGAGGTGTTTCCGAAGCAAGTCCCATTCGAGGCGGGCTACCTTCTACCGCCGACCGCGCCAGGTCTCGGCGTGGAATTCGATGAAGAGGCGGCGCGGGATGGGGAAGTGCGCCTGGGTCACAGCCCACAGCTTCGTCGCGAAGACGGGGCCTTCACCAACTGGTAGGGGATCCGGCTGACGATGGATCGGAACCGTAAGGGCGCCGTCATCGCGATGGCGCCAGGGAGATGGATATGAACCTGGGCGCTCCTGTGTGGCCCTTCCAATGGAACCCACCCTACGAGGATGCCGTGCGTCGCATCGCCTCGTTGGGTTACTCTCACGTGGAACTCATCGCCTGGAACGAAACAGCGCTTACCGAGTACTACACGCCGGAGCGAATTCGATCGCTCCGAGACTTGATGGACGGGCTCGGAGTCACGCTCTCCGAGTTTGTCTCCACCGCCGGCAAGATGGCTTCGGCCGACTCCGTCGAGCGCGGAGCGGTGGTGGAGTACTTCAAGCGGTTCTGCCATGTCGCCCAGAGCCTCGGAACGGGGATCGTGAATACGGTCGCTCCCACTCCCTTCGGCCTGCGGCCTCCGGCGCTGAAGAACCTGCCGACCTCTCAGATCTGGACGATGGAGACGCCATCCGGCCTCGACTGGGACGCAGGCTGGAACGCTTACGTCGACACGATGGGCGAGATCATGCGAATTGTTGAGGATGCGGGCCTGCGGTACGCGGTGGAGCCCCATCCGTACCGCTATGTGTCGAGCGTCGACGGGATGCTTCGGCTCATCGACCATGTCGGTTCGCCGGCGTTGGGCATCAACTACGATCCGAGCCACACCTTTCCGTGCGGCGATATGCCGCATGTCGCCATCTACCGTCTCGGCTCACGGGTGTTCCACTGTCACTTCAGCGACAATGACGGCCTGACGAACGCCCATTGGCGTCCCGGCATGGGGAAGATCGACTGGAAGTCGCTGCTGCGGGCGCTGCATGAGACCGGGTTCGCCGGCACCCTGTCTATTGAACTCGAGGACGTTCCCGGCGTAGCCAACTCACAGCAAGTCGCCGGCCCCGAATTCGATCCCGAGATGGTCCTCAGCCGCGAGTACCTGAGGCTCCTCGCGTCCGAGCTGTCGGTTCCACTCGACTGATCACACGGACTCCGGAGAGTCTCGGGGCGAAATCGACTGCCAGGGATTCTCCGACGATCGTCCAGCCTGAGTCGACGGGCGCGTTGAGGCCCGGTGACTCGGGGTTTGCCTGACGCCGGATGGGCCAGTTCGCCGCACTGTGCCGCGGCATTGCACCAGAGCTCGTGCGAATAACGTTGCTTTGAGCGGAACAATGCCGGGCGGTGAACGAGATTCAGCACGCCGATTTTCGCGAAAAACCAACCGGACCGTTGCCAATTTCTCGGTTCAAGGAGGAGTCCCAATCGGTTCGATAAAACGTGAGGCGGGTCCAGGCGTCGAAGTGCGTAGGATCACACCCGAGGGGGACATTTCCCCGTCGTCGAGAGGCGATCACGTTTTGAACAAGCCTTCATCAACGGTTGGCAGACGAGGGGCCATCCGGCTTGGTGTTGGGGGAGTCGTCGCCGCTGTGCTGTTCGGGGCACTGATGGCGATCCCGTCACCGGGCGCCAGCCAGGGCCTCCCTGCTAGTTACGAGAAGCTGCCCGAAAAGACGGTGACATCGAGTCCCGTCAACGTTTCCGAGCTGGTTCGTCGATACGGACCGGTGGTCGGACGACCCGTCCCGGGGCGCAGGTTTAACCCGAAGAAGGAGTCGCAGGAGCTTCAGCTTCCGCCGAATCCGATCTTCAATCCACCGGTTCCTCTGGCCAGAGTGATGGCTCGATCTCCGAGGATCTCCACGGTGGGCGGGTTCGACGGGCTCCCCGACCAGGGCGGCGCCCCGCCGGATGGTGGACTCGCGGTGGGTCCGGTCCACATCATCTCCGCCGGCAATTCCGCGTTCACGATCACGCCGAAGAACACGCTTGTGCCGGCAGCCGTCGTGCAGTACTCGACGTTTTTCACCGGGGAAAACCAAACGGGTGTGGATGGACTGTTCGACCCTCGCGTCGAGTACGATCCTACCACCGACCGGTACATGATGCTGATCCTTGGGCTGGATGACACGAACCGCAAGAGCCAGGTGCTGTTCGCGGTGAGCCAGACCAACGATCCGACGGGCAACTGGCACCGGTACGCCTTCGACGTGAAGGAGTCGGAAGGCGGGATGGACCGCTGGCTCGACTACGCATCCCTTGGTTTCACCAGCGATGCGATCGTGTTCAACGGAACCATGTTCAACTTCCCGAAGGCGACGGCGGGCGGCAGCCTGCACGCAACGGTGAGGATTTTGGACAAGGCCAAGGCTCTCTCGGGTCAACCACTCACCCCCACGACCCTGTCGAAGTTCAACAGTAATGTTGCGGCTGAGAACACCATTCAGCCGGTCCTGACCTACGACACGGGCGTCACCACCCAGTACCTGCTCTCGGCCGCGGCCGAAGGTCAGGTCAACTTCTTCGCGATTTCGAACCTGCTGACGGCGACCCCGACGGTCAAGTACACGCCGCTCACAGTGAACACGTGGGTTACCCCGCCTGCGATGGCGCAGTCCGGCAGTGCCGTCACCCTCGACGGTGGCGACACGCGCATGCTCAACGCCGTGCTGCGAAATGGCCGGATCTGGGCGACGCACGGAATTGGCGAGAACATCGGCGGCACGGTCCGCGGTGTGGCCCGTGTGTATCGGGTCAACCCGGCCGGCGACGGCTCGGTGGAGCAGACCTTTTCGGTCAGCGATCCCGTGCTCAACCTTCACTACCCGTCACTCGACCTCGACGGCTCCGGAAACGTCTTGCTCGGCTACTCGACTGCGAACTCCGGATCTCCGGCCTCGCAGGCGGTCAGTCTGAAGAAGACCACGGACGCCAACTTCTCAGCGCCCCTGATCGTCACCCCTGGAGTTGCGGGTTACAAGCACGAGGCGGCCGACTCAAATCGCTGGGGAGACTACAGCGACACGCAGTTCGACCCTTCCGACCCGGCGAAGGTCTGGCATCTGGGGATGGTGGCAGCGACCACAGGCACCTGGAAACTTCGTGTTGTCTCCATTCGGACAGTTGACGAGAGCATTGTGGTGACGAGCCCGAACGGTGGCGAGACGCTTCGCGTGGGCACGCCTCACACGATCACCTGGAATGCCTCCGGTTTTTGGGACACCGGGCAATGTCAAGATCGAGCTCTCACGGGACGGTGGCACGAACTTCTCGGAAGTGATTTCCGCCTCTACCGCAAACAACGGCGCCTTCACCTTCACGCCGACTGCGCCGACGAGCAGCACGGCCCGCATCCGGGTTAGCCACCTTACGCTGACATCCATCCTGGATGCATCCGACGCGAACTTCTCCATTCAGGACGGCAGCCTCACCGTTCAGAAGCCGGCAATGGGAGACAGCGTCAACGTGGGCAGCACCGCCACGATCAACTGGACGGCGACCGGTCTGGCTCAGACGGGCGCCACCAACGTCCTGATTGAGATCTCTCGAGATGGCGGCGCTAACTTCTCAACGCTCATCGCGAGCACAGCGAACGATGGGACGGAGAGTTTCACGGTGACCGGGCCCGCCACCACGCAGGCCAGGATCCGTGTGACCACCATCTCGATGGGTGGCACGTTCTCAGGAGTCAGCGGCGTCTTCGCCATCAAGGAGCCGGGCGTCGTGACGGTGGTTGCACCGAACGGCGGCGAGCAGATCCTCGCAGGCGCCATGACTCCGGTTCGGTGGACGAGCTCCGGCTTCACTGGAAACGTGATCATCTCGATTTCTCGAGATGGCGGCGCCACGTTCACCACGCTGGTGTCCGATACCGATAATGACGGCGAAGAGCTGGTTGAGCTGGGTGGCCCGGCCACCACATCGGCGAGGATTCGGGTTGCGTCGATCACCGACACAGCCGCGATCGACGACAGCAACGCCAACTTCACCGTGCTGACGCAGTCCATCGAGATCACCGCGCCGCGCCTCGGTTCCGAGGTGCTGGTCGGGTCCAAGTTCAATGTCACGTGGACCACCAACGGCATTGATGCAGGGGACACGGTCACAATCGAACTGAGCCGGGACGGCGGCAAGACCTTCACCGCGCTGGCGGCCCGCACTCCCAATGACGGAACCCAGCAGGTGGAACTCAACGCGCCCACCACGGATAACGCCGTGGTCCGCATCACCTGGGATCGGAACACCGTGGTCAAGGACATGTCGCCGGCGTTCTCCATCGCGCCGCCTTCGGTCCGCCTGACGTCCCCGAATGGTGGCGAGAAGTGGACTCTGGGATCCAAGCAAGACATCACCTGGGCCGGCCCGATCCTCGGGAACGGAACCGTCACGATCGATCTGTCGTACGACGGTGGTCGAACCTTCCTCCGAACGCTGGCTCGGGGCGTCAAAAATGACGGCACCCTGTCGGTCAAGGTTATAGGTGCGCTCACCAAGAAGGCAGTCGTTCGGATCCGATGGGATCGTTCGGCCACGGTTGCCGACGTCTCGAACGCTGTGTTCGAGATTTCGAAGCGCTAAACGCCGCGTCGGCTGATCACAGCCAACTGAGCGAGGGGGAGAGCCGATCCACGGCTCTCCCTTTTTTCCGGGCCGGCTCCGGCCCGGAAAGCCCTCGGTCCAACCCGAGCGCCTGGCGTCGACCGATGGATTGTCGGTGCGATCGCCCTACACTGAAACGCACGCGTGTCGGATCCCACCGGACCGACCGGATCGCCCCCACCCGCCGCTCCGCGTGTGTCCTGTTCGGGATGCATGGTGGTATTCTGAGCAGTCTCCCCCAAATCGAAAGGCCTTCGACCGGGCACAACGATGAAAGTCGACCGCATTCACATCCGAAACTTCAAGCGCTTCCAAGACTTGGAGGCGTCGTTCAGGAACGATGCGGTGGACGCCGCGGTGGGTCGCAGGCTGGTCCTGGGCGATAATGGCTCCGGAAAGACCACGTTTCTGCAGGCCGTGGCTCTGCCCCTGGCGCTTGCTACGAAGCAGATCCGGGATCTGGAGGACTTCGACTGGTCAGGATTTGTGGCGGGCAGGCACTTTCGTTGGGGACCCCCCCAGATCGAGGTGGATGTCCTCTTCACTCCCGAAGAACTCACCGCCACACAGGAAGCGGCTCTCCGGTGGGATGAGAGCCGTTCCGCCGTCGATCGACTGGAGCGGCCTCTCATACTTCCGGGTAATTCGCCTCGAGTGCGCCTTCACCTTGACGGGGCGAGTTGCCGTGCGAACACCCCGCAGGAGTACTTTCAGTTTTCCGGGAGATACTATGCTCGCCAACTGCTCAAGCGGGACGCATCTGTGCGCTCCCTGTTTCGATCTCTCCCGGGAGCCTTCTGGTTCGATCAGTACCGCAATCTCTCGGCGGGATACCTGCGTTCGGCGCAGCACATCCAGGGCGGAAACGGCTCGTCGGATGTGGATGCTGGGATGTCTCAATCCCGGGTGGCCCAGGTAGTCGGGGTCGAGCAATTGAGAAAGCACCTGACCGGCTGGTGGATCGCCCAGCAATACCGGCCTGCCGACGATCCAAACAACTGGTTGACGAGGCTCGAAAGCCTCTACCAGCAGGCTTTCCCTGGGCGCTCGTTCGCGGGGCTTGAGCCGATGCCAGGGGCTGCAGCGCCATCCTCTGATGACTACTACTTCCTGTTGACAGATGGGAACCGAACGTATGATCTCGCGGAGATGTCTGCTGGAGAACAGGCAATCTTCCCCATTCTCTTCGAGTTCACACGGCTGAGCATTGCGAATTCCGTGGTCCTCATCGATGAAGTTGACCTTAACCTCCATCCCCCGGCAGCCCAGCGTCTGATCCGGCTCTTGCCCCGACTAGGTGGTGACTGCCAGTTTGTCCTGACGACCCACTCGGATGCCGTGAGCGAGGTCATCGGTCCCCACGATACCTATCGCCTGCCCGGAGGGGCGCTTTGCCTTTAGATCAGCTACCTTTGGCTGCGGTGCTGCACGGTCAGTTCTTCATGCCGGTGAGGGCGATGCCTTCGATGAAGGCTTTCTGGGCGAAGAAGAAGAGGAGCACCACCGGCAGCGTCCAGAGGGTGGATGCGGCCAGAAGGAGGGCCCACTCGCCGCTGTTGCCGCTCTGGAAGAGTCTGAGTGCGTAGGAGCCGGTCATCTTGTCGGGGCTGGAGAGATAGATCAGAGGCCCCATGAAGTCGTTCCAGGTTCCCAGGAAGTGCATGATCGCGATGGCCGCGATGGCGGGCTTGACCAGCGGCATCATCACTCGCCAGTAGATCGTGAAGAACCCGCATCCGTCGATCTTGGCGGCGTCCTCCAACTCGTTGGGAATGGTCATCAGGAACTGGCGCATCAGGAACACGTCGAACGCGTTCGCGAAGAGGCTGGGCGCCCAGAGAGGGACCAGCGTGTCGATCCAGCCGAGCTGTCGGAAAATCAGAAATCGCGGGATCATCGTGACCGCGCCGGGAAGCATCATCGTTCCCAACAGCACGCTGAAGAGGATGTTGCGGCCCGGCCAGCGCAGTCGCGCGAAGCTGAACGCCACAAGGGTACTCGAGAACAGCATTGCCGCCATGGAGAGCGCGGTGACCTCGAGCGTGTTCATCACGAACAGGCTTCCGAAGCCGGTGGAGATGCGGCCCAGCACGACTTCAAGGAACCGAAACGTCTTCGGATAGTTTCCCCACATAATCGGGTTGGGAAGCCCGGTGGGATCCGTAAAGATCCGATCATCCGCCTTGAGCGAGGTGAGGACCATCCACGCGTAGGGGAGCGCGAAGAAGATGCATCCCGTCGCCAGCGCCAGGTGCAGCGTGATCTGTCGTGCGTCTTCGGCTCGCTTCCCGACGCGTTCCCGGTCGGTGGCTCGTCGCCAGAACCCCGCGAAGTAACCCCCGGCGGCGGCGGCAGCCGCCGCCGCGGCGGCGATGCAGCGCGCTTCGGCGGCCCCGGGCATGGATGTTGCGAGCATCGCCGCCACGGCCGCTCCCACCAGCAAGACTCCGCCGCCGACCGCTTGCCGTCCGCGGATCGCATCCACCAACATTCGCAGCCAGAGCCACGCCGCAGCATACAAACTTGCCGCGGTGGCCAGGAAGAGCAGGGCTTGAAGTCCAGGCATCGTTACGCGAACTCCTCGACGGATGACGGAACGACACTCACTTGCGCTCTCCTTCGTAATGGACCCAGCGCTTGCTGCCGTAGAGATTCAGGGCGGTGAGGCCGGCGACCACGGAGAAGATGAGCCAGGCCCAGGCGCTGGCATAGCCCATCTTGAAGTACTGGAACGCGTTATTGAAGAGGTAGAGAATCGGCACCATCGTGCTGTCCACCGGGCCCCCGGCGCCGTCGGTCATCACGTAGATGTCCGTGAACCGCTGCAGCCAGCCGATGGTGCCCATGATCAGGTTGAACAGGATGTAGGGGGTGAGCATCGGCAGCGTCACGTGCCGGAACCGCGAGAGGGGACCGGCGCCGTCGAGCGAAGCGGCCTCATACAGATGGAGCGGCACGCCCTGAAGGCCGGCGAGCCAGAGGATGATTCCACCGCCGGCGCCCCAGAGGCTCATCACGATGAAGGCCGGTTTCGACCAGATCTCGCCTGCGAGCCAGGTCGGCGCGGGCCAACCGAACCAGGCCGAGAGGGTGGCCCGCCACACCTGGTTCAGCACCCCTGAGTCAGGGTTCAGGATCCACATCCAGAGGAGCGCCATCGCCACGACTGGGGTGAGGCTGGGCAGGTAGAAGAGGGTCCGGTAGATCGGCATCCCCTTCACCTTCGCATTGAGGAGCAGCGCCAACCCCAGACTGAGGGCGATGGTGCTCGGGATGCCGAGGCCCGCGAGGAAGAGGATGTTCTGGAAGGACTTGCCGAGCAGGGGGTCCGAGAACATCCGCTGGTAATTCTGCGGGCCGACCCAGCGGGGCGCGTGGAGCACATCGTAATCACAGAAGCTGAAGACTACCGAAGCGACCATCGGCCCCAGGAACAGGCAGAGGAAGCCGATGATCCATGGGAGCGCGAAGAGATAGCCGGCGGTTGCTTCGGTGCGCAGTAGGGGCGCGACGCGGCCGCCCTGGCGGCAGTGCATCACGAAGAGGCCGAGCAGCACGACCAGTACTCCCAGGCATGTCGCCACCGCGACTCCGGTGTTCAGGAACGGCTGTCGCTCGCGGTTGTGAACCAGATCCAGCTCTGCCTGAACGATCGCGCCACCCGCCCTGAGCGCATCGCCGGGAGAGGCCTTGCCGTGAACCGCCTCGTCGAAGGCCCGACGATGCTCGTCCCACAGTCGCTGCCCCACAAACGTGACGGGTCGGAAACGGGCATACGGCATCATGTCGAGGCCGACCTTCATCCCGTCTCGGAGCCGGACCGCGAGTGGAGAGTCGCCTTCCGGCGCAAACTCCTTGAACAGCACTTCGTTGATCCGCCGGTTGGCATGCATGTCCGGCACGTACGGGCGAGGCGGGTCCTGCTCCTCATTCCATTTTTTCTGGACTCGATTGAAGATGCGGCGGCTTTCCAGGCTGTTCATCCACTTGATGAACTCCCAGGCCTCCTTCACGTGGCGGCTGCCCGAAGGAATCGCGAACGAATGCCCGCCGCTCCATGTGATGAACTTCGGCTGCCCCTTGAACCGGCCCTCACCCCGCAGACGGGCTGCGGGAACCGGGGCCGGCGCGACGCCGAACTCCAACTTGGGACCAAACCGCGCCACGTTGCGAATGAAGACGTTGATATCGACCTTCATCGCCATCTTGCCGGTCAGGAACGGATCCTGCTCTCGCGGTTGAAAGGTCGACGCGAAGCTCATCACACTCTCGGCGCCGGAGAGCTCGCTGTAGAAGTCGGCCATCCACTTGAGCGCTTCTTCGCTCTCGGGGGTGTAGAGGGTGCAGGTCTGACCATCCGGCGACATGAACTCGCCGCCGTTTTGCCACGCGTAGAGGTAGAACCAGCTATTCCCGTAGGTCGGAACCACGGGGATGAAGCCGATGCGGTCGAACACGCCATCCGGTCGACGCTTCGTGAGCTTGCGGGTGACGTCGAGGAGCTCTTCCCACGTCTGCGGAGGTTTCTCCGGATCCAGACCCGCCTCCCGGAAAAGCGCTTTGTTGTAGTACAGGAGCCGATCGTCGGTGCTGTCCGGAATCGCGTAGGTCTTGCCCTCGTAGACGGCCTCGGTCCAGCAGGCGGGGTAGTACTCGTCCGGGTCGATGTGGCCCGGATCCGACTTCGGGTTGCTTCCACCGTTAGGATCGAGCAGGTCATCCAGGGGCCGGAAGGTATCGCGTGAAGCCCAGTCGCCGATCGTGAAGCGGTCCTGCCGTACGAGGTCCGGAGGCACGTGGCCCACGATGCTGGTCATGAGCTTCTGGGCGTTCATGCCCCCTGCGCCCATGGCGAGATTACGAACGCGAATCTCGGGGTGAAGGCGCTCGAACTCGCGGATCTGCGCGTCGAGACCCTTTGTTTCCTCGCCCGAGGGCAGGCCCCAGACCACGAGTTCCGTCTGTCCGTGGGGCCGGGATTGCCAGGCGGAACGAAGACCGAAACCGAGGACGGCCAGGATTGCCGTGAGAGTCCCCAAACGGGACAGCCAGACCTTGAACGGCGACTCCTGCAATGCGACACCCTCGTCCCAAACAGCGATTCGAGCCACCGTTCAACAGGGAGTGAGGGCTTCCCTTTGGGTCGCCGGCCGGAGCGCGCGTGGAATGTGGATGAATGTGGCGGAACGGCGGCGGGGGATTCGGATCCCGAATTCTCCGCCGCCGCCCCGGCTGCGATGCGCCGGTTAGCGGGCTCCGCAAGCCTGCAGGCATGCCTGCATGTGGCCCCGAGTCTCCGCCGCGATGATGCAGCATTGCTCGATGCTGTATTCCTTCGCGCCGATGACCTCGAGATTCACAGGTCCCGTGTAACCGGCTTCATGCAGCACCCGGATGTAGCCTACGAGATCGATATCGCCTCGGCCATTCGCCTGCATCTCGGGCTTTCCCGGTCCCTGCTGGCGGCCCTTGCAATCGCGAATGTGGACGTGCTTTACCCGGGAAACCACGGCGGCAATCGCCTCCACCGGATTCTCGTTCGCCCGATGGATGTGGGACGGATCCATGTCGATCCCGAAAGCGGGGGACGAGATGGCCTCCATCAATCGCAGGGTGGTTGGGGTGTTCCAGATCGCGTTGCCGACGTGAGCCTTCACGCACAGCACCACGCCATAATGCTCCGCTCGAGCCACCAGGCCGCCAAGCGTATCAAGCGACTGCTGCAAACTCTCCTCATCGCCCGACTTGCCGCCCGGACCGCAGTTGACGATCGGGATACCAATCTCCACCGCTGCCTGGAACGCCAGTTCCATTCGCGCCGCATCTTGCGACGGCTGCTCCATCGCGAGAAGTTCCAGCTCATAGGTTGCCGCCAGCGACTTCACGCGAGGGGCGATCTCTTGCCAGCGATCCAGTACCAGGTGCTCACTCATGCTCGGGATTGCAGAGACCTCGATCCCGTCATATCCCGCCATCGCCAGGTACTTGAACGCCAGCTCCTTGTCGTATCCGCCGAACAGGACGGAATTCGCTCCAAGCTTCATCGGTTCTCCCATCACTTCGGGCTGCCCTTGCCCGTGCCGTAACTTCTTCCGAAGGATGCGGTGATACCTTTATTTGAAGTGGAAGGGAACCCCATGCTTACGAATGCGTACCTCTTTGCCGCCGCGTTGATCGCAGGCGCGACTCTGGCTGCGATTCCGTGCGTCGACGCGCGCGCCGCGGAGCGGCCCACCGGATTTCTGAATCGCGAGGCGCGAATCGGAGATCAGGTGCTCCCGTATGTCGTCTACGCTCCGCGAGATTACTCTCCGGATCGCAAGTGGCCGGTCATCCTCTTTCTGCACGGCGCAGGGGAGCGGGGCGAGAATACCCTTCCTCCGAGCCAGGTCGGCATCGGTTCGGCCATCCGCCTGCATCCGGAGCGCTTCCCGTGCATCGCCGTCATGCCGCAGTGCCCGAGAGGCTCCGGTTGGGGCGCGGCGACGGGTTTCACTCCGGACTCTTCTCATGTCGCGGCACTCGCGCTCAAGGCGCTGGATGAGTGTGTGGCGGAGTACAACGGCGACGTGGATCGCGTGTATCTCACCGGACTTTCGATGGGAGGCTTCGGAACCTGGAGCATCGGATCCAGCCAACCGACCCGCTTTGCGGCGCTCGCGCCGATTTGCGGTGGAGGTCAGCCCGCGACCATGGCGAAGGCGTTGGCGGGCTTGCCGATCTGGGCTTTCCACGGGGATGCCGACACGGTGGTGCCGCCGCAGCGCTCTCGAGAGATGGTGGACGCGGTGAAGGCGGCGGGCAACGAGCGGGTTCGCTACACTGAGTTTCCAGGAGTTGCCCACAACTCCTGGGACAAGGCATACGGAGACGCGGAGTTCATCGCATGGTTGTTCGCGCAGCGGCGCGGCCGATAAGGAACCGTTCCGAGGGGCGACCGGAGCAGGGTTGAGCGTTCGCTGGCACATTGAAGTGCTGGGTCGCTTTCGGCTCGTCGGCGGGGAGACCGAAATCGTTCGGTTTTCATCGCAGCGGGCAGCTTGTCTGCTCGCCTACCTCGTCTGCCGCAAGGGAGTTCCCCAACCGCGAGAGGTCTTGATTGAACTGCTCTGGCCGGAATGCGATCCGGCGTTGGGCAGGAACCGCCTGAGTGTGGTGCTGTCGTCGCTTCGACGGCAGTTGGAGCCGCCGGGCGTCTGCCCCGGAGCCGTCCTGGACTCCAATCGCCAGTCTGTGCGTCTTTGTTCAGACGGGTGCACCACGGATCTGGAGGCGTTTCTCGCGGCGGAGCGCGCCTGGCGACGTGCTCCTGCGGAGGCGCGAACGGACTGCCTGATGCGGGCGGCCCGGCTGTACGTGGGGGAGCTGCTCCCTGGACTGTACGATGAGTGGGTCGAGGTCGAGCGTCGGGCAATTCGCGAGCTCTCTGCAGGACTGGCTCGCGATCTCCGGCGGATTGTCCGTGAAAATCCCGGGCGGCTTGATAGGGAGCCGGGTGTCGAGGCGGAAGCAATCCGGCTCTCGCGGTTGTTGGAAGGCGCCGGGTCGGGTTCTGCTTCCGCTTTCGAGGCCGCCGAAGGCTTGTGTCACGGTGCAACCTCACTGCAGGAAGAGTCGGTGCAGGTATCGTCGGACCGAACTCCCGCCGGTCGGGCGCGTCGCGCGCCGTTGCCTCCGGTCGATCGGACCTATGTGGGTCGCCGGGTGGAGACGGATCAAGTGGCAGGCTTGCTCCGATCCAGCGGGCTGGATGAGCCGGCGCGCCTGGTATCCCTCGTTGGGCCGGGCGGCGTGGGGAAAACTCGGCTCGCCGTTGAAGTTGGAAACGTCCTGGATCCGACCTTTGCGGGGCGAGTCGGGTTCGTTCGATTGGATGACGCTGAGAATCTGGAGCAGGCGGAGTCTGCCTTGATCTCCGCGCTGCGCCTCACCCTGGTCGGCGAAGAGAGTCTTGCAGAGAGACTGGGACTCTATTCGGGAGACGGGCCGTGTTTGTTGATCCTCGACAACTTCGAGCAACTTGTCGAGGTGGGTGGTCCGGAGTGGTTGAATGCGTTGTTGGAGTCGGCGCCAACGCTTCAGTGCCTGGTAACGTCGCGCCGACTGCTTCGCATTCCCTCGGAACACGCCTTCTCCGTTGGCCCCCTCGAACTCCCTGAGGGAGAGGCCGTCAGCCCCGAGGAGGCAATGAACTACTCCGCAATTCGACTGTTCGTGGCGCGGGGACAGCAGGCGCGGCCGGACTTTCAGATTACGCCTCAGTCCGTCTCCGCGATCGTCCGCTTGTGCCGCCGCCTCGACGGGTTACCTCTTTCGATCGAACTCGCAGCGGCGCAAATGCAGGTGACCACCCCCGCGAAGCTCTACGAGCGTCTCGGATCCAATCAGGCTCTGGTGGGAAGTCGGCGGCGAGCAACTCCGCCGCGCCACCGCTCCCTGGATGTCGCGTTTGCCTGGAGCGTGGATCGACTTTCTGATGACAGTCGAGTCGAGCTTTGCAAGCTGGCGATGTTTCGTCGAAGTTGGGATGCCCCTGCTGCTGAGTTGCTGTTGGGCTCCAACAACTGTGCCGAACAGTTGAGTTCGCTCGCGGAGTGGTCGCTGATTCAGCCCTATCAGAGCGCTGTGGGGGTCCGCTTCCGTTTGCTGGATACCCTTCGCGCCCACCTGAGGGAGTTGGCGGACTTTTCGCAAGATGTGGGGTTGATGGCGCGGTTTGCGGGTCACTTTGCTGAAGTAGCCGCCGATCTGAGTGCAAATCTGGTGAAGGGTGACGCGAGTGTCGTCCTGGCAGAGTTTGATGCGGACTACGCCAATATGGAGTACTCGCTGGTGTGGGCGCTGGAGCACCAGCCAGACCTTGCGGTCAGGTTGTCCTCGTGTCTGGGCGCTTACTGGCACAGCCGGGGGCTCTGGGTGCAGGGGCGGAGGCTGTTGGAGTCGGCCATCGCTGTCGCTCCGGACTCTCCCCGTTTGAGACTGCACCTCTGCAGGCTGCTGGAGCGGCTGGGGGAACACAACCAGGCTGCCGACGTTGCGGACGTGGCGCTGCGCGGATTTCAAGAGCTTGGGGATCGACTCGGTGAAGCGGATGCCCTCTGTGTTCGGTGCAGCGGAAGTGCCGCGGATCGACGAGAGAAAGGGCTCCGGGCCCTGGCAATCTACGAATCGCTCGGGAATCTCCGGGGGGCGGCTCGTGCAGAACTGAATGTGGGCATCGCGGTTCGAGATGGGGGAGATATTGTCGATGCCCGTCATCGCTTTGCGCGGGCGCTTCGCCGAGCGCGGGAGGCCGGCGATCTGTTGATTGAGGCGGAGGCTGCGAATGCACTGGGCGTCTCCGCCCTCGATCGGAGGGACTGGTCGACCGCCGAGACGCTGCTTCGCACGGCCCTTGAAATCGCTGAGGCAGCGGGGGACCAACCATGCTGTGCGATGGTGCACTGCAATCTGGCCATCATCCTCATCCCGCAGCGCCGATCCGAAGACGCGGGCCTCCACGCCCGTGCCGCGCTTGCTGCCTATCGCCAGATGGCGGATCTGGGAGGAGTCCTCCTGAGCTTGAGATCGATGGTGGATGTCCTTCGAGAGGAGGGCCACTACAGCGATGCTCTCAGGCTGGCTCGCGAAGGGCTGGAACTGGCGGAGCGGAGAGGCAGTCGTTGGGGAAGATGCATCCATCTGGAGGCGATGGCGACCCTGTTAACCACCGCCGGCCGAGTCCGGTCCGCTGCCTTGATGCTCGGATTCACCCTCGCGTGGCGGGAGCGGCACGGTCTGCCGATGCCCGATGAGCTAATGGAGATGAAAGCGCTGATCGGGGAGGCGGCTGGCAGCCGGTTCGAGGAGTGGCTCTCAACCGGAGCACAGTTGAATCTCGACGAGGCGCTCGCGCTCACCCTGGAGCTTCCGCCGCGGGCAAGAGTTTCCCCAAAACAGCAAGCCGACCGGCGGCCGGAGCGCTGCGACTAAGGTTTCCCTAAGGGATACCGTGCCATCTTACGATGGTGATCCGGGGCCTCTCCCACCGTTGGGCAACCTCCAGGCCTTGTGTCGGCCTCTGGATCACCGCCTGATCACTTTGCGTTGGCGATAGTCTGAGCACAGCGGCACAGATCGTCGCTCCAAAACAACATCCGGACGCGGACAGAGTCCGTGGGCCGGTGGGGTAGCAGCTCATGGGGAACCGTCGCTTGGGCGGGGTACTCGCCCTTCCAACCCTTCTGGCCGCCGCGCTCTGTGCCCACGCAGCGCCTCCCACCGCTCGCCGGGTCCGCGCCAGCGGCGCTCCCACCATCGTGCGGCAGATCACCTACAGCCAGCTCACTTCGCAGGAGAATCTGAATGTACGGATCGGCGGCAACCGGGCGCCCGTCATCAGCGGCGCCGGGAACCGCGTTGCTTACGCGCTCAGTTCAAACCCCAATCGGGTCTTCGTCGTCGACTTCGACGGCAGCAACAACCGTGAGATCGACACTTACGCTCCTCTGGTCTTCACCGATCCCATCCTGAGCATTTCCGAGGATGGCGGTACCGTCGCGATCAGCGACGAAGTTCAGATCCGGGTGGCCTCCGCCGATGGCGCGGTAAAGCGAACCCTGATCACGCTGCAGAGCAACGAGATCAACCAGATCCGCCTGGCAGGGAACACCGGGAAGGTCTACTTCACCGTCTACCGGGACACCCAGACCACCGGAATGGCGCCCATTCAGCGGGGAATCTGGCGAATCAACATTGATGGGACCGGACTGCAGCAGGTGGTCACTCCCGCCATGGTGGCGGGGACGGTCGGACTGCCCGCCAACAACCTCGCCTTTTTCGGAGACGCGAACAATTGTATGGACGTCAGCGATGACGGCGGCCGGATCGTCTTCACCACGCGTGTAAACGCTGCAGGCGATCGGTTCTCCCTCTTCACTTGCGGCGGCGATGGCAGCGGACTGATCCGTCAGAACAGCAGCGAGATCTTCATCGAAAGCATTGCCATCAGCGGCAATGGCGCCCGGATCGCCTACAAGGTTAACTACGTAGAGTTCCAGCGCCTCTTCACTTGCGATGCTGCCTTCAGCAGTGTGATTCAGTTGGCGGGGAGCGGCGAGGGATTGGTCGGCGTCGGAAACGGCGTGCTTCCGTCGGCAGACAGGCAGACGCTCAGCTTCGACGGGTCTCGGTTGCTGGCGGGTTCGTCGGGGCTGGTCTTCGCGGCGGACGGCTCGTCCGCATTCCCGTTGGGGCAGCGTGGAACAGACATTCCGGGCAAGTTTCGTATTACGACGGAGTACTTCGAGAGCGGAACGATGAGTTCGGACGGCAAGCGCTTTGCCTACATCCCTCCGTTCAACTTCTTCGTGGCGGACCCGGCCAACTTCAATCGCTTCAGTCAGGTGGCTGTGGCCGAACTGGACGCCGCCTCGCTTGGGCCGTGCCCCTCCGTAACGCAGCCTCAGATCACCCCACCGTTCATCTTGCGAGACGGCTCCACGCGAGCGACGGTCTCTGCGGCGATCGCTGGTGGTCTCGGGACCATCCAGGGCAATTACGTCCAGGTCCTGTCCGGCAACAAGACACAGGAGCAGGACATCTTTGCAGATCCGCTTGAGGATGGCGGGATCAACGGCGACCTGGTGGCGGGAGACGGGATCTTCACTCACAACGAGGTTGCCACGAACCGCAACTTCACCACGGTCGCGTTAGGTCCCCGTCCGGTCCGGATTCAATGCGATAGCCGCACTGCAAGTGGGCTGCGCCGCGCTACGGTGCTGGATGTGGCGCCGCTCGAAGTCGTCACCACGCATCCGAAACCGGTCGTCTCAGCACTCTTCCCCCGAAGGGCCCGTCGCGGTGGAGAGGTCAGTCCCGTGTTCCTGCAGGGGACCAATCTCTTCGCGCCGTCGACGATCAAAGTGCTGCTTGCCGGCACTTCGGACCCGAATTGCGTTGTGACCAACGTTTCGGTGCTGGATGGGTCTACCCTCACCTTCACGCTGACGCTCGGGGCCGGCGCGGCATTGGGAGATCGCGTCGTTCAGGTCTCGAACCTGGGTGGAGACTCCACGACGGTCGCCTCGGCTCTGAACACATTCACCGTGACGGATCTTCCGGCGCCTCCGGACACGGATCATCCGGCGATCGTCGACAACTCCGTAACGCCCACCGATCTCACCAGCGCCGGTGGAACGGTGAACTTCACCGTCGACGTGCGGGACAACGTGGGAGCCGCCGCCGCGGAGGTTCGGATCACCGATCCTGACAACACTCAGCGAACGGTGACCCTGACGCCCGTCACGGCCAGCATTCGAGCACAGGGCACACTGACCCGGTTCTCGGGTAGCGCAGCGTTCCCGGCGAACACGGGGGCCACGCGGAAGCGGCACCGGATCGCGTTTGTCGCGAAGGATGCAGCCGGAAACACCGCCGGGCCCGTGAATGCGCCGTCGGTGTTTGTCGATCCGTCCCCCACGCCGGACACCGATGAGCCTTCCATCACCGCCAACACGGTCGTGCCGACGGATTTGCCCGCGGGCGGCGGCAACGCTGCCTTCACCCTGGATGTGCGGGACAATGTGGGAGCAGCTTCGGCAGAGGTTCGTATCACGGATCCAGACAACAACGTCCGCACCGTGGCGCTCTCGGTGAGCGCCTCCGGCGTCCGACCGTTTGGAACACTCACCCGTTTCTCGGGCTCTGCGTCGTTCCCCGCAAACTCGACGATCGCTGCGAAACGGCACCGTGTGGCGTTCTTTGCGAAGGATGCTGCCGGGAACACCGCCGGACCGGTGAACGGCACTGCGGTTACGGTGGCAGCTTCGGCGTCTCCGGACACCGATCCCCCTGCCGTCTCCGAAAACAACGTGGACCCCACCGACCTGTCCTTCGAGGGGGGTGACGTGACGTTCACGGCCGACGTTCGGGACAACGTCGAGGTGGCGTCGGCGCAGGTCCGGGTAACCGACCCGTCCGGCGGATCTCAGACCATCAATCTCACCCGGCTCTCGGCTTCGATCACCGCCCAGGGAGTGCTGGCGCGATTCACCGGGACGACCACCATCCCCGCCAATTCAGCGGAGACGGCCAAACGCTACCGGGTCCACTTCACGGCCACCGACACGGCAGGCAACGCCACCGCGCCCGTGCGGGGGGAAGCGATCGTGGTGGGTCCGAACAATCTGCCCCCGACGGTTCGCACGGTTACCATCGCCCCCAACCAGCTCCCGTCGGCGGGCGGCAGGGTGGACTTCACGGCAAACGTTCGGGCCGGCACGCCCACTCCAACGGTAACCATCACGATCGTGCAGCCGGGAACCCGACCGAAGACGATCGCTACGGTCACCATGAGGAGCAAAGGCTCCGGCAACTTCGCGGGATCTGCGACGTTGAAGAAGAACAACGGTCGGACTGCCGTTACCTACAACGTCCTGATCACGGCCAAGGACCGCTTCGGGACCGACGGTCCGCGAGAGGTGGGTACGATCACGATCATGCCGAGGTAACGTAGTTCCTTCTGGAACGATCGGCCGGAGCGGAGAGTCTTTGTCTCCGGCGCAGGAATCGAGCACGGCGTGGAGTCATCCGTGCCGTGCTCGTTGTTTCCGCGGCCAGGGTTCCGCCGGATTGACGGCCGGGGGTGGCTACGGGGAGGACAGTGGCGGAGTCTCCGCAGCCGGAGCGTCCGGGGCACGGCCCTCCCTCAGGGCCCGGTCGATGCGTTCTTGCAGCGGTGGGTGACTGTACATCCAGAGCACGATCCACTGCGGCGGTCTCGGGTTCGAAAGATTCTGTTCACTCATCTTCACGAAGGCGGAAGCCACGGCCGTTCGGTCCGGTGAGAGTCGAAGCGACCAGGCGTCCGCCCGGCGTTCCATGGTTCTGGAGACAGCCGACGTGAGCGGCGAGCTCAGGAAGTTGGCGATATTCATCAGCAGGAGAAGCAGCGGCAGCGCCGCGAGGTCGTCGAGACTCCGGACTTCCCAACGTTCGCTGCTCCTGGTGAGCAGGCGCCGCCCCACGCGATCCGTGCCCCAGAGTAGGAAAAACGTCCCCACGCAGGCGGCGGCCAGACCGAAGTAGACGTGTCGCTCAGCGTAATGCCCCATCTCGTGGGCCAGCACCGAGAGCACTTCGTCCTCATCGAGCTTGTTCAGCAGGTTGTCCCACATCACGATGCGGGCCGTGCCTCCCACGCCCGTGACATAGGCGTTGAGAGAGCGAGTTCGGCGGCTCGCGTCGACCTGAAACAGCCGGGAGTCTGCGATGCCCGCCTGGAGCGCCAGGGATCGGATCTTGGCGGCGAGTTCCTGGTTGCGGAGAGGTTCGAACCGGTTGAACAGGGGATCAATGAGAATGGGGGTTAGGAGAAACCCGAAGACATAGAGTGGAATGGCGCCGAGACCCGCTAGGAACCACCATCGGCTCGGGCTGCGACGCATGAGCATGTGGACCACCAGGATCACCGGCGTCCCCACGGCCACGCTGATCAGGAGGCTCTTGGCCCGATCGCCGAACCACATCCCGAGGGTGTTGGTGGCCAACCCGTACTGGTGCGGCAGGATGAAGCTCGAGTACAGCCCGATCGGGAGCAGCAGCAGACTCTGTCCGCCGAGGAGCGCGCCATAGAAGGCGGCGGTCCGAAGCACGGGATTGCGGATGCGTGCTTCCACGGCGTCTCGAAGCCGGCTGCTCCAACGAAGACGCAGCGACGCGGCCAACGTACCCAGAGCGACGCCGGTGATTGCGAAGTAGAGCCCGTACCTCTGGTTGGAATAACGGACCATCCGATCCGAGACGTCGACCGTCAGACGTCGATCTCCCACGGCAGGCTCGCCGGGGGGCTCATTCACCCGGGGTGTCGTGGAAGCATCGGCTGCCTGGGCAGACGCCGACTGTGCCGAGGAGCGGCGTGCCAGTACGCACGCCGCCCCCAGAACGGCGCCGGCGAACAACCCCAGCAGCGTTCGCCGTTTCATCAATTGTGATGTCCGATCCTGGCTCGATGCCTAGACGGTGCGAACGACGGTTTCCACCGTACCGCCCTCAATGGATTTGATCGCGGCTTCGATCACTTCCTGAACCGCGAGCCCGTCCTCGCCGCTGGCTTCGATCTCCTCGCGGGGGGCGCCGGCGCCCACCTGCTCGATCCAGCGGTGGATGCGGTTCTTGAAGGTGGCGTTGAAACCCATCACGCCACCCATGATGCTGTTGCGAATGACGGTGAGTTCGTCGCCCCGGCGGGGGAAGAGTGTGAGTTCCTCGAAGCAGTTGTCCAGCACAAACCGCCCCTCGGTTCCCATCACCTCGCAGCGTTCCAGGTTGTGCTTGGGCGCCGCATCGTAGCTTCCCGTAAGGTGCCCGACGACGCCGTTATCGAACTCCATATTGATCTGCGCGTTCGACCAGCAAACCCGAGGGGTTCCATCGGCCTTCGGGGCGTGGTTGGCGAAGGCCTGCACCCGCTTCACGTCGCCGCAGAAGAACCGCATGATGTCCACGGAATGCGGATGCAGCGCTTTGAGGTGGAACCAGGGGGATGTCTCGTTCGGGTTGTCGATCCACATGATCATGTTGATCAGGAGGAGCTGGCCCAGCTTCCCCTCGTCGATCCACTTTCGGGCCCGCTCGGCGGGGGGCACGAAGCGGTGGTTCAGATTGATCCCGAAGTAGAGCCCCTTTTCGCGGGCAGTGCGGACCATATCACGCGCGTGCTCAATGTTGTTGGAGATGGGCTTCTCGCACAGGACGTGCTTGCCGGCGGCGAAGCACTCCATCACCGGCTCGTAGTGCCAGCCTCCGTTTTCGGGACCTCCGGTGGTCACGGATACGCTGTCCAGGTCTGCCGACTTCAGCAGATCCGCCACGCTGTAGAACGCTGGGACGCCCCAACGCGCCGCGGCCTCGTCTGCCCGGGCGCGGTCGATGTCGCACACGGCGACCAGTTCGGCTCCGGGATCGTTCTTGTACACGTCGGCGTGCGTGTTGCCGATCGCGCGCATCCCTACCACGCCAACTCTTAGCTTGTTGTTGCTCATGTCCCCGTGCTTCCAAGACCCATCGCCCCAACGCGCTCGGGTCCTTCCCGAAGGAATCCTCCGGAACTCACCTCACTTCATCCGTTCTAAGACGGTTCCCTCCCGAATTGTAGAACCGCACCGTGCGAACACGGCACTCTAATCGATACAGGTACAGTGGTGAACAGACGTCTGACGAGGATGTTGTGAGCGATACCACAACCCTACGAGGAACCGAACGGGTTCCCCAGGAGTTTATTCAATACGGGGGCACGATGGTGAGAACCATTGTGCGGTCCGCTCTGTGGAAGGAGCGACTCCAATGATGATGCCACTGCGAACTGAAGCGGAAGTCGACCGATTGGTCAAGGACAACCGCAAGCTCGTTGAGTACATGGTGAACCGGTACTTGAAGCGGTTCTACGTCGGTTCCATGGAACGCGACGACCTGGTGTCGTGGGGATTGATGGGACTCGTCAATGCTGCCCGCGCCTGGGATCCGGCCCGGAGTGCTTCCTTTTCCACACTGGCCTGTCGGGCGATCGAACGGATGATCATTCGTGGGGTAAACCGCGAGTGGCGTCCCGAACGGGAACAGGCGACTGTTAGCCTGGACCAGTTGATCTCCGGACAGCACGGCGAGGGAGAGGATCGGTTCGTCGATCAATTGCCGGCGGATGAGGACATTGAGCGGAGGATGCTCGCGACCGAACGCGAGGTCGCCGTCAAGTCCGCCATCAGCAGGCTGAGCGATGAGCAGCAGGAGCTCCTCCATCGGCATTACTACGAGCAGGAAACCGTGCAAGACATTGCGCGCCGGCTGGGACTTAGCCGTCAGGGAGTCTACTCTCGAGAGAAGGCGATCTTCCGACAGCTTCGCGCGGAACTGGAAGACGGCGCCGCAATGGCGGCCTGATGAACTGCGCTGAGGCCTCGTGTCCCGCCAACGGGGCTGGGCGGGAGGTCCGATCGAACTCGGACCTCCCGCGGCGCACGCTCAAGTCCGGGTGGGTCGCCTCTTGCCGGCGGTCCCCCGAAGTCTATTCGGTCGGCTCCCCGAAGGCAGCAGGTGAACGGAGAGAGTTCAACTCCTGAACTACCGTATCTGGGAGTAAGATGTCCGCAGCGCCCAGACCCTCCATGAGGTGAGCGATGTCTCCGGTCCCCAGCAGCGGGATGGCGACCGGGTTGTGCTGGATCAGCCAGGCCAGCGCGATTTGGGTGGGGGTGGCTGTGAGTTCGGTCGCCAGCGCGGACACTCGATCCCTCAGCCTCTGGTTGAGATCTGTGCCGAAATTCCCGTCCGCGTGGGATCGTCCGGCGAAAAACCCCTGCGCCGTCGGCGTGTAAGCTGCGATCGGCAACTTCTGCTCGCGGTGAAACGCGGCGAGTTTCGAGGTCACGTAGCGCGTTGTGGGATCGCTTCCGGGCTCCCACCGCGGCACGGCCAGGCTCCACTGGTACTGATTGACCGCGAATCCGCGTCCACCGACCTTCCGGGCGCAGGCTTCGTATGCCGTCAGCCGTTCGAGTGACCAGTTGCTGGAGCCGGTTTCCCGGACTATACCGTTGAGAACCAGAGATTCGAGGGCGTCGTGGATCTCATCCACCGGAACCCGCGGGTCGTCGCGGTGGAGGTAGTAGAGATCGATCCGGTCGACTCCCATTCGCTCCATGCTTTCCCGAGCGTCCGCCTCAATCCGTTCCGGCGAGAGAAATGCTTCTGGACGCAGATACGACTCACCGAATGTGGGATGACCTCCTTTGGTGGCGATGAGAACCTCACTGCGGAGCCCGAGTCGCTGAAGGCATCGACCCAACTCGCGTTCGCTGCACCCCGCCCCCTCGGGAGCCCAACACGCGTAGCAGTGCGCGGTATCCAGAAAATTCCCGCCTGCGGCCAGATAGCGACTCAGCACTTCCTCGGCTGCGGCGCCACGCACTCGGGTTCCGAAGCCGCCCAGACCCAACCCGATGTGGGAGACGCAAAGCTCGGCGCCGACCGTGAGTCGTCTCATTTCGCTCCCTTCTCATGAGGCGTTTCACTATGGGGTTCACGGTGAGGGTCAACGGATTCCTTTCGAACAATCCCACCCACCTCGGTCAGGCGAGCAGCGGCCTCGTCCCGATAGTCGCTGTCGATCTCGAATCCGATGCAGAACAATCCGAGCGCCGAGGCGGCGATGGCGGTGTTGCCGATTCCCATAAAGGGATCGAGAACGGCTTCCACCCGCTCGACACCGTGCAGTCTGAGGCAACGATCCGGAAGGCTGGGCGGAAACGAAGCGGGATGGGGCCGCTCTCGGTTTCGGCTCTGGATGGTGGGATAGGGTAGAAACCACGTATTTCCACGGCAGTGGAGGTCTTTTCCAGCTGAGTTCCAGCGAGCGACATTCGATTTGTCCCGATACGGAACTCCCACCGCGAGGCGATCCAGCGGCACGTCTCCTCGGTGGGTCAGATGAAACACGTACTCGTGGCAGTCATTCACAAACCGCCGGCTGTTGATGGGTTTGTAATGGCCCACAACCAGGTCGTCGGTTAAACCGGGATACCGGCCCACTTCACTTTGAAGGATCGCGATGGACTTTACCCAGTGAAACACGTTCTGCAGCGTGAAGTGCTGCAGCAGCACGTTCAACACCTGAAAGGGGACCCCAGGATCGGTGGGTTTGGACCCGACGTTCAAAAACAACGATCCGCCGGAACTCAGCACGCGGGAAAGCTCAGAGCCCCACTCGCCACACCACGCAAGATACTCCTCGCGGGGAGCGCTGTCGTCGTGGGTCCCATAGCGGATCCCAAGATTGTAGGGGGGCGAGGTGACGACGACATCCACCGAGCATGCGGCGAGGTGGCGCTGCATGCCTCCAATGCAGTCGCCGAGATAGAGGCAGATTTCGGGGCCTTTCATCACAGGTCGGAATCCAGCGGAGAGAGGGCCGCCCTCGGCGGCCTTTCCCCGCAGACCCCTACTCGGGACCCCAATGGCGGGCGAAGCAGACGAGCGCACCTCGATACATACAGATCAGTTGGTCGACCCACAGCTCTTCTCGAAGCTCCTCTTCAACCCGCTCGAGATTCATGCGCAGCGTTTCGTATCCCTGCCGAACCTTGCCGCTCTCCGCGTACTCCATCGCCTCGAGCACTACCCGGTCGAGCGTGTCCAACTCTTGACCGGGAATCGGAGGGGTGGCGGCGGGGACCAGCTTCTGGTCTGATTCGTCGTCGGAGACCTCCGGCTTGCGTTTCAGCAAGCTTCCAACGGTGCTCCCCACGCCGGAACCGGCAATCGCTGCCCATTGGATTCCTTTGCCGCGATCCATATTGGTCGCCCAGGTCATCAGTGCCGGGAAAAACACCGGCGCCACAACCACCCAGAGGATCAGACGGGACCAAAGCGGATTCTCGAGACGCGAAAGTCCCACGAACGTGGCAAACGCAAGCGCCATGGCGACGAAAACTAAGACGTGAAGCATCTCAACTAAACTCGATCCGGAGCCGCGGCGCCTGAAGACAACGACATGGTGCCGCAGGAGGATGGATTGAGCAACAGCGGCTTGCAGGAGGGAAGCCGGACCGGATGTAAATTGTATGTATGGCAATGGTTCTCCACAGAATTACGGGTGAAGTGCTATACGACCACTCCGAGGAGACCCTGGTGGGAGCCAATCTCAGGGGTATGGACCTGAGAGGCGCAGATCTTTCGGAGTTGGAATTGGCTCGAGCGGATCTTCGGGATGCCGATCTGCGAGGGGCCGATCTTTCCGGCGCCAGCCTGGCGGGCGCCCGGCTCAAACGCGTTCGGATGAATGGAGCCAATTGTTCTCGGGCGGACCTGAGCAATGTTGACCTTCGGGATGCTCACGGCGATTTGATTGTCGCTCCGGACAGATTCCATTCGGAAGTATGCTGAAAATGTCGTTTAGCTCTGACTGAGGTCGAAGTTGGGTAGACGTGGAAGAGTCTCCTGAAAACTTCACTCCACAGGAGCACCTCCATGA